>Ga0209543_1000008_pt1 | contig 359918 bp, 341 predicted proteins | sample MesohylFT_FD_187296 | JGI IMG/M metagenome (GOLD analysis project Ga0209543, IMG submission 187296) | Host-associated microbial community of the marine sponge Aplysina aerophoba from Gulf of Piran - sponge mesohyl, lysed by freeze-thaw... | ecosystem: Host-associated > Porifera > Sponge >... | reverse complement strand
AGCCGCGACGCCGGCCCCGACGAGCGCCGGTCCGACGAGCGCCGGTCCGACAAGATGCTGGACGCCGGCGACGTCCTGCCGCCCGCCGGGGACCCCTGCCCCATCGAGCGGGCCGCCGCCGAAGAGGAACAGGACTATCTCAAGGAGCTCGCCCGGACCCGCCCGCCGCTGGAGAACCGGACCGCCGGCGCGTATCTCAGGGAATTCGACTATGTCCGCCCCTGCCGCGGAGACTGACGCAGCGTGGCCGTTCATGACAATTCATGACACTTGCACACTTTCCCCGTCATTCCGACCGAAGCGCCCCGCGAGGGGTGCGGAGCGGAGGAATCTCATCGCCGAAGTCCGGTGTTTGTGCGTCGGATCGAGCCGGGATCCACTCACTTGCGCTCGGTTGGGATGACGGGAGAGACGGAGCGGGGGCGAAGCGAAGGGGAGGAATCCTTGGGGTTACACCTGTGACGACGAGTTGGCAGGCCGCCGACATTGACGACACCCCGGTGTCGCCCCGGATGGAGCGGCCTGCCCCGGACTGCGATCCGGGGAGCGGAAATCCGGGGCGCCGCCGGGGTGAAGGGATGGCAGATCCCTTCGTGCCGATCGGCGCCTGCCGGAATTCCGCTACGTCAAAGGGCGCCGAACCGCCCTAGTACGCCAGCGGCTCGATCTGCGCGCCGGCGGCGATCTGGGGCGCCGACTTGTTGTTGACGATCACCAGGTCGTACTTGAACTTCTTGCCCTTGACCCATTGGCCACCAACCAGCGGCGTCCGGCAGGCATTCTTCACCGGGTTGCGCCGGTCGCCGAATTTCCACGAGACCGGGCCGACGATCGAATTGTAGTCGGTCTCCTCGATCGCCTTGAGGATGGCTTCGGGATCGCCCGGGTCGCCGCAACGCTTGAGCACGTCGACCGCGACCTCGATGTTGGCGTGCTTGAAGCCCATCGGCTGGGTCCACTGCTTGCCGGTGGCCGCGATATACGCCGCTGCGAACTCCGCCGACGACTTGCCGTTCAGCCCGGAGCGGAAGGGATGGGACGGCGACCACCAGACCTCGGTCGTCAGCCCGACGCCGCGGTCGCCGAGCGCCTCGACGGCGGCCGGGAACAGCAGCGCCTTGGCGATGGTCGCGGCCTTCAGCTGCCCGGCCAGCCCCTGCTGGGCGGCCTGGCCCCAGAAGGTCGAGAAATCCGGCGGCGTGGCGAGGCCGGTGAGAATTTCCACGCCCTCTTTCCTGAAGTCGCCGATCTGCCCGCTGAAGTTGAAGGTGCCGGGATTGAACAGGCCGCGCTGGAAATACTTGAAGCCGCCGGCTTCCATCGGGGGCTTGAAGCCGCGCTTGGGATCGCCGGCGACCACGCCGTCGGAATCGTTGGCGATCAGGGCGCCGATCTTCCTGTTGGTGTCCAGATCGTTCCACATGTTCATGAACACACCGATCATGTCGTCGATGCCCCAGAAGAAGTGGTAGGTCCACTTGAAGCCCTTCTTCGGCGTGCCGCCCCGGCCGAAATAGACCACCTGCCAGGGCGTGTCCGACGTCACGCAGGGCACCTCGTTGGCCTCGCACTGGTCCGACACCGGATTGACGGTATCGCCGGACGACGAGCCCATCATCAGGTTGACGTTGTCCTTCAGGATCAGCTCCGCCGCGACCTCGGCGGCGCGGTTCGGGTTCGACTGCGAATCCTTGGAGACGATTTCCACCGGATAGGTCTTCGAGCCGATCTTGATGCCGTTCTTGAGCGTCGCGCGGGCGTCGGCCAGCACGAACCGGTCGGTCTCGCCGAACGGCGCCAGCGGGCCGGTCTGCGGGCTCACGAAGCCGATCTTGACCGTCTTGGCGGCGTGCACCGCCGGCGCGCCGATTGTCGTGGCCGCCGCTGCTGCGGCCGCGCCGCCGCCGGCCGCCAGAAATTCGCGCCGCCGCATCCGGTTCGGCGCCGGTACGCCTGTCTGCCGCCTCTTCGCCATGATCGCTTCTCCTCCATCGAAATGCCACGCCGCCGCTGCGGCGGCGCCAGCTGACGATTTGCCGGGCGCCCGGCGCTGTGCCGGACAGCCGCGACGGAAACCTTAGCCTGCCGGCCCCGGCAATGCCACTGTCGGGATACGCTCCGGTTCTGTCGCCGGCCGCCTATTCGAAACCGACGCTCACCACGCCGAGTTCGCCGAAATCGGCGCGCAGCGTGTCGCCCGGCTCGGCCCAGACCGGCCGGACGAAGGAGCCGGACAGCACGATATGGCCGGGTTCCAGCCCGACGCCGTGGGCGCCCAGCTTGTTGGCCAGCCAGGCGATGCCCATGGCCGGATGGCCGAGCACGCCGATGGCGACGCCGGTCTCCTCGATATCGGTGTTGCGGTACATCGCGCCGCCGACCCAGCGCAGGTCGATATCGTGGGCGCCGACCGGATGGCCGCCCAGGACAATTCCGGCGGCGGCGCCGTTATCGGCGATGGTATCGAAGATCCTGCGCGGGTTCTGCACTCTGGCGTCGATGATCTCGATCGACGGCACGACATATTCTGTCGCCCGCAGGACGTCGAGCAGGCCGACCCCCGGCCCGGCGAGCGTCTTGCCGAGCACGAAGGCAAGCTCGAGTTCGACCCGCGGGATGCAGTAATCGGCATGGCGGACGGTCGCGCCGTCGGCCACCAGCATGCGATCCAGCAGATGGCCGTAATCCGGTTCGTCGATCTGGGACGAGCGCTGCATCGCCTTGGAGGTCAGGCCGACCTTGTGGCCGATCACCCGGGCGCCGGCGGCGACCTTGCGCGCCGTGACCTCGGCCTGGATGGCATAGGCATCCTCGAAGCCGATGTCCGGCCAGGTCTTCGACAGCTGGAGCACCGGCGTGCGCGTCTCCTCCGCCTGCATCAGCAGGTCGGCCGCCTTGTTGCGATCGGCATCCGAAAGCATGGTTTTCCCCCGACAATCCCCGTGTAGACCCGAGCGGTATAGGCGCGCGCAGGCCGTCCGTCCAACGGCGTCTTGACCGTGCCGCAGGACGCGGCATCCCGGGTCGGCGGGTTCACGGCTGCAATCGAGGGCATCCCTCGAATGGGGGAAGGCCGGGACAGGGCCGGTCCTGTGCCCCGTTTGATCCAGATCAACGTGCCCCTCCGGCCAGTGGCATAGTCTCGTCCCGCAGAGGGCTCTTGCAGGAGGCGGGCATGGCGTTCCATCGGGTGGCGGTGAATATCGACAGCGACCGGACCTGCGCGACGCGGGTTGCCTTCGCGGCCGGAATCGCGCGGCGGTTCGGGGCCGAGCTGGCCGGTGTCTACGCCCGCCTGCCCAATCCGGCAGGCGCCGCGGCGGTCTGGCCGGCCCTGCCCAACAACGACGTGATGGACCGGCTGCGCGAAACGCACAGCGCGGAGGTCGACGCCCATATCGGCAGGTTGCGCCCGCAGTTCGAGGCGGCGGCCGGCGACGTGCCGACGGACTGGCTGGAGATTTCGGGCGACCGCGCCGCAGCGATGATCCGGGCGGCGCAGGCGGCCGCCCTTCTGGTGGTCGCCCAGCCGGATGAAGGGGACCCGCTCAACTATCTGACCCGCGAGAGCGTGTCGGACATCGTGATGGGCAGCGGCCGGCCGGTCCTGTTCCACCCCTATATCGGCGCGGACTCCGGTTTCCGGCGCATTCTGGTGGCCTGGGACGGCAGCCGCGAGGCCGTGCGCGCCTTCAACGACGCCGCGCCCTTCATGGACGGCGCGGACGTCCTGTTCCTGACCGTCGCGCCGGACAGCGAACAGAAGGCGTCGGCCGCCGACGCCGACCGCCTGACCGGCTTTGCCGGACGCATGGGCGCCAGGGCTTCATTCGCCGAACACATCGCCCGCGAAATCGGGGTCAGCGACGTCGTCATGTCGCGCGCCGCCGACCACGGCGCCGACCTGGTCGTGATGGGCGGCTACAGCCATTCGCGCTTCCGCGAGCTTATCCTCGGCGGCGCCACCCGCGATATCCTCGACCAGATGCCCGTCCCGGTGCTGATGAGCCACTGAGCGGGCGGGGCCGCCTACCCCTCCTCGTCGTCGTCGAGCAAGATGCGTTCGGCGGCGCCTTCGGGATCGTCGAACTGGCCGGAGCGGGCGGCCCACAGGAAGCCGGCGAGGCCGAGCCCGCCGAGCAGCAGGGCGATCGGGATCAGATAGACCAGGACGCTCATCGGGCCGTCTCCGTCCCCACTGCCCCGGCCGCCCGGCGCGCGCGGCGCGTCCGGCCGGCGAGCCGGACCGCATTCAGCACCACGACGATGGACGAGCCCGACATGCATATTGCGGCGACCATCGGCGTGACCAACCCGGCGACGGCGAGCGGCACGGCGAACAGGTTGTAGCCGACGGCGAGGCCGATATTCTGCCGGACCAGCCCCTGGGCCCGGCGCGCAACCGTGAGCGCCTCGGCCACCGGCCCCAGCGACCGGCTCTGGAAGACGATGTCGGCCGCGACCTGGGCGATGTCGGCCGCGCCCGACGGCGAGACCGAGACATGGGCGGCGGCGAGCGCCGGCGCATCGTTGAGACCGTCGCCGACCATCAGGACGCGGGCGCCCTGTGCGCGCAGGGCCTCCAGCGCCGCCAGCTTGTCCTGCGGCGTGCAGCCGGCGCGCCAGTCTTCGATGCCGACGGCGGCGGCAACGGCAGCGACCGCTCCCGGCCGGTCGCCGGACAGCAGCAGCGGGCGCAGGCCGGCGTTGCGCAGGGCCTCGACGGTCTGCGCCGCGTCCGGGCGCAGGGCGTCCTCGAACCGGAAGCGCACCGGCGCAGCGCCCGGCCGGGTCAGCCAGAATTCGCTGCCCGACGCGCCGGCGCCGCCGGCCTCCGCGGTTTCCTGCGCCACGCCGCACCAGTCCGCCTTGCCGAGCCGGATTTCGCCTTCGGGCGTCGCAAGGCTGAGCCCGCAGCCCGGCATTTCCGCCACGTTCACCGCCGGCGCAACTTCCGGCGCCGCCTGGGCGAGGGCGCGCGACAGCGGATGGCGGCTCGCTGCCGCCAGCGACGCCGCCAGTGCGAGGGAATCGGCCGGGACCGCGCCGCGGCCGGCCAGCGTCGGCGCGCCGAGGGTGAGGGTTCCGGTCTTGTCGAAGACGACGGTGTCGGCAGCCGCGAGCCGCTCCAGCGCGTCGCCGGACTTGACCAGCACGCCTATGCGGAGCAACCGGCCGGTCGCCACCACCTGGACCACCGGCACCGCAAGGCCGAGCGCGCAGGGGCAGGTGACGATCAGCACGGCGATGGCGATCAGCAGAGCCGGCTGCCAGGCCATTCCGCCGAGCAGGATCCAGCCGAGGAAGGCGAGCAGCGCCAGCGTGTGAACGGCCGGCGCGTAGAGGCGGGACACCCGGTCGGCGAGCACGACATAGGCCGACTTGCGCTGCTCAGCGGCTTCGGTGAGGCGGACGATATCGGCCAGCACCGTCCCGTTGCCGGCCGCCGTCACCTCGATCTCGACGGGCGCGGCGAGATTGACGACGCCGGCATGGACCGTCGCACCCGGCTCGATCTGACGGGGCGCGGCTTCGCCGGTCATCAGGCTGGCGTCGACCTCCGACCGGCCGCGGCGGACGATGCCGTCGGCGGCCAGCCGTTCGCCCGCCGCCACCGCGAGGCGCATGCCGGCTGCCAGATCCGCCGCAAGGACCCGGCCGGCTTTCCCGTCCTCTCCGATGACCGTCACACGGGCGTCCTGCAACGCGATCAGCCGGCCCGCCGCGGACTGCGCCTGACGCCGGGCGCGCCGGTCGAGATACCGCCCGATCAGCAGGAAGAAAAGCAGGGCGATGGCCGAATCGAAATAGGCGTGCGGCCCGCCGCGGATCGTCTCCCACAGGCTGACGCCGGCCGCCAGCGTCACCGCCAGCGAGATCGGCACGTCCATGTTGGTCCGGCCGTTGCGCAGGGCATCGACTGCCGAGCGGAAGAACGGCCGCCCGGCATAGGCCAGCGCCGGCAGCGCGATCAGCGCCGAGAACCAGTGGAACAGGCTGCGGGTCTCCGCCGCCATGCCTTGCGAATGCCCGGCCCAGATCGAGAGCGACAGCAGCATGACGTTGGCGGCGGCGAAGCCGGCAACCGCCATGCAACGGACCATGTCGCGCTCTTCAGCGGCGGTCCGCACCGGCAGGCTTTCCGGCACAAGGACCGAAGCGTCGAAACCGACGCCGCGCAGGGCGGCGATGAAACGGTCGCCGGCATGCGCGCCGGCGTCCCGGCCTTCAGCCCCGTCCGGGGCCGGCGGATCGGCTCCCGCGTCGCGCCAGCGGATGCGCACCCGCCCCTGGGTCAGGTTGGCCCGGGCCAGTTCGACCCCCGTCATTGCACCGATCGCCCCTTCCACTTTGGCGATGCAGGCGCCGCAATGCATACCGTCCACATGCAGGCTGATTTCGCGGATGGCCGGCGCCGACGCCGGATTCCCCTGCCCTGCGGACGCGACCCCGGCCATGTCGGGCGGTGCGGCCATCACTTGACCAGAAAGCGGCGCTCGCCCGTGATGCGGTCCCGGCCGAGCGCAATGTGGAACAGTACCTGCCATTGCCCGAGCCGCAGCGCGTGGACTGGCGCGTCGTAGCGGCCATCGCCCAGCGGCGTCAGGGCGACCGCGAAATCGAGCCCCTGTTCGATGGGCCGGCGGAATTCCGCACGCACGCTTGCCGACGACAGGGGCCGGCCGGCCCTGTCGTGCAGCGCCAGAGTCAGGCGCCCGCCGTCAGCCCGCCTGTCCAACCGGGCAGCGACCTGCCAGGCCAGTTCCGAGGCCCGCTGTTTCGCTTCCAGCTGCTTGTTGAAGCCGAGCCCGCGCCGGTAGGAATCGTCGGTCGAGACGCCGGTGAAGCTGTCGAAGGCGAAAAAGACCATGATGCCGTTGGCCGCCAGGATGACGACGAACCCCCAGACGAAGGTCCAGGGAATCCAGTGGCTGCGCCGCTCCTGTGCGCCCGTTCTGTCGGTTCTGTCGGTCCGGTCGGTCATCGGCTGTCCGGTTTCGGGCCGCGGAAGGTCGTCTCCCGCACGGTCTTCCCCCCTTCCGCGCTGGTGACGACGAAGCGGATTTTCGTTTCCGGCGCGGTCACGCTGGCGGCGGGCGCCCGGACGTGCAGGCGGTATTCGCCCAGCCCGTCAGGCGGCGCGCTGACGATGACATGGGCCGCAGGCCGGGTAGAGCGGCCGACCAGGACGATTTGCGCGCCCGGCAGTCCCTCGACGGTCAGGTCGAAGTTTCGCGTCGTCCGCGCCTTGTTCAGGACCTTCAGATCGTAGCTGTTCTGGATCGCGCCGCTCGACATCTGCACGAACAGGGTCCGGTCGTGCAGCACGTTGATGCCCTGGTCGTCGCGCGTGGCCAGCGCGAAGACCATCAGGCCGGCGACACCCAGCATCAGGAAGAAATAGAGTACCGTGCGCGGCCGGATCAGCCGGTAGGTCAAGGGCTGCTTCGCCGAACGCTGCGCCATGCGCCGCTCGGTATCGAAGGCGATCAGGCTGGGCGGCAGGCCGACCTTCGCCATGATGTCGTTGCAGGAATCGACGCACAGGCCGCAGCCGATGCATTCGAGCTGGAGGCCGTCGCGGATGTCGATGCCGGTCGGGCAGACGGCGACGCACTGCTTGCAGTCGATGCAGTGGCCGGTATCGCCCCATGCCTGCCCCTTGCGGTGCGGGCCGCGCGGTTCGCCGCGAAACCGGTTGTAGGTGACGACGAGGGAGTCCTCGTCCAGCATCGCCGCCTGGAAGCGCGGCCAAGGGCACATGAAGGTGCAGACCTGTTCGCGCGCCATGCCGGCCAGCAGATAGGTGGTCGCGGTGAACAGGCCGACGAAGAAATAGATCGTCTGCGAGGCCGCGCCGGTGAAGAAATCGCCGACGACCGTGGGCGCATCGGCGAAATACATGATCCAGGCGCCGCCGGTGAGGAACGCGATGGCCAGCCAGGCGCCGTGCTTGGCCGCCTTGCGTGCCGCCTTGCCGGCCGACCACTTCTGCTTGTCGAGCCGGATGCGGGCGCCGCGGTCGCCTTCGATCTGCCGTTCGACCCACATGAACAGGTCGGTCCACACTGTTTGCGGGCAGGCGTAGCCGCACCAGACGCGGCCGGCCAGGCTGGTCGCCAGGAACAGGCCGACCGCGGCGAGCACCAGGATGCCGGTCAGGTAGTAGACCTCCTGGGGCCAGATCTCGATGAAGAAGAAATAGCCGCGCTCGTGGTTGAGATCGACCAGCACGGCCTGATCGGGCGCGCCGGGGCCGCGGTCCCAGCGCACCCAGGGCAGGACGTAGTAAAGGCCGAGCAGAGCGACCAGGGCGGCCCATTTGATCCGGCGGAAGCGGCCGCTGACCTTGCGGGGATAGACCTGCACCCGGCGGGCGTAGAGGCCGGGCGGCCGTGCATCGCCGGCGGCGCGGGCGCGGGCGTCTGCCTTCTGCTCACGGACCGAAAGGACATCCGCCGCGTCGCCGAATTCCTGCGCCGTGCCGCTACCGTCCGGGGACACGATCTCTCTCCCTCAGCGCGCGCTCCCGCAGGGGCGCCCGTCTTTCCGGAGCTGCGCGGGACCGACTATTCGCCGCCGCCCAGGGCATGGACATAGACGGCCAGCATCTTGATGGTCTCGGCGTCGAGCCTCGTGCGCCATGCCGGCATCGCCCCCATGGTCGGCTTCGCGATTTGCGCGACGATACCATCCTTCGAGCCGTCGCGCAGCCAGATGGCGTCGGCCAGCCGGGGCGCGCCCTGATCGCGGTCGCCTTTGCCGGCGGCGCCGTGGCAGGTGGCGCAATGTTCCTTGTAGAGCGGCGCGCCGCGGGCCGCAGCAGCAGCGTCGGTCGAGCGCTTGCCGAGGGAGAGCACGAATTCGGCGACATCGGCAATCTGCTCCGGCGTCAGCGTTGCATCCTCCTCCTCGCCGCCGAAGGCCGGCATCTCCGAGGTCCGGGCGTCGTCATCCTCGTTGCGCACGCCGAAAAGAATCGTCTCGTGGATTTCCTCGAGCCCGCCGCCCCAGAGCCAGTCATCGTCGGCGAGCGAGGGATAGCCGCCCGGATTGCCGGTGCCGCCGACGGCGTGGCAGGGCGCGCAATTGTCCGCGAAGGCCGCCTTGCCGCCGGCGAGCGCAAAACGCAGCAGCCGGTCGTCCTTGCGGATATCCGCAAGCGAGGACGTGCGGATGCCGTCGAGGTACTTGCCCTGTGCAGCCTTGGCCGCCGCGATCTTCTGCCCGATCTCGACCCGGGACGAATATCCCAGCACGCCCTTTGTGTAGCCGCTCAGGCCCGGGATCGCCGGATAGAGGATGAAATAGACGACCGACCAGGCGATGGTGGCGTAAAGCACCCAAAGCCACCAGCGTGGCAACGGCGTATTCAGTTCCCGAATGCCGTCCCATTCGTGACCCGTGGTGGCCTGGCCGGTGTAGAGGTCTTTTTCGACTTTGGTCGGCATCGCCTAGGCCCCGTCTTTGCCGGCGGCGGCCGGCCGGGCAGGCGCAGCGCCTGCGGCGGGTTCGGCGGGCCGGGCGTCATCCGACAGCGGGATCCGGGAGGCGCGGCGGAACCGATCGCGGTTCGACGGCCACAGCACCCAGGCGACGATGCCGACGAACAGCGCCATCATCCAGACGACCCAGGCGGAGCGGACGAAAGCGTAGAATTCCTCCATCGCCGCGCCGCCTACTGCTGCAGGTCCTTGACGGTGTATTTCTTGAAATCCACCATCCGGCCGAGAATCTGGAGATAGGCCACGAGCGCGTCCATTTCGGTCAGCTCTTCGGGCTTGCCGTCGAAGTCCGCAATCATGGCCTTGGGATAGCGCTCAAGCAGCGCATCGTGATCGTGATCGCCCTCGGGATCGGCCTGGGCGACCATGTCTGCATAGGCCGCGGCGATCATAGCCGGCGTGTAGGGCACGCCGACTGCCTTGTTGGCCTGCAGGTGCCGGGCGATATCCTCCCGGCCCAGCTTGCGCCGCAGCAGGAAACTGTAGGGCGGCATCACGCTGCCGGGCTCGACGCTGCGCGGATCAACCAGATGCTGGACCTGCCAGGCGTTGGAATATTTGCCGCCGACCCGGGCGAGGTCCGGCCCCGTCCGCTTCGAGCCCCACTGGAAGGGATGGTCATACATGCTTTCCGCAGCGAGGCTGTAGGGGCCGTAGCGCTCGACCTCGTCGCGGAACGGCCGGACCATCTGGCTGTGGCAGTTGTAGCAGCCTTCGCGGATGTAAATCTGCCGGCCGGCCAGTTCGAGCGGCGAATAGGGTCGGACGCCCTTCACCGGCTCGATGGTCGACTTGATCGTGTAGAGCGGCACGATTTCCACCAATCCGCCGATCGAGACCGTAATCAGGGTCGCGATCGCCAGCAGGATGACGTTCTTTTCCAGGATCGCGTGGGAGAATTTCGCCATCGTGCGCCTCCCCCTAAGCGGTCGCCGCCGCGCCGGCGCGTGACGGCTGCGACGCCTCGTATGCCGACACCTGGTCGTCGGCATAGTTGCCGCGGATCGTCCGGTACAGGTTGTAGATCATCAGCAGCGCGCCGATCAGGAACAGGATGCCGCCGAACGCGCGGATCACGTAGTAGGGATGCATCGCCTCCACGGTCTCGACGAAGCGGTATTGCAGGAAGCCGAGATCGTTGTAGGCCCGCCACATCAGCCCCTGCATGATGCCGGAGATCCACATCGAGGTGATGTAGAGCACGATGCCGAGGGTCGCGATCCAGAAGTGGTAGCTGACCAGCTTGAGGCTGAAGAGTTCGCGCCGGCCCCACAGTTTCGGCACCAGGAAATAGAGCGCGCCGAAGCTGATGAAAGCGACCCAGCCGAGGGCGCCGGAATGGACGTGGCCGACCGTCCAGTCGGTATAGTGGCTGAGCGCGTTGACCGGCTTGATTGACATGACCGGCCCTTCGAAGGTGCTCATGCCGTAGAAGCCGACCGAGGCCACCAGGAAGCGCAGCACCGGATCGGTCCGCAGCTTGTCCCAGGCGCCGGAGAGCGTCATCAGGCCGTTGATCATGCCGCCCCAGCTCGGCATCCAGAGCATCACGGAGAACATCATGCCCAGGCTCTGCGCCCAGTCCGGCAGAGCGGTGTAGTGCAGATGGTGCGGGCCGGCCCAGATGTAGAGGAAGATCAGCGACCAGAAGTGGATGACCGACAGCCGGTAGGAATAGACCGGCCGCTCCGCCCGTTTCGGAATGAAGTAATACATGATGCCGAGGAAACCGGCGGTGAGGAAGAAGCCGACCGCATTGTGGCCGTACCACCACTGGGTCAGCGCGTCCTGGACGCCGGCCCACAAGATGTAGCTCTTGGCGCCCGCCCACGACACCGGGACCGCCAGGTTGTTGACGATATGCAGCATCGCCACGGTGATGATGAAAGCGAGGAAGAACCAGTTGGCGACGTAGATATGCGGCTCTTTGCGGCGCAGGATCGTGCCGGTGTAGACCAGCAGATAGATCACCCAGACGATCGTCAGCCAGATATCGACATACCATTCCGGCTCGGCATATTCCTTGCTCTGGGTGATGCCCATTACATAGCCGGTGCCGGCCAGAACGATGAACACCTGGTAGCCCCAGAACAGGAAAGAGGCGAGCGACGGGCCGCCCCAGAGCGGCGCCCGGCAGGTGCGCTGGACGACGTAGAGCGATGTAGCGAACAGGGCGTTGCCGCCGAAGGCGAAGACAGCGGCCGACGTGTGGAGCGGGCGCAGGCGGCCGAAGCTCGTCCAGGGCAGGTCGAGATTGAGAACCGGGAAAGCGAGCTGCAGGGCGATGACGACGCCGACCAGGAAAGCCGCTATGCCCCAGAAGGCCGTCGCCAGCGTGAACTGGCGGACCACGGTCATATTGTAGGCCGGCGATTGCTGGCTTCGGGCTGCTTCGCCGGCACCGGCGCCAACGCCGTCCGGACCCGCTTCCGCTGTTGCAGCTACCATCGCGATCCCTGCCCCCGATCGACCAGCTCAGGCTGTCACCGGAGAGAGGCGCCGGACCGCGCACCGGTGACAGTTGCATTGGGCACGATTGATGTTGTCATAGGCATTGATTTATATCAATTGTTTGCAACCTGTGACGACGTAGCTTGCTGCGGTTGACCGGTTAGCTGCTCGGCGGAGCTTGGACGTGGCGGTGACAGAGGCATCGGCAGACAAGGAAGCGGCGGCGGAAGCCGGAACCGTTTCGCTCGGCGCGCCGTGGGCCTGGCTCGCCGCCGGCTGGGAGGATATCCGCCGGTCGCGCGGCTCCAGCCTGCTCTGGGGCGGCCTGTTCGCCGGCGCCGGGTTGATCATCCTGCTGATCCTGCATCGCTACCGCCTGTACAACCTGGCGTTACCGCTGGTGGCGGGCTTCATGCTGGTCGCGCCCCTGCTGGCGGTCGGTCTCTATCATGTCAGCCGGGAACTGGAGCACAACCGGCCGGTCGGAATGGGCACGGCATTCGGCGGTTGGGGCCGCAACCCCGGCCAGGTGGCGCTGCTCGGCTTCATTCTGGGGCTGTTCTTCCTGTTCTGGATCCGCGTCGCGACGCTGCTGTTCGCGCTGTTTTTCGGCGCGGAACCACCGTTGGCGTTCGGCGAGGCGGCGCCCAGTCTTCTGGGCTTCGTGGAATCGGTCATCCTGACCACCCGGAACCTGGGCTTCCTCATTGTCGGGTGCATGATCGGCGCAGCGATGGCGGTCGTCGTCTTTACAATTTCCGCAGTCTCCGCACCTATGCTGATCGACCGCGACGTAACCGTGATCGAGGCCATTGTCGTCAGTTTCAACACGGTCCGGCGCAACAAGACGGCCATGATGCTGTGGGCGGTCCTCATCGTGCTGTTTACGGGGGCGGGCTTCCTCGCCGGGTTTATCGGCCTGGCCGTGACCCTCCCGCTCGTCGCCCACGCCACCTGGCACGCCTACCGCGATCTCGTGCCGCCGCCGGCCGGTTCAGCGGCCGGTTAGGGCTCGCCGGCTGCCGGGACAGTCCAGCAGGGAAACCGCCCATGTCCAATATCGTGATGATGTTCGTCGGCATCCTGGTCGCCCTGGCCGGACTTTTCATGGTCGCCCGGGCGACCGATGACATGTTCGGCTTCGCCGGCGCGGTGTTTACCGCCTTCGGCGTCCTGTTCACCTTCGGCGTTGTCCGCCGGATGACCGGGTAGCGCCGTTTTCTAACCGCCCTGGATTTCCGCATCCGGCAGCAGCCGCGCGATCTCCGCCCTGACCGCCAGCAGCCTCTCCACCAGCGCTTCCCGTTCGATGCGGAACCGCTGCGACGAGGCCGGGATCGAAATTGCATAAACGGTGCCGCGCACCCTGAAGGCGACCCAGTCCTGGCTGCTGGCCCGCGCCGCGACGCGGCAGATGAAGGAGCAGGGCGGCGGCAAGATCGTTCTCGTCTCGTCAGCGCGCGGCCTGCTCGGCCACCCGGCCGGTTACACCGCCTATTGCGCGTCCAAGGCGGCGGTCGACGGCATCGTCAGGGCGCTGGGCTGCGAGCTGGGCCCGGCGGGAATCACAGTGAACGCCATCGCGCCAACCGTTTTCCGCTCGCCGCTCACCGCCTGGATGTTCGAGGATACACCGGAGGCCGCCGCGGTACGCGACGGATTCCTCACCCGCGTCCCGATAGGCCGTCTGGGCGAGCCGGAAGACCTGGCCGGCCCGCTCCTGTTTCTCGCATCGTGGGCGTCGGACTTCTACACCGGCCACATCCTGTACGCGGACGGCGGTTACACGGCGGGATAGGACGAAGCCGGGACCGATGCAGGACGGCGGCCGGTGGGCATCACACGCGGCGCGCCGTCGCCGGCCTGAGCGCCCTGCCGCCGCCGGCGCGTTGGCGCAGATCTTCGATATCCAGTATGTCGATGCCGTGCTTGCCGATCGTCCCGATCGTGCCGGCCAGGCGCATCCGGGTGATCGTCCGGCTCACTGTCTCCACGGTCAGGCCGAGATAGTCCGCAATATCGCGGCGTGTCATGGGCAGATCGAGCAGGGTGAGATTCCGGCTGCGTAACCGCGTTCTGTGGACCTGAAACCACAGGAAGGTGGCGATTTTCTCCATCGCATTCTTGCGGCCGAGCAGGAACATCTGGTCGTGCGCCGACGCCAGCTCGTCGGAGCAGTGCCGGAGCAGCCAGTGCTCCACTTCGGGATAGGCCCGGAACAGCTCCCTGAGATCGGCAATCTCGTACTGGCAGACGACGGCATCGTTCAGCGCCTCGGCGGAATAGACGTAGCGCTGGTGATGATTGAGCCCGAGCATGTCGCCGGCATAGAGGAAACCCGTGATCTGCCGCCGTCCGTCATGGGCTTCCTTGAACGCCATCATGGCGCCCTCGGTGACGACGAAATAATGCGCCGCAGGATCGCCCTCGTCGAACAGCCTGCCGCCGGCATCGATCCGGCGGCGAACAACGAAATCGTTGAGGCAGGCGATGCGCTCTTCGCCCAGGACGCTGCACACGGCGGACGACCGTGCCTGGCAAAGCAGGCAGGGCAGATCGCCCGGCACGATCCTGCCGCCCAGTGCCAAGGCGTCGATTGCGGGAGTGTGGGCCTCGTTCATCCCTGCATCCGGACGTTGCGGCAACAGCCGGTCCCTCGTCCGCCTGCTTGCCGCAGTCTCCAATCCGCTGCGGTGCAGGTCAATCGACGATTCGAGATTGTGACCGCTTCGCCGGGCGGCGCTCGGCCCGCCCGGCTGATGTTTCAGCGGATCAGCCAGATCAGGCCGAGGCCTATGGCAGCGGCCCCCAGACCGGTCAGACGGATGGCCGCTTCCGAGGCTTCGAGGAAGGTTTTCACCAAACGGCGCATCCCGTTGGGGAAGAGCGCGTAGACCATGCCTTCCAGCACGAGGGCCAGACAGAGCGCCAGCAGCAGTTCCTTCACGCGAAATTACCTATCGATCCGGCAGCCCATTCCAGCGCACGGCACGCCCGCGGGCCTTGGGACCGCCGAAGCCGCGGCGTCTACTTCTTCGCCCCGGCGGTCTTTTCGCCGTTCATGTTGCTGAAATATTTGAAGAACCCGCCCGAGGCCGGGCCGATATAGCGCGTGTTTTCCGCGCCGAGCGAATCGCGCAGCGCGTTCATGGAAATCCAGAATTCGAAGAAGCTGCCGTCCCGGCCGTAGGCCTTGTTGTAGATCTCCTGCGCCTTGCCCTCGCCCTCGCCGCGCAATTCCTGGGACCGGCGCTCGGCCTTGGCGACGGTGATCCGGGAATCCCGGTCGGCATCGGCCCTGATGCGCGCCGACTCACGCTCGCCGTTGGCCCGGATGCCGGTCGCTTCCTGACGCCGCTGGGATTCCATCCGCTGCAGGATCCGTTCGCTGTTCTGCGGCGGCAGGTCGAGGCGCTTGACCCGCACGTCGATCAGGTCGACGCCATAGCGGCTTTCCACCGCCGTGCTCACGCGGTTTGCGATATCGCGCATGATTTCCGCGCGCTTGGCCGTCAGCAATTCCGACAGCGGCACCCGGGCGAAAACCGCCCGCGTCGTCGAGCTCACGATGTCGCCGAGCTGCTGCTCGAAGACCGCCACGGCCCGGGCCGCCTGGAAAAATTTCAGCGGGTTCACGATCCGGTAGCGCGCGATGGTGTCGACAATGGTCTGCTTCTGGTCGCTGGTCGGCATTTCGGCCGGCGCATCGTCCAGGTCCAGAACGCGCCGGTCGAAATACTGGATGTTCTGGATGAACGGCAATTTGAAGTGCAGGCCGGGATCGCTGTCCTGGCGCACGACCTTGCCGAACTGCAGCACGAGCACCTGGTCGCGCTCGTGAACGGTATAGACGGCCGAGTAGCCGAGGATGCCGATAACGACCAGGAAGGCGATCAGGGCAATACGGGTCCGGGTCATGTTACTGGCTCCTGCTGGCGTCGGCTTCCGGCCGGCCGACCGTCGCGCCCGTTCCGGGTGTCGCGTCGCCGTCCTCGTTCCTGGCCGTGCCGCGCTGCTTGATCAGTTCGTCGAGCGGCAGGTAGGGCACGACGCCCTGACTGCCGGACTGGTTCACGATGATCTTCTCCATACTCTTCAGGATGTCCTGCATCGTGGAGATGTAGATGCGCTTGCGGGTGATGTCCTTCGACGCTTCATACTCGTGCAACAGCGCGAGGAAGCGGCTGGTCTCGCCCTGGGCGATCTGGATGCGTTCCTGCTTGAAGGCTTCCGCCGCCCGGGTCACCTGGTCGGCCCGGCCGTTCGCCCGCTCCAGAATTCGCTTCTGGTAGGCGGTCGCCTCGTTGATCAACTTGTCCCGGTCGGCGCGGGCCGCCTGCACGTCGCGGAAGGCAGGGAGCACCTTGTCCGGCGGATCGGCGCCCAGAAGCTGGACACGGGCCACCTCGATGCCGGCGCCGTATTCGTTGAGGATGCCCTGGATAAGCAGTTTTGCGTCGCCCTCGATCTTCAGCCGGCCTTCGGTGCGGATTTCCTCGAACGGCGTCTTGCCGACGATTTCTCGGATCGCGCTCTCGGTCGCGTCCTTGAGCGTCTTCTCCGGGTTGCGGATGTTGAACAGAAAATCGCGGATGCCCGGCTGGGTCGTCACGTCGCTGCCGTCGACCTTGCGGGTCACCGGCCGGGCGTCGATGCGCCAGTGCACCACAACCTTGATGTCGACGATATTCTCGTCGCCGGTCAGCATCAGGCTTTCCTGCTCTTCCGTCCGGCGCGAATCGCCAAGCTGGATGAAGCCGACATTGGTCTTGGAAATTTCGGTGATCTTGGGCTTCTCGGTCTCGCCGATCGGCGACGGCCAGTTCCAGTGCAGCCCCTGGGCCGAGACGTGGACCACTTCGCCGAACACCAGTTCGACGCCGGCCTCCTTCGGATCGACACGGTAGAATCCGGTCGCCATCCAGATCGCGATCACCAGCAGGGCGATCAGCGCAAGGCCCTTGGGCGATCCGACTCCGCCGGGCATCACCCTGCGCACACCGTCCTGGCCGCGCCGGATCATGTCTTCGAAGTTCGGCGGCTGTCCGCCGCCGCGGCCGCCGCCCCGGCCACCGCCGCGCCGCCCGCCCGGGTTGCCGGGCCCGCTGCCCCACGGTCCGCCGCCGCCGCCGCCATTGCCGCCCCACGGCCCGCCGCCGCCTGAGCCGCCGCTCTGGTTTTTCCAAGGCATCTGTTCGCCGTCCCTGATATGGCCCCGTTGAGGGTCTATCGCGCGCTGCGATGGTGTATTTCGTCCCGCTTCCCGCACTGCTTCATCGGCAATTTGCGGTATTCTCCCGGTCGCCGGTACATAGCGACGCCGGTGTCCGGCGGCAATGCGCACCGGCCTCCGACGCCCGGACTGCTGCGAAGAGGCGCAGCCGGGCACGCCGCGCTGGATCGCTTCCAGCGTCGGGTCTAGTTCAACGCCGGACCTCGACGCCGACGACCCGCTCTTCGGGATATCGGACGCAACGCGGAGAATTCAAGCATGGCGACGATCACCGAAGAACGGATCCTGGAGGCGCTGCGCCGGGTGCGCGACCCCGAACAGGGCAAAGATCTGGTGTCCCTCGGCATGATCGGCGGCCTTGCGATCAAGGACGGCAACGTCGGATTCTCCGTCGAGGTGGCGGCGCAGCGCGGCGCCGCTGCCGAGCCGCTGCGCAAGGCGGCCGAGCAGGCAGTCTTTGCCCTTGAGGGCGTCACCTCGGTCACCGCGGTGCTAACCGCCCATAGCGGCGGCGCAGGTGCGGGGCAACCGCCGACCGGAAACGGCCCTGCCGGCAGTGCCGCTGCGGCGCCCAAGGGGAGCGGGGCAGACCGGATCGGGTCGATCGTCGCCGTCGCATCGGGAAAGGGCGGCGTGGGCAAATCGACGACGGCGGCCAACCTGGCGCTCGCCCTGATGGCCGAGGGCGCCCGGACCGGCCTGCTCGACGCCGATATCTATGGCCCGTCGATGCCGCGCATGATGGGGGTCCGCGGCAAGCCGACGACAGCGGACGGCAAGGTGCTGGATCCGATGAACGGTCACGGCGTAAAACTGATGAGCATGGGTTTCCTGGTCGACGAGGAGACGCCCATGATCTGGCGCGGGCCGATGGTGATGAGCGCGCTCCAGCAACTGTTGCAGGATGTTGACTGGGGGCCGCTCGACGTGCTGGTCGTCGACATGCCACCCGGCACCGGCGACGCGCAGCTTACGCTGGCCCAGACCGCAAAGCTCGCCGGGGCGGTCATCGTCTCGACGCCCCAGGACATCGCCCTGCTCGATGCGCGCAAGGGGCTGAACATGTTCCGCAAGGTCGATGTCCCGGTGCTTGGAATCGTCGAGAACATGAGCTATTTCCAGTGCCCGCATTGCGGCGAACGCAGCGATATTTTCTCGCACGGCGGCGCCCGGCGCGAGGCGGAGCGGCTTGGCGTTCCCTTCCTGGGCGAAATTCCCCTCGACATTGCGATCCGGGAAACCTCAGACGGCGGACGGCCGATCGTCGCCGCCGAGCCTGACGGCCCCCACGCCGCGGCCTACCGCGAGATCGCCATGAAGGTCCTCGACCGGCTCGACGCCGGCGCGGACGGCCCGAAGCCGGCGCCGAAGATCGTCATTCGATGACGCCGCGCCCCGTCCTGGCCCGGCCTGCACTGCGGCTCCTGACGGCGTTCGCCGCCGGCGCCCTGGGAATAGCAGCGGCCATACCCCCGGCGAACGCCGCAAATCGTGCGCTGTTGCCGGGCCTGCTGCGGCCGGCGCCCGACACCGGACCGGACCGGTCCTACACGCTGGTCCGAAGCAGGTATGTGCGAGCCAAGCCGCGGCTGCGCACCGAAGAGGCACCCCGGGGCAATTCGCGCAGGGGCCAGCCGGGACCGTCGATCGACCGCCTGGCGTGTAAGGCCTGGAAATATCACGGCGCCGATCAGATTCCGCGGCCCTACGACCCGGACCGCTATGTCTATTCCGAGGAATACAAGCGCGGTCCCGACCGGCCGGGCCGGGAAGAAGCGGCGCAGCAGGCCGACGCGGCCTTCCCGCAGCTGATCGACGCCAAGGTCCTGCGCATGCTGCAGCTGATCAACCAGGTGCGCGAGCGCCGCGGCCACACCACCATGAAGCTGGAGCCCCGGCTGATGGTGGCGGCAAAGCGGCACAATCTCGATATCGCCCGCCATGCCCTGATGCAGCATACCGGCACGGACTGTTCGCAGCTTGGCGACCGGGTCTGGGACGAAGGCTACACTTGGAGGCGGATTGCCGAGAACCTGGCCGGCGGCCGGGCGACGGCGGAAGCCACGATGGAGCAATGGACCGGCAGCACCCGCCACCTGATGCAGATGACGCTGACCGGGATGACGGAAGTCGGGATCGCTTACGACTACAACCCGAACCCGCCGCGCCACGGTATCCCGATCAAGCATTTCTGGACCCTGATTATGGCAGGTCCCGATCCGTGGCGCGACCGCCTCTGGCCGAAGAAGCCGGCGCCGTGTGCCGGGGAGCACTGCCCCGAAGCGGCAAAAGAACCTGCCGGCGCCGCAAAGACCGAAGAACCTGCCGGGAACGCCGGGAAAGCGGAGGGACCGATCGATCTCCGCGGCGGCGCGACGCGCACGCAATGAGGCAGCGCGAGCATCGCGGTCCCGGATGCAGTTCCGCATGCAGGGCCTTGCACAGATTACCCGTCCGACTAATTTAGGCGCGCCATGAAAATTCCGACTTCGCTTATCGCCACGTTTTTCCTCTTCGCCCTCGCCCTCGGCGGATGCACCGGCACCAAAACCGCCGAATTCACCCGCGTCGAGGCCCGGGTCGCCGATCCGGCGCCGGAACAGATGCGCCACGCCCAGACGGTCATCCGGATCATCAACGAGTTCCGCACGGCAAACGGCCTGCCGCCGGTGATTCTGGAAGCCCATGTCATGAAAGCGGCCGACGACAAGGCCAAGGATTTCCGCAACAACTGGCGCTTCTACCATGCCGGCAGCGACGGCTCGTCACCCAGCGAGCGCGTGGCGCGGACCGGCTACGACTGGGTCGAGGTCGGCGAGACCCTGTCGGCCGGGCAGATCACCGCCCGCGGCGCGGTCGCCAATCTGAAGGCGAGCCCCTGCCATCGATTCGCGCTGTTGCGGAAGGTCTACCTCCACGCCGGCGCCGCCTATCTCCACACGCCGGATGCGCCGCGGGGGCGCTACAGGCACTGGTGGGTCGTCAAGCTGGCCCAGCCGAGTTCCAGCATGAACTGGGAACGGACCTATCCCACCGCCGGCGCCGAACTGAACGAGCGCAGCAAGCAGACCCGGATGCGCCGGCCGCCCGGCTGCGTGATCCGCGAGGTGGTTTCCTGAGGCGGCGTCGAGCCCCCCGAGCGGGCCGGATGAAGAGGCGCTACGGAGAGCCGGTCCGCAGCCGGGACCGGCAGACAGCCTCTCAGGCCATTCGCCCAACTCCGATTCGTCGTCCGGATCGCGCGGAGAGCATTGCGGAAATGCTCGACGCGGTTTACGCGGAAGACGAATCCGTGTCGGCGCTCGACGGGATCCTGGAGCGGCTTCAGTTTTTGTCCCTGCCGCCCGAAGAAAAGTGGTGAAACACTGCCTCAGCCGGTAGGCCGCGCTCCGGTTTCGGCTTCCCTGATCGCCCGCCTGACCGCCGCTGGATCGGCCTGGTCCTTCAGGCCAATGCAGACCAGACCGGGCAGCGCGCCAGCGGGCGCATCCGAGACCGTCCAGCGGCTGCCGACGACCTGGAGGGCGGCCATTGCGCCGTCCGGCCGCCGGACAAATCCTTTTGCCCGCAACAGACGGCGCGCCGGGTCGGCCAGCAGACGGGCGAGCGCCTCCGGGTCGACGCCGGCCGGCGGATCGAGTTCGGCGGCGACATACCCAGCGGTGTGATCCCGGAATCGGCGGCCGGCCGTGACCGCGCTGCCGTCCGTCCGCGTCCCCAGCACCGCTTCGATCGGCACATCGGCCTGCTTCGCACGGACGATCCGGGCGGACGGCGCCACGTCGCCCAGCCAGGCCTCGACGGCCTCGGGGTCGGCCGCCAGGTCGCACTTGTTGAGCAGGATCAGGTCGGCCTGCGCCAGTTGCTGCCGGACGGTGCTGCCGAGATAGCGGTCCGCGGCCCGGCGCTGCACGGTTTCGGCGTCGGCAAGGACGATGATGCCGTCGAGAACGAAATCCTGCAACAGCCCGACCGTGCCGGAGATCGCGCCCGGGAAGGCAACGCCGCTCGCCTCAAGCAGCACATGGTCCGGCCGGGGGTCGAGCGCCGCCAGCATGGCGAGGGACGACACCAGATCCTCGCCGTAGCTGCAGCAGACGCAGCCGCCGGTCAGGCTGACGATCCGGTCGTCCGCCGCCTCGATCAGGCTGCTGTCGATCGGCAGCGCGCCGAACTCGTTGACCATGACGGCGAGCCGCCGGCCGCCGGCCCGGCGCAACATCGCGTTGATCAGGGTCGTCTTGCCGGCGCCGAGATAGCCGCCCACGATGGTGACGGGCAGCGGGCCGGGTTGTCGGCCGCCGGGCGCCATGTCTAGATTCCGGCCGCCGGGAAGATGCGGCCGCCCTGCACCGTGCCCCAGACGCGCACGTCTTTGAGGGCCGCGCCGCCGACGCTTTCCGGATCGTCTTCCAGCACCGCGAAATCGGCGCGCTTGCCGGTCTCGATCGAGCCGATCTCGCCGTCCAGCTTGAAGGTATAGGCCGCGCCCAGGGTGATCGTGCGCAGCGCGTCGGCAACGCCGATCCGCTCGTGCTCGCCGAGGGTCCGGCCGGTCGCCGTCCGCCGGTTGACCGCGCACCAGGCAGTGAACAGCGGTCCGAGCGGCGTGACCGGCGCATCGGAATGGATGGCGAGCGGCACGCCGGAGGCGAGCGCGGTCGCGCAGGCGTTCATCCGCTCGGCGCGCTCCGGGCCGACCGTGATGCCGTAATGCTGGTCGCCCCAGTAGAAATGATGGTTCGGGAAGAGGTTTACGCACATGCCGAGCCGGGCCATGCGGCGGAACTGGGCCGCGTCGGCCATCTGGCAATGCTGCAGCGTGAATCGATGGTCGGGCGACGGATGCTTGCGCAGCGCCGCCTCGACGCAATCGAGCGCCAGCTCCGTTGCCTCGTCGCCGTTGGTATGGGTGTGGACCTGCACGCCGGCCGCCATGGCGCGCTCGTAGATTTCCAGCAGATGCTCTGGCGGGATGTACCACAGACCTTCCGGCGCTCCGTTGTAATAACCCGGCCAGCGCAGCCGCGCCGAGAAGCCCTGGATCGAGCCGTCGGCCACCGCCTTGATTATGCCGAGGCGCAGATTGTTCTGGCTGCAGTCGCGCAAGGCGAGCACATGGGCGATCAGTTCCTCCGGCGTCACACCGTAGAAGCGGCGCAGCGAAACGATGCGCGCCGGAAAATCCGGCTCGGCGGTCACCCGCAGCATCATGTCCACCGCTTCGTCCGGCAGCGTGTTGGCGAGGTCGGCTGCCGTCGTCACGCCGGTGCGCACGCACAGCCTCGCGAAGCGGCGCAGCCCGGGCTCGTCGCAGGACAGCAAGTCCCGGTCGAACCCGGTATAGGGGCCGAGCGGCGCCATGGCGTCCGGGCCCTTCATCTCGCCGGTGGGCAGGCCGTCCTCACCCAGCGGAATGCCGGGATGGTCGAGTCCCGTCTTGAGCAGGCCGGCCAGTTCCAGCGCCTTGCTGTTGACGTTGAGGATATGGCCCGAGGCGTTTAGCACGCCGACGGGGCGTTCGGTCGACACCCGGTCCAGATCGTGCCGGTTCACGCGCCGATTGCCATAATAGATCGCGTCGAGCGACCAGCCGGCGAGCGGCCTGCCAGGGTCTTCGAGCCGGCCGGCGGCCTCGCTTAGCCGCTCCACGATCTCGTCGATCGATTTGAGGCCGGGCCAGACCGTGCCTTCCGGGTCCATGCGGTCGAAGAAGCCGCAATAGACATAGGCCCAGAGGGTGCCCTCCATCGTATGGCTGTGGCCTTCGACCAGGCCGGGCATGAGCACCTTGTCGGCGAAGCGGTCGTCCAGCGTGTAGGCGCCCCACCCCGCCAGCTCGTCCAGCGTGCCGGCGCCGACGATGCGGCCGTCGCGCACCGCGACGTGGCCGGCGTGTGGCCGGGCCGGGTTCATGGTGATGATCTTGCGCGCGGGATAGATGGTATTGGTCACGCCTCGGGGCCTTCTGAAACGGTGCGGATCGGGCTGGCAGAGCCGGCAGCGCTCCGCTTTTAGCGCGCGGACGGCCATCCCGACAGGCAAATCGCTGCCGCCGCGCTGCCGCCCCGTGTCGCGCCGAAGCCGGGCCGGCGCGGGAATGAGTCGCCTCGCGAACGGTCCGATCAACGCTATTGTGGTTTCGTCGGTGGTGTCGCCGGCGCGCAAGGCGCCGCGGCCGGGCACGAGAGGACGCACGATGGTTCAGCTTTTGGAGACCGATATCCGCACGCGCGATGTGCTCGGCTGGCAGGGCGTGCACCTGTTTCATTTCCACGGCTCGTCCTGTTCGCAGAAAACGCGGATCGTCCTCAATCTGAAAGGTGTCGAATGGGAAGCCCATCCGATCGACCTGCCCAAAGGCGAAAACCTGAGCGCACGGTTTCTCGGCATCAATCCGCGCGGGCTGGTGCCGACGCTGGTCATCGACGGCGACGTCCATATCGAGAGCAACGACATCGTCACGCTGCTCGACCGGCGGTTTCCCGTCCCCCGGCTGATCCCGGAAGGCCGCGAAGCGGACATGGCCGAACTGTTGCGCCATGAGGACGATCTGCATCACGATCTGCGGACGATCTCCTTCCGGTTTACCCAGCCGCGGCCGCGCGCGCCGAAATCGCCGGAGGCGCTGGCCGATTACCGCGCCGGCGGTAGCGGGACGGTTCAGGGGGACCGCGACCCCAACAAGGCCGCGGAGATCGCCTATTGGGAACGCATGGCGCGCGACGGGATCACCGACGAGGCCATCCGGGTCTCGGCGGCGCGGTTTCGCCGGGAGTTCGAAGAGCTGGACCGCCGGCTCGGCGCCGCGCCCTACATTCTGGGCGCGCAGATGAGCATGGCCGATATCGCATGGTTCATTTACGTCAACCGGCTCGAGCTCTGCGGCTATCCGGTTGAACGGCTGCATCGCGATTTGTTTGCGTGGTTCCGGCCGCTACGCGAGCGGCCCGAATTCGCCCGCGAGGTCGCGGTGCCGCCAGCAATCCGCGAGGCGATCGACGAAAATCATCGCCGGCAGCGCGCGGCGGGAAAAACGCTGATCGACGTTGCCGGCCTCTGAACGCCGGGCCGTGGAAGACCGGGAAAGCTGCACGCCGGGCCGGCCTGCCTGAGCGGACGCAGAGTTTGACGCCGGGCGCGGGCCTGCGCTTCAGTTTCCGTCTGCCGTCTCCTGCGCCACCACGTGCAGCGCATCGAGCAGGCCGTCGAACAGTCCGGTATCGTTGATCACCCGCGGCACCTTGTGCTGGCCGCCCAGCTTGCCGCGCCGTTTCATCCAGGCGGTGAAGAAACCGGGCGGCGCAGCAAGCAATTCGGGCGCGCGCAGGCCGAAGCCGCCGGAGCGGTGGGCGGCGTAATCCTCGTTGCCCGCTGCCAGATCGGCATCGAGCGCCGCGACGAACCCGTCGAGCGCCGCCGCAGAAGGCATCCCTCCGGCAAATTCCACCACATAGCGATGGCCGCCGAGCGGCTGCGTCGCCGTCGGGAAGACCGCGCCCATCGCATAGTCCGCGACCGAGAGGCCGGCCCCGGCGGCCGCCCGGCTGACCGCCCGGTCGATCTCCTCGCCGGTCAGGTGCTCGCCGAAAGCCGACATGGTCGCGCCGGTCCGGCCGGTCACCAGCAGGCGCGGCGGGTCGCGCTCCACGAAGCGGACCGTATCGCCGAGCAGCCAGCCCCACAGGCCGGCGCAGGTCGACAGGACGACGGCATAGTCGACGCCGGCCTCGACCGTGCCGGTCCAGTAGCGCGCCGGCCGGTCGGCCCCGAGCTCCTCCAGCGGGACGAACTCGTGGAACAGGCCGATATCGAGATTGAGCCGCAACCCTTCGCCGAACCCGCGGTCGCTGATCGCGACAAAGCCCTCGCTCGCGGCGTAGGCCTCGCGGTAGTCGACCGGCCGGCCGCGCAGCCAGTCGTCGAACTGCGGCTTGTAGGGATCGAAGCGCACGCCGCCGTGAATGATCAGATCGAGATTGGGCCAGATCCGGGCCAGGTCGCGTTCGGCCGCCGGCCGTAGCTCGGCCAGCCGCTCGAACAGCAGGAGCAGCCAGCTCGGCGTGCCGCCGATCGAGCGGATGTCCCGGTCGAGGCTGCCCCGGGCCAGCCGGTCGATCTTGCGCTCCCAGTCCGCTTCCAGGGCAATATCTTCCGGCGGCCAGGTGAAGCGCTGCGCCCAGGCCGGCACGTTTGCGGCGGCGATGCCCGAAAGGTCGCCGGCGAGGATGCCGGGCGCCAGCGGTTTCAGATCGGTGCTGCCGCCCAAGATGAAATTCGCGCCGCCCAGCACCCTGCTTTCCGGCCGCGCGGCCAGATGGTGGGCCAGCATATCGAGCGCAGCCCGTTTGTTGGACCGGACCATCGCCCGCGTGACGGGGATGTATTTCGTAACGTCCCGCATCGTGCCGCTGGTCAGCGCGAACCAGGGGACCGGGCCGGGCCAGCCGACGTCGCCAAGATGCGGGAAGGCGCTGCCCCAGACCTTGTCGCGGAACGCATCGTAATCGCGGATCGGCACCGCAGCCTGAAAGTCGGCGACCGTGCGGATGTTTTCGAAACCGTGATCGCGGCCGAACCGGGTTCGTTCGGCGGCGCGCACCAGCTTCAGCAGTTCGTCCTGCTGGACGGCGGCCGGATCCATCGCCGACAGGCGCCGGAGGCGCCGCCGCGCCCACAGGCGCAGCAGGGGCGTCGCATTCACCATGGCCGGGATATAGGCCGGCCCCCGCTCAGCCGTAGAGGCGCTCCAAGATTTCGATGACCGCCTCGTGGCGGTGGCACCGGAAGTCCGCGCCATGGTCCGGGTCCGGATCAGGAGAGCCGTCCGGCACGAGGTCCAGGGCCGGGCTCGGCGTCTCGGGAACGAACTGGATCGTGGCACGCACGCCGGCCTCCCGCCCCGCCGCGATATCGCCCGCCCGGTCGCCGACCAGCACGCTTCGCCCCGGATCGACCCCGATGGCTTGAGCCGCCCGGCGCACCATGCCGGCGCCCGGCTTGCGCCACCAGGAATCGCGCACCCATTCGGCCAGCAGGGGCCGCCCGTCCGGCGGCGTCAGATCGGGCGGAAACCACGGGCTGTACTCGACACGGGCGATCGCGACGCCCTCGCCGGCGAACCGCGCCACCATCCACGCCATCAGGTCGCGCAACTGCCGTGTGGTGTAGAGGCCGCGGGCGATGCCCGCCTGGTTGGTGACGATCGTGATCGGCAGATTGAGCCGCATGGCGGTGCGGCCGAGGTCGAACACGCCGGGGACGAAGTCGATCTGGTCCGGCCGGTGCACATAGCCAACGTCGACGTTGACGACACCGTCGCGGTCCAGGAACAGCCCGCCGCGCGGGAGAAAGGAAACGGTCACGCTTGTCTCGGATCGGGGAGCGGATTACCGGCCGGGTCGTCGACGCGCGCCGGGCACAGGGGTTCGAGCCGGAATCCGGGCGCACTTCGCCCGCGCTACCGGACGTAGCTGGCGAGCAGGAGCGACAGGGTCGGCACGGCGACGATGAGCGTGAGTCGGAACAGGTCGGCGATCCAGTAGGCCGTGACGCCGCGGAAGATCGTCGTGGTGCGCACGTCCGGCAGCACGCCGCGCAGCACGAAGACGTTGAGGCCGACCGGCGGCGTGATCAGGCTGATCTCGGTAATCACCACCACGACGATGCCGAACCAGACGGCCACTTCGGTCGCGTTCAGGCCCAGGCCGACATCGGCGACGAGGTCCCACATCGGCGGCATCTGACCGGTGAACAGGTGCCAGAAGGGCGGCACGAACCCCGGCCCCAATTCCAGTATCAGCGGGAAGAAGATCGGCACCGTCAGCAGGATCATCGACAAGCTCTCGAAAACGCAGCCGAGCAGGACGTAGATCAGCAGGATGGCGGCGAGAACGAGCCAGGGGTTGTCCTCGAAGTTCGCCGCGATATCGAGAAGCGTCTGCGGGAATGTCGTGAAGTTGATGAAGTTTGCGAAGACCAGCGCGCCGATCAGCACGGTGAACAGCATCGCCGTGGTCGCCGCACTCTCCAGCAGCACGGCGTAGAAGCCCCGCAGGTCCATGGTGCGGCGCGCCACCGCGAACACGAAGGCGCCGAAGGCGCCGATGCCGGCCGCCTCGGTCGGGCTGAAGACGCCGCCGTAGATGCCGCCCATGACGAAGACGAACAGGGTCAGCACCCCCCAGACGTCGCGCAACGCAAGCAGCCGGCCTCGCCAGTCCGTGCGGTCGCCGCGCGGGCCGAGCGCCGGCCAGATGGTGATCACCGCACGCACCGCCAGAAGGTAGAACAGGATCCCGACGATGCCGGGCACGACACCGGCGGCGAACAGCTTGCCGATGTTGGTCTGGGTCAGGATACCGTAAATCACCAGCAGCACGCTGGGCGGAATCAGAATCCCGAGGGTGCCGCCCGCGGCGATCGCGCCTGCGGCCAGCCCGTCGTCGTAGCCGTAGCGCCGCATCGACGGCATGGCGACTTTCGACATGGTTGCCGCCGTGGCGAGGCTGGAGCCGCAGACCGCGCTGAAGCCGCCGCAGGCGACGATGGTTGCCATGGCCAGCCCGCCCTTGCGATGGCCCAGAAACGCATTGGAGGCGGTGTACAGTTCCTCCGACAGGCGCGCCCGGGTCACGAAGTTACCCATCAGGACGAACAGCGGCACCACGGAAAGCTCGTAGTTGATCGCGGCGTCGAACGCGGTCTGGCCGACATTGGCGAGCGCGCCGTCAAGGTTCATCGACCAGCTCATGCCGATGAAGCCGACGATGATCATCGAGAAGGCGATCGGCACACGCAGGAAGGACAGCGTCAACAGCGCCGCAAAACCCAGCAGCGCAATGGTCACGTCGTTTGTCCCGAGGCCTGGGCGGGATCGTCGCGCGCGCCGGTCAGATAGGCGACCGCTGCGGCGAGCTGGGCGACGGCCGCCAGCACGCACAGGATCGCCATGCCTGTGCTGAACGGCCAGATATCCAAATAGAGTTCGTCGGTCGCTTCCTCGAACTCCAGGTGGGTCATGGCCTTGACCCACAGGCGCCAGGCGATGAACAGCACGGCGCCGGCAGCGACGAGATTGATGAACACGCCCTGCACCCGCTTCAGCCTGGAAGGCACCACGCCGTCCAGCAGGTCGATGGTGACATGGCCCTCGCGGAAGCACACCATCGGCAGGACGCAGAACACCAGCCCGGCCATCATGAACGCGATGATTTCGGCGAGCGCCGGCAGCGGGCTGTTGAACACATATCGCCCGGTGACGTCGACAAAAGTCAGCGTCATCATCAGGAACAGAACCGCACAGGAGATCACCGCCAGCGCTTGGAGCGGCACAACGCCGATCCAGTAGGCCAGCGGCGAAACCCGGAGCTCTGCCGGTTTTTCCAGCTGTTCAGCCACGCGCTGCCACTATTGGAGTTTGGCGACTTCGGCCCGGTAGAACTTCAGCACCGCCTTGCCGTCGATGCCCTTGGTCTCCACCGCCTTGAAATATTCGGCTTCGAACTTTTTGTTGAGTACGCCGACCGCGTCTACCACCGCCTTGGGCGCCGTGATAATCTTGTTTCCGGCCTTCTTCGCTTCTGCAAGACCCTCGTCGTTGATCTTGTCCCAGGCTGCGCCGCCCATTTTGGCGAAATTCTCGCCGGAATAGCTGTCGACCGCCTTCTTCCCGGCCGGCGACAGAGCATCATATTTCTTCTCGTTCATCACCAGATAGTGGCTTGAACTGTACAGGCCGCCGGGAATGTAGGTGGCATAGGGCACCAGTTTCAGGATCTTGAAGCTGACCAGCGATTCCCAGGGAAAGGTGATGCCGTCGGCAATGCCGGTGGACAGGATTTCGTAGGATTTCGGCGCCGGTTGCCGGATCGGCACGCCGCCCCAGGCTTCGACGATCTGCTTCGGGATCGGGCCGCCGGTCCGCATCTTCTGGCCCTTCATATCGGCCGGGGTGCGGATATGCTTCTTGGAATGGAAGATCAGGCCCGGACCGTGGGTGTTCATTCCGATCAGCTTCGTGCCCGGATAATAGTTTCCGGCGGCGAAGAATTTCTCGTGCGTGCGTTGCAGCGCAACCGACGACGCCACGGCGCGGTCGCCGAGAAACGGCATTTCGGCGAACAGATAAGCGGCGAAGCGCTTCGGCGAATAGCCGTGAACGCTGAAGCCGGCGTCGATCTGGCCGGTGCGCACGCCGTCCAGATAGGAGCGCGGATGCCCGATGCCCTTGGGCAGGCGGCGGAATTTCACGTCGCCTTTCGATGCCTTCTCGATCGCATTCATCCACGGAACGTACAGATTGACGTTGATCGGATGGGTCCACGGAATCCACGACGCATAGGTCAGGGTCGAGGCGGCCGTGGCCGGCGCAGCGGCCAGGGCGATCGCCAACATCGCGCCGGCGGCAAGCAGACTTCTTCTCATAAATTTCCCTCCCGGAAGAACGATCCACACCGTTTGGCGTTACATCGGCGGGGAGAGTAGGGGAACGGATTGCAACCGTAAAGCGCGCCGGTCAGGCTGCCCGAACGCGATACCAGACACGATACCGGACGGGACGGCCGGCGACCGGAATCCGAAAACCGCGAGACTTCCGTTCCCGGCCGCCCGACACGCGGTCGGCCGCTTGTACCCGGCCAGTTAGTTGGCCTGCAGTTTCGCGACTTCGCCGTAGTAGAATTTGAGCACGGCTGCGCCGTCGATGCCCTGCTTCTTCATGTCGGCGACGTAACGCGCTTCCAGGTTGGCCTTGATCTTCTTGACCGACGCCAGCATTTCGGCCGTCGCCACGCCGAACTTGTGACCGCCCTTCTTGGCCGCCTCCAGGCCGTCGGCGTCGTTCTGGTTCCATACCCTGCCCGCCGCATAGGCGAAGTTTTCGCCGGACAGGCTGGCGATGACCTGCTTGTCGGCTGCCGACAGGCCATCGTACTTCTTCTGGCCGATGAACGTGTAGAAGCCGGAATTGTAGAGCCCGCCCGGCAGCTTCGTGTGGAACTTCACCAGGTTGACGATCTTGAAGCCGGTCAGCGCTTCGTAGGGGAAGGTGACGCCGTCGACCACGCCGGTCGACAGCACCTCATAGGATTTCGGCGCCGGCAGCCGGATCGAGGTGCCGCCCCAGGCCTTGACGATGGCGAACGGCGCGGGGCCGCCGGTGCGGATTTTCTGCCCCTTCATGTCGGCGATCGAGCCGATGAGCTTCTTGGAGTGGTGGATCACGCCCGGGCCGTGTGTGTTCAGCCCGATCAGGTGAACGCCCTTGTAGTAGCCCTTGCCCTTGAAGAACTTGTCATGGGTGCGCTGGAAGGCGACCGACGTCGCTACCGCGTCTTCCCCGGTCAGCGGAAACTCGCTGAACGCGTAGGCGCGCAGGCGCTTCGGCGAATAGCCGTGGACGCCGAAAGCGGCACCGGCCTGGCCGGTGCGGACGATATCCAGATGGGCGCGCGGGTGGCCGAGCGGCTTGGGCAGCTGACGGAATTTCACCCGCCCTTCGGTCCTGTTCTCGATGACTGTCATCAACGGAATCAAGAGGCGCGTCGACAGCTTGTGGGTCCACGGAATCCAGTTGGAAAAGGCGAATTCGGTGGCGGCCTGCGAGGCCGGCGAGAACGCCGTCAGCGCAACGGCCACGCCGGCAGCGGCGAGCACAGGTTTCATGGCGGTTTCCTCCCTTGGTGTCGTTTCTTGACGGCCGACGGATAACCGCGTCGGCGTTACGGAACGCGGACCTTACAAATCTTTCTGGTCCGGGACAAATCTTTCTGGTCCGGGACAAACCTTTCCGGTCCGGGTAAACTCGCGAGTGCATCCCGATTTCGCCGGTCGAAGTCCGATCGGCGCCTCGCAGGAGACGGTCATGCCCGATGACATTCGCACGCACATCGACAGCACCATCGGCAGCGGCCTCCGGTCCATCGAGCGGACGGACAAGGCCAAGCTGGCCCTCGCCGCCCGCATCCTGGCCGCAAACGGACACGCTGCGGGCCTTGCCGGCCAGCTCACCGTGCGGGCCGAACCGGACGGCTGGTGGACCCTGCCGCTCGGCGCCGGCTTCGAGGAAGCTTCGGAAGAGGCTCTGCTGCGCGTCGACGGGAATGTCCGGACGGTCGAGGGCGACGGCATTCCCAATCCCGCCGTGCGCTTCCACGTCTGGATATACAACGCCCGGCCGGAAGCGCACTGCATCGTACACACCCATCCGCCAGCGGTTTCGGCCCTGTCGACGATCGGCCGGCCCCTGGTCTGCGCCCATATGGACGCGATGCCGCTCTACGATGATTGCGCCTGGCTGCCGGAATGGCCCGGCGTGCCGGTGGCGGACGAGGAAGGCCGGATCATTTCCGACGCACTCGGCGGCAAGAGCGCCATCCTGCTGGCCCATCACGGCCTGCTGACCGTCGGCAAATCGGTCGAGGAAGCGACCTATCTCGCCTACTATTTCGAACTGGCGGCGCGCATGCAGCTCGATGCCGAGGCCGCCGGGAAAGTCCGCAGCGTTGAGCCGGCCCACGGCCTGGAGGCCCGCCGCTTCCTGCGCCAGGACGCCATAATCGGCGCCAGCTTCGACCATCTGGCCCGGCGGGACGGATAGGGTCGGGCGACCCGCCCTTCGATACGCCGCTTGGCGGCTATTCTGGGTGAAGGTGAAGTTGGGGAAGGCTGCAAACAGCCCACATTCCAGGTAGCGCCGATCATGGTCCGCGGCGGCAGCATCGGTTTGTTGGCGCGGCGGCGAATTGGCGGCGGCCGCTGCATGCGCCGGCTTTCTCACACCGTCGGCGGAATACTCGACACCGTTGTAGTCAACGATAGGAGTTCAAATTTTTCCAGCACGGCGCCGCGGACCGGACGCTGTGGGTGAGAGATTCCGCCGCTCCACCCCGATCGGGGCCGGCGATCCGGTCGGAATGACGTGTCAGGGCTAAGCGAAAGTCGCTGGACCGTAACGGAACATTTTCCACCCTCCGGTATTGCAGGTTCGGACGCGCCGGAACCGATGCTCCCGATTGACGCTCCCTGCCGGAAATCGTTATAGTGGAATAAATCTAATATAGGAGGAAATGAATATGACGAAGAAAGCCGACCTTTTCGAACTCTATGCCGAAGACCCCGAAGAAGCCGACCGGATCGTGTTCGGACGAGAGGCGCATCCGGACCGCCGCGGTTTCCTGAAAGGCGCCGGCCTCGCCAGCATGGGCGCGCTGATCGGCGCGGCAATTCCGTTCCACCGCAACATGCCGTCGGGCTTCATCCCCGAGGCGCTCGCCGCCGGCAAAACGAAGATCGCGGGCAAGGACGGGCTCACGGTGCTCAACGACCGTCCGGTCAACGCCGAGACGCCGGCCCATCTGCTCGACGATGCGGTGACGCCGACGGCCCGGCATTTCATCCGCAACAACGGCATCGTGCCCGACGACATGGACCCGGCTTCCTGGAAGCTGCGGGTCGACGGTCTGGTAAACAGCCCGATGACACTCAGCATCGACGACCTGAAGAAGAAGTTCGAGGTCGTGACCCAGCAGCTCACTATCGAATGCGGCGGCAACGGCCGAGCTTTTTTCGACCCGCCGGCGCGCGGCAACCAGTGGACGGTCGGCGCGGTCGCCTCCTCGAACTGGACCGGCGTGCGCCTCGCCGACGTGCTCAAGGCCGTCGGCGTCAAGCCCAATGTCGTCTACACCGCCCATGTCGGCGCCGATTCGCATCTCTCCGGCAAGGAGGGCAAGCTGCCGATCTCGCGCGGCGTGCCGATCGACAAGGCGATGAACCCGAGCAACCTGATCGCCTTCGGCATGAACGGCGGGCCGCTGCATCCGATGAACGGCGCGCCGCTGCGCCTGGTGATCCCCGGCTGGCCGGGCTCCTGCTCGCAGAAGTGGCTCAAGCGGATCTGGCTGCGCGACAAGGTCCATGACGGGCCGAAGATGACCGGCAGCGCCTACCGGGTGCCGGACTATCCGGTCTCGCCCGGCGAGAAGGTGCCGAAGAGCGCTATGGGGATCATTCACGCCATGCCGGTGAAGTCGCTGATCACCAGCCCCAAGACCGGGCTGTCGATCTCCGGCCGCGAGATGGAGGTCGCCGGGCACGCCTGGGCGGGTGATGACGAGGTGGCGCGGGTCGACGTGTCGATCGATTTCGGCGCGTCCTGGCAGCAGGCCGAGCTGAGCAAGCCGGTCAACCCCTATGCCTGGCAGCACTGGAAGGCCGCGCTGAAATTCCCGCAGAAGGGCTATTACGAGGTCTGGGCCCGGGCGACGGACAGCCGCGGCGTCATCCAGCCCTTCGCCATCGCGTGGAATCCCAAGGGATACCTCAACAACTCGATGCACCGCATCTCGGTCCGGGTCAGCTGACCGCCATGCCATCGCCGGCACGGGCCGCGGCCGTCGCCGCCGCGGCCCGGACGATCCTGGCCGCGACGCTCGCCGTCCTGCTGGCGATGGCGGGCGGCACCCTGGCGGCCGACGCACCGGCCGGCAACGCTGCGCCGGAAAAGGCCGCGAAGGCGCCCGCTGCCGAAACGGGCGACGAGGACGGCGAGGACGAGGATGAGGACGACGAGGAGGACGAGTATCAGGGCCTGCCGCCGGGCGAGGGCCGCGACGAGGTCTTCGGCTATTGCAGCGCCTGCCATTCGATCCGGCTGGTCACCCAGCAGGGCCTGACCCGCGCGGACTGGGGCGAGGTGCTGGTCTACATGGTCGAGGAGCACGAGATGGCGGAACTCGAGCCGGAGGACGAAAAGCTGGTCCTCGACTATCTCGCCCGCTTCTACGGCCGCGACCGGCGGGCGCGGAAGATGGGGCGCTAGCTCGGCGCGCGCAACGGCGGTATCCTGCCGCCGGCAAAGCATTGCGGGCGGGTTTCCGTGAACCAGCATTTCCAGGCCGTTCTGGACGGCATCGAGAGCGACGGGCAGGCGCTGGTCGACCTGTGCCTCGCCCTCGGCAATTTGCCCGACTATTCCGGCGAGGAACGGCAGGTCGGCGAAGCGGTCGTCGCGTGGCTGCACGACGCCGGCATCGAGGCCTGGCTGCAGTTCATGTCGGCCGAGAGCGTCAACGCGATCGGCCTGGTCCGCGGGTCCGGCGACCGCGCCGGCGGCGGTCGTTCGCTGATCCTCAACGCCCATATCGACACCCAGGGCGCCCGCCCCGCCGGCGGGGAGGACGCCGAACGGCGCCTGCGCGGCGCCTAGGTCGAGGACGGCCGGCTGTTCGGCCGCGGCCTCGCCAACGACAAGGCACAGCTGGCGGCCCAGATGATCGCCATGCGCGCCATCGTCCGGGCCGGGATTACGCTCAAGGAAGACCTCTACCTCGCGGGAAGCGGCCAGGAGACCTCGGCGCCGCCCGTGGCTGCCGGCGAGATCGCGGGCTGGTCCGGCGTCGGCCCGGCCGCCAGCCAGGTGCGTGAAGGCCATGGCGCGCGCTGGCTGGTCGAACACGGCGTGGTGGCGGACTATGCGCTGGTCAGCGAGATCTCCGATTTCCGCGTCACGGTCGCCCAGGCCGGCTATCTGCGCCAGCGCATCGCCGTTCCCGGCAACCTGGCCTACACGCCCGGCCTGCGCCGCGGCGCCCATTCGAAGGGGGGCGGGCCGGCCGGCAGCCCCAACCCGTTCGAACGGGCGGCCCGGGTCGTGCTGGCGCTGGAGGACTGGGCCCGCCGCTACGAAACCGAAGGGCAGGAGTCCTTCTGGGGCGGCACCCTGATCCCGAAAGCCCAGGTGCTGGAAATGCGCCCGGCCGGGCCGCCCTGGACCGAGGAACGGGACTATTGCCACATCTTCTTCGATGTGCGGCTGATGCCGGGCGCCCATGCGCCGTCGGTCCGCCAGCAGGTGCGCGACGCGGTCGCCGCGACCGGCATCGACGCGCAGATCGCCGCCTACGATTTCAAGCGCGGCTATATCGCGGATGGCGCCGAACCGCTGCTCGACGCGCTGCGCGCCGCCCATGAAACGGCGGTCGGCGGTGCGCTCGACTATACGGCGTCGCTCGAGATGAGCATGTGGCGCGACAGCAACGCCTTCAACGAGGCGGGCATTCCCGCCGTCGGCTACGGCCCGCCGGTCGCCGACCCGGGCGGGCCGCGCGGCGCGGCCGGCGTGCAGCGGCCGGTGGCGGTCGACGATCTGGTCAAGCTGGCAAAGGTGTTCGCCCTGACGGCGCTGCGCGTTTGCGGCGTCGCCGCCTGAGCGGGCGAAAGCGAACCCGATGCACGGCCCGATCGACAGCCTGGCGGACTGGCGCGGCCCGGACCTCGCACGGCGGACCGACTGGATCTACCGGCTGACGGCGGACGACCGGGCGGAAATCGGGGCCGGGCTGGACCGGTGCATCGCCGGAGGCCGCCCGTTCGCGGACATGACCGCCGCCGATCTGCCGTTGCCGGCCTTCTCGCATCGGCTGCTGCACGCCCGGGAGGCGCTGGAAACCGGCTGCGGCATCTTCCTGTTCCAGGGTTTCCCGCTGGAGGGCCGCAGCGTCGACGACCTGCGCCGGCTCTATTGGGGCGTCGGCCGGCATATCGGCACGGCCGTTTCCCAGAGCAAGCGCGGCGACATGCTGGGCGACGTGCGCGATATCGGCACCGATGTTTCCAGCCGCGAGGGCCGCGGCTACACCAGCCGGGCGGAACTGGAATTCCACACCGATTCGGCGGATGTCAGCGGCCTGTTTTTTCTGAAGACCGCCAGGTCCGGCGGCCTCAGCCGCTTCGTCAGCTCCGTGGCGATCCACAACGAGATCGCCCGGCAAAACCCGGAATTTCTGGATGTGCTGTATCGACCGTTTGTCTGGAGCCGGCAGGGCCAGGAACGCGCGGGCGAGGCGGCGTGGTACGAGCAGCCGATCTACGGCGTCGAGCAGGGCCATTTCGCCAGCCGCTACATCCGCACCCATATCCTGTCGGCCCAGAAGCATCACGATGTGCCGCCGCTGACCGAAATGCAACGCGATGCGCTGGCCGCCATCGACCGGCTGGCCGGCGATCCGGCCTTCTGCCTCGACACGATGCTGGAGCCGGGCGACATGGTGTTCCAGAACAGCCACACCACCTACCACGCCCGCACGGAATTCGAGGACCATCCGGAGCCGGAGCGCAAGCGCCATCTGCTGCGCCTGTGGCTGTCGGTGCCGAACAGCCGCCCGCTGACGGAGGGCTGGTCGGCCGTCTACCGGAACCGGGAGGCGGGCGCGGTGCGCGGCGGCGTTCCCGGCCATTCCGAGACGCCGGCCTACGCAACGGAATAATCGGTCGGGCGCTTACCGGCTCCGGTTGCTGCCAAACCGGTCCTCGGTCGCCGCCCAGTCGTCGAAGCCGACGATCCGCTTGTACTCCTCGAAGCCGACGCCGGTCTCCCACAGCTTCATCTCGCCGGAGCGGAAGTCGGCCAGGGCGTCGCGCATGGTCCCGGCGATGCGCAGGATCAGCGAAATGCCGTAGACGATAACGTCGAAACCCAGGTCGTGCAGCCGCTCCGGCGGCAGGATCGGCGTGCGGCCGCCTTCGAGCGGGTTGGCGAGCTGCGGCACGTCGAAGGCGCCGCCGACGATCGCCAGTTCCTCCTCGGTCTCGGGCGCCTCGACGAAGATGGCGTCGGCGCCGACCTCCACATAAGCCCGGCCCCGGCGCAGCGCCTCGTCCAGCCCGTGGACCGCGCGGGCGTCGGTGCGCGCGACGATCATGGTGTCCGGGTCGCGCCGGGCGTCGAGCGCAGCCTGCACCTTGTCGACCATGAAGGCTGTGTCGACGACATCCTTGCCCGCCATGTGGCCGCAGCGCTTGGGCCAGGTCTGATCCTCGATCATGATCGCACCGACGCCCATCTCCTCGTAGGTCCGCACGGTGTGGGCGACGTTCTTGACGTCGCCGTAGCCGTCGTCGCCGTCGACCAGCGCGGGCAGGCCGGTCGCGCCCAGGATATCGCGCACGCCGGCGGCGATCTCGCCGAGGCCCTTGATGCCGATATCCGGCACGCCATAGCGCGCGCCGACCAGCGGAAAGCCGCCGATGAAGAAGGCGGGATAGCCGGTCTGCTCGATCAGCCGGGCGCTCAGCCCGTCATGGGCGCCGATCAGGATCAGCGGGTCGTGGGCGGCGAGGATGCTGCGGAAGGAAGGGCGGTGCATGATCGTCTGTCTCCGGGTGGCGACGGCGGCTCCCGGCCATTGTAGCAGCCGCTCCGGGCAAAATGACGGGTCGAGTGCCGGTTAAATTACAAGAAACTTGCCGCCCCGGCCTTGAGCCTGGGCCCAACGCCACAAGCGCAAGCCTGTCCTCGCGGCTCCGGACCCCTGACTTCCGCTTGCCGGATCGTTGTCCGGCACAGGAAATTACGGTCAAATGGCCAACCGGTAAAACCTCGTGGGCGGTATCGGACCGATTTCCTGGGGCCGGCCGTACGGGAAAGGCAGACATGACCGCGCATCGCCTCGGGCTGATCATGAACGGCGTCACCGGGCGCATGGGGACCAACCAGCATCTGGTGCGCTCGATCTGCGCCATCCGGGCCGAGGGCGGCGTGCGCCTGGGCAATGGCGACACGGTTTTCCCCGACCCGATCCTGGTCGGCCGCAACGAAGCGAAGCTGGCGGCGGTCGCCGAAGCGAACGGCATCGAGCGCTGGACGACCGACCTCGACGCGGCGCTCGCCGACCCGGGCGACACCCTGTTCTTCGACGCCGCGACCACGCAGATGCGCAAGGACCTGCTGCTCAAGGCAATCGACGCCGGCAAGGACATCTATACCGAAAAGCCGGTCGCCGAGACCGTCGACGACGCGCTCGCCATCGCCCGCGCGGCCCGCGACAAGGGAATCAGGGCCGGCGTGGTGCACGACAAGCTGAGCCTGCCGGGCCTGATCAAGCTGCGCATGCTGCGGGACACCGGCTACTTCGGCCGCATCCTCTCGGTGCGCGGCGAATTCGGCTACTGGGTCTTCGAGGGCGACTGGCAGGAAGCGCAGCGGCCGTCCTGGAATTACCGCAAGGCGGAGGGCGGCGGCATCATCCTCGATATGTTGTGCCACTGGCGCTATGTGCTCGACCATACGATCGCCCCGGTCCGGGCGGTCTGCTGCCACGGCGCGATCCATATTCCGCAGCGCTGGGACGAGGCCGGCGAGCCCTACGACGCCGATGTCGAGGACGCGGCCTACGCCCTGTTCGAGCTGGAGGGCGGCATCGTCGCCCAGATCAACTCCTCCTGGTGCACCCGGGTGCGGCGGGACGATCTGGCGACCTTCCATGTCGACGGCACCCACGGTTCCGCGGTCGCCGGACTGACGCGCTGTTTCGCCCAGGCTCGGGTCAACACGCCGAAACCGGTGTGGAACCCGGATGTGCCCCAGACCATCGATTTCCGCGCCGGCTGGCAGGAGGTGCCGGACAACCGGGTCTACGAGAACGGCTTCAAGACCCAGTGGCAGGATTTCATCCGCCATCTCTACGAGGAAGCGCCCTGGGACTACACCTTCCTCTCCGGCGCCAGGGGCGTCCAACTCGCCGAACTCGGCTACCGGAGCTGGCGCGAGCGACGCTGGCTCGACGTGCCGGAACTGGAGCTTTGACCATGCCTTCGGTCGACCTGCCGGCACGCGACGGCCGCATCGAATCCTACCATCTGTCGCCGCCGCTCGCCTTCGAACCGGCCAGCGCCGCCGCCCTGCCCCGCGTCGCCTACGCCGCGGCCCATGTCGTCAACGATCCGCGCGCCGATGCCGACCCCTGGCTCGACACCGCCCTTGACTGGGAGGCGACGCTCGCCTACCGCGAACATCTGTGGTCGCTCGGCCTCGGCGTCGCCGAAGCTATGGATACCGCCCAGCGCGGCATGGGGCTGGACTGGCCGACCTCGTGCGAGCTGATCCGGCACTCGGTCAGCGCCGCAAAGGCCCGCGACGGCGGCGGGCTGATCGCCTGCGGCGCCGGCACCGACCATCTGGCGCCGGGCCCGGACACCGGCGTGGACGACGTGATCCGCGCCTACGAAGAACAGTGCGAGGCGGTCGAGGCCGCCGGCGGGCGGATCATCCTGATGGCGAGCCGGGCACTCGCCGCCTGCGCGGCTGGCCCGACCGACTACGAGAAGGTCTACGGCCGCATCCTCGGCCAGGTCCGCGATCCGGTACTCATCCACTGGCTGGGCGAAATGTTCGATCCCGCGCTGGGTGGCTATTGGGGCGACGCCGACCATATGGCGGCGATGGAAGTCTGCTTGTCGATCCTGTCGGCCCATGCGGAGAAGATCGACGGCATCAAGATTTCCCTGCTCGACGACGGCAAGGAGATCGTCATGCGCCGCCGCCTGCCGCCGAGCGTGCGCATGTATACCGGCGACGATTTCAACTATCCGGCCCTGATCGCCGGCGACGAAGAGGGCTTCTCCCACGCCCTGCTCGGCATCTTCGACGCCATCGCCCCGGCGGCCAGCGCCGCGCTGTTCGCCATGGCCCGGCAGGACATGGACGGTTACTACGCGACCCTGGCGCCGACCGTACCCCTGTCGCGCCACATCTTCCGTGCGCCGACGCGCTTCTACAAAACCGGCGTGGTCTTCATGGCCTACCTGAACGGGCACCAGGACCATTTCACCATGGTCGGCGGCCAGGAGAGCGCGCGTTCGACCCTGCATCTGAGCGAACTGTTCCGCCTCGCCGACAAGGCCGGCCTGCTGCGCGACCCGGAGAGCGCCGCGGCGCGCATGGCCGCCGTGCTGGCGGTGCGCGGCGTCGCCTGAAGCCCGGACGGTCCGAGATGCGCGACTTTTCCGGCGATACGGCGCTGCTCTCGCTCAACACGGCGACCGTGCAGGCGCAGTGGACTCTCGAGCAATGCATCGAGGGCTGCGCCCGCCACGGTATCGGCGGCATCGCGCCCTGGCGCGACAAGCTGGCGGAATGCGGCGCCGCGCGGGCCGCCCTCCTGATCCGCGAAGCCGGCCTGCGCGTCACGGGCCTATGCCGGGGCGGCATGTTCCCGGCGACGGAGCCCGCCGGGCGGCAGGCGGCGCTGGACGACAACCGCAAGGCCATCGACGACGCCGCAACCATCGGCGCCGAATGCCTGATCCTGGTTGTCGGCGGCCTGCCCGACGGCTCGAAGGACATCGCCGGCGCCCGGATGCAGGTCCGCGACGGCATTGCGGCGCTGCTCGAACACAGCCGCGCCGCCGGCGTGCCGCTCGCCATCGAGCCGCTGCACCCGATGTATGCCGCCGACCGGGCCTGCGTGAACACGCTGAAGCAGGCCAACGACCTGTGCGACGCGCTGGGTGACGGAGTCGGCATGGCGGTCGACGTCTATCACGTCTGGTGGGATCCGGACCTGGAGGCGGAAATCGCCCGGGCCGGCGCTGCGGGGCGCATTCTCGGATTCCATGTCAGCGACTGGCTGGTGCCGACGACCGATCTGCTGCTCGACCGGGGGATGATGGGCGACGGCGTCATCGACATCCCGAAAATCCGCGGCTGGGTCGAGGCGGCGGGCTACGACGGTGCGTCGGAGGTCGAGATTTTCTCGAAAGACAACTGGTGGCGGCAGGACGCGGACGACGTGCTGGCGACCTGCGTCCAGCGCCACCAAACCGCGGTGTAGCGGCGATGGCGCGGCAAGTCGCGGACATCCCGGAAGCGGCGCTGGACCGCTTCCGCGCGGGCACGGTCATCCCCGCCCATCCCCTGGCGCTGACCGCGGCGCGAACGCTGGACGAAACGCGGCAGCGCGCGCTCAGCCGCTACTACATCGATGCCGGCGCGGGCGGCCTCGCGGTCGGTGTGCACACGACCCAGTTCGCAATCCGCGAGGCCGGGCTGTATGAACCGGTGTTGCAATTGGCGGCGGAAATGGCGGCTGACCGGGCCCGCGACTCGCTCATTCTGATCGCCGGAGTTGTGGGCCGCACCGAACAAGCGGTCGCCGAAGCGCAGGTGGCGGCGGGCCTTGGCTATCACGCCGTGCTGCTCAGCCTCGCCGCCCTTAGGGGCGCGTCCGAGGGTGAACTGATCGCCCATTGCCGGCGCGTGGCGCAGGAGATGCCGGTGGTCGGCTTCTATCTGCAGCCGGCGGTCGGCGGCGTGCCCCTGCCCTACTCCTTCTGGCGGCGCTTCGCGGAACTGGAGAACGTCGTCGGCATCAAGATTGCGCCCTTCGACCGCTACCGCACGCTGGACGTCGTGCGTGGTGTCGCCGAGGCCGGGGCGGAGGACCGCATCGCCCTCTACACCGGCAACGACGACAATATCCTGCTCGACCTGCTGACGCCCTGGCGCCTGAAGCGCGGCGACTCGACGGTGGAGTTGCGCATCGCCGGCGGCTTGCTCGGCCACTGGAGCGTGTGGGTGAAATCCGTCGTCGGCCTGCTGGACCGAGCCCACGCTGCGGTCGCCGCCGACCGGATCGACCGGGATCTGCTGGCGCTGGCCGGCCAGATCACCGAATGCAACGCGGCCTTCTTCGATGTCGCCAACGATTTCCGCGGCTGCATTGCCGGGATGCACGAAGTCCTGCGCCGGCAGGGCCTGCTCGAAGGCACCTGGTGCCTCGATCCGGAGGAAACCCTGAGCCCCGGCCAGGCCGTCGAAATCGACCGGGTCTGCCGCGCCTATCCGCATCTCAACGACGATTCCTTTGTCGCGGAAAATCTGGGAAGATGGCTGTCGCCTTGATTCGGGCCTGACGGGCAGACATCGGGGCGGAAGAACCTCGGGAGGAGGCGCTAAATGGGACCGGGACTTTCTGCCCAGACGATCTGGCGATGGACCGCCATCGTCCTCGTACACCTGGCGGTCGTGCTGATCTGGTATCTGGCGGTCAAGGTCGGCAAGGTTCCCAAATTCGTGCTCGCCTCGCCCGGGGACACCGTGCTGTCGCTGTTCGACACCTATCCCTGGTTCCACAACACCATGGTAACAACGGCGGAAATATTCGGCGGCTATTTCCTCGCCGTGGTCGTCGGTGTCGGCCTCGCCCTGCTGTTCTCCTGGTTCCGCACGGTAGAGAACCTGCTGATGCCGCTGGTTGTCAGCCTGAACATGATCCCCAAGGTGGCGCTCGGGCCGCTGATCATCGTCTGGTTCGACTATGGCATTCAAACCAACATCATCATCGCCTTCTCGATCAGCTTCCTGCCGATCCTGATCACCACGGCGCGCGGCCTGCGTGAGGTCGAGCCCGACCTTGTCGACCTGGTCAGGATCATGCGTGCGACCCGGCGCCAGGTCTTCGTCAAGATCCAACTGCCGGGCTCGCTGCCCTATATCTTTTCCGGCATGAAGGTGGCGGTCGTCCTGGCGGTCGCCGGCGCCGTGGTCGGCGAGATCATCGCGTCGGATTCCGGCCTCGCCTACCTGATCGGCCAGGTCCAGGTGACACTGGATACCGCGGCGATGATGATGGCGGTGATCCTGATCACCTTGGTCGGCGTCGTGCTGTATCTGATCGTACTGGGGCTGGAGCGCCTCGTTGTGGTGCGCGACGCGAGAGTCGAAACCGTATGACCGGGCCGACGACCGCCGCCGCCGAACCGTTCATCCGCCTGGACGGGGTCAGCAAGGTCTTCCGCGCCCGCCGTCAGGAGTTTCTGGCCGTCTCCGACGCCACCTTCGATGTCAACGAGGGCGAACTGGTCTCGCTGGTCGGCCCGTCGGGCTGCGGCAAGACCACCCTGCTTAAAATTATCGCCGGCCTCTTTCCCCACGACGGCGGCACCCTGGCGATCGGCGGCGCCGGCAGCGACTTCGACCCGGCGCGCGATGTCGGCATGGTGTTTCAGCAGCCGCTGTTGCTGAAATGGCGGCGGGTGCTCGAAAATGTGCTGTTGCCGGCGGAAATCCTAGGCCTGCCGATGGGCGAGGCGCGCGAGCGGGCGAACGGCTTGCTGGATATGGTCGGCCTGGCCGGCCATGAACAGAAGTATCCCTACGAGCTCTCCGGCGGCATGCAGCAACGCGCCGCCATCGCCCGCTCGCTGATCCACGATCCGCGCCTGATCCTGATGGACGAGCCGTTCGGCGCGCTCGATGCGCTGACCCGCGAGCGCATGAACCTGGAGTTGCTGCGCATCTGGAAGCAGAGCCGCAAGACCATCCTGTTCGTCACCCACGGCATTGCCGAAGCGGTGTTCCTCGGCACGAAGGTGGTTGTGCTCACTGCCGGACCGGCGCGCATGGCCGACCGGATCGACATTGACCTGCCCCAGCCGCGCACCCTGGACATGAAGACTCATGAGCAGTTTGGCAGCTACACCCGCCGCATCTACCACTTGCTCGGCGTCGAGTAAGCCGCCCTGCCAGACGAGCGCCGGCGCGGGTCTTTCACGCCGTTACCGCGCCCCGCGCGGAGTTCCTCGGCTCGATCGCTGACAGGCGGCGCTGGAGGACAGGGACGAACCGACCATGGCGGCGGCGCGGCCGGGTCAGGGCGGGAATGGGCCCGGATTCAGGGCATCAGAATAATCTTGGGCGCCGCGGCGCGCCCGGCCCGGATATCGGCAAAGGCCCGGGCGCCTTCGGCAAGCGGCCTGATTTCGGGCCAATCGAGAGGGCCGAGCCGGCCGGCAAACATGGCTGCTGCCGTGTCGCGAAAATCGGCAGCGTTGTAGGTGTATGTGCCGATAAAAGTGATTTCCTGCAGCGTCATCCTGCGGATGTCGAGCCCGCCGGCGCCCGAGCCGAGGCCGATATGCAGGATGGCCCCGCCGGGCCGCACGGCTGCGGAAGCTGCCGCCCGGGTCGCTTCGAAACCGGCCGCGTCAATGACCAGATCGACGGGATCCGGGCCTTCTTCGGCCATTGGATCGTAGACCCGGAAATCGCCGGTGCGGGATACGATGGCGCGTCGCGCCGGGTTGGTCTCGGCGATGTGGATTTCCGGCGCACCCAGGGCGCCGAGGACGAGCGCAGCGCCGAGCCCCACTGCCCCGCCGCCGATGACGAGGCAGCGCGCTTCCCCGATCGGCCGGTCGAGCGCCCGTTGCGCCAGGCGTACGGCATGCCAGCCGCAGGCGAGAGGCTCCGTCAGTGCCGCTTTTTCCGTCGGCACACCGTCCGGAATCGGGATCAGGTTACCTGGCGGCATGGCGAGCATTTCCGCGAACGCGCCCTCGCGCGGCGGCATCGAAATGATCTGGCGCGATCCGCACAGATTGTCCCGGCCGCTCCGGCAATCCTCGCAAGCGCCGCAGGTGACCAGCGGATTTACCGTGACGCGGGAGCCGGCGCCCGGACCCTCGACCACGGTTCCGGCAACCTCATGGCCCAGGATCAGCGGTGCGGGCCGGCGCTCGTCGTGGCCTGCCCAGGCATGCATGTCGGAGCCGCAGATCCCGACATGGGCGACGCGGATCAGGGCGTCGCCGCCGGGCCGGGGCTCCGGCGCCTCGCGATAATCCAGCGTCTCGGGGCCGGTGTAGACGAGCGCTTTCATTTTGCCGTGTATCCCCCATCGACATAAAGAACCTGGCCGGTGACATAGTCGGCCGCGTCGGAACACAGGAAGAGTGCCGGACCCGCCAGATCGACCAGGGCGCCATTGCGGCCGATGCAGGTCTGCGCGGCATGTTTCGCCGCCAGCGCCGGGTCGTCAAACACCGGTTCGGTTAGTTCCGTCGGAAAGAAGCCGGGCGCCAGCGCGTTGACCATTACCCCGTCGCACGACCAGGCTTCGGCCATGGCGCGGGTAAGCTGTGCGATGCCGCCCTTCGATGCGCCGTAGGCGAGCCCACCGGGGAAGGCCCGCACACTCTGCAACGACGCGATATTGACGATCCGCCCCCAACCATTCTGCCGCATCGCCGGGGCGAGCGCGCGGGCCAGAAAGAACGGCGCTGCCAGATTGAGGTCTATCGTCTTGCGCCACCCGTCGACGGTCGCTTCGTCTGCAGGCTCGCGGGTATTGAGGCCGGCGGCGTTGACGAGGATGTCAGGGGGCCCGAAAGGCGCCGAAATGCGGTTGGCCGCCGCCGACGCTGCCGCAGGCTCGGAGATATCGGCCGGAATGGCCGCGGTCTCGCCGCCGGCTTCGCTGCGCCAGTCCTCCAGCGCCCCGGCGCGCCGGGCGACGCCGACAACCTTCGCGCCGGCTTCGGCGAGCGCCGTGGCAATCGCCCGGCCGAGGCCCGAACTGGCTCCGGTAACGCAGGCAATGCGGCCGTCGACGCTGAACAGGTCGGGGCGGTAGAGCGTGGCCATCGCCTCAATCCGATGCGGAAAGGTCGAAGGCCTCGTCCGGAAAGTATTTCTCGAGCCGGATATCGGCGGTGCGGGCATGGCCCTCCATGCCTTCGAGCCGGGAAATCCGCGCGGTCGCTTCGGCGATCGGTTTTGCCCCCTCCCGGGTCACGCGCTGCCAGGTCACCAGTTTCATAAATTTGTGGACCGAAAGGCCGCCGGTATAGCGCGCGGCGCCGGAGGTCGGCAGGACATGATTCGGGCCGGCGGACTTGTCGCCGAACGCGACCGTCGTCTCTTCGCCGAGGAACAGCGAGCCGTAGCACTGCAGCCGGCCGAGGAACCAGTCGAGGTCGGCAGCCTGGACATGGAGATGCTCGGGTGCGTAGTCGTCGGCCACTCGGGCCAGTGTCTCGCGGTCCGGCGCGACCATCACCTCGGCCATGTCGCGCCAGGCGTCGGCCGCGCTCTTGCGGTTGAGCTCCGGCAGCGTTTCGATATAGCGCGGCACCAGTTCCAGCACCGCCTCCGCCAGCGGCCTGTGGGTCGTGGCGAGCCAGACCGGCGAATTGTAGCCGTGCTCGGCCTGGCCGACCAAATCCCAGGCGACGAGATGCGGATCGGCGGAATCGTCGGCGAGGATCAGGCTGTCGGTCGGCCCGGCGAACATGTCGATGCCGACCCGGCCGAACAGAATGCGCTTGGCCTCCGCGACGAACTGGTTGCCGGGACCGACCAGGATATCGGCCTTCGGCAGGCCGAACAGGCCGAAGGCCATCGCTGCGATGCCCTGCACGCCACCAAGCGCCAGAATCGTGTCGGCGCCGCAGAGATCTGCACTGTAGACGATTGCAGGCGCGATCCCCTCACCGGGCCGCGGCGGCGAACAGGCGGTAATGTGCCCGCATCCTGCGACCTTTGCCGTAGTGACGGTCATCAGCGCCGAGGCAACATGGCTGTAGCGTCCGCCCGGCGTGTAGCAGCCCGCCGCCTGGCACGGGATCGCCTTCTGCCCGGCGACCAGACCGGGGGAGATTTCGATCTGCATTTCGCCGATCGTGTCTTTCTGGGCCTCGGCGAAGCGGCGGACATTGTCCCACGCGAAGCGGATGTCGTCCTTCAGCTTCTGCGGCACCTGCTCCGCCGCCGCCTCGATCTCGTCGCGGACGAGCACGATGTTGCCGTCGTAGCGGTCGAACTTGGCCGCATAGCGCTTCGCCGCTTCATCTCCGCCAGCCTCGATCCGGTTCAGGATTTCCTGGACCGTTGCACGGATATCGCTCGCGTCGTCTGTGGATCTCCTGGAGGCTTTCTTGAGATACTCGACGGTCATTGCGATCCTTATTGCAAATTGTCCGGCAGCATGGCGGTGGAAATCTCGGGCAGGTAGGCGATCGCCAATACCACCAGCAGCATAAAGAAGACGAACGGGACGGCGTGCCCTGCGATCTTGAGGATCGATTCGCCGGTCAGCCCGGAGACGACGAACAGGTTCAGCCCCAGCGGCGGCGTGATGAATCCGACGCCGAGCGCGCTGATCATCATGACGCAAAACTGAATCTCGTTCATGCCGATTTCTTGGGCGAGCGGCAACAGGATCGGCGCCAGAATGACAATGTTCGGCGTCGTCTCCATCACGCAGCCGGCCGCGATCAGGATGGCGATCATCAGCAGAATCAGCACGTAGGGATTTTCGGTCAGCGAGGTGACCGCGAAGACGAACCCCTGCGGCACGCCGAGCGCGGCCATTGCCTGCGCGAGCGGCAGCGACATTGCGATGATCGGCAGGATCACGCCGTTGACCTTGGCTGAGCTCACCAGCATTGCGGGAAAGTCCGAAAGCTTCAGCGTGCCGAGAACAAAGCCCAGGAAAATCGTGATGACGACTGCTGTGGCGCCGGCTTCGGTCGGCGTCAGCCGCCCTGAAAAAATTCCCCAGAAGATGATCCCGGGAACCAGGAACGCGTACCAGCCGCTCCTCAGCGCTCGCCAGAGATTTGCTGCCCACTCGCTCGCGGTGATCAGGTTTCCGCCCTCGTAGGCGTGACGGCGATTGACCACGATGTTGGTGACAAGGATCGAGCCCAGAATCAGGAGACCCGGAATCAGCGCCGCCTGGAACAGGGTCGAAGCCGATATCCCAAGAACCAGCCCTATCACGATGTAGGCGATCGAGGGCGGAATCAGGATACCGGTACAGGCGCCAGCTGCGACCAGCGCGCAGGCATGGGAGCGCGGATAGCCCGCTTCGACGAGCCGCGCGATGGTCATGCGGCCGACCGCAGCCGCACCAGCCGCATCGGAGCCGGATATCGCCGAGAACATCCCGCAGACCAGTACCGTGGCCGAGCCGAAACCGCCGCGCGCCCAGCAGGTCAGCGCCTCCGCAACATCGAGAAACTTTCGGCTGAGCCCCGTACGCACCAGGACATCGCCGGTCAGGATGAACAGCGGCACGGCGGTCAGTGCGAAATGGTCGATCCCGTCGAACAGGCTCTCGCCCAGCAGGGAAAGCGGCAACACGCCGGATACGAGTAGCATCGTCACGGCGCCCGCGCCGACAACCGCCCAGACCGGGACGCCCAGCGCAATCAATATGACGAACAGCACGACCGGGCCGTAGAATTCCCAGCCGATTGCAGCGCCTTCCTGCTTCATCTGGTTCCAGAGCATCGCGCTACCCTCAGTCGAAGAGCCGTTCGCCCTCGTATGCGGAGCGGCCCGCGGCGAGGTCGGCAATGTCGCGCACAAGCGACTGGATCAGACGAAAGATCATCAGCGAGAAACCGAGGGGGACGGCGGCCAGAAACCAGACCATCGATATGCGCAGGCCGTGGCTGACCGAACCGAATTTCCACGACACCGTCACGGTCTCGAATGACCACCAGACCGCGAGCAGCGCGATGATCATCATGACGATGTCGCCGAATATGTAGAGACAGGCCTTAACCCGCGGCCCGACATAGTTGAAAAGCACGTCGATGCGGATATGCGCCCGGTCGCGCACTGCGGCGGCGGCGCCGATCCAGGCCAGATAGATGAAGGCGTAGCGCACGATCTCCTCGCCCCAGATCGAGGAGTAGGCGAACAACTCGCGGCGCACGACCTCAACCGCCATGGTCGCGACGAGCATGGTGTAGAAGACCAGCAACGCCCAGCGTTCGGCATTTCGGTTCAGGATAGCGATCATGCACTCCCCCCTTTCCGGACCGGAACCGACCGATCGGGCGGTTTCTCCGACCTAAGCGGGCAAGTTGCGCCGGGCGCGGAAACCGCACCCGGCGCCGAGACGCCTTCAGGCGTCGTGGACGTAGTACCGGCCCTTGGTTCCGGCGGCCTCAACCAGCTTGTTGAAGGCATCCATGGAACCTGCGAGACCGGTCTTGAAGCTGTTCCACTCGGAGCGCTGATACCCGCCGGCTTCCTGCCAGACTTTCAGTTGGGCCGCGCTGAGCGAATGGAACTTGACCCCGGACTTGCGCAACTCCGCCATCGCGAAGTTGCGGGCGGCAGGGACCTTGGCGAGGTTTTGATGCGAGGTGATTTCCGAAGCAAACTCGATTCCCGCCTTCACGTCTGCGGGCAGGTTGTTGAACCATTCGAGGTTGCACGAATAGACCTGGCTGTCCGGCACCGCCTGGGTGAAGGTGATGTGGCTGAGTATGTCCTTGAAGCCGAAGACGTGGAGTGCGCCGACCGCCGGGTCGAGCGCGTCTGCAACGCCCTGCTTGATCGCTGAAGGAGTTTCGCCCCAGGCCACAGGCGTCGGGTTGGCGCCGACCATGCGGTAGTATTGCTGCAGCATCTTGGAGCCCGGAACCCGGAACTTAACGCCCTTGAGGTCCGCCGGCGAGATGACCGCGCCAGCGCCGCCTTTCCGGACTGCAACCACCCGCGGGTCGATCACAACATAGTACAGCGGCTTGAAGCCCCTGGCTTCGACCTTCGGGTGGACGGTCTTCCTCCAGTGATCCGAGCTCACGAGGTTGACGAAGCGCTGGTTGGCGCCGCACAGGTAAGGCAGGTTGATGAGGTCGACGACCGGCGCGAAGGGCGCAAAGTTCGACAGGGAATGCTGTGCCGCCTGGATCGTTCCGCCCTGAACCTTCTGGGCCAGCGCTCCGCCGGCGCCGAGCTGACCGCCGGCGGCGAGCTTCACGTAAACCTTGCCGTTGGTGGCGTTCTGGATGTTCTCCTTGAAGTCGAGCTGCATGATCGGATAACTGCGATCCGCCGTCAGCACATAGGCCGTACCGATCGTCATGATGTGCTTGGCCGCCCGCTTGCGCCGGGCTTCTTCCCTGGCGGTCTGGGCCGAGGCCTCGCTCGATCCGAGTACACCGGCTGCGGCCGCAACCGCGGCTGCGGTAAATCCGCCGGTACCAACCAGCTTTACGAAATTCCGCCGTTCGACTGAGGCGATCTCGGCTTTGGTCTTTTCGTCTGTCATCTTGTCTCCTCCCTTGGGATGTTCGTCTATTGAGTGTTGCCGCTGCGTGTTTCGGCCGCCTCCAGCATCAGGACGCCGGTCACGAACAGTAGAGCGGCGGCAAAGAGGGTCAGCATCTCCGCCACGTCGCTGAACGGCGTGCCGAGGCCCGCTGCGCCCAGCGCAACGCTGCTGAAGAAGATGAGAAAGCAGATCAGTGCGCCGACGAGCACGATGCGGCCTGTACGAATCACCTGCACCTCTCCTTACCTCGACAGCCGATGATCGGACCGCCGTGCTGCGAATCAGTATCGGGGCAGAATGTCGCCAATGCAAGCGCTTTTATTTTCTTTTGAAGCGCTTTCATAACTAGGTTTACTGGATTCTGGAAAATAACCGACCGAAAGATGAAATTCCGGCCAACATTTGAAGACGTCCCCGGAATGGCCAGGGTCTCGACCGCTACGGTATCGCGCGTGCTGAACGAGCCCGAACGGGTCAGCGCAAAGACCCCGTTCCGGGTTGAAGCTGCAGTGGCGCATTTCGACCAGACGCCGCACGTCGGCGGCCAGGCGCCGGCCTCGAACCGCACCAACGCTGTGGGCGGTGACCCCAACATGGAGAACAATATTCGCCCACGGTCTTCAGGCGCTGCAGGAGGCGTCGGCCGAAGCGGGAGTCACGCTGGTCGTTGCGACCTCTAACGACGACCCGGAGCGCGAGGCGGAGCAAGTGCGCGTTGTGCGGCTCAAAAGACTTGAACCTGGTCGAATCGTCATATCACCTGGACGCCGGCGCGCGAGCGGCGGTGCTTCGACCGCCGGCAAAGCCCCGTCTGACTGCGATCGTCTGAGGCAACGACGCGCTCCCCGCCGCAGCCGCGCACCCTGAACATGAATACCCACGACCCGGTTCGGCAGCTATCCTCGCCGTTTCGACCGTCCGCTCCGCGTCGAATGAGCCGACGCGGCTTCGAGAGCACCCCGCTGGGGTGCCGGAACTGGTTCAAGGCTATAGGCTGCAACGTGACTGCCTGACATCGAAGGTCCTGAACGTGTCGACGGCATTAACCGAAGAGATCGTCTCCTGGGACGGCAGATCCGTTGCCGACTTGCTGTCGACCTATGAGCGCCACTGCGCTGAAGAGGATTTCGTTGCGACGATCCTGCTGCATATAGCAGATGCCGACTCGCAGCGGGCGGCAACCTGGCTGATGAAAAAACACCTCGAGGCGGGCAATTCCCTATCCGCTGTCGAGTGCCGGGCGATCATTGGCCGGTTATCCGCTCAGCATCATTGGCTAAGCGTATTGCATCTTCTCCAGTGCCTTCCCTATCTGAGCATTCTTGAGGAGGACAGCGCCGATATCGAGAAGTTTCTGGACGCCTGTGTCGAGAGCGACAAGAAATTTGTCAGGGCATGGGCCTATAACGGATTCAATGAACTGTCGCTGCGCTTCCCGCGGTACCGGGAAATGGTCGACGGCATGCTTGCCCGGGTCAGCAAAACGGAAACTGCGTCGGTTCGGGCAAGGATTCGCAATTTCCGGAAGCGACGCTGAAATACCTGCCGCAGCGCTGGAATTCCTGCAACCGATGGGGCGGCTGGCGGCAGATGGCGAAAGCGAGAACTTCATTGAAGCCTCTGGGCGTCAGAAAAAACTTTGAACGACAATATGTTAGGGCGATCTTCCAACCGAAGAACGCCTGCCATTCCACTGCAAATACACGGTTGTCGCCCGCGGCGGCGCGACGTAAGGTTTTTGTACCCGGTCAGTCACTTACGGGAGGAGACGCGGGCGGGAGGTAAGGCGGGCGCGCAGACAGCGGCCCGGTTTGCCGCCGGTAGCGGTTCCCCTTATGCGCCTGCGCACGGGTTCTAACTAGCAGCAAGATGGGGACAATCATGATTGGGCGTAAATCATTGGCAACCCTGGCCGTCGCCGCGGCCGGCAGCCTCGGCGCGACGCAGGCCGGCGCCGCGGAAAAAGTCGATTTCATTCTGAACTGGATCGCCGGCGGCGACCACGCGCCGTACTACTATGCCAAGAAGATGGGCCTGTACGCCAAGGCAGGCATCGACCTGAACATCCAGCAGGGCAAGGGCTCGTCGATGTCGTCGCGCCGGACCGGCGCCGGCAAGAACCCGATCGGCCTGGCCGATCTCGGCACCGCGCTGGTCACCATGGGCAAGGGCGCCCGCATGGTTGCGGTGATGAACGTCTACGCCAATTCGCCCTACGGCATGTACTGGCTGAACAGTTCCGGCATCAAGGGGCCCAAGGATTTCGCCGGCAAGAAGATCGGCAACCCGCCCTGGGACGCGGCACGCCAGATGTGGCCGGCCCTGGCCAAGAAGGTCGGCGTCGACCCGGCTTCGGTAAAATGGGTCAACATCCAGCCGAACGCAAAACTCGCTGCGCTCAAGGCCGGGTCGATCGACGTCACCACCTCCTTCTACAACATCCACCACATTTTCAAGCGGGTGCTGGGCAAGGACATGGGCTTCTTCCCGTGGAAGAAGTACGGCATCAACCCCTACGGCAACTCGATCATCGTCAACATCGACTATCTGGAGAAGAACAAGAAGACGGTGGCGGCGTTCGTCGCGGTGACCCAGAAGGCCTTCGCGACCTGCGTGAAGGCCCCGGCGCCCTGCATCGCGGCCCTGGTCGAGGCCAACAAGGGGCTCAAGGCCGCCAACGAGACCGAAAACTGGGGACTGGTGACCGAGTTGATGAGCGACAAGGTCTCGCGCACGGTTGCGCTCGGCTATTTCGATCCGGACCGCATGAAAGCCGACCACAAGCTGATCAACACCTACTTCAAGATCGAGACCAAATACGCCATCGAGGATCGCTACACCAACGAGTTCCTCAACCGCGAAATCAAGATGCCGAAGATCGACCGCAAGTCGGCATTCGAATGATCGAGGCTGAATGAGCGGCTCCGCGCCCTGCGTCGGCCCGGCTGGGTTTTTTCCCGAGGCCGGGCCGCCGCTGGGGCCCGGAAATGGACGAAACTTACGACGCGATAATCCTGGGGGCGGGCCATAACGGCCTGATCCTGCAGACGTATCTGGCGCAAGCCGGGCTGGAAACCCTGGCCGTCGAGCGCCGGGACGAGCCGGGCGGCGGCCTTGCCGCCCTGGAGGATCCGCGCCATCCGGGGCTGATCCACAACTCCCACGCCTTCTTCCTGCGCGCCATCGACGCCATGCCCTGGTACCGGGACCTCGATCTTGAGGGCCACGGCGCCCGGATGATCGAGCCGGCGTTGAACGTCGCCATGCTGACCCGCGACGGCGGCGCGCTGGAATGGTGGACCGATATCGAGCGCACAGTCGCGTCGTTCGCGCAGGTCAGCGAACGCGACGCCCGCACGCTGCGGCGCTGGTTCGACGAGTTCGGCCCGGTCGTCGAGCGCATCCTGATCCCGGAGGCAACCTCGCCGCCGATCCCGCTGGCCGAGCGCCGCGCCCTGCTGGAGAGGAGCGCAGAGGGCCGTCGCCTGCTCGAAGTCAGCGCGCTCAGCCCGCTGGAATTCGTTCGGCGCGAATTCGAGAGCCCGGTCATCCAGGCCGGGCTGCTGTTCTTCAACGGCCTGCGCGAGGTCGATCTGCGGATTCGCGGCTTCGGCCACCATATCGCCTTCCTGCTCGCCAATCCGTCCAAGGCGCAGATGTCCGCCGGCGGCAGCGCCGCCCTTGGCCGCGCACTGGCTAGAGCCGCGGAAACGGCGGGCGGGCGAATTGCCACCGGCGCGGCGGCAACGCGCATACTGATCGAAAACGGCCTTGCCGAGGGTGTCGAGACAGCGGACGGCAAGCGCTACCGCGCCCGCCACCTCATTGCCTCCTCGCTCAATCCGCAACAGACCTTTCTGGACCTGATCGACCCAGACGCCCTGCTCGGCGCGTGGCGGAAAAGAGCGGCGGGCTTCCGTTACAACATTCTGGCGCCGCTCTTCGCACTCAACCTGGCGCTTGATGCGCCCCCGGCTTACGCGGCCGCCGCACGCTATCCGGAACTGGCGCAGCCTTTCATGACCGTCCTCGGCCTCGACCATGTCGACCGGTTCGACGAGATCGTGCGCCATCACGAGGCTGGGTCGATTCCGCCGACCGTCATGTGGGGCACCTGCCCGACCCAGTTCGATCCCGGCCAATCCGCCGACGGCAAGCACGCCGCGTTCATGTGGGAAAAACTACCCTATGCGCTGGGCGGCGACCCGGCGAACTGGGACGCCGCGAAGGACGATCACGGTGAAACAATGCTGGACCTGTGGTCGGAATATGCGCCCGGCCTGCGCAAAACGGTGATCGGCAAGTTCACCCGCAGCCCGCTCGATATCGAGCGGGATTTCCCCAACATGGCCGCCGGAGATCTTCTGGTCGGCGCGTTCACCGACGGACAGATCGGCTACCACCGACCCTTTGAGGGCGCCGGCGACTATCGCACCTGCATCCGCGGCCTCTATCTCTGCGGCTCGTCCTCCCACCCGGGCGGTAACATTACCGGATTGCCGGGCTACAACGCGGCGCAGACCATATTCCACGATCTGGGGCTGCACGGCGACTGGCTGCCGCTGCCGGCGGCCCAGCGCATCGCCGAACTGGCGGCGTGATTTATCCCAGCTCGGGGCCGGCGATGGCGTAGAGCCAGGCGGGGTCGTCAAATCCGGCATCGCGGCCGCGTACCATGCGGATGTAGGGGCGCTGCAGCGCGAAGCCGGCGGCTTCTAGCCACCCGATGAATCCGGTGCGGGCCTCGGCGACGTCGATGTAGACCGGTCCGGTCACCCCATCGAGCGCGGCGGCGGCCAGCGATTGCGCGACCGCATCCTCGGCTGCCGCCAGCGGGCCAAGCTGCGTCGCCTCGCGGCCGTCCCGGGCCAGCACAAAGCCGGCCAGCCTGCCTTCGCGCCACGCGCCGAAGGCGGCATCGGGCCGCCGGCGGCGCAAATGGAACAGCAACTCCAGCCGGTCGGCGCCGAACAGGCGGCGGTCCGGCGCCGCGACCCGGGCCAGATCGGCGGCAGCCAGCGGGCGCACACTCAGCGCGTCGGGCAGAATGCCCGGCAGCACGGGCGGCGCCTCAGGCACCGCAGAATCAACCGTTTCCGCCCGATAGCGTCCCAGGCGATAGACGTCCCGGAAGCCGATCCGCCGGTAGACCTCGCGGCCGTCCGGCGTTGCGTCGAGCCCCGTGACCCGCCCGGCGGCCTCCTGCCGCGCAAGCACGTCGTTCGTCAGCCGGGTCGCCAAGCCCTGGCGGCGCCAGTCCGGCGCGACCAGCACCAAACAGATCCAGGCAAAACGGCCATAGGGCAGCGCCATCGCGCTCGCGACCAGCGATTCATCGGGCGCAAGGAGGCCGATGCCGTCGCCATGAGCCAGGATATAGCGCCAGTCTTCCGCCGTCTGGTTCCAGCCGATCAGGGCGGACAGGCGAAATCCGGCGTCGGCATATTCGGGCGCCAGATCGACCTGCCGGAGCGCCTCTGCCGGTGCCGCCGGCATGGTCAGAACGCGCCGTCACGGCTGGCGAATTCGGTCGGTTTGCCATAGCCGCTGCCGCCGACCAGCAGCCAGTCGGCCACCCAGTCGACCATGGTGAGCAGAGGGACCGAAGGATTACCGAACAAACGCGTCGCCTCGCCGGAATTGACCAGCCAGCACTGCTCCGCCTCGACGCCCTCGAACCGGGGTGTCCGACCGAACCGCTCGCCGAAAGCCAGAGCGAGCGAGCGCACGCTGGCGGTCTCCGGGCCCGAGACATTGAGCGGCGTCGTCGGCGCCGTGCAGCGGACGAGGCAACGCAGGACATGGCTGTTGGCGTCGCCCTGCCATATGACATTGACGTTGCCGGTCGTCAGATCGACGGGTTCTCCGGCTAGCACCTTGCTGCCGATGTCGTGCAGTACGCCATAGCGCATGTCGATGGCATAATTCAGCCGGACGATCCGGCCCGGCGTGCCGAATTTCACTGAAAAATGTTCGAACATGCGCTCGCGGCCAAGGCAGCTCATCGCGTATTCGCCCATCGGCCCGGGCGGGTCGCTTTCGCGCGATCCACCCTCCGCAACCCGGGCGAACGGATAGACGTTGCCGGTGGAGAAGGCGACGATCCGGCTGTCGCGGAACGTCTCGGCGACGATGGCCGGCATCGCAACATTCATCGCCCAGGTCAACGAATGCGCGCCGGTCGTGCCGAACTTGCGGCCGGCCATGAAGATGACGTTCGGGCAGCGGGGCAGCGCCGCAGCCGCCTCACGGTCCAGCAGGTCGCAGGCTACGGTCTCAACGTCGCAAGCCTTCAGCTTTTCCCTGACCCCGGGATTGGAGAAGCGGGCTACGCCGATCACCCGCCGGTCGGGCGCGGCGCGCTTCGCCAGCCGCGCCAGCGTCGGTCCCATTTTACCGCCGACGCCAAGAATGAGGATATCCCCGCCGACCGCTTCGAGATCGTGGACCAGCGCGGCCGACGGGCAAGTCATGAACTCTTCGAGCGCCGCTTCATCAGCGAATCCCGCCGGCAGATCTATGGCATCGCGCCGCGCCATGAGCGTCCTTTTCTCCCGCACCGGGGCCCGGTGCAAGCCCGCGGCCATGCCGGCTTTCCGCCCCTTCAATTGTGCGATGTTCCGAATCCTGCCATTCTGGACGGAATTTGGGAATAGCCAGCAGAGGGCGACGATGAACGCCGACAGCCCGCGAATCAGGACAACCGTGGTCGGCTCCTACCCGGCGCCGGACTGGCTGATCCAGTGCCCGTCGGAACAGGCGCTGGCCGACGCCACACGGGTTGTGCTGCATACCCAGGAACTGGCCGGCATCGACCTGGTGTGCGACGGCGAACTCTATCGCTTCGATCCGGACCACCCCGAGACCAACGGCATGATCGAATATTTCGTCCGGCCGATGGGCGGGGTGGCCACCGAGATCGGCTTCGACGAGCTGACCCGCTTCCGCGCCCAGCCCGGCATGCAGTTCCGCAGCCGGCCGCCGGGCGTCGTCACCGGACCGGTCACGGCCGGCCATCTCGACCTGCCCGGCGCCTGCCGGATGGCGCGGCGGCTGACCCGTTCGCCCCTCAAGTTCACGCTGACCGGCCCGCACATGCTGGCCAAGACGCTGATCGACCGGCATTACCCGGACGCGCCGGCGCTCGCCCTGGCGGTCGCCGACGTGCTGGCCGAACAGGTCCGCCATCTCGATGCCGACGTCGTGCAGGTCGACGAGGCCAACCTGCCCGGCGCGCCGGAGGAAGGGCCGTGGGCGGCCGAGGCGATCAACCGGGTGCTCGACGCGGTCAACGGCCTGCCGGCGGTCCATCTCTGTTTCGGCAACTATGGCGGCCAGTCGATCCAGAAGGGAAGCTGGGACCGGCTGATCGACTATCTGAACGCGCTCCACGCCGACCATATCGTCATGGAGGTCGCCCACCGGCCGCCCGAGGAGTTGGCCGCTTTCCGCGGCCTGCGCCCGGAGATCGGCCTCGGCCTCGGCGTCGTCGACATCAAGACCACCGAGGTCGAGAGCGCCGACGGCATCGCCCGCGCCATCGAACGCGCAGAACGGCTGCTCGGCGAGGGCCGCGTCCGCTGGATCCATCCGGACTGCGGCTTCTGGATGCTCAAACGCGCGGTCGCCGACGCCAAGATCCGCGCCCTGGTCGAAGGCCGGGACCTGTACGAGGGGCGGCAGGGCCGCGCGGCGGCGTAGCGGCCCGAACCTCCGGCGCCTACCACACGCCGATCAGCACGCCCTGCCTGCGCGCGCCGCCGAGCGCGTCCTCGATCTCGCGGTCGGATTTTGTCGTCCGGGTGCGCCGCGTGCGCAGCCAGTGGAACAGGCGTTCGTGCAGGTCGGCGCGGACGGCTTCGTGGTCCTCGCTATCGCCCAGGTCGACCAGTTCGTCCGGGTCGCCGATCATGTCGAATAGCTGCGGCCGGAAGCCCTCGTAGAGGATGTATTTCCAGTCCGCCGTGCGAATGCAAAACGCCTTTGCCTGATGGGCGCGCAGAGCGAGCGCCGCACGAGCGTCGCGATAGGAGTAGTCGCACTCGGAGAAGGTGGCGTCGCGCCAGGGTTCGGCCCCGTTGCCGTTCGGGGCGCCGTTGCGCAACAGCGGCAGGATCGAACGGCCTTCCATCCAGTGATCCTGCTCCGCAGGATCGCCGCCCATCGCTTCGAAAAAGGTCGGCAGCATATCGATACATTCGACGAAGCGGCCATCTTCGGCGCCGCGGGTCGCGTCGGCCGCCGGGTCCGGATCGTAGACGATCATCGGCAGGCGCAGCACGCAATCGTGGAACAGCTCCTTCTCGCCGAGCCAGTGGTCGCCCAGATAGTCGCCGTGGTCGGAGGTGAGCACGATCATCGTGTCATCCATGCGGCCGGTCCGGTCCATATAGGCGAACAGCTTGCCGAGATGATCGTCGATCTGCTTGACCAGCCCCATGTAGGCCGGGATCACCGTCTCCCGGACCTCGTCGCGGCTGAAGTTCAGGCTGTCCTCATGCTGCTGGAAGGCGGCGTAGACGGGGTGGCTGGTCTGGCGCTCGCGCGCGATGCGTACCGCCGGGACGATGTCGGCCGGGCCGTACATCGCGTGATACGGCGCCGGCGCCAGATAGGGCCAGTGCGGCTTGATGTAGGAGAGGTGCAGGCACCAGTGTTGCCCGTCGCCGCATTCCTCCATGAAGTCCTGCGCGCGCCGGGTCATGTAGGCGGTCTCGGAATGGATTTCCTTCACGCGGGCAGGCAGACCCGCGTTGCGCATTTGCCAGCCGTCGACGATGTTGCCGTCGGCATCCAGCGCAGCGGCGCAATAATCCTGCCAGGGGTTGTCGCCTTCGTAGCCCTGTTCTCGCAAATAGCGGTTGTAGGCAAAATCCTGCGCGCTGTAGCCGCCCGGATGCAGGCCGTCGTCGCGGTCGAAGGGCTCGAAACCGGCCTGAGTCGCCAGCACGCCGTGGGGCGAGGCCCGGTCGATCCCCAGCCGGTCGAGTCCGGGCTGGTCGATCTGCATGTGCGTCTTGCCGGCCAGCGCGACCCGGGCGCCCAGGGTGCGCAGATGGTCGCCCATGGTGCGGATATTGAGCGGCAGCGGCACCCGGTTCCAGTTGGCGCCGTGGGTGACCATGTAGCGGCCGGTGTAGAAGGACATGCGCGACGGTCCGCAGACCGACGACTGGGTAAAGGCGCGGGTAAAGCGGACGCCCCTGGCCGCCAGCGCATCGATGTGCGGCGTCGCGAGCGTCGGATGGCCCATGCAGGACAGGTAGTCCGCCCGCAGCTGGTCGCACATGATGAACAGGACGTTCCGGACCTTGCCCATGAGTGGAGTTTTACCGGTTGGGGATCTGGATCGGCGGGACCCTAAGCAGCGACCGCCCTACCCGCAAGACGCACAATGGCCGGCAAGGGGCGCTGGGGCGGCACAGCCGGACTGCCTCATTACCGACGGTCGAGCTCTGCCATCTTCTCGCGCATTGCCTTGAGCAAGCCGGCCAGGCTGCCGCCGCGGCGCCGGATAACCGAAGCGAACTCCCGGCGCTGGTTGAGCGACATGGAGACATTCTCGAACACCATGTCACGCACCTTGAGCCGGCTGCCCGACGGCCGCATCCGCCATTTCAGGCTAAACGGCCGTTCGCTGCGGGTACCGAAGATCCGGCTGGTAACGACAACGCCTTTGCGGTCGGGTCCGGCGGCGATAATCTCGAACTTTTTTCCGGTGTATCGGCGTAGCTGGACAGTATAGACCTTCGCGATATAGCGCTGGAACAGGTTGAGGAACTGCGCCCTTTCCGCGGCCGTAGCTTTCGACCACACCGCGCGGCCCAGAACGAACCGTCCGATGCGCGGAACGTCGAAATGACGGGCGAAGAGTGCGAGGAAAGCGGCTTCCTGGGCGCGTCGGTCGCTCCCCTGGCGGAAAAGGTCGATCACCGAGGACGACAGGGACCGGACGATCGACTTTCCCTCCTCGACCATATCGGCCGGCGCGGCCGCGGCGCCGGCCGGAGTCGGCGACAGGACGGCGGCGATTGCGAGAACGGCGGCGAAAGCGCTACGTCGCATCCCCGGGCTGCGGCGGGGCGCACGATATGGTTCGGTTTTCGCTACGGTCATCGGCAGGGACTCTTGCCGGGCGGCCGCAGAACGCCGATTGTCCGGCGGACCCGGCGCGCATCCGAATAATCGGGGTGCGGTTCCGAATCGATACCCGCGGCACGGCAGCAGGCGTTGCTGTGGCGAAAAATCATTGGCTCCTTTCGGCGCGGCGGCTGTCGATGTTGCCGGGCTTCGGCGAAGCGCTGCCCGGCGCCGCTTCGGATTCGTCATCCTCGTCGTCGATATCGATGTCATCGTCGCCCGGCACGATCGTCGCAATCCGCCCGTTGTGGATTTCGGCGATCCGCCTCTGCCAGTAGCTGCTTCGCGCGGCGGCATAGAAATCGAGCGAGGTTTTCTTCAGCCCGTCGACCGCCTCGATCAGGCGCTCGCGCTGATCGACGACATCGATCGTTGTGGTGATAAGCCCCACCCATTCGAGGTCGGTCGTGGTGAGCACATATCCGAACGGATTGAAACCGATATCGACGACCCGGCCGCCCAGGTGGCGCGTCGTTTGCGGCCCGAGCAAAGGCAAGACCAGATAGGGGCCCGGATCGACCCCCCAAACCGCCAGGGTCTGTCCGAAGTCCTCCTCGTGGCCGGGCAGCCCGGCATCCTTCGCAATGTCGTACACGCCGGCGATGCCGACAGTCGAGTTGATCAGGAACCGGAAGAGAGTGCCATGGGCGCGCTTGAACTCGCCCTGCAACAGATCGTTGACGAAGGTGACCGGCAAATTGAGATTGTCCGCGAAGTTCCGGATCCCGTCGCGGACCTGCTTGGGAAGTATATCCCGGTAGGCCACCGCGATGGGCTTGCCGATCGCGTCGTCCAGCTTGATGTTGAACTCGAAAGTCGCGCGGTTGAACCTTTCGAATGGATCGCGCAGGCCGTTGCCGCCGTCGGCGCCGCCATGGCTCGCGCAGGCGGCCAAAGACATAGCCGCAGCCGCCAGCAGGCTCCGTCCCGTTGCTGCTCCCACGCAACACCCCCTTCTGCGCCACCCCGCCGCCGTGTTTCTTGTCGGTCGTGCGGTGCGCGCCGAGCCATCCGGTTAGCATACCGCAAAGCCCATTGCTATGTCGTAACAGCGCAGATTCGGTTCAGAATTGCCCCGTTTACCGCCATTTGTGGCCATTTTGCGGCGAAAACACCAGGCGCGGCCCGGTCGGGAACGATCGATTGAACTCAGAATCCGGAAGGAAGCCCGACGGACAGTACGCCACACGGATATTCCCGCCGGTTGTTACCATCTCCGGGATTGTCACGTTCCGGCCGGATCAGCTGAGAAGCCGGCCGGCGCGACTCGGAAAGCGGACCGGGCGGTAACGCACGACTGTCCGGCATGCCGGCCGGGATCGGAATATGCACACGAAGCTGTTGATTGCGGTTCTGATCGGACTGCTGGCGCTTTCGGGAGGCGCCGCCTGGCGCGTCTGGTCTGCATTGGACGACGCAGAGATGACCGCCCACGGTTATGTCGCTCTGGCGGCCGGGTCGACGCTCTCCCTCCTCATCGGCGGCGGCCTGATGGCGCTGGTGTTTTTCAGCGCGCGCAGGGGCTATGACGATGTCGACGACCCATCGCGGGACGATCGCTAGCACCAGGCGGCGCCTTTTACCCGTCCCCTGACCTGGGTTGCGCCGCGACAGGGCGACAGAGCGACACGGCACCCGATACGGATTATTCGGCCCAAACAGCCGATTGTTCGGTTCGCCCTTTCCCCAACCGGTCTGAGCCCATGTCATCGATGGAGCGTCCGAGCCAGGCCCCGTCGGGCCGGCATCTCCGAATTCGCCGGAACGAGCGGCTGGTCGTGCACCGGTCCGCCGTGCTGCCGGAGTGGATCGACTACAACGGCCATATGAATGTCGCCTACTACCTCCTCGCCTTCGACGAGGCGCTCGACGTGCTGTTCGACCGGATCGGCCTGACACAGCCCTACCGCCGGCGATACGGGGTTTCGACCTTCGCTCTGGAGGTCCACCTTTGTTACCTCCGCGAGGTCAACCTGGAAGACCCGCTGCGTTTTGAGGTCCAGATGCTCGATCTGGATGAAAAGCGGTTCCATCTGCTGATCCTTATGTTCGACGACGGGGCGGACGAGCTTTGCGCAACCGCCGAATGGATCAGCGCGCATATGGATATGACGACCCGCAGGATGGCGCCGTTTCGCGCCGACATCATGGCGCCGCTCGAAGAAATCCTGGCCGCCCACGAAGGCATGGCCTGGCCGGACCAGGCCGGCCGCAGAATCGGAATCCGCCGCAAAGCGCCCTGAGCGATCCGCCCGCCGGATCCGGGGCTGTCCCCGGCCCGGTGCTGTCCCCGGCCCGGCGCGAACGGCGTCTTCATCGGCTTCCCGGTTGGCATCGCTGCCGCCGCCATGCGATACCGCGACGATGGCCGCGAACCGCGATGACAGGATCGGCCGGACGGAACATTCCGTCTCCGACGGACCGGGCAATGCCGGGCGGCGAAGCCGTTTGCGCCGGGCCGTCGTCGGCGAAACGCGGCAACGCGCCGGCCAACTCGCCCGGGCGATGCGGGGTGAGGATGTTCGGATTGCCCTGCTCGCCCTCCTGGTCGGTGGCCTGGCCGGCTATGCCGCAGCCGGCTTTCGCCTCCTCATCGGCTGGATTCAATACCTGTTCTACGGCGCGGAGGCGGAAAGGCTGTACTCGACCGCGCTCAACCTGCCGTGGTGGCAGGTGCTCCTGGCGCCGGCGGCCTGCGGCCTGCTGGTCGGCCTTTTTATCCGCTATCTGATGCCGAACGGCCGGCCCCAGGGCGTCGCCGATGTGATGGAGAGCGCGGCCCTTCACGAGGGGCGGATGCCGCTGCGCCACGTCGCGCTTGCTTCGCTCGCCAATGCGGCATCGATCGGCGGCGGGGCCTCGGTCGGGCGGGAAGGACCGGTCGTCCTGCTGGGCGCGGGCCTCGCCTCGGCCGTCGGCAGGCGGCTGAGTTTGAGCCGGAGCACTATGCTGACCCTGCTGGGATGCGGCGTGGCGTCCGCCGTTGCGGCATCGTTCAACGCACCGCTCGCCGGCGCCCTGTTTGCGCTCGAGGTCGTGGTCGGGCATTACCGGCTGAAGGCCTTCGCCCCCGTCGTGATGGCGTCGGTGACCGGTACGATCGTCTCGCGCATCCATTTCGGCGACTTTCCGGCATTTATCAAACCTCAATACACCCTCGTTTCTTTCTGGGAATTTCCGGCCTTCGCCCTGCTCGGCGTCACCGCGGCCGTTGCCGCGGTCGCGATGATGGGCGCGATCGTCGCGGTCAACTATGGCGCGCGGCACAGCCGGGTGCCGGCCTGGGGCCGCCCGGCAATCGCCGGCCTCGCGGTCGGCGCGATCGCGCTGCTGTTTCCGCAGGTGCTCGGCGTCGGCTACGAGGCGACGGACCGGGCGCTGAACGGGGAATTCGGCCTCTGGCTGCTGTTCGGCATCATTGTCGCCAAGATCGCCGCAACCGGCCTGTCGGTCGGCGGCGGTTTCGGCGGCGGCGTGTTCAGCCCGTCGCTGATGCTGGGCGCCATGGTAGGCGCGGCTTTCGGCACCGTGGCGGCTTCGATATTTCCCGAACTGGCCTCCGATCGCGGCGCCTACGCCCTGGTCGGCATGGGCGCGGTCTCCGGTGCCGTACTGGGCGCGCCGATCTCGACCATCCTGATCATTTTCGAACTGACCGGCGACTACAAGGTCACGCTGGGCGTGATGTTCGCGGTGGTAATCGCTTCGGTCATTGCGCGGGCGGTCTTCGGGCGGTCTTTCTTCCACTGGCAGCTTCGCCAGCGCGGCGTCATTGCAGAAATGGACCACGCGGCGCAGACGGTCCGCCGAACGACCATGGCCGATCTGGCGCTTACCGCCGTTCCCGTCATGAACTGCGCCTGTTCGGTGGCCGACGCCCGGTCCATGCTGATCGAGGTACCGGACCGGCCGGTCTATGTGGTGGACGATAGCGGCCGGCTGCGCGGCTGGGTCGGCTTGCCCGAGTTGTTCGCTTTCGGGTTCGACGCGGCGCCCGGCGCCGGCGAATCCGTCGAGCATGTCATGCACACCCCGCCTTTCCTGCTCGAATCCGACAATGTCGATGAGGCCATGCAGGTATTTTCACGTTCGGCGGAGACCATGCTGCCGGTCGTCAGCGATCCGACCGACAAGACGCTGAGAGGCGAGGTCAGGCAGCGCGACGTCATGGTCACCTACCGCGACGCCCATGAAGCCGCCCGCGAAGCATGATCGGGCCCTTCGATACCAATGCGCAGGCCTGATTTTTCAACAGACAGAAATTATAGAAAATCGGAGTCTTTCAGTGCATCCCGTCGATACCAGGCTCAAGCAGACCGGCACCTACCGGTCCGTTGGATTTGATCACAGAGTTATCAACAGGCTGATTTGGGTCGCTCGGGCGGCAGGTTTATCGTTATCTGACAGGCCGGATAACTGTACAAGGGACCGTTCAAGCCTCTGCCGGTAGCCGTTACCGGCGCGAAGAAGCAGTCGGGATGTGCAGCGGCGTCGAAAAAATCCACATATATCAAAGCGTTGCAAATCGATTTTGGTTTCAGTTTTTTCGATAACAGGTAAATGTTCAATTGCCGGCACAACCGCCTCAACGAGGGTGCAGCAGTTTCTTCAGCCTGAAATGAATATTTCAAAAGCCGTCGAACCGGCCGACCCGAACCAATACTCGTCGAGGTTTTCCCCCGGGCCGCCGCGGTCGACCGCCAGGAAATCCTGCGGTTGCAATACGAGCAGCGGATGGTGCCAGGTGTTCGCCCGGTAGTTGACTCCTTGTTCGCCAGTCGCCCTGAAACAGCGCAGTGTCGCCGGTTCCGGTGCGGCGTCGCCGCAGCAGACGACGACCAGCCAATCGTGCGGCGCCAGCGGATAGAAGGCCTGGGAGCCGAGCGGGTGGCGCTCCATCATGCGGATGGCGATCGGCCGCGGGCGCGGCGTTGCCCGGAAAATCGAGATCAGGGGATGGCCGCTCTCGCCGCCGACATCGACCGCCGCAAGATCGTGAAACCGGACCGTTGTGCCTTCGTTTATGACCAATTGTTCGGCATCGGCCCGCTGGATGACGTCGCCGAAGGGCGCAAATGCCTCCCCGGTCAGCGGCTCGACCGGCAAATCGACGGGCGTCAACGGTCGAGCCGGCCGATAACCCGGAAGCGGGAGACACCGCCGTCGGGATAGATGTTCAGGCGCACCGTATCGACCGGCCCGGCCGACGCCAGGTCCGCCGCCTCGAAGAGATGGATCGAATCGGCCGCCAATTTCCTCTGTTCCAGCAGGAACGGCCAATCGCCGGCGGCCTCCATCTTCGCCGGATCGCTGCCGCCGTCGCCTGCCACGGCGCCCTGGACCGAGCACCGGTCGGGGTAGTTGCCCTTGAAGTGGGCGGTATCGACCTCAATCCGCTCGACAATGCCGCGATGGCCGAGCGCGATTACGATCCAGTCGTGACCCGGCTCGCGCCGGCGGCGGGTTTCCCAGCCGTCGCCCATCGTCCTGCCGCGCCCGTCGGTCAACAGCGCGGCAACATCGCCGTAATGCGCATCGTTGTAGCCGACGATTCGGCCGCCCATTTTGAGCGCGGACAATTCAACGGTGGCGTCGTCGGCGAAGGCGCTCCAGTCGATCACCGGCTCGCCGAAGATGCGCAGCCGCGCCACGCCGCCGTCCGGGTAGATGTTGAGGCGCAGCCAGTTCACCGGCGCCGCGCTGACCGAGGCCTCGAAATTATTGCAGGACGAGCCGAGCGTGCAGCGCGGCACCACGGTCGTCCATTCTGTAGCGTCGCCCGGCTCGCCTGCGCTCCGGCAGCCTTCGAGCATCGCCTCCGGCGGATAGTTGCCGGTAAAATGGCTGGTATCGATATCGACGCCGCGGACGATGCCCGGCACACCGAGCCGGATCAGGCACCAGTCATGGCCGGGCGTGCGCTTGCGCCGGCTTTCCCAGCCGTCCATCCACTTGCCGTGGTCGTCGTATTTGTCGGCAATCCAGACCGGGTCGCCATCCTGCAGCATGCGCGCCATCGGGGCGAAGAAATCGTCCGTGCAGGCGACGGCTTCCGTCCCCATCTTCGGCGACGCCAGGTTGACGAAGCGGGTGGCGAACGCGGGCGTCTCTGTCATGCGGCCTCTTCGGGCGGAAATTGTGCGACCCAGTGGCGGGCGATATCGATGCGGCGGGCGACCCAGACCCGGTCGTGGCCGATCACATAGTCTACGAACCGCTTGAGCGCCGCGAAGCGCCCCGGCCGCCCGACCAGACGGCAGTGCAGGCCGACCGACATCATTTTCGGCGCCGCCGCGCCCTCTTCGTAGAGCGTATCGAAGGCGTCCTTCAGATAGGCGAAGAACTGGTCGCCGCTGTTGAATCCCTGGGCCACCGCAAAGCGCATATCGTTGTTATCCAGGGTGTACGGTACGACCAGATGCGGCCGAGGCACCACCCGGCTCCAGAAGGGCAGGTCGTCGGAATAATCGTCGGAGTCGTAGACGAATCCGCCCTCCTCGGCGACCAGCCGGCGGGTATTGGCGCTGGTCCGGCCGGTGTACCAGCCGAGCGGCCGCTCGCCGGCGATCCGGGTCTGGATCTCGATGGCGCGGGCCATATGCTCGCGCTCCAGCTCTTCGGACATGCCGTGATAGTTGATCCAGCGGTAGCCGTGAGAACAGATCTCGTGGCCGTCCTTCAAGACTTCGTCGGCTACCTCCGGATGCCGTTCCAGCGCCATGGCGACGGCGAAGACGGTGAGCGGGATCTGCCGGTCGCGGAACAGGTTGAGGATGCGCCAGACCCCGGCGCGCGAGCCATATTCGTAGATCGACTCCATCGACATGTGGCGCGCGCCCTTGAACGGCGCGGCGCCGACGATCTCCGACAGGAAGGTTTCCGAAGCGGGATCGCCGTGCAGGACGCAGTTCTCGCCGCCCTCCTCGTAGTTCAGCACGAACTGGACGGCGACCCGCGCTCCGCCCGGCCATTGTACCGCCGGCGGCGTCCGGCCGTAGCCGATCAGGTCGCGATCGTATCCGTCCTGCCCGGTCATTCGGCGCGCTCCTTGCCCCGCCCTTCGACCCAGGCGGCGATCTGCCGGCGCTCGGCCAGCGTCATGCCGCTGACATTGTTGGGCGGCATCGCCGTCGTCAGCACCGAATGCAGGTAGATCGACCTAGCGTGGCGCGCGACCGCTTCGGGCGTATCCAGCAGGATGCCGTTCGGCGGCATCCCGACGCGCGGATAGCTGGTCAGCCGCGCGTGACACATGCTGCACCGGCCGGCGACGATATCAGCAATCTCGTCCGGCGCCGAAGCCGTTTGCACCGGCACCCCGCCGTCGATCTTCGGCGCGATCGCCAGCGCCTGCCGGCCGAGCGGGGTCGAGGACAGGCTGATCGCGGCGGCGGCGGCGAGGCAGAGGGCCGCGACGCCCCAGGTCCACCACAGTTCGCCCTTCCCGGCGTTGCGGTGGTTGAAATAGACCCGGATCAGCGCGCCTGCGATCAGCACCAGGGCGACGATCACGAAGGCGTAGGGCGTCGAGAAGGTTAGCGGATAGTGCCCCGACAGCATCAGGAACAGCACCGGCAAGGTAAGATAGTTGTTGTGCGCCGAGCGCTGCTTGGCCTGCTCGCCCAGGGCCGGGTCCGGCGCCCGGCGGGCGATCAGGTCGGCGACCACGACTTTCTGGTTGGGGATGATGACGAAGAACACGTTGGCCGACATGATGGTCGCCATGAAGGCGCCGGTATGGATCAGCGCGCCGCGCCCGCTGAACACAGACTGGAAGCCGTAGGCCGCGGCGACGACGAGCACGAAACAGGCGATGGAAAGATGCGTATCGTTCGCGCCGAGGCCGGACTTGCAGAGCTGGTCGTAGACCAGCCAGCCGGCCGCCAGCCCCGCCACGCCGAGCCCGGCGGCGACCCAGGGCGACATGGCCATGACCTCGGGGTCGATCAGATACAGGTCGGCGCTCAGATAGTAGATCCAGACGAGCAGGAAAAAGCCGGTGATCCAGGTCGTGTAGGCCTGCCATTTGTGCCAGATCAGGTGGTCGGGCAGGAATTCCGGCGCCACCAGGAACTTGCGCACCTGGTAGAATCCGCCGCCATGGACTTCCCACGCCTCGCCGCCCGATTCGGCCGGCATGTCCGGCGTTGCGCGGATCGCGGCGTCGAGATGCATGAAATAGAAGGACGCGCCGATCCAGGCGATACCAGTGATGATATGAGCCCACCGGATCAGCAGGCCGCCCCATTCGAGGATGGCGGCTTCGATCATGCGTCCGGATCCGTGCAGAGCGGCACCCGGACTCCCTTGCGGATCGCCGCAGGGTCCCACGCTGTGCGGGCGAAGACTTCCCGGACCAGCGGCGCGAAATGCCCGAGCGGCGGAGTATCGTAGTCCGGGTCGAAGGAAGCCTGGTCCCAGCGCTCGCAGAAGTCGACGCAGGCCGCATAATTCGGGCGGCCGCGGTAGCGCTCGCGCGCGTGGGGATCCAGTCCGATATGGTGGCCGTAGTAGATCATCTGGAACGCGCCGTGATGGCGCACGACCCAACTGCACTCCTCGCGCACGTAGGGTTCGATGACCGCCGCCGCAAGCTGCGAATGGTTGTGCGGCGCCAGCGCGTCGCCGATATCGTGCAGCAGGGCGCTGACGATCCAGTCGGTATCCGCGCCGTCGCGCTCCGCCCGCGCTGCGCTCTGCAGCGAATGATCGAGGCGCGAGACCCGATAGCCGCCCATGCTGTTTTCCAGCGCGCGCAGGCCGGCCAGCACGCGCTCGGCCGCACCCGCCGCGTATGCCGCCTCCTCGCGTTGCAGGAAGGCGTATTCCTCGGCCGTGCCGTCCTTCATCCGGACGAAATCGACCGCTGTCCGTTCATCGCGCATGACCGATCCCCGGGACGCCCCGCCTTTGCGGAAATACCGCTGCCGTTACAGGTCCGAAAGCCAGTCGACGGCATACGCCACTTGCCGGCAATCGGCAAATCTTGAGATACGCTCCAATAGCCGCTCCAGGGCCTGCCGCCGCCCCGCGCCGAGCCGGACGCCCGGTTCGAGCCACAGATTGCGCACGTTGAGTACCCCGGCAGGCCGGGCGGCGGTCATGTCGATCCGGCCAATCGTCCGGTCGTCTTCGAGCAGCGGGAAGACGTAGTAGCCGTATTGCCGCTGTGCCTCGGCCACGAAAATCTCGATCCGGTAATCGAAGCCAAACAGGTGGCGCAGCCGCTTGCGGTCGCGCACCAGCGGGTCGAAAGGGCTGAGCAGGCGCAGCCCGGCCGGCGGATCGGCCGCTGCCGTCAGCCGCGCCTCCAGGTCGGCGCGCGCGAACAGCCCGCGCGGGCGGGCGTCCCGATCGGCCGCTGCGACGCTGGCTTCGACAACCTCCCGGCCCAGCCGGGCCCTGGCCCAGCCGGCGGCCTCCCGCGTCGTCACCAGGTTCCAGTAGCCGGCGATCTCGCCGGCGGTGCCGAAGCCGAGCCGGTCGAGGGCCGAGCGGCAGGCCCAGTCAACGAAATCACGTTCCTCCGGTTCATCATCGAAGGCGCTGGCGGGCAGCACGCGCCGGCTGAGGTCGTAGACCTTCTGGAAATTCTCGCGCCGCGTCACCGCCAGTTCGCCGGTGCGCCAGAGGAATTCGAGCGCCGTCTTGCCGGCGTGCCAGTCCCACCAGCCGCGCGGGTTGCGCGCCGGCCGGCGCTCCAGATCGCGGGCGCGCACCGGGCCGTTCTCGCCGATCAGGTCGAGCAGCGGCCCGGTCTCCGCCTCGAAATCGGGGCCGTGCCAGCGCCGGTATTTCGCGCGCAGCGCCGCCGCCTCGCGCCGGAACTTGCGGCGCCACACCGGGTAGAAGGCCGTCGGAATCACCGAGGCGTCGTGGGTCCAGTGCTCGAACAGGCAGCGGTCGCGTTCGAGCAGCTGGCTCAGCATGGCCGGGCGGTAGGTCCGGTTTCGGCTGTGCAGGATGGTGTGATGGGCGCGCTCGACCGTCCGGATGCTGTCGACCTGGACGAAGCCCATGCGCGTGATGAGGTCGAGCAGCCCGCCGGAGCCGAAGCGCCGGTGCGGCGGATCGGCCAGGCCCTGCAGGTCGAGGATCAGCCGCCGGCCCTGCGCCGCGCTGACGGGAAGCGGCGTCACGAGCCGCTTTCCGGCAACACGCAACGATGGTCTGGCCTCACGCGTCTTGCATCCGGCGCAGCACCGGGCTTTTGTAGCGCCGGGCCGGAGCCCCGGCCTTTACGGTTCTCTTTCATCGGACAGGAAACATGACGGAATCGGGAGGCCGCGTCGCCGGCAAGGTTGCGATCGTCACCGGCGCGGCATCGGGCCTCGGCAAACGCACGGCCGAGATGCTGGCCGGCGAAGGCGCGAAGGTCGTCCTGACCGATATCGACCTGGCGGGCGCGCAAGAGGCCGCCGCCGGGATCGGCGACGGCGCCCTCGCGCTGAATCAGGACGTGACCGACGAAGCGCGCTGGCAGGCCGTCATCGCCGAGACCGTCGAGACCTTCGGCGGGCTGCACATCCTGGTCAACAACGCCGGCATCGGCACGCCGGGCACGGTCGAGGAGACGAGCTTCGAAGACTGGCGGCAGGTCCATGCGGTCGATCTCGATTCGGTGTTCCTGGGCTGCAAGTATGTCTGCCGCCCGATGGCCGACAGCGTGCGCGATACCGGCATGACCGGCGCGATCGTCAACATCTCCTCGGTCGCCGGCATCATCGCCGCGGCCAACCTCGCCGCCTACAATTCGGCCAAGGCCGCCGTCCGGCACCTGACGAAATCCGTCGCGCTGCACTGCGCGCGGCAGGGATACAACATCCGCTGCAATTCGATCCACCCGGCCTTCGTCGACACGCCGATCCTCAACCAGGTGAGCGGTCGGCACACGACCGACGAGATCAAGGCCAAGATGGCCCGCCAACTGCCGCTCGGCCATATCGGCGAGCCCAGCGACGTCGGCTACGCCGTGCTCTACCTGGCGTCGGAGGAATCCCGCTTCATGACCGGCGCCGAAATCGTCATCGACGGCGGCGTCAGCGCGATGTGAATCGGGGAGTGCATTTGCACGGCGTGGATACCCCGGACCCGGGGTCGCTGCTCCAATGTCTGGCGGAGCGCGCCGCGGCGCAGGCGGCGACAGCCTTCATCCAGCGGGCCGTCGGCAGAGCGGGCGTCGTCCTGATGCGCCACCCGCATGGGGCAAATTGGGTGGGGAGGAATTGCCGAGCTGATGCCGGACAGCCGCTCGCTGTCGGCGCTGCCAATTGCCGCCAGCTTTGGGCGGCCTTATAACGGCGGGAAGGGGGAGTGGGCGGTGCCGGTGATCGCCTAGGTCGTCTGGGCCGCGCGGATGCTGGTGTGAGAATGCAGATCGTAAAGAGGAGAAATCGATGCGAAGACTGGCGATCGTGATTGTGTGTGCGCTTGCGGCGGGCGGTTGCGCCGCACCGGCGGTGATTGCGGACCTGGAAACCGACAAGGTGATCGTCCAGGGCAATGAATACACCGGCGAAGACGCCATCGCAGCAAAGGCTGCGGAGGGCTGCGCGGTGCATGGCCGGAAGGCCGTCCCGGTCAGCAAGTGGTGCGCCGGCACCTACTGCAGCGTGAAGCGCTTTCTGTTCGCCTGCAAGAAATAGCCGGCCGGCGGTGCGCTGCCGGGTGGCGCTGACGGCCCGGCGGCGCAGAGACATCGGCGAGGCCGTCCGCACGGCGCGGATGCTGGTGTGAGGGAACGCAAGATGACGCTTGGCACAATGAAACCTGTCGATCCGGATGCCGTAACGGTTCATCCGGAGGAAGGCGAGACTCGTGGGTTCACGCACGAACCCTACGGTAGACGGCCGACCCAGATCCATTGGCCGAGAGGAGCGAAACTCATTTTGGAGGCCTGCCCGAACGTCAAGCGCCGGCCGTGGTCGAAATAGCTGCGGCGGGCCGCGTCTGCGCCCTTTCTCGTCAACGCCCAATCAATCGGCTAGATCGCCCGGTCGGCGCGGTCGCTGGCGTTAGGGGCGTGACTCCTCTCCAATTGCGTTGACCTCTAAGTATAGCTGGAATGGTTCAAAACAAAATCTGGTATGGCTGGCGTAAAGAGGGCGATAGGGACTCGTCGAACGTCGCGCTCCAAGACCGTGGGGAGCGGTCCGGACGCGGTTCTCCTTGCGTCCTATCTCGCCGACGCCATGACAGCCAATCAGGTAAGTACGCCGGCCAACAAGCTCGCCAACGACGATCCGTGCTGCGTCGAGCCGATGTGAAGCGGCAGGGGCCGGAGACACACCGTTGTGAAGCTGGAACGACATGGTAGATAGCGAACACCAGCCGTCCGAGGACACTGATCGCGAATTTGAGGCTCGGATGCTGGCGGTAGTCAGGCAAGCCATCCCCGCCGTGCGCGGCGCCAGGAACGCGGCGAAGGTTCTGCGACGCCTCTCTTCCCTCGCGTCGGACAGCGTGGCGGCCGCTCTCGAGGCGGGCACGTCCCGGTTGCAGCTAATGAAAGCGCGTGACGAACTGCATATCGCGCAACTCGCCGAGGTTCGCAGCGGACAATCGGCGATCGGCGTCCGGGTTGCCGAACGACTGATCGAGGAACAGCGCCGGATCGACCAACTCGTTATTGCGGCCATAGAGCAGGTTCAGGGCTCCGGTCAGCCAGTTCCACCCGAAGAAGGAGGCGCTGAAATCGATGACGATTGGATCGAGAGCTGGAGGCGCGGGGCGGCCGAGCGAAGCCAGGGCGAGATGCGAGAGACCTTCGCCCGGATATTGGCGGGGGAAATCCGCGCGCCGGGAACCTTCTCGATCAAGACGCTACACACGGTCGGGGGCCTCGGCCAATCCACGGCGCACATCTTCCGCAAAGCGGCCTCGCTGCGGGTGGGCATAGAGTTTGAGATTCCCGGCTCCCCTCCTCATGTCGTGGACGCCCGCATTCCGGCGCTTGGCGGACAATTGGGAGAAAATTGTTTGTCGAGCGAAGGTCTAGGCTACGAGCATCTCATCAATCTGACGGAAAACGGTCTTCTTCACTCTGATTACAATTCTTGGTGCATCTACAACCAAGCAATGCCGCATCCGGAAATCGGTTCCAAGGGAGGCGTCGTTCCCTTTGTTCATCAGGGCCAGCGATGGGCGATTGATCCTTTGCCCAGCTTCCAAGCAGGTTCGGAACTAAAATTTCATGGCGCCAAGTTCACAACCGTCGGCCAAGAGCTTTTAGGCATCGTGGACATCGAGAATGACGCCGAATTCCTGACCAAGGTTCGGGCCCATCTCAAGAAACAGAATGTCAAGATGGTTGCGCTTTCGCCCAACGCGGCCTGATGACTCTCAGGCGGTTCCTGCTAACGAGTTGATGAAACTTTGGCGCAACCGACTCACCGACTGCTTACCAACGCCTCTCCCGCCCGCCGCGCCCCAACCCTCACTGCGTGCCGTAGCCCGCCATGATGGAGTCGACGAGGCCCTCGTAGTCGTCCCAGGGGACGTGGCGGAAATTGTAGTCGCGGACGATGAAGCGCGGGCCGACGTAGAATTTCTCGTACTGGTCGTGGCGCATGGCGAATTCCGAGCCCAGCAGGTCCCAGGCGAGGTGGAACAGCTTCATGCGCTCCGTCGCGGATTCGTCCGCCGTCGACCAGTAGTCCTCGAAGACCGGCCCGAGCGCCGGGTCCCCGGCCACCTCGATGCTCGCCGGCATCTGGAACACCCCGCCGCCCATCAGCGTGCGGACCCGGTCGCAGATCGTGCCGTAATGCTCAACCGCGTAGTTGATCGCCGCATACATGTAGCGCTGGTTGACGTGGACATAGCCGTTGCCGGTCTCGCCGAAGGCCTGGAGCTGGCCGTCGACGATGCCGCCATAGGCCGCCTCCATCGAGGTGAGATCGGCCAGCACCTCGCGCACCGCCGGGATGTCGCGCGCCCCGTTCGAGCGGGCGATCTTCGAGGCGAGGCCGACCAGCAGCCGGAGCTTGGCCGCGAAGCGCACGTTCGACTGGTGGTTCGACATGTAGTGCGCCGGCGTTTCGACATAGATGTCGCGCGAGAGCGCCGGGTTGTCGTGCACGAAGACGCGCTCCCAGGGCACGTGCACGTCTTTGAACACGATCATCGAGTCCGATTCGTCGAAGCGGTGGGAGAGCGGGTTGTGGAACTCGATCCCCTGCGCCGCGCCGAACGGCTTGCGCGACCACAGCGCAACACCGGGGGCGTTCACCGGCACCGCGCAGGTCACCGATTCCTTCACCTGGCTCGGCGCCAGCGGAATGATGTTGCCGATCCACAGCTCGTCGGCGAACACCGCGCCGGTCGCCAGCATCTTCATCCCGTTGAGGACCACGCCCGCGCTGTCCTCCGCCGTCACGTGCAGCGTCGGCGGGCTGCGGTCGGCGCTCTGGTAGAGTTCCGGCTTGCGCGCGCCCTGCGGCGGCAGGATGGCGTAGGCGAGGTAGAGATCGCGCGTGCGCGCGTGGTCGTAATAGGCCTCGATCCGCTCCGAGAAGCCGCCGCCGTCGCGGTCGAACACGGACGATCCGATAGCGAGCCCGGTGATCGAGGACGCGACATGGTCCGGCGAGCGCCCGAGCAGGCCGTGCGAGAAGGCGGCGATGGCGCGGTGCGCGGCGGTGCGGATCTCGAGGTCGCGGCGGTCGCGCGGCTTCAGGAACCAGGCCGGGTACCGCGCGCCGCCGTCCTCGACCCAGAGCACGTCCCGCATGTCGTCTGCGCGCTTGAGGTCGTACATCGCGGCGTACATCCGGGCCGCGTTGGCGAAGGCCGGATGGTCGGTGACGTCGGCCACCCGCTCCCTGCCGATATAGACCGCCCGCCCGTCGCGGATGCCTGCGAGATATTCGTCGCCCGAGCGCAGCATCGGCGTTGCCATCCCATCGAACCGTCGCCCGCCGATGTTCGCACCCGCCCGGCACGGACGCAACCGCGCTGGACTGGCGATGATTTTGGTTCACCCCTCCGCCCCGCGCCGGTCGTAGAAGGCGGTGGTCAGGACGCTGGTCTTGACCTCGCCCTTTGCGTCGATGACCAGATGGCGCATCTTGACGATACCGAGGGTCGGCCGGCTCCTGGATACGCGCGTTTCCAGGATGCTCGTCCGGGCATGCAGCACGTCGCCCGGCCGGGTCGGCGCCAGGAAATGCAGTTCGTCCCAGCCCGGCGAGCCCTGGGACGGGACGTTGGCGAAGCCGTCGGCCTGCATGCGCCGGAGTATGGCGGCCATGTGGATGCCGCTGGCGATCAGGCCGCCGAACATCGTCTTCTTCGCCTCCTCCTCGCCGATATGGAAGGGTTCGGGGTCGAACTCGCGGCCGAAGCGGACGATCTCTTCGGCGGTTACGGTGGCCCGCCCGTACTCCATTTCCTGGCCGACCTCGAAATCCTCGAAATGGGTGTGCGGCATGACAACGGTGGTTTCGATGGGCATGGCATTGCGCGCGCGGCTGTGACAGAAACGGGCGGACGGAAACGGGCCGATCAATGGCGGGCAAAGGCCCGCTTGGCAAGAAAAAGACCGATGGGGAACGACCGATGGCGAATACCAGCACCACCACCCCCGCGACCGAACGCGGGACCCATCCGCTCAACGCGCTCACCCCGGCCGAGATCGAGGCGGCCGGCGGCATCGTCCGGGCCTGGGACGGATGGACGGAGACCGCGAAGTTCGAATCGATCCGCCTGCACTATCCGGACAAGGCGCAGTGCCGGGCCGAGATCGCTGCCGGAAAGGCGGGCGGCAGCCGCAAGGCCTATGTCAGCATCTACGACACGGCGGACAACAGCGTCTCCGAACTGATCGTCGACCTCGCCGGCGGCGCCGTCGAATCGGCGGCCGGCGTGCCGGGCGCGCGCCCGGCGATCAACGTCGACGAGTTCATGGTCTGCGCCGAAACGGTGCCCCAGCATCCCGACTTCATCGCGGCGATGGAACGGCGCGGCGTCACCGACCTGTCGCACATCCAGGTCGATCCCTTCTCCGCCGGCAATTTCGGCTTCAGGGACGAGGAAAGCCGCCGGCTGGTGCATTGCCTGGTCTATCTGCGCAAGGATCCGGGGGACAACGGCTACGCCCATCCGGTCGAGGGCCTGAACGTCCTGTTCGATCTGAACAGCGTCGAGGTCGTCAAGGTGATCGACCACGCCGTCCACGATGTGCCGATGGCGTCCTCGAACTACCATGCCGACCGGCCCGAGATTGCGGAGATCCTGCGCGGCGACCTGAAGCCGATCGACGTCTCCCAGCCCGACGGCCCGACCTTCACCGTCGAGGACCGGGTGGTGACCTGGGGCAACTGGCGCTTCCATGTCGAATTCCATCCCCGCGAGGGCCTGGTGCTCAACGACATCCAGGTGCGCGGCGGCGAGAAGGCGCCCTGGCGTCCGCTGATCTGGCGCGCCTCGATCGCCGAAATGGTCGTGCCCTACGGCGATCCCTCCTTCAACCACTATCGCAAGAACGCCTTCGACGTCGGCGAATACGGCCTCGGCCAGGTCGCCAACCCGCTCAAGCTGGGCTGCGACTGCCGCGGCAACATCCATTACTTCGACGGCGTGTTCAACCTGACCTCGGGCGAGCCGGTGGTGGTCGACAACGCGATCTGCCTGCACGAGGAAGACGACGGCATGCTGTGGAAGCATACCGACTACATGACCGACGAGATGGAGCACCGGCGGGCGCGCCGGCTGCTGGTCTCGATGATCGCGACCGTCGGCAACTACGAATACGGATTCTACTGGATCTTCCACATGGACGGCACGCTGGAGCTCGACATCAAGGCGACCGGGATCATGAACACCCAGGGTCTGAACGCGGTCTCCGGCACCGACTACAGCACGGAAATCATGCCGGGGGTCACCGCGCCCAACCACCAGCACCTGTTCTGCGCCCGGCTCGACATGGCGGTGGACGGCGACGCCAACCGGCTGGTCGAGATGAACGTGGTGCAGCCACCGATGGGCGACGGCAACCCGAACGGCAACGCCTTCCGCGCCGAGCCGACTGTGCTGGAGACCGAGGGCGGCCGGACGCGCAACGCCGATACCGAGCGATTCTGGCGCGTCGAGAGCGCCGCGGCGACCAACGGGCTGGGCCGGCCGACGGCCTACCGCCTGCATTCCAGCGGCATGCTGCGGCCGTGGTTCCACACCGGAACGATGATGGAAAAGCGCGCTGCCTTCATCTTCAACCATGTCTGGTGCACGCCCTACGATGCCGCCGAGCGCTATCCGGCGGGCCGCTTCGTCAACCAGAGCGACGGCTCGGAGACCATCGCGGCCTGGGTGAAACAGGGTCGCTCGATCCGGGACACCGATATCGTGCTCTGGCACAGCTTCGGCCTGTTGCACCTGCCGCGGTTGGAAGACTGGCCCGTCCAGCCGGTCGCACGCACCGGCTTCCGCCTCGAGGCCGACGGCTTCTTCGACCGCAATCCAACGCTGGACGTGCCGCCCGGAGCCTGACCGGAGCAGCGTGACGACGGGCGCGGGACGAAGGGCGCGATGGGCGGGAGCCCGCCGAAGCTACTGGCCGGCCGCGCGCTGGCCCCGGCAGAGTCCCGCCGCGCAGCCCCGGACCGTGCAACGCGCGGATGCGGCGTGCCGTGGCGCGAATCGGAGCGGGCGCTGTGAGAGCAGCCGTCTGCCGGGCGTTCGACGCGCCCCTTGAGATCGCGGATGTCGTTCTGCGGCCGCCGGGGCCGGGCGAAGTCGAGGTCCGAATTGCGGCGTGCGCCGTCTGCCATTCGGATATCCACGGCATGGACGGCGCATGGGGCGGCTATCTGCCGGCGGTTTACGGACACGAAGCGGCAGGCCATGTGACGGCCCTGGGCGACGGCGTCGCCGGCCTCGAACGCGGCGATCCCGTGCTGGTCACACTGATCCGCGCCTGCGGATCCTGCGCGTCCTGTGCCTGCGGACATCCGGCGACATGCGAGACGCCGTACGACCGGGTCGGAGCCAGTCCGCTCCGGGACCGGGACGGCGCGGCGATCGAGCAGGGACTTGCGACGGCTGCCTTCGCCGAACGCGCTGTCGTCGACGGGAGCCAGGTCCACAAAATACCAGCCGGCATCGGCATGGATGCGGCCTGCCTGCTGTCCTGCGGCGTGATTACCGGCTTCGGCGCCGTTACGAATACTGCGGGCGTGAAACCGGGCAGCAACGTCGTCGTGGTCGGCGCCGGCGGCGTCGGGCTGAACAGCATTCAGGGCGCCGCCATCGCCGGCGCCGCGCGGGTGATCGCCGTCGACACGGTTGCGGAAAAGCTCGACGGCGCCCGCGAATTCGGCGCGACCCACACCGTGCTGGCGACAAACGACGATGCCGGTCTCCGGATCGCCGACCTGACCGGGGGCCGCGGCGCGGACATCGTGCTGGTGACGGTCGGCGCGGCCGCCGCCTACCGGGAGGCGCCGGGTTTCCTGGCGCCGCGGGGCCAGCTGATCGCGGTCGGCATGCCGCCGTCGGACGCGCGGGCGGAATGGTCTCCTGTCAATCTCGCATATCTGGGCCAGAACATCCGCGGCTCCTGCATGGGCGACACGGTGCTTTCGCGGGACATTCCCGTCCTTGTCGAACTCTACCGGCAGGGGCGCCTCAAGCTCGACGAGCTTGTGACGGGAACATACCCTTTCGAGCGGATCAACGACGCCATCGACGACACGCATTCCGGCCGGTCCCGGCGCAACGTGATCGTGTTCGACGGAAACGGCCGATGAAGCTGGCGGACCTCGAAGTCCTGGTTGTCGGCAACCCGCCGCCCGGCTGGGGCGGCCGGTATTTCTTCTTCGTAAAGGTCTCCACGGCCTGCGGCGTGGTGGGTTACGGCGAAGTCTATGCCGCAGCGGTGGGGCCGGCGGCCATGGAAACCGTGGTCCGCGACGTCTTCGAACGGCACATGGCGGGGGAAAGCCCGGAGAACACGGAGCTGATGTTCCGCCGGGCCTATTCCTCCGGCTTCACCCAGCGTCCCGACCCGACCGTCATGGGCGCCTTCTCGGGGCTCGAGATGGCGTGCTGGGATATCCTGGGCAAGGCGCACGGCCGGCCGGTCCATGCCTTTCTGGGCGGACTCATGAACGAACGGCTCCGGTCCTACACCTATCTCTATCCGCTGCCGGGCCACGACCTCACTGCGTTCTGGACCAGCCCGGAAATGGCGGCGGAATGCGCCGCGGAAATGGTACGCCTCGGCTTCACCGCCGTGAAGTTCGATCCGGCCGGCCCCTATACCCTGCGGGGCGGGCACCAGCCGGCGATGGGCGACATCGAACTCTCGGTGGAATTCTTCCGCGCTGTCCGCGGCGCCGTGGGGCGGCGGGCGGATATCCTGTTCGGCACCCACGGCCAGTTCACGACATCCGGCGCGATCCGCCTCGGCCGGCGGATCGAGGAATTCGATCCGCTCTGGTTCGAAGAGCCGGTGCCGCCCGACAATCCGGACGAATTCGCCAAAGTGGCGGCGGGCCTGCGCATTCCCATTGCGACCGGCGAGCGGCTTTCGACCAAGGCCGAGTTCGCCGCGGTCCTCAAGACCGGCGGCGCCAGCATCGTCCAGCCGGCGCTCGGCCGCTCCGGCGGCCTGCTCGAAACCAAGAAGATCGCGGCGATCGCCGAGGTCTTCAACGCCCAGGTCGCGCCGCACCTCTACGCCGGGCCGGTGGAGTGGGCCGCAAACATCCAGCTCGCGGCCTGCATCCCCAATCTGCTCATGGTCGAGACCATCCAGACCGGCGGCGACTTTCACCGCCGGCTGATCGGCGGCACGATCGTATGGGAAGACGGCTACATCCGGACACCGACGGCGCCGGGGCTGGGCATCGAGTTCGATGAGGACCTGGCGCGGGCGCATCCCTGGGAGGGAACGCGGTTGCATCTGGAAATGCAGGAAGCGCCCTGCGACTACAGCGGCGCCAATGCGTTCGCCGGCGGCGCGCCTCCGATGAAGGATTAGGCGGCGGCAGGCCGGACCGACGGATGCCGGTTCGCCGGCGGCCGATCATGGCATGCTGCCATCCGGCGGCTGATTCAGCGATCCCGTATCGGCCATGCCGCCGAGTTCCGTCGTAACGGCCTCGCGCCCGCAGGATGCGACGAAGGCCAGAAGCTCGGCCGGTTTGAGGCCTATGCTCTCGGTGTTGACCAGCGGATGAAAATTCAGCTGGTCTGCCTCCATCAGGCCGGCTTCGATCACGACCGTCACCAGGCGCTTGTCGTCGTTGAGCACCGCGAGCGGCGTCAGCGCGCCCGGCACCAGGCCGAGCACGCTCTCCACCCGGTCGGCAGGGGCGAACCCCATGCGCCCGTTGGCGCCGACCCGTTTGTGCAGCGTCTTGAGGTCCAGGCTCTGGTCCTCATGGGCGACGATCAGAAACAGGCGGCCTTTCTTGTCCCTGAGCAGAAGATTCTTGGTGAACGTCCCCGCCATGTCGCCGCGCAGCGCCTTTCCCTCTTCGACGGTCCGATGCGCCGGATAGGGCACGATAGCGACGTCGATGCCGAGATCTTCGAATCGGCGAAAGAGCTGTGCGCGCGGATCGTTCATGCTCTCCGGCTCTCGTTCGTCGGGCGCCGTCTTCGATGGGAAAACCTGCGGCCTGCCATTCTGGATAGGCGCCGTCCGGCCGGCAGGCAAGCCCCGGCGTTCGGGTTCCGCTAACGCGCGCTGCGACGATGAAGGCAAACGGCGAGCGCCCCGGCCAAGCTCACGCACCCGATGGCGGACGGGTTCGGACATCTCCTGCTACCGCAGACCGGCGTCACGGCAGCCCTTCCTCCGGCATGCGGTCGCGCAGGGCGGGCATGGGAATGTCGGTCACCAGCATATGGGCCGAGCGGTGGGTGATGCAAAGGTCGGGCGCGGCCTGCCGGATCGCCAGTTCAACCGTCACGCCGCAGGCCCAGAACAGCGGCAGTTCGTCGTCCGGCACGCCGGTGCGGCCCAGGGTTTCCAGCGGCCTGTCCAGATCGACGCCGATCGCCGCCGGCTTGCCGATATGGACCGGCGCGCCGTGGGCCAGAGGATAGCGCGCCGTCGCCTCGATGGCCCGGATCGCATCGGCTGGGCGGAGTGGCCGCATCGAGACGATCAGCGGCCCGCCGAAACCGCCCGCCGCTTCGCTCTCCAGGGTCGAGCGGTAGATCGCCTCGCGCTCGCCGCGCGCCAGATAGCGCAGGTCGACGCCCTCACGCAGCAGCACGTCCTCGAACGAAAAAGAGCAGCCGAAGGCGAAGGCGACCAGATCGTCGCGCCACAGATCGCCGATGCTTTCGGCATGGCCGGCCGGCTCGCCGTTCCGATGCACGGTGTAGCCCGGCAGATCGGTGCGCAGGTCGATATCCGCGCCGAGGGCCGGCAGGCGCGGATCGCCCGGTTCGCCGGCCGCGACCAGCGGCGAGACCCGCGGATTGGCCCGGCACCAGGCCCGGAACCCCTCGGCCCGGCCGGCCGGCAGGATCGCCAGATTGCATTGCAGATAGCCCGGCGCCGCGCCGGCGGTCGGCCCGGTCCAGCCGCCCGACCGGATCGCCGCGCGGAGCGCTGCGGGCGAGAGAGCGGCCGGAGCCGTCATGGCCGCGTCATGCCGGGCCGGGTCATGCCGGGCCGGGTCATGCCAGCCAGCCGGCGAGATCGATCCCGTCGCCGCCCGGAATTCTCTTGCGCTCGAACTCGGCCTCGCGGCCCCAGGGTTTCGTGGCGTCGATGCCGAGGCGGCCCCAATGGTCCCTGTTGGGATCGCGGTAAAAGCCCGGCACATCGGGCACGACCAGGCTGCGTGTATCGGCCCGGCCGCGGGTGACGAAAGACCACCAGACATCGTTCAGATCGTGGATATCGACATCTTCGTCGGTCACCATGCAGGTCTTGCTGTAGTCCATGTGGGCGCCGAACGCGGCGAGCAGGACATGGCGGGCATGGCCGTCGTATTGCGGCCGGATTTTCACCACCGTGTTGAGCAGCTGCGGGCTGCAGGCGACGTCGAGGATACCGGGCAGCCGCGCGGTCAGATGCCGGTAGATTTTGGAAGCGACGGCGGTTTCGAGCGGGATCAGGTCTTCCGGCGAGCCGCAGACCAGGGCGTGATAGACCGGGTCGGCGCAGGCGGTAACGGCCGTGACCTCGAAGACATGGTTCGGCTCCTCCGGCACATAGTAGCCCATGAATTCGCCGAACGGCCCCTCGGGCCGGCGCTCATGGGGCAGGATGCGCCCTTCGACGACAATCTGCGTATCGGCCGGCACGGAGAGACCGACGGTTTCGCACCGCGCCATGTCGAGCGGCCCGCCGGCGACCGCGTTGGCGACCGCCAGTTCGTCGGCGTCCGGCGGGATCGACGCGCAGGCGGCGAGAAAAATCTCCGGCGCCGCGCCTATAAGGATGGCCGCCTCCAGAGGCTCGTCTTTCGCTTCCGCCGCCTGCTGGTAGCGCGTCAGGTCGTGGCTGGAACCGATCCGGATGCGCAGTTCGCCGTCGTCGACATGCATGGCGCGGTGGAAAGACAGGTTCGGCACGCCGGTTTCCGGATGGTTGGCGAGCAGGATGCCCGAGGTGATGTAGGGGCCGGCGTCCTTCTCGAAATAGACCGGCTGCGGCAGGTCGGAGAGCGCGATCCGGCGGCGGTCGGCGGGAACCTGCTGCAGGTCCGCCCGCTCCGGCGCACCCGTCATCAGGCGGTTCCAGGCCGGGCAGAAGGCGAGGTCCGGCGCGCCGATCGAAGCGCACAGCCGCCGCCGGCTGCCGTAGACGTTGCTGACGACGGGCATCGCCGCGCCGCGGACATTCTCAAACAGGATGGCGCCGTCATGCCGCTTCTGGAAAGCCGCCGTCACCGCCGCCAGTTCGTGCTTCGGATCGACCTCGCGGCGGACGACATGCAGGTCGCCGGCATCTCTCAGACTGTCCAGGTAGGCGCGCATGGCGCAATCTCCCGCAATCGTCCCCACGCAATATGAAGGTTCTGTCCGGTCTCCATACGGAGTATGAGCGTTTCATGCAAAAGGACAGCGCCCGGAACGGCGGACAGGACGGCACGGAGAACGGGGGTGAGCGGCGGGCCCCGACCGGCTGGCGGCTCGGCGTCGATATCGGCGGAACCTTTACCGATCTCGCCCTCGAGCATGGCGACGGGACGTTCCGTTCGGTCAAGCTGCTGACCACCGGCGCCGAGCCGGAACGCGCGGTGCTGGACGGCGTGGCGGCGGCCTGCAAGGCGGCCGGGATCGGGCTTGCGGATATCCGCCAGATCATCCACGGCACGACGCTGGCAACCAACGCCATGATCGAGCGGCGCGGCGCGGATACTCTGTTCGTCACCACCGAAGGCTTCCGGGACGTGCTGGAGATGGGATCGGAAAGCCGGTTCGAGCAGTACGACCTGAACATCGTCAAGCCCCGGCCGCTGGTGCGCCGGGCCCGGCGGCTGACGGTGCGCGAGCGGCTCGACGTCAACGGAAAAGCGCTGATCCCGCTCGACGAGGCCTCGGTTGCGCCGGTGCTGGCCGCCATTGCAGGCGAACGGATCGAGAGCGTCGCCATCGGCCTGCTGCACAGCTACGCCAACCCGGCGCATGAGCGGCGCCTGCGCGCGCTGATCCGGGAGGCCGATCCGGACCTGCCGGTCAGCCTGTCATGCGAGGTCTCGCCGGAGATGCGCGAATATCACCGCTTCTCGACCACCGTCGCCAACGCCTATGTCCAGCCCGCAGTTGCCGCTTATCTGCGCCGGCTGGAGCGGGCGCTCGCCGATAGCGGGTTCGCCGGCGCCCTCATGGTCATGCTGTCGAACGGCGGCCTGGCGACCCTCGACACCGCCATCCGCTTCCCGGTCCGGCTGATCGAATCCGGCCCGGCGGGCGGTGCGATATACGCCGCCGACGTCGCCCGGCAGACCGGGGCGGCGCGGGCGGTTTCCTTCGACATGGGCGGCACCACGGCGAAAATCTGCCTGATCGACGAAGGCCGGCCCCAGGCGGCGCGGGATTTCGAAGTCGACCGGGCCTACCGATTCAAACGGGGCAGCGGCCTGCCGCTGCGCATCCCGGTGGTCGAAATGGTCGAGATCGGCGCCGGCGGCGGCTCGCTGTGCGGGGTCGACGGGCTCGGCCGCATCGCTGTCGGACCGCGCAGCGCCGGGTCGGATCCCGGCCCGGCCTGCTACGGCCGGGGCGGCGGCGGCGCGACCGTGACCGACGCCGACGTCGCGCTCGGCCGGATCGACCCGGCCGGCTTTGCCGGCGGCACGATGCTGCTGAACGCCGCGGCGGCGGAGCGAGCACTCGCTGCCGATGTCGGCGCGCCGCTCGGCCTCGACACGGCGACCGCCGCCTTCGGAATCGCCGAAATGGTCGACGAGAATATGGCCAACGCGGCGCGCGAGCATGCCGTGGAGCATGGCAAGAATTTCGAGGGCCGGACGCTGATTGCGTTCGGCGGTTGCGCCCCGCTCCATGCCGCACGTGTCGCCGACAAGCTGGGCATCGACCGGATCGTCGTGCCGCGCGGCGCCGGCGTCGGCTCGGCGATCGGCTTCCTGCGCGCGCCGGTCGCCTTCGAAGTCGCGCGCAGCCTGTACCAACAGCTTGAAACCCTAGATGCCCGCGCCGTGGGAACCCTGTTGGCCGCCATGCGCGATGAGGCCGCCGCGTTCGTGGAGACGGCGGCCGGCGCGCCGCCGGAGAGGGTGTCCTACGCCGCCTACATGCGCTATCGCGGCCAGAGCCACGAGATCGCGGTGCCCCTCCCCGACAAGCCGCCGTCATCGGGCGATGCGAGAACCTGGACCGACGCAGTCGCCGATGCCTACGCCGCAGCCTATCGCCGGCAATACGGCCCGCCGATCGACGGCGTACCGCTGGAATTCGTCGCCTGGACCGTGCGCGCCGAAAGCGAAATGGATACGGCGGCGAACCGCGTCGAAGGCGCCCCGGATCGCGATACCTCCGCTGCAGGGCAACGGCGGATTGTCGATACCGCGGGTAGCGGGCCGGTAACCGCCAGGGTGTTCGACCGCGACCGGCTGCGCCCGGGCGAACCCGTCGCCGGGCCGGCGATCGTCGTCGAAGCGCAGACCTCGACGATCGTTCCGCCCGGCTTTACCCTGACGCCCGATGCGTTCGGCTCGCTGATGCTCGAACGGGTTGCGGAGAAACCAACATGATCGAACGGCCCGCCGGCGATGCTTCGGCCGACGACACGCTGGCCCGCATCCGCTATCCCGTGCTGTGGAACCGCCTCACCGCCATCGTCGAGGAGCAGGCGCGCAGCCTGATCAAGACCGCTTTCAGCGAGACGGTCAGCGAAGCCGGCGACCTGTCCGCCGGCGTGTTCGATACCCGCGGACGGATGATCGCCCAGGCGGTGACCGGAACGCCCGGCCACGTCAACTCGATGGCCGAGGCGGTCGGCTATTTCCTGGAGAAATTCCCGGCCGCCGGCATGAAGCCGGGCGACCACTACCTGACCAACGACCCGTGGCTCAGCTCCGGCCATCTGCACGACATTACCGTCGTCTCGCCGGCGTTTCATCGGGACGAGATGGTCGCCCTGTTCGCCTGCACCTGCCACCAGGTCGATATCGGCGGGCTCGGCCAGTGCCCGGACGGCCGCTCGATATACGAGGAAGGACTGTTCATCCCGATCATGCAACTCGCCCGCGACGGCGTGTTCAACGAAGACCTGTTCGAGATCGTCCGCGCCAATGTCCGCCACCCGGACCCGGTAGAAGGCGACATCCGCAGCTACGCGACCTGCAACCGGCTCGGCGAACGGCGGCTGGCCGCCATGCTGGAGGAATATGGCGACGTCCGGTTCGACGCGCTGGCCGATTTCATCCTGGACCGATCGCGCGACGCGATGCAGGACGCCATTCGCGCCCTGCCGGACGGCACCTACCGCAACGCTATAACGCTCGACGGCTACGACCGGCCGGTCACCCTCAATGCGGCGCTGACGATCGACGGCGAGCGCATCGCGATCGATTTCGACGGCAGTTCGCCGGCCAGTTCCTACGGCATCAACCTGGTGATGAACTACACGCTGGCCTACACGGTCTTCGGCGTCCGCGCCGCGGTGGCGCCGGAGATCCCCAACAATGCCGGTTCGCTGGCGCCGGTCGAGGTCAGGGCGCCTCTCGGCTCCATCCTCAATGTCGAGAAGCCGCGGCCGGTCAGCGCCCGGCACATCATCGGCCAGTTCCTGCCGGATGTCGTGCTGGGCTGCCTGGCGAAAGTCCCCGGCCTTGAAGTGCCGGCCGAGGGCGCGGCCTGCCTGTGGGGCATCCAGGTGCGCGGCGGGCCGGAGATCGGCGCCGCGCCGGGTATGAACCGCGACAGCGACGCCGCTGCCTTCGACCTGCTCTCGTTCAACAGCGGCGGCTCCGGCGCGCGCCCCGCGGTCGACGGCCTCTCGGCCACCGCCTTTCCCAGCGGCGTGCGCGCCCTGCCGGTCGAAGCGGTCGAGACCCGCGCGCCGGTCGTGGTCTGGCGCAAGGAGTTGCGCCCGGATTCCGGCGGCGCCGGCCGGCAGCGCGGCGGCCTGGGCCAGACCGTCGAACTCGGCACGCGCGACGGCGCGCCCTTCGCTCTCTTCGCCATGTACGACCGGGTCGAGAACCCGGCGAAGGGGCGGAACGGCGGCACGGACGGGGCGGCGGGCCGGGTCGGAACCGAAAGCGGCGCCACGCTGCGGCCCAAGGGCAAGCAGACCGTCGGCGCCGGCGACCGGGTTCGCGTCGACCTGCCCGGCGGCGGCGGCCACGGCGATCCCCACGAGCGCCCGGTCGAAGCCATCGCGGCGGACATCGCCGAGGGCTATGTCACCGCCGAAGCGGCGCAGGCCTTGTATGGCGTCAGCATCGGCGACGACGGAACGGTGACGCGGTAGCCCGCCGGTATCGCGCGCCGCCGCTTCGGAACGCCCGCAATAATTTACTCATTGGTTGAATATCGTCGCGGAAGGCGATACACTCAACCGTATGGTTGAGCAAAATCTCGATCGCGTCTTTCGGGCGCTGGCCGACCCTACCCGCCGGGCCATACTGGATCGCCTGGCGGCGGGAGAGGCGACGGTCGGCCATCTCTCCGAACCCTTTCCCCTTACTTTCGCTGCGGTGTCGAAACACCTCGGCGTGCTGGAGCGCGCCGGCCTCGTGACCCGTGAAGCGCGTGGGCGGGAACGGGTGTGCCGGATCGATCCGGCCGCACTCGACGATGCCCGCGCCTGGCTTGAATTCCACGAGCGATTCTGGGCGGAGCGACTGGACGCTCTCGATGCGCTGGTCCGGGCGGGCTCCGGAAAACCGGGCGGATCGCGATGACAGATAACCGCACGCCGGCCCAAAGCGCCGGGCAGCCCCCTTCAGGAGCCCACCGCATGTCAGATCGCCGGCCGGACGAAACGGGCATCTACCTGACGCTGCGCCGCACCATCGATGCGCCGGTCGAGGCGGTATACGCCGCGTGGACCGACCCGGAGATGTTGCGACGATGGCTCGCCCCCGGCGAAGCCACGGTGGCGCGCGCGATTGCCGAAGTTGCTGTCGGTGGGATGTTTCTCATCGAGATGCGCGGGAAGGACGGCGGGAAATGGCTCACCAGCGGCCTTTACCGCGAAGTGGTGCCCAACCGCCGCCTCGTGCACACCTGGCGGTGGGAGGGCAGCGACGTCGAATCGCTTGTGACCGTCGAGCTTGAACCGGAGTCGGCCGGTACGACGCGCCTAACGCTCACCCATTCCCGGTTCGCGCAAGCCGAGGCCCGCGACGAGCATGAGCGCGGCTGGACCGGTTGCCTCGCGAAGCTGGAAACCCTGTACGCCGGTTGAGGCCTCTGCCGATACGGCCCCAGGGTATGCTTCCCTCTGGCGCCGTACCGCTTCCCGGCGTACAGGGCCACGACGTTCTCCGGCTCGATTCCGCCCCGGCGGCCGCTCCCGAATCCCCGGCCGGGTGCGCAACCAAGCAGGCAGGTTGAGGTAACGATGGACCGAATTGCGCCGGCCGGCCGCCCGGACTGGGTGTCGGACGAGATGTATCCGTTCGAGAGCCGGTTTTTCGACATCCCGCCGGGGCACCGGATGCATTTCGTGGACGAAGGCGGGGGCGAACCGATCGTGTTCGTTCACGGCAACCCGTCCTGGTCCTTCGAATTCCGGCATCCCATCGCAGCGCTCCGATCCGAATACCGCTGCATCGCCCCCGACCATATCGGTTTCGGCCTATCGTCGTGCAGCGGCCGGCGTGAGGACCGCCACCCCGAGAGCCACGCAGCCAGGTTCGCCGCTCTGCTCAACCAACTCGACCTTCGCGACATAACCTTGGTCATGTCCGATTGGGGCGGTCCGATCGGTCTCGATTTCGCGCGCCGGCATCCGGACCGCGTCAAGCGGCTCGCGATCGCAAACACCTGGTGCTGGCCGGTTGGTGACGATTTTCACTTCAGGATGTTCAGCTTCCTGATGTCGAGCCGGCTCGGCCAGTATCTCATCAAGCGGCGCAACATCTTCGTCAACAGGGTGATGCCGAAGGCGGTCGGCGACAGGGATGTCCTGACGCCGGAGATCATGGCCCACTACCGCAATGCGCAGCCGTCGCCCGCCGCGCGCGCTGCGAATGCCGCGCTGCCGGGTTACATCGTCGGCGCGGGCGCGTGGCTGGACTCGATCTGGCGCGAGCGCGCGGCGTTCGCGGACAAACCCGCGCTCATCGCCTGGGGCCACAGGGACATTGCGTTCCGCAAGAAGGAGCTTGAGCGGTGGAAGGCCGAGCTGTCCGATTACGAGTTGCACGAATTCGCGGAGTGCGGACACTTTCTGGCGGAAGAAGCGCCCGGGAAACTGGTGACGGCGCTCCGGGCTTTTTTGCAGCGGACCTGAATCCCGTCCGATCCGGTCGGAACCGCAGCGGGTTTCTCGGGGGCCGGCAGCCGCAGCCGCCCCTCCCGGCCGGGCCGGTGCAAAAAAGAATGCGATATAAAGACAAGTCTGTCTAGTAGATTAGGAGGTCCAACCCATTGTTTTACAGGCGAAGTTCCTTCGTCTGCTGACAATAATAAATTCCTATATCGAAATTCGGGCTCCGAAATTGGAAAAATACCCTACATTCCGGGGCCGGCCGGGCCGCAAGTCCGGCTAAACGTCCATCGCCCCCAGCCGCAGGCGGGCGATGCGGTGGACCTGTTGCAGCGCCGTGGCGAACTCCGTTTCCCGGTCGTTGTCGGCGCGGATGCGGAAGGCGGACAGGATGTCCTGCCGGCTCAGTCCGCGCACCGCGATGATGAAGGGGAAGCCGAAACGCGCAGTGTAGCGCTCGTTCAACTCATGGAATTCGGCGAACTCCTCCGGCGTGCAGCGGTCGAGCCCGGCCGACGCCTGCTCGGACGTCGAGTCTGCCGTCAATTCGCCGGACATCGCGAGCCGGCCGGCCAGTTCCGGATGGGCGCGCAGCAACGCCAGCTTCGCGTCGTCGTCTGCAGCGTCGACGACCTGCGCCATCCGGCCGGCCAGCACGCCGGCATCGTCGTCGCCAGCCCCGAGGCCGCCGTCGAACACCGCCGCCGCGACCCAGGGCGAATGCTCGTAGATGCCGCCATAGGCTTCGACGAAGGCAGCGCGGTCGAGAGTCGAGGGGCGGGGCGAAAGCATGGGCAGGGCCGGTTTCCTGTGGCGTTCGGCGCACACTAGCCGATTGTATTGCAAGGGCAAATCGGCTCTAGTAGCGGGCTCATTTTCAGGGAGACCCGCCCTAATGGGCCGATTGACCACCCATGTTCTGGATACGAGCGCCGGCCGGCCGGCCGCCGGCATCGCGGTTGCGCTGGACAGGCTGGAGGCCGGGGGTCCGGTGCGGCTGGCCGAAACCGTCACCAACAGCGATGGGCGGTGCGATGGACCGATCCTGGAAGGCGAGGCGTTCGCGGCCGGCGTCTACGAGCTGGCCTTCGCCGCAGGAGACTATTTCCGGCAGCGCGGCGTGGACCTGGCCGATCCGCCGTTCCTGGACCTGGTGACCATCCGGTTCGGCATTGCCGCGCCGGACGAGCATTATCATGTGCCGCTGCTGATCTCGCCCTACGGCTATTCCACCTACCGCGGAAGCTGACGCGCATGGCGCGCGCCATCACCTTCCTGCTGAACGGCGCGGTGGAGACGGTCTCGGACGTCCCGCCGACCGTGACGCTGCTGCAGTATCTGCGTCGCAACAAGGGGCTGACCGGCACGAAGGAAGGCTGCGCCGAGGGGGATTGCGGCGCCTGCACGGTCGTGCTGGGCGATCCGGAAGAAGACGGCGCGCCCCGCAACCGCGCAGCGAACGCCTGCATCCTGTTCCTGCCGATGATGCACGGCCGGTGCGTGACGACCGTCGAAGGGCTCGGCCGGAACGAGGCGCCGGGCCAGCACGGCGCGGCACTCGATCCGGTGCAGCGCGCCTTCGTCGAGCATCACGCCTCCCAGTGCGGCTTCTGCACGCCCGGTTTCGTCATGTCGGCCTATGCCGCCTGGCTGGAGCAGGAACCGCTGGACAAGCGCAGCGTCGATGACCTGCTGGCCGGCAACCTGTGCCGCTGCACGGGCTACGGGCCGATTATCGACGCAACCCTCGCCCTCAACGGAACTGCACCGCCGGATAGGGAACGGGCTGCCGCGATGGAGTCCGCCCGGCAGTTGCAGGAAGCAGCGGATGCCGGCTCGCTGGCCTACGAATATGGCGGCCAGCGATGGTTCGGGCCGACCGGCCTCGACGAACTGGCCGACCTGTATCAGTCCCATCCCGGCGCCACCATCGTCGCCGGCGCGACCGATGTCGGCCTTTGGGTGACCAAGCAGCACCGGCGGCTCGATACGGTGATCGACATCGGCCGGGTCCGCGCGCTGAACGAACTGACCGTGACCGGCGAAACCCTGCGTATCGGCACCGGCGTCACCTGTACCGACGCGTTCGACGCCATCGCCGGGCGCTGGCCGGATTTCGGCGAACTGCTGCGCCGCTTCGGCGGACGCCAGGTGCGCAATGCGGCGACGATCGGCGGCAACATCGCCAACGGCTCGCCGATCGGCGACAGCCCGCCGGCCCTGATCGCGCTCGATGCCACGCTGGTCCTGCGCAAAGGCAAGGCGAGCCGGCGCCTGCCGCTGGACGCCTATTTCCTCGACTACGGCAAACAGGACCGCGAGCCCGGCGAATTCGTCGAAGCCGTCGAGATTCCGCTCGATACCGGCGCGGAAGAGCTGAAATGCTACAAGATTTCCAAGCGCTTCGATCAGGATATTTCGGCGGTTTGCGGCTGTTTCAACCTGCGCATCAAGGACGGCGCGGTCGCCCGGGTACGCATCGCCTTCGGCGGCATGGCGGCGACGCCGAAGCGGGCGTCGACGGTCGAGGCGGCCTTGCTGGGCAAGCCCTGGACCGAAGAAACGGTGGCCGCCGCCCTGCCCGCCTTCGCCGACGACTTTGCGCCGATTACCGACATGCGCGCCTCGGCCGGCTATCGCCTGCTGGCGGCGCAGAACCTGTTGCGGCGCTGTTTCCACGAGAGCCGCCGGCCCCTGCACGATACCCGGCTGGTCGGCCGCGAAGCGGCCTTCGCATGACCGCGCTGCCCGCCAGGAAAGCGGCAACGGCGGCGCAGGAAATCGAGGGCGGCGTGCGCACGGCGCGGGTGCATGACAGCGCGGCCAAGCATGTCTCGGGCGCCGCGATCTACACCGACGACATCCCGGAGCCGCCGGGCACGCTCCAGGTCTATCTCGCGCTGAGCGCCCGCGCCCATGCCCGGATCGTCTCGATGGATCTGGCGGCCGTCCGGGCGAGCGAGGGCGTCGCGGCGGTCATGTCTGCCGGCGACATCCCGGGCACGAACGATGTCAGTCCAATGGCCGGAGACGATCCGCTCTTCCCGGCCGCCGCCGTCGAGTATTACGGCCAGTCCCTGTTCGGCGTGGCCGCGGAGACCGTCGAACAGGCGCGGGCTGCCGCCGCGAAGGCCGAAGTCGTCTACGAAGAGCTGCCCGCTCTGCTCACCATTGACGACGCGATGGCGGCGGAGAGTCTCCTGGAGCCGCCCTACACGATGGCGAAGGGCGACGCGGCAGCAGCCATTGCGGCGGCGCCGCACGTCGTCGAAGGCCGGATCGAGATCGGCGGACAGGAGCATTTCTATCTCGAAGGCCAGGCGGCGCTCGCCGTGCCGGGCGAGGACGAGGACATGACCGTCCATTGTTCGAGCCAGCATCCGAGCGAAATCCAGCACACGGTCGCCAAGGTCCTGGGCGTGCCGAACCATTCGGTGACGGTCGAGGTGCGCCGGATGGGCGGCGGTTTCGGCGGCAAGGAGAGCCAGGGCAACCTGCCCGCCGCCACGGCGGCACTCGCGGCCCGGCTGACCGGCCGGCCGGCAAAATGCGTCTACGACCGCGACGACGACATGCTCCTCACCGGCAAGCGCCACGATTTCCGGATCGACTACCGCGCCGGCTTCGACGATGCGGGCCGTATCCTGGGCATCGAGTTCGACCAGGCGCTGCGCTGCGGCATGTCTTGGGACCTTTCGGGGCCGATCGCCGACCGGGCGATGTTCCATGCCGATAATTGCTACAGCCTGCCGGACGCGCGGATCACCTCGTACCGCTGCAAGACGCACACCCAATCCAACACCGCCTTCCGCGGCTTCGGCGGGCCGCAGGGCATGATCGGCATGGAACGGGCGATCGACCACATCGCCGCGACTTTGGACATGGACCCGGCCGAGGTCCGGGCCGTCAACTTCTATCCCCACAAGGATTGCGACGACGACAAGGGAAAGATCGCGCCCTATGGCATGGCGGTGGAGGACTGCATCGTTTCGGATATCTGGTCCGAACTGGCGGAGACGTCGGACTATGCGGCACGGCGGGAGGAAATTCGCGAAAGGAACGCCGCGAGCCCGGTACTGAAGCGCGGCATCGCCATGACGCCGGTCAAGTTCGGTATCTCCTTCACCAACACGACGCTGAACCAGGCCGGCGCGCTGGTCCATGTCTATAATGACGGCTCGATCCACCTGAACCACGGCGGCACCGAGATGGGCCAGGGCCTGTTCGTCAAGGTCGCGCAGGTGGTGGCCTCGGAGTTCCAGGTCGATCTCGACCGGGTCAAGATCACCGCGACGACGACCGGCAAGGTGCCGAACACGTCGGCGACCGCCGCCTCCTCCGGCTCGGATCTCAATGGCATGGCCGCCAAAGACGCAGTCGGCAAGATCAAACGCCGCCTCGCCGACTTTCTGGCGGAGCAGTATCAGGCGAAACCGGCCGATGTCCGCTTCGAAGCCGACCGTGTCTATATCGGCGGCGAATCCCTGCCGTTCGACGAGGCGGTCGGCAGGGCCTATGCCGCCCGGGTCTCGCTGTCGGCGACCGGCTTCTACGCGACGCCGAAAATCCGCTGGGACAAGGCGACGGCCACGGGCCGACCGTTCTTCTATTGCGCCTATGGCGCCGCTGTTACCGAGGTCGCGATCGACACGCTGACCGGGGAGAACCGGCTGCTGCGCGTCGATATCCTGCACGATGTCGGCAAGTCCCTGAACCCGGCCATCGATCTCGGCCAGATCGAAGGCGGCTTCGTGCAGGGCGCCGGCTGGCTGACCACCGAGGAACTCGTGTGGGACGACCGGGGTCGGCTGATGACCCATGCGCCCTCGACCTACAAAATTCCCGCCTGTTCCGACCGGGCGCCAATCATGAACATCCGCCTGTTCGACCGCGGCGAGAATGTCGAGGACACGATCTACCGCTCCAAGGCGGTCGGCGAACCGCCGCTGATGCTGGGGATTTCCGCCCTGATGGCTCTGTCCGACGCAGTGGCGAGCGTCGGCGGCTACCGGATCTATCCCTTCCTCGATGCGCCGGCGACGCCGGAGCGGATCCTGTTCGCGGTCGAGCGGGTGCGCGTGGGCGCCGGAGCAGCGCCATGAGCGCTTCCTGGCTCGATTCCGTCCGTGAACGGGCCGCGTCCGGCGGCGATCTGGTCTCGGTCATCGTCGCCAGCGCGGAGGGCTCCGCCCCCCGCGAGCCCGGCGCCTGGATGCTGGTGGACCGCGATGGCCAGGCCGGCACCGTCGGCGGCGGCCGGCTGGAATGGGAAGCGGCCCGGACCGCCCGGGCGATGCTGGCCGGACCGGGCGCTCCGTGGCAGCGCGACCTGCGCGACTATCCGCTGGGGCCGGACCTGGAACAGTGCTGCGGCGGATTCGTGCGGCTGTTCTTCGAACGGATCGGCGCTGCGGAACTGGCGCAGCTGCCGGCTGAGTTTCCCGCCGGCGGTCTCCTGCTGCATCCGGTGGCGAGCGGCCCGGCGGCAGAGACAGTTGCGGACCGGCAATCGGCAAAAACCCTGCCCTTCCCGCTCGTCAAGAATGCAGCGCATATCCTGTCGGGCCAGGCGCCGCGCAAGGCCGCGCTGATTGAGGCGGAAGCGGGAAGCTGGCTGGTCCATCCGGTCGAGCCGCCCGGCACACCGCTCTATCTCTACGGCGCCGGCCACGTCGGCCGCGCCATCGTGCGGGCGTTGGAAGACCTGCCGTTTGCCGTGACCTGGATCGACACCGACGAGGCGCGCTTTCCGCCGGACGTTCCGGCCGGCGTGCACACGCTGGCGACCCGCGATCCGGCCGAAGTTGCCGCCGCGGCGCCGGACGGCGCGTTCCACCTGGTGCTGACCTATTCCCATTCGATGGACTACGACATCTGCCACGCGCTGCTTGCCGACGACCGGTTCGGTTTTGCCGGCCTGATCGGCTCCGAGACGAAACGCGCGCGTTTCTTCAAGCGGTTCCGCGACGCGGGCATCGCCGAGCCGGCGCTGGCGCGGCTGACCTGCCCCATCGGCCTCCCCGGCATTCCGGGCAAGAAGCCTGCAACCATCGCCGTCGCGGTCGCCGCGCAGCTTCTGCATCGACTCTCCGCCGCGGACGCCGTAAGCGGGGCGGATGAACGGCGTGCCTGACCCTCTTCTCCGTCTCGAAGGCATCGCCAGAGCGTTTCCCGGCGTCCTGGCGAACGACGACATCTCCTTCAGCGTGAACGAGGGAGAAATCCACGCGCTGCTGGGCGAGAACGGTGCCGGCAAATCCACCCTGATCAAGATCATCTACGGTGTGCTGCGGCCCGACGCCGGCACCATGACGCTGCGCGGCAAGCCGTTCGCGCCGCATCGGCCCTCCGAGGCGCGGGCCGAAGGCATCGGCATGATCTTCCAGCATTTCTCGCTGTTCGAGGCCCTGACCGTTGCCGAGAATATCGCGCTTGGCATCTCGCCGGAGCTGGCCAGAGGCGACCTGCGCGGCCGGATCGTCGAAGTCTCGACCCGCTACGGCCTGAGGCTGGACCCGGACCGCATGGTCGGCGATCTCTCGGTCGGCCAGCGCCAACGCGTCGAGATCGTGCGCTGCCTGTTGCAGGACCCGCGGCTCATCATCATGGACGAGCCGACCTCCGTCCTGACACCGCAGGAAGTCGAGACCTTGTTCGAAACCCTGCGCCGGCTCGCCGGAGAAGGCTGTTCCATCCTCTACATCTCGCACAAGCTGGAGGAAATCCGCGCATTGTGCGACCACGCCACCATCCTGCGCGGCGGCAAGGTTGTGGCGACCTGTACGCCGAGCGAGGAAACCGCCCGAAGCCTCGCCGAAATGATGCTCGGCGAGACCCTCAGCCCGCCGGCGACGGACCGCCGGACGCCGGGCGACGTCCGGCTCAGGCTGAACGAGCTGTCCGTGGAGGCTGACTCCCCGTTCGGCACCGATCTGGCAGATATCGCCCTGGAGGTGCGATCCGGCGAAGTCGTCGGAATCGCCGGGGTCGCAGGCAACGGCCAGACGCTCCTGATGTCGGCCCTGATCGGCGAGACGCTCGCCGGGCGGCCCGATGCGATCCAGCTCAACGGCCGGCCGATCGGCCGCATGCCGCCGCACGGCCGCCGCAAGGCAGGCATCTGTTTCGTGCCGGAAGAACGGCTCGGCCATGCTGCGGTGCCGGACATGTCGCTGACCGAGAACGTCATCCTGTCCGCCCGGGTGCGCAAGGGCCTGTCGCGCAACAGTTTTCTCAATCTGCCGCGTGCCGCCCGCTACGCCGGCGATGTCGTCGCGCGGTTTAGCGTCAAGACGGCCGGGATCGACCATGCCGCGCGCAGCCTGTCCGGCGGCAACCTGCAGAAATTCGTCGTCGGCCGGGAGATCATGCAGGAGCCGAGCGTGCTGGTCGCGTCGCAGCCGACTTGGGGCGTCGACGCCGGCGCCGCCGCCTTTATCCAGGAGGCGCTGATCCAACTTGCGCGCGACGGCGCGGCGGTCCTGGTGATTTCCCAGGATCTCGACGAACTGTTCGCGATCAGCGACCGGATCGCCGTGATCGCCAATGGCCGCCTGTCGCAGGCCGATCCGGTCGACGACCTCACGCTCGAGCAGATCGGCCTGCGGATGGGTGGACAGCCGCGCGGCCGATCGGTCTCGCCCGGGGCGGCGGAGCCCGCCCATGCTTAGGCTGGAGCCGCGGCGCGAGCCCTCAAGGGCGATGCAGGTGCTGACGCCCGTCTTCGCGGTCATCCTCACTATCCTTGCCGGCCTCGTCCTGTTCGCCATCCTCGGCAAGGACCCGTTCCGGGCAATCTGGCTGATCTTCTTCCAGCCACTGACCCAGACCTACGCGCTCGCCGAACTGACGGTGAAGGGCACGCCGCTGATCCTGATCGGCACCGGGCTGGCCATGGGTTTCCGGGCCGGGGTGTGGAACATCGGCGCCGAGGGCCAGTTCGTGATCGGCGCGCTGGCCGGCGGCAGCGTGGCCCTGGCGCTGCACGAAACGGCCGGCCTGTGGGTCATGCCGCTCATGTGCATCGCCGGTATGCTGGGCGGCATGGCCTGGGCGGCGGTTCCGGCCTTCCTGCGCACCCGCTTCAACGCCAACGAAATCCTGACCAGCCTGATGCTGGTCTATGTCGCGATCCTGTTGCTCAGCGCGATGGTCCACGGGCCGCTGCGCGATCCCGAAGGGCTGAATTTCCCTGAGAGCCGGCTGTTCAGCGAGTCGATGACCCTGCCGATCCTGGTCGAAGGCACGCGCGCCCATCTCGGATTCATTATTGCGCTGGTGGCGATCGGCATCGCCTGGCTGTTCCTGCAACGCCACCTTCTGGGCTTCCAGATCAAGGTACAGGGCCAGGCGCCGCTGGCCGCGCGCTTCGCCGGTTATTCGGAGAAGCGCATCGTCTGGCTCTGCCTGTTGACTTCGGGCGGCCTCGCCGGGCTGGCCGGCACGTTCGAAGCCGCCGGCCCGGTCGGACAGCTCGTTCCGGCTCTGCCGATCGGTTACGGCTTCACCGCGATCATCGTGGCGTTTCTCGGCCGCCTGCATCCGTTCGGCATCCTGCTCGGCGGGCTGCTGATGGCGCTTACCTATATCGGCGGCGAGGCGGCCCAGATCGCCATGAGCCTGCCGAGCGCGACGACCCGGGTGTTCCAGGGCATGCTGCTGTTCTTCCTGCTGGCGATGGATGTGCTGGTCGGTTCGCGGATCCGCTGGATTCCGCGGCAGGCGGCCGGGTGAGCGCGGCATGGAACTGATCGTCAACATCCTGCTCGGCATCGTGATCGCAGCCACACCATTGGTTTTCGCCGCAATCGGCGAACTGGCGGTCGAGAAATCCGGCGTGTTGAATCTCGGCGTCGAGGGCATGATGATCGTCGGCGCCATTGCCGGCTTCTCTGTGACCATCGAGACCGGCAACTATCTGGCGGGAGTCGGCGCTGCCGTTGTCGCCGGTGCGCTAATGGCGCTGCTGTTCGGCTTCCTGACGCAATCCTTGCTGGCCAACCAGGTCGCGACCGGTCTGGCGCTGACCATGTTCGGTCTCGGTCTTGCCGCCCTGCTGGGGCAGGACTATTCCGGCAAGGCGGCGGGCAATTTCCCCAAGTTGGACATTCCGGTGCTGAGCGACCTGCCGCTGGTCGGCGCGCTGCTGTTCGGACAGGATTACCTCGTTTACCTCTCGATCCTGCTGGTGATCGGCGTCTCCTGGTTTTTCCGGAAGACCCGGGGCGGCCTCATCATTCGGGCGATCGGGGAGAATCACGACGCCGCCCACGCCATCGGCTATCCGGTGGTATTCTACCGCTATCTCGTATTGCTGTTCGGCGGCGCCTGCGCGGGTCTGGGCGGCGCCTATCTTTCTGTGGTACAAACGCCGTTCTGGGCGGAGGGAATGACCGCGGGACGCGGATGGATCGCGCTTGCGCTGGTTGTCTTCGCCGCATGGCGTCCGGGCCGGGCATTGCTCGGCGCATATCTGTTCGGCGGGATCACAATTCTGCAACTGCACAGCCAGGGTTTCGGGGTCGAGGTGGAGGCGCAGTATCTATCGATGCTCCCCTATCTGGCGACCATCGCGGTCCTCGTGATCATTTCCAGCGACCGGCTGAAGGTGAAGTTGAATGCACCGGCCTGTCTGACCCAGCCCTTCCGCGCGGCGACCTGAGCCGCCGTACCGCAACCTCAAACTTTTCCACAAGACAATGGGAGGCACCCGATGAGGTATCAATCGTTCACCAAACTCGCCGTGGCCGCTCTGGCCGCCGCTGCGGTCGTTGCAGCACCGGCCGCCGTCCAAGCCAAAAAACTCAAGGTCGGGTTCGTCTATGTCGGTCCGATCGGCGACCACGGCTGGACCTATCAGCATCATCAGGGCCTGCTGGCGGTGAAGAAGGCCTTTGGCGACAAGGTGGAAACCACCCATGTCGAGAACGTGCCCGAGGGCCCGGATGCCGAGCGCGTGACCCGGCAACTCGCCCAGCAGGGCCACGACATCATCTTCACGACCTCCTTCGGCTTCATGAATCCGACGATCAAGGTCGCCAAGCAGTTCCCGAAGATCAAATTCGAGCATTGCTCCGGCTTCAAGCGGGCGAAGAACGTCGCGACCTACAACATCCGCTACTACGAAGGCCGGTATGTAAACGGCGTGATCGCCGGAAAGATGACCAAGTCGAACACCGTCGGCTACATCGCCTCTTTCCCGATTCCGGAAGTGGTGAGGGGCATCAACGCCGCCTATCTCGGCGCGAAATCGGTCAACCCGAAGGTCAAGTTCAAGATCATCTGGGTCAGCACCTGGTTCGATCCCGGCAAGGAGGCCGACGCCGCCAAGGCGCTGGCCGACCAGGGCGCCGACGTCATCTTCCAGCACACGGATTCGCCGGCTGCCATGAAGCTTGCCGAGCAGCGCGGCATCAGCGCCGTCGGTCAGGCCTCGAACATGAAAGCCTTCGGGCCCAAGGCCCAGTTGGCTGCCGCGGTCAACAACTGGGGCCCGTATGCTGTCGCGCGGGTCAAGGCGGTGATGGACGGGACCTGGAAATCGACCGACACCTGGGGCGGCATCGGGGCCGGCATGCTGAACATCGCCAGCGTGCACGAGCGTATTCCGGCCGATGTCCGGAAACAGGCCGCAAAGGTCCAGGCCGACATCGCCAGCGGCAAGTTCCATCCTTTCACCGGGCCGCTGAACAAGCAGGACGGCAAGCAGTTTCTGAAAGCCGGCGAGAAGGCGTCTGACGGTTTGCTCGCCGGCATGAACTTCTACGTTCAGGGCGTCGAGGGCTCGCTGCCGAAATAGCGTCCCGCTCTTGAGCGATACGGAAAGGGCCCGGCGAGCCGGGCCCTTTTTCTCGTCCGGACGCCCCGTCCTATTTCGCCAAGAGTTCTGAAATACAGGCGTCCAGGAAACGCAGAAATCCGCTGTTTTTGCGGCTCGACGACGCCACGCAGTGACCCCAGGCCGATTCGTAGGGCCGAAGACTGGCGTTCGGCATGTGCCCGACCTCGATGGCGTTGTCGGCCGGCGGGAAGTAGAGATCCGTCGTGCAGGGAACCAGGATCGCCCGGGCACGGATGGCGCCGAGCGCGGCTTTGAAATCGCCCCGATAACGCTCGTTGGCGGCGATGTCGCCGAGCTGCCAGGTCCGGAGCTTGGCCAGCAAGTCGTTGGCGTCCCAATCGAGATGGTCGCGCTCCCAGTCGAGCAGCAATTCCTCCCAGGTCTCGAAACCGAGATCGCGGTGGAGCCGCTCGCGATAGAAAGTCTGCGAATACGCCCAGCCCGCGTAGACCCGGCCGAAAGCCCGGAGCCCCGCCTCGGGCGGCGCGGTGTAGTCGCCGCCCGCGAAGGCGCCGTCGGCGATGAGCGCCGCTTTCACTCCTTCGAGGAACACCTTGTTGTGCGGCGAGGTGCGAGCTGAGGCGCAGAATGGCAGTATGGCGTCAACCATATGCGGATACTGCGCGCCCCATTGATATGCTTGGCATCCGGCCATCGACCATCCGAGCACGAGCGCGATGCGTTTGACTCCTAACGCCTCGGTGAGCAACCGGTGCTGGCAGGCAATGTTGTCGAAGAGGGTGACAGTGGGGAAGCGCGGACCGTCGAACGGCGGCGCGGTATTGCTCGGCGACGACGACAGGCCGTTGCCGAACATGTCAATCGAGACGATGAAATAGCGCGCCGAATTGAGCGCCGGCACCGCCCACAGGTAGCCTTCGTTGCGGATATGCGTTCCCGTGTAGAAGGTCGGCATGACGATCGCGTTGTCGCCGGCCTCGTTGAGCGCACCGTAGGTCTTGTAAGCCAGCCGGGCATCCGGCAGCGTCGCGCCGTGCTGTAGCGTTACCGGGCCGAGTTCGAAGACATCGTAGTCCGGCGCCATGTCGAATTCCCTCTTCACCCGCTCGGGAAGATCCCGCCGGTGCGCTGGCGGCGGCCGTCAGTAGAGTCGCAGATACTCCTCCACCTCCCAATCCGTGACCGCCTGGTGGTAGCGCTCCCACTCGTCGTACTTGTATTTCACCCAGGAGTTCAGCATGGCAGGGCCGAGCACCTCGGCCGCCAGCGGGTCGTCTTTCAATATTTCGGTCGCTTCCAGCAGGTTGCGCGGCAGGCGTTGGACGCCGCCCGCGCGGATTTCCTCGTCCGTAACCGTGTACAGATCCTTGTTGAAGGGAGGGCCCGGATCGATGCCCCCGGTAACGCCGGCGACCGCCGCCGCCGTCGTCATGGCGAGAGCCAGATACGGATTCAGGCACAGATCGGAAGCCCGGTTCTCGATGCAGAACCGGTTCTGGGGCAGGCGCAGCATGGCTGAGCGGTTGTTGTTGCCGTAGGTCATGTGGGTGGGAGCCCAGGTGAAGGTGCCGCCCTCGAACCCGGCGACCTGGGCCACCAGCCCGTTATAGGAATTGACCGTGGACGCGGTGATGGCGGTGAGCGCCCCGCCGTGGCGCAGCAGGCCGCCGACTGCGTGGTACGCTGCGTCCGCCCAACCGCCCTCCGGATTTTCGAACAGGTTCACCCCCGGAGCATCGACCCGCTGCATCGAATAGTTGATGTGGGCGCCCGAACGCCAGTCGCCGGTGGCGGGCTTGGGCATGTAGGTGGCGAACAGGCCCTGTTGCTTGGCGACCGCCTTCAACAGGACGCGCAGGAACACCAACCGGTCAGCCATCCCCACGAGATCCGTGTAACCGAAATCGAGTTCGAACTGCGAATAGCTGCCCTCGCAAACGACGTCCTTCAGCCCCCAGCCAAGATCCTCGAGGATGTCGATGACTGCGCCGAGAAACCCCATGGAATCGATGGTGTACTCGATATCGTACCCGAACGCCTGGCGCCGCGGCCGCACGCCTTCGCCCGGCAGCGGATCGTCGTCGAACGCCTTGACCGGCTGGCCGTCGCGCCAGCGCATGACCATGAACTCCGGCTCAATGCCCGCGAACCCGGCAAATCCCTTTTCCGCCGTACTGTGCACCGCACGCCTGAGCGCCTGGCGGGGACACAGATTGTAGGGCGCATCTTCCCACCACAGATCCGCAAACATCCACGCGCAGGTCCGATCCCAGGGACAGATAACGAGGCTGTCCAGATCGGGTACCGGGATCTGGTCGGGGTCGGCCGCCCCGAGTTCCGGCACGAACGAGATCGAGTGCACCGCGAACTGCGGACCCTTCCCCATACACAGATTCTCGAAATCGCTGAGCGGCACCGGTTTGGTCTTCGGCAGCCCGTGCATGTCGACCCAGCAAGAGAAGACGTATTTTACGCCTGCCTCGGCGAGTTTCGCCTGCTCCTCGCGAATGCGCTCAATGTCGGGGAGCGCCCCTGCCATGGTCGGTGATGTCTCGTTCATCGGGCGATTCTCCTCACTCCAAAGCGATTCAATCGTTTTAACGAAAACGTCACCCATAACATGAAAATTTGTCAAAATCGCAATATTTGTTGACAATAATTTCTATATTCGTAGCATATACACGAGAAAATGCAAAAGTGGCAATAGAGAGTGCGTTTCCTCGCCGTTATCGGCGGTGCGCGCGGAGCACCCGGCCCGACCCATGGCACCCGCATTGCAGACAGTGACCGCCCACAATGGCGACGATTTCGACGACAAAGTCTCACGGCTGTCGTCTCCGTTCGACGACCTCAACCAGCAGATCATCCGCCTGCTCCAGGAAGACGGCCGCGCCGCCTATGACATCATCGGGCAGGAGCTCGGCGTATCGGGCGGAACGATCCGCAACCGGGTCACCCGAATGCGCGAGGCGGGCATACTTCGCATCGTGGCCGTGGTCGACCCGGTGGCTGTCGACTACGAGACCGACGCGATGCTCGGCATCAAGACCGCGCCGGGAATCGCCCCGTCAGCCGTTGCGCAGCGGCTCGATCCCCATGCTGCCGTCGTCTACGTCATGTGGGTCAGCGGACGGTTCGACCTGCTGGTCGAGGTCGTGTGCGACCGGGAAATCGAGTTCGCGGCCTTCCTCAACGAGCACATCCACGGCCAGCCCGACATCGCGCATGCCGAGGTCATGACCCGCATCGACATGTTCAAAAACCAGTTCCTCCTAAAACGCCACGTGGCCTAGACCGCCCGGCGCCCTCAGGAATTCGGCATGAATCTATCGCTGCAATCGATCCTGGGAGCCGAAACACTGGCCGATTTCGAAACTCCGGGACCGGTGGCACGGGGATTGCCGGCGGCAGCCTACACGAGCGAGGCGTTCTTCACGTTCGAGAACGAGCGGATTTTCCAGGAGTCCTGGACGTTTGCAGGATTTGCGCACGAACTGGCGCAACGCGGCGACGTGGTGCCGGTCGCCATCGCGGGCTCGGCGGTGCTCCTCGTGCGAGACCGCGAAAACAGAATTCGCGCCTTTCACAACGTGTGCCGGCACCGCTCCCTCAAGCTCGTCGAACAACCCGGCAATATGGGAAGCAAAATCCGCTGCCCGTATCATTCGTGGACCTACGGACTCGACGGTGCGCTCCAGATCGCCCCCTACTTCGGCGGAACCGATCCGCGCGCGATGCCTGCCGGTTTCGAGCGCGAGCAGCACGGGCTGGTCCCGGTCCGGTCGGCAACGTGGCACGACTGGATTTTCGTTAACCTGAGCGGTGACGCGCCGCCGTTCGAAGACTTCGTCGCGCCGCTTGAGAGGCACCTCGAGGGGCTCGACCTGACTGGCCTCACCCATCTGATTACCATCGACCTCGGCGAAATCGCGGCGAACTGGAAACTCCTTTTGGAGAACTTCATTGAGCCCTACCACGTCCAGTTCGTACACCCTACGACGACCGAGCAGCCCCTGACCGACCATTATACGGTGAACGAACCGGGCTGCCTCGGATGCGCCGTCGACGTTTCCGGCGAGGCGAAGCGCGACGACACTTTGTCGGCGGATTCCCGCTACCTCACCCTGTTCCCGAATTTCGCGTTCGGGCTGTACTTGCCGGACCAGATTGGCGTGCACCAGGACGTGCCGCTGGCACCGGGACTCACCCATCAGCGCCGGGCGATCTACAGCATCGGTCCCGGTTCGGTATCGGCCGAACGCACGGAAGACCTCGCGATGCTCTGGCGCGACGTGCATCTGGAGGACCAGATCATTTGCGAGCGGCTCCAGCAGGGGCGCGTTTCCGACGCGGCGCGGGGCGGGGTGCTCTCCCCGGTATGGGAGGACTCCGTACGCAGCTTCCAGGAACTCGTCGTGAGCCGTTTGCGATGAACGCGCGGCTACCCGGAACCACCGTAATGCTTTCGGAGACGCAACCGCAAAGGGGGCGACCGGCAGCATACTGATTTGCCCGGCAAAATCGCGGAAAACGCGGCGGGCGAGAGCCGACCGGTCCGGTATTTCCCTAGTTCGAAATACGGACAGGCAACAATTCAGGAGGAGGACTCTCAAATGAAATGGACACCTATCGGAAGCACCGTTGCCGTTGCGCTGGCGCTGGTTGCCGGCCCGGTACAGGCCGGCCCGCTGGAAGACCGGGTCGCTGCCGGCAAACCCATTCGCCTGGGCTTTGCCAACGCCGCGCCCTGGGCTCACCCCGGCAAGAGCGGCGAACCACTGGGATTCGTGAACGTTATCACGATCGAAGTGCTCAAGAAGATGGGGCATACAAAAATTGAACCGGTCCTGACGGACTGGGCCGGATTGATTCCCAGCCTCGTCGCCGGCCGCGTCGATATCATTACCGGCGGCATGTACATCCTTAAGGCCCGCTGCAAGAACATCGACTTTTCGGAGCCGATCGGGCAGTTCGGCAACGCCTTCATCGTGCCGAAAGGCAATCCCAAGAAGCTGCAGAACTACGAAGATATCAAGAAGAGCGGCGCCGTCATGGCCGTTCCGACCGGCTATGTGATGGTCAAGGAAGCGCGTAAGGTCGGCATCGCGGAAAACAAGATCATGAAGGTTCCCGGCACGACGGAAGTTCTGGCCGCCGTTCGTTCCGGGCGAGCCGACATCGGCGCGATGACCGCGGTCGAGGCGGACAAGATTGCCAGAGAAACCGGCAATGTCGATGCAACCGATACCAACGCGTTACCGAAATGGACCTTCAACTGGGTCGGAATAGGCTTTCATCTCAGCGATGACAAAATCCGCGCGAAATTTAATGCGGCAATGAAAGGCTATATCGGATCCAAGAAAATGTTGGCTCAAGTTGCGCAGTACGATTACATCCCGGCAAACGTTCCCGGCGATGTCAAGACCGAATGGATTTGCGCCAACCGCTGAATTCGAACACCTATTGTGTACTATCCGGAGCCGTTGCATGCGCGAGCAAGTAACGGCTCCGGGTCAATTTCCAATTTGAAGATTATGCGAGATTTTCGACAACCATGACATACGTCGAATTCTTACAGGCACATAGCGGCCGGATGATCGACGGCACGATCATAACTGTATACCAGTTTCTGTTGTCGACAGTTGTTGCAATTGGAATAGCGATATTATTTGGATTGATGAAGTTGTCGAAAAACTTGGCCGTGCGCAGCGTCGCAATCATCTACATAGAGATATTTCGCGGCACTTCGCTGCTCGTACAGCTGTTTTGGATATTCTTTGTGTTGCCTCTTTTCGGTATCCACCTGGATAAGTTCACCGCCGGGTTTTTGGCTGTCGGATTGAATATGGGCGCCTACGGAGCGGAGCTGGTTCGCGGCGCAATACTGGCGGTTCCGCAAGGACAGTGGGAAGCGGCAATCGCACTCAACATGTCGAGTCGCAAGCGCATGTGGCGGGTCGTCCTGCCCCAGGCCTTCGTCATCATGCTGCCGCCATGGGGAAATCTGATCATCGAGATACTCAAGGGCACCGCCCTGGTGGCGCTGATTTCGGTTACCGATCTCATGTTCGAAGTGAGGCAGATCAACATCAATACCTTCCTGTCAATCGAGGCGTTCGGCACCGCTATTATAATCTATTACTTGATAGCCCGCCTTTTCGTTACACCGGTCATGCGCGCATTCGAAAACGCAATGTCGCGAAAGATCGGGAGAGCATAATCAATGATCGAGTGGCAATGGGAGCTGGTTTGGGAGTTGGCACCGAGATTTGTCGACGCGACCGGAAAGACGCTTATGGCTGCGGGAGGCGGTTACGGGATCGCTGTCATTCTGGGCCTGATTTTTGTCGTAGCTCAACGGACTCCAATTCGCGTTTTGACCTTTACGATGCGTGAATTCGTTGAACTGGTTCGCTCCACTCCCCTTCTTCTGCAGATCTTTTTCGTTTACTATGTCGGTCCGCAATTCGGACTGATCCTGTCGCCCTGGACTGCCGGGCTGATAGCCATCGGGGTGCACTACGGCGCCTATTTATCGGAAGTCTACCGCGGCGGCATTGAGAGCGTTTCCAAGGGGCAGTGGGAAGCCGCGAAGGCAATCAACCTTCCAATCGTAAGAACCTACCGGCGGATCGTACTGCCGCAGGCGTTGCCGCCGGCGATCGCAGGGATGGGCAACTACCTGGTCGGCATTTTTAAAGATACGCCCATGCTATCCGTGATCGGCGTGGCCGAACTCATGCACACGGCGACGACAATCGGGGCGGAAAGTTACCGGTACCTCGAACCCTACACCATGGTCGGTGCAATTTTCCTTGCTCTTTCTTTGCCGGCGGCATTCTTCATAAATGTGTTCGAGAAATGGGTGCGCCGAACGCTGGGGATGGTGAAATGACCGAAGACATGAGCCAGTACCCCTTGCGTCTCGATGGCGACGATTTTCCTATGGTCCGGTTTCAAAAGGTGACGAAGGCGTACGGCTCTCTTGTCGTACTCAATCAGTTGGACCTCGATGTATCGGCAGGGGAAATGGTTACGATCATCGGCCCTTCCGGATCCGGCAAGACGACCGTGCTCCGGATGCTGATGACGCTCGAGACCATCAACAGCGGTGTCATCTATGTCGAAGGAGAGCCTTTGACGCATATGGAGCGGGACGGCCGGCTCGTTCCGGCGAATTCCGCTCATATCCGGCGCATTCGAAGCAAGATCGGTATGTGCTTTCAGCACTTCAACCTGTTTCCCCACATGACGGCGCTAGGCAACTGCATGGAGGGGCCGGTTCAGGTGCTGCGGCTTCCGCGCAAGGAAGCCGAGGAGCGGTCCCTGGAACTCCTCGAGATGGTGGGGATGGCGGAGAAGCGGGATCAGCATCCTTCCCGTCTTTCCGGCGGTCAGCAGCAACGGGTCGCCATTGCCCGAGCCCTGGCGATGCGGCCCAAGATCATGCTGTTCGACGAGGTGACGTCGGCGCTGGATCCCGAGGTCATCAGCGAGGTTACGAACGTGATCCGGCGATTGGTCGACACGCACAACCTCACAATGCTCATGGTGACCCACCAGATGGGCTTCGCGAAGGAAATCTCGGATCGCGTCTGTTTCTTTTTCGATGGTTCGATCGAAGAGCAGGGGTCCCCTGCCAAACTTTTCGAAACGCCGGAACGGGAGCGGACGAAGCAGTTCCTGAATGCAGTCCTCGAAGCAAATTGAAGCGGCCGGGGTGCGCCGAACTCGGGCGGTTTAGCCGCGCCGGTTTCCAGGGAGAACGATCATGCAGCTTCTGCACACCATGCTCCGGGTCGGCGATCTGGACCGATCCATCGACTTCTACACCCGGATGATGGGCATGGATCTGCTGCGTACGACAGTGCGTGCCGATCAGAATTATACGCTTGCCTTCGTCGGGTTTCGCGGCGGCAACAAGAACGGTGAGGCGGAGATCGAGCTGACCTACAATTACGGAGTGCCGGAATACGACCACGGGACGGCGTATGGGCACATCGCTCTGGAGGTGGAAAACGTCGCCGAGACCTGTGAGCGCATCCGCTCGGCGGGCGGCAAGATCACCCGCGAAGCCGGGCCGGTCCAAGGCGGAACCACCGTCATCGCCTTCGTGGAAGACCCGGACGGGTACAAGGTCGAACTGATCGAAGCCAGTACGCGCGAGCTGTAGTCCGGACTTCTCACCGCGGTCACGGCCTCCGGGCCAGCCGTGAGCCCGTTATGGAAGTGTCAGCGTACGGTTACCATTTCAGAACCGCCTGAGCGGCCGGCCTCTTTCGGTACCGGGCATCCCAGGCGCGCAGATTCGGGCGGTCGCCGAGCAAGTCGGCCTCGACGAAACGGAGGAACTGGAGCGCGGCCTGCATTGTACAGTCGGCGATGGCGGCCTGCTCCCCCGTCAGGAGAGCGCGGCCGTCGTCCAGCAACGATTCGAGGTAGTCCAGGGGGCCTTGAAGGCCCTCTTCGGCCGCCGCCGCAACCGCGTGATCGGGCGGCAGGCCGAGGGGCGACTTGGCGGCGTGGGCGTATCGCCCCATCGGCACGGCGATGCGCAGGTCTACGACCCGTTCCAGATCCCGGGATCGCGCGCGGCGCTCAACTTCCGCCTCGCGCAACGCACCGTCGGGAAACCGGTCCTCCAGATATTCGATGATGGCGAGCGATTCGATCAGGTGCGAACCGTCGCCGCGTTCCAGCACCGGCAACGTGCCGAAGGGATTACGCGCCAGATGCTCGGGTTCCTTGTGGCGGCCCTTGAGCGTGTTCACCATGATTTGTTCGATCGGCAACTCTGCGCCCGCCGCCGCACGTTCGGCAATATAGAGCATGACCTTGGTCGGATTGGGCGCCAGCGGCACCATATACAGCTTCATGGAAGGGTCGTTCATTCGTGGTTCCACCAGGGCAACGCCGAGAACGGCCGAAGGTCGATCTCATGGGTCCAGGCGGACCGGTGCTGCTGCGACAGATGAAAGTAGGTTTCGGCCACCTCGGCCGGCAGCAGCAGGCCGTCGTGCTCCATGCCGCGTGTTTCGCGCAGTTTCCGGAACGCTTCGGGGCCGAGCATCCGCCCCAGGGTATCGGGGGCGTCGACTGCGCCGTCGACCACGATGTGGGCGACGTGAATGCCCTTGGGCCCGAATTCGGCATTAAGCGACTGGCAGAGCATGCGCCGGCCGCCCATCGCAGCCGTATGGCTGTGCTGTCCCCTGTTGCCGCGGACGGCCGCGGTGGCGGAGGTCGCAAGAAGCGTGCCGGAACCCCGGGCCTCCATCAGCGGGCAAACGGCGCGCGCCGTGCGGAAGAGGCCGAAAGTGGCCAGGCGCCAACCCATCTCGAAGGCTTTTTCGCTGGTGTCGGCAAGCGCGTGGTCGCCGATCTGGGCCCCCAGATTGTAGACCGCGACGGCGATCGGGCCGATATCGGCCTCGACGGCGGCCACGCGCTCCTCGATGCTCCCGGGCTTAACGGCGTTCAGCAGAAAGCCCGAGGCGCTGCCGCCCTCGCCCTTGATGGTGTCGACCAGATTTTCGAGGCCGTCCGCATCGCTGCGGCGGCACAGCACGGAGTGGTATCCGGCCCGGGCAAAACGTCTGCCAACATGGCCGCCGATGCCGGCGCCGGCACCGATAACGAGACAAACCTGTTTCATCTGGATTTCCACGCCTCAATTGTTTCGAGCAAATCGGCAACGGATGTTGCGATCGGGCAATCCGGCCGCAAATGCGTTCAATCGTCCGAATCGAACACGATCCGCTCCTGGCCCGAGAGCGCGAGGAAGCGTTTGCCGCGCGCCCGGCCGATCAGGGTGAGGCCGGCCTGGCGGGCGAGATCGACGCCCCAGGCACTGAAGCCGGACCGCGAAACCAGGATCGGAATTCGCATCTGGACGCATTTGATGACCATCTCGCTGGTCAGCCGGCCGGTTGTGTAGAAGATCTTATCATCCGGCCGGGTGCCGTGGAGCGCCATATAGCCGGCGATCTTGTCCACCGCATTGTGGCGCCCGACATCCTCCATGTAGAGCAGCACCCGGTCTTCCCGGCACAGCACGCAGCCATGGATGGCGCCCGCGGTGAGATAGAGGCTCGGCATTGTATTGATCGTTCTGGTCAGCGCGTAGAGCCATGAGGTTCTGAGGCGCGCTTCGGCCGACAGCGCGATCTCCTCGAAATTCTCCATCAGGTCGCCGAACACCGTGCCCTGGGCGCAACCCGACGTTCGGACCTTTTTCTGCAGCTTTTCCTCGTAGTCGGTTTCCCGCTCGGTCCGGACCACGACGACGCCGAGGTCACCGTCATGCTCGATGGCGACGATCCGGTCGTCGTCGCGCAGCATGTGCTGGTTCTTCAGATAGCCGACCGCCAGCCAGTCCGGCCGGTCGCCGATCGTCATCACGGTGACGATCTCCTGCCGGTTCAGGAACAGGGTGAGCGGACGCTCGACCGCGACCCGCGTCTCGACCGGCGACCCCGTCTCGTCGATGCCGACGACGGCCTCCGACAGCGCGGGATCGTCCGGGTCCGGCAGAACGGTATGGGCCGCGGTCGCGGCCGGGGCGCGGTTCACAGCGATTGGGCGGGCGGCGGCTTCATGGCGGCAACATGCGCTTCCGGCGACCGGCAGGCAAGGCGGGCGGGCCAGACCGCGCGGACCCGGCCGGCGGCGGCAGGCCGTTGCAAAACCTTGCGCAACGTCGGCGCGGCAGTTGCCGCGCGCCGCCGGACGGTTTACATCGCCACAAGGATTCCCGACTGCCGCCCCGACCTGCCCGAGGCTCGATGCCAGACGACGTTCGCCCGTTGCAACAGTCCGCACCGCTGATCGACCCGTTCGCCCGGGCGATCACCTACCTGCGCGTGTCGGTGACAGACCGGTGCGACTTCCGCTGCGTCTACTGCATGGCCGAGGACATGACCTTCCTGCCGAAGTCGGAGGTTCTGTCGATCGAGGAGTTGGAGAGGCTGTGCCGCGCCTTCGTACGCCTCGGCGTGCGCAAGTTGCGGCTGACCGGCGGCGAGCCCTTGGTGCGCCGCGGCGTGATGACCCTGATCGAGCGGCTCGGCGCGTTGCTCGACCGGGACGGGCTCGGCCGGGGTGCGCTCGACGAACTGACGCTGACAACCAACGGCAGCCAGCTCGCGAAGCACAGCGACGCGCTGGTGCGCGCCGGCGTGCGCCGGGTCAATGTCTCGCTGGATACGCTGGACCCTGCGAAATTCACCACCATCACCCGCTGGGGCAAGCTGGAGAAGGTGCTGGACGGCCTGGCCGCCGCGAAAGCCGCCGGCCTCGCGATCAAGATCAACACGGTTGCGCTCAAAGGGGTCAACGAGGACGAAATCCACCGGTTGGCCGAATGGGCCGGCGCGGAAGGCTTCGACTTGACATTCATTGAGGTCATGCCGCTGGGCGAGATCGGCGCCGATGTCGGCACCGCCAACCGGGTAGACCAGTTCTTCCCGCTGTCGATGGTGCGCGCCAGGCTGAAGGAGCGCTGGACGCTCGACGAGAGCGACCATGCTACTGGCGGTCCGGCGCGCTACTGGACGGTGCGGGAGACCGGCCAGCGTCTCGGCTTCATCACGCCGCTGACCCACAATTTCTGCGAATCCTGTAACCGGGTCCGGCTGACCTGCACCGGCACGCTCTATATGTGCCTGGGCCAGGAGGACGCGGCCGACCTGCGCGGGCCGCTGCGGGCGAGCGGCGACGACGGACTGCTCGACGACGCGATCCGCGAGGCGATAACGCGCAAGCCCAAGGGCCACGACTTCGTCATCGACCGCCGCCGTAGCGCCCCCGCAGTCTCACGCCACATGAGTGTGACCGGCGGCTGACGCTCCGCGCTTCTCATCTCCCTGCATAGCCGTACCGTGCAGCCGGCCATTGACCGCTGCACCGTTTCGCCGGAATCTCCGAGGCACCTGTAGAATTGGGTGGGTGCCGGCCCTCATGCCTGACCGCGACTCCGCGCTGTCCTTCGACCTCAACACCATCGGCCAGGATTTTCTGGACGACCCGTTTCCCGTGTACCGTGCCCTGCGTGAGCATGACCCGGTCCATCGCAACCCGGACGGCACCTGGCTGTTGACCCGCTACGACGATGTCGTGCAATGCTTCAAGCACCCGGCCATGAGCTCCGACAAGAAGGTCGATTTCAAGCCGAAGTTCGGCGACGGGCCGCTCTACACCCACCACACCACCAGCCTCGTCTTCAACGATCCGCCGATCCATACCCGGGTCCGCCGGCTGCTCGCCGCCGCCTTTACGCCGCGCAAGATCGGCGAACTGGAGCCCCTGATCGATCGAGTGATCGACGATCTGCTGGACCGGATGGCGGCGCAGGGCCGCTTCGACGTGATCCGGGATTATGCGCTCGCCCTGCCGACGGCGATCATCTCCTTCATGCTCGGCATTCCGGAAGAGCACCGCCACCGGCTGCACGATTTTTCAACGCTGATTCTCGGCGCGCTCGACCCTGTGGTCTCGCCGGAGAAGATGCAGGCCGGTCACGACGCGGTCGAGGAATTCGGCGCGATGCTTGAGGAACTGATCGCCGACCGGCGGTTGGAGCCGGCCTCCGGCGGACAGGGCGAAGTGCTGGCGGCGCTGATCTTCGGCGAAGTGGACGGCGAGAGGCTGTCGCTGGTCGAGCTGGTGCAGAACTGCATCTTCCTGCTCAACGCCGGCCACGAGACGACGGCCAACCTGGTCGGCAACTGCATCGACATGCTGCTCGACAATCCCGGCGAGATGCAGCGCCTGCGCGACGATCCGGACCTGATTTCATCCGCGGTCGAGGAGGCGCTGCGCTACCAGAGCCCGCTGCAGATCGGTAACCGCAAGGCGATGCAGGAAATGGAATTCGGCCCCGAAGACCGGCGTATTGCCCTGCCGGCCGGCACTTTCATCCATTGCGGCGTTGCCGCCGCCAACCGCGATCCCGAGATATTCGACGATCCAGAGAATGTCGATATCGGGCGGAACCCGAATCCCCAAATCGCGTTCGGCACCGGCAAGCATGTCTGCATGGGCAACACGCTGGGCCGGATCGAGGGCCGGGTGGCGATCGGCAAGCTGGTCGCCCGCTTCCCGAACCTGCGCCGCGACGGGCCGAGCCGTTTCCACGGCCGCGCCCGCTTCCGCGGCCTCAGCACCTTGCCGGTCGCTGTATGAGCGGGAGAGCCGGACTCTACTCCGAAACTTCGGCCCGGCCGTTATTCAGCACCACGACATCCCGCTCGACGACCCGGGCGCGGAAGGAAACGGTGTCGCCGCTGCGCCACATTTCTGTGCGGATCGTTTCGCCCGGATAGACCGGCGCAGAGAAGCGCAGCGCCATCGACCGGATTCGCGCCGGGTTGTATTCGCAGTAGGATTTGAGAATGGCGTGGCCGGCGACGCCCCAGCTGCACAGGCCATGCAGAATCGGGCGATCGAACCCGGCAGCGCGCGCAATCGAAGGGCTTGCGTGCAGCGGGTTCGGATCGCCGGACAACCGATAAATCAGCGCCTGGTTGAGTGCGGTCGGCAGATCGCAGGTCAAGTCCGGCGCCCGGTCCGGAATCGGATGGGGCGCCGGCGCCGTCCCGGTCGAGCCGCCGCAGCCGCCGTCGCCGCGCGCGAAGGTAGTCGAGCGCAGCGTCGCCAGGGCTTCGCCGGTCTCGACCTCCCGCACCGTGCGCTGCACGAACAGCAGGGCGCCCCGGCCCGCACCCTTGTCGACGATATCGGTGACCTTTGCCGTCGCCACGACCGTCGTTGCAGCCGGCAACGGCTTGTGAAGCTCCATCGCCTGTTCGCCGTGGAGAATTCGTACCCAGTCGATTCCCGATTCCGGATGGCGCGCCCAGAAACCAGGCGGCGACAGCACGGCCGCCATCGACGGCAGAGCCAGCAGATTCGGCTCCTCGAAAACGAATCGCAGCTGCGCCTCGTCCAGCGGGTCGGCGCCGAGCCCGCAGCCAAGCGCATAAAGGATCGTATCGCGCTCCGTGTAGGTCTGCTCAACCGGCTGGAACGGCCAGTCCAGGATTGTCTGCGGATCGAGGACCATCGACCGGCCTCCTACACCGGATCCCAGCTGAAGACGTCGGCGGTACGCTCGAGTGGATAGAAATTCGCCTGCATGGCCGGGAAAGCGTGTTCCAGAACGGTCTCGGCCGTCCATCCGTCACCGCGCTGGACCGAGCGCAGCGGCCGCGACTGGCTCATCAGGAAAATCTCGTTGTTGCGCACTGCGAAAACCTGGCCGCTGACCTCCTTCGCCTGGTCGGAGGCCAGCGCCACCGCCAGCGGCGCAATTTTAGCCGGGACCATTTGCTTGATCTTTTCCACCCGGGCCTGCTGCTCGGGCGTGTCCGTCGGAATGGTGCCGATCAGGCGGCTCCAGGCAAAGGGCGAGATGCAGTTGGAGCGCACGTTGAAGCGGCTCATATCGAGCGCGACCGACTTGGACAGGCCGACGATGCCGAGCTTGGCCGCGGCATAGTTGGCCTGGCCGAAATTGCCGACCAGGCCGGTCGTCGACGTCATATGGACCATCGCGCCGCTCTCCTGTCCGCGGAACACGGTGGCGGCGGCACGGGCGATGTTAAAGCTGCCCTTCAGATGGACGGCGATGACGAGGTCCCAGTCCTCTTCCGTCATCTTGTGGAAGATCGCGTCACGCAGGATGCCGGCATTGTTGACGACGATATCGAGCCCGCCAAGTTCCTCCCAGGCCTGGTCCACCATGCCCTGCGCCGCCGCAAAGCCGGCGACGCTGTCGGTGTTGGCGGCCGCCTTGCCACCCATAGCCTCGATCTCCCGGACGACCGCCATGGCCGGCGAATCGGAAGCGCCTTCGCCGGTCTCCGAGCCGCCCAAATCATTGATCAGCACCCGGGCGCCCTGCCCAGCCATCTGCAGCGCGATATCCCGCCCGACGCCCCGGCCTGCGCCGGTCACCAGTGCCACCTTGCCTTCCAGCAATCCGCTTCCAGCCATCTTGCGATTTTCCTCGTCCGGAAACTCCAATATGCCGCCGGGTAATACGCTTGATTATCCTTTGCAAGGGCATTACCCGGCAGTAATCGCATGGCGCCGGCGCTTCCGGCCAAGCAGGGGACAGCTTCATGACCGACATTGGCAACATCAATCCGGCGATCGCCTTCAGGGTGGACGGCGGTATCGGCTTCGCCACCATGGCGCGGCCCCGGCAGCACAACGCCTTCACCGACGAGTTCCTCACTTGCATCAAGGAGATTACTGCCGAGGTCAAAGACCGCAACGATATCGACGCCCTGATTCTGACCGGCACCGACGGCACGTTTTGCGCGGGCGGCAACGTCAAGGGGATGGCCCGGCGGAAGGATTCCGGCGGTGCGCCGGTCGAGGACATGCGCGAGCGGCTCTATGGTGTGCACGACTGGCTACAGCCTCTGCGCAGCCTTAACGTGCCGGTGATCGCGGCGGTCGACGGGCCGGCCTATGGCGGCGGATTCGGCCTCGCCTTGTGCGCCGACTTCGTCCTGGCCTCGGAGCGGGCGCGCTTCTGCTCGGCGTTCGGCCGCATCGGCCTGATCCCGGATTGCGCCCTCCTGTTCACCCTGCCGCGCATGGTGGGCATGCAGCGGGCGAAAGAGATCGTGTATACCGGCCGGCCGGTCGGCGCGCAGGAAGCGAAAGAACTCGGCCTGGTCATGGAGGTTCATCCGTCAGAAGACCTGGCGTCGGCCACGCTGACCCTGGCACGGCGGATGCAGCAGGGCAGCAGGGCCGCTTTCGGCCTGACCAAGAGGATCGTCAACCAGGCTTTCGACATCGACGCAAACGGCCTGATCGAAATGGAGGCGGCCGGGCAGGCGATCTGCCTGAGCAGCGCTTATCACGCCGACGCGGTCGGCCGCTTCAAGGCCAAGCAGCCTTTGAAGTTCAACTGGGAAGCGGTAGAAGCCGCGTAAGTGCCAGCCGAACCCGCGTAAACTGGCGCTGGCCCATTCCAGCCCCAGCGGAGCACTGCCGATGCCGCCCGCCTTCGACCAGCAAGTCCTCCGCCGCACCATGCGGACCGGCGTCACCGGCCACAACAGGGAGAAAGCCGAGCAAGGCTATGTGCTCTACACGCCGCTCGGCGGGCCGGGGCGGACGCTGCTGATCGACATGGCGGGCGAGACCGTCCACGAATGGACCCACGACCGGCGGCCCGGCCTGTACGGCGATCTCCTGCCGAACGGCAACCTGCTCTACGGCGCGAAAGTCCAGGACGCGACCTGGGACCTCTTCTACATGTGGAAGGCGTTCAAGGGCGGCGAAATCCGCGAGGTCGCGCCGGATGGCGCGGTCCTGTGGCGCCATGCCGATCCGATGCATCATCACGACCAGCGCCGCACCGAAGCCGGCACGACGCTCTACATGTCGCTGGAGAAGGTCCCGGACGAGTTGGAGAAGCGCATCCACGGCGGCCACCGGCCGCCCGACGGCAAGGGCATGTATGCCGACATGATCGTCGAAGTCGACGCCGCCGGCGCGGAAATCTGGCGCTGGCGTGCGATCGAGCACCTCGATCCGGAACTGGAGCGCCTGTCCGACAGCGAGCCGCGCTGGGAATGGACCCACGGCAACACGGTGGCGCCGCTGGGCGACGACCGGGTGGTGTTCTCGATGCGCGCGACATCGACCATCGGCATCATCGACAAGGCGAGCGGCAAGGTCGTCTGGCGCTACCGGGTGCCCCAGATGGGCGGCCAGCACGATCCCCGGCCCCTGCCCAACGGCAACCTGCTGGTCTACGACAACGGCACCCAGCGGCGCTGGATGGGCGTGCTGCCGCACAGCCGGGTGTTCGAGATCGATCCCCGGACCGACGAGATCGTCTGGGAATATGTCGATACGCCGCCGTTCAATTTCTACAGCCAGCAGATTTCCGGCGCGGTGCGCCTGCCCGGCGGCAACACACTGATCTGCGAGGGCGTTCGCGGCCGCATTTTCCAGGTGACGCCCGAGGGCGAAACCGTATGGGAATTCATCAACCCGATCTTCGGCGAGACCGTGATGGGCTTCGACGTCAACATGGTCTTCCGCGCGTTTTTCTACACGCGCGAAGAAGTGCCGTTCCTGTAGGTAGACGGTCCGCCGATCTCAGGCGGCGCGCAACTGCTCCGGCAGCTTGAAGCGGATATGCTCTTCGATGCCGTCCATGATCGACAGATCGATCGGGGCGATTTCGCGCAAACGGTCGATAACCTCGTCGACCAGATGCTCCGGAGTCGAGGCGCCGGCCGTGACCCCGACCGCGGCCACCCCTTCGAACCAGTCCGGATCGACGGCGACCACATCCTCAACGAGATAGCTCGGTGTGCCGACTTCGCCGCCGATCTCACGCAGCCGGTTGGAGTTGGAGCTGTTCTGCGCCCCTACGACCAGGATGAGATCGACGGAATCCGACAGCTTGCGCACTGCCGCCTGGCGGTTCTGGGTGGCGTAGCAGATGTCCTTGACGTCGGGTCCGGCGATCTTCGGAAACCGCGTCTTCAGGGCCTCGATGACATCGCGGGTGTCGTCGACCGACAGGGTGGTCTGGGTGACATAGGCGAGCTTGTCGGGATGGCCGGGCGAAAGCGTTGCGACATCGCCGGCATCCTGCACCAGATGCACGACACCGGGGATCCGGCCCATCGTGCCGATCACCTCGGGATGGCCTTCATGGCCGATCAGGACGACTTCAAATCCCCTTTCGGCATAGCGCTGGCCTTCCTTGTGCACCTTGGCAACCAGCGGGCAGGTCGCGTCGAGCACCGGAAGGTCGCGGTCGGCGGCGGTATCCTCGACCGTCTGGGCCACGCCGTGGGCGCTGAAGACAGTGATCGCGCCATCCGGGATCTCGTGTAGCTCCTCTACGAAGCGGGCGCCCTTGGCGGTCAATTCCTTGACCACCCGTTTGTTGTGCACGATTTCGTGGCGCACATAGACTGGCGGCCCGTAGCGATCCAGCGCCTTCTCGACGATTTCGATTGCGCGTTCTACGCCGGCGCAGAAACCGCGCGGCTGGGCGAGAATTACTCTCATCGCGAACTCCTTGGATATATTCAGCAGGTAGCGCCGGACAGTCGCAGCGTCAACCGGTGCAACTCCGGAGCCGCGCCGTTTCCGGAAAGCGCAGGTCTGCCCGCAGGAACCGATTGAGCGCCCGTTCCGGCCGGGCAGTTTCACTACCGCGCCGGCACTGCGCGCCGTCGCGCCGAATCGTACCGGATTTCTGGCCGAGGCAGATCGCGCCCGGCTCGGCGGCAGACAGGCCGCCCAGGCGCGATAGGCGTTACGCCGCCAGCTCCTCGCCCTCCAGGGTGATGCGGTGCATCAGGCGGCGGTGGCCGTGATAATCGTTGAGCGCGTAGTGCCAGGACGCCCGGTTGTCCCAGAAGGCGACGGAACCCGGCTGCCACTGGAAGCGGTAGGTGTGCTCCGGCTTGGCGACATGGGCGTAGAGATAGTCGAGCAACGGCTTGCTCTCGGCATCGGTCCAGCCGTCGAAGCGCAGGGTGAAGCCCGGGTTGACGTAGAGCGAGGGCTTGCCGCCGATCGGGTGGCGGATGACGACCGGATGGACGGAATCCTGCGTCGCCGCCTCGGCGTTGCCATAGTGCTCCGCCTGAATTTCCTCGTTTGCACCGCCCGCCTCCGCGCCGAACACATGGCGGCTGGAATGCACCGCGCGCAGCCCGGAAAGCATCTTCTTCATGCCGTCGGACAGGGTCTCCCACGCCGCGCAGGTGCTGGCAAACAGGGTGTCGCCGCCATGGGGCGGGGTCTCGACCGCTACCAGGATCGAGCCGAGCGCCGGTTCCTCGTCATAGCTGTGATCGGTGTGCCAGCCGCCGCCGATATTGTTTTTCTGGTCAGGCTCCTTGAGCACGGTCGCGACTTCGGGGTGGGTCTCGGTCGGCTTGAAGAATCGGTTGATGTTGATCTCGCCGATCTTGCGGGCGAACGCGATGTGGGCGTCCGGATCGAGGTTCTGATCGCGAAAGAACAGCACGCCGTGACGCCCCAGCGCGAGCCGGATCGCCGCCGCCTGCCCGGCGCCGATCGTCCGCAGGTCGATATCGTTGACGAACGCCCCGACCCCGCCGCCGGACGGCGAAATGTCGAGGCCGATCAATTCCATCGAATCGGGCATGGCGCGTTTCCTTCCGGTCCGCCGCGGTTATGCGCCGCCGCCCCTCACCCGTCAAGAAACGGCAGGTTCAGCCCACGCTCACGGGTGATAGGGCCACTTCGATATGCACCGGGTCAATCATTCGAACCGGACGCGGCTTGTCCATGTATTTTGACCTCTGTGGCCTTATCTTGCTTTTGACTTACTAAATTCTTCGTGAGGTTTCCCACGATGTCGCCGTCGGATCGGCTTACCGCAACCGTCTCGACCAAGGGCCAGGTGATCCTGCCCAAGGCGATCCGCCGGGCCCTGCGCTGGGAGGCCGGAACGCGTCTGCCGGTGAAAAGTACGCCGAAGGGCGTGTTGCTGAAGCCCGAACCCGTGTTCGTAGAGACTCGGCTCGAAGAGGTGTTCGGACGCCTCGCCTACCAAGGTACGCCAAAGACCTTGGAAGGGATGGATGCAGGAGTCCTGGCAGAGGCGAAGCGGCGCCATAAATCGTGACGCCCTCCGCTCCGAAGAGACAGGGCGACGAAAGCCGCCCGGAAAAGCCCGCGTTCAAACGCAAGCTCGAATATCGCGGTGATGCTTCGCTTCGCCGGCGGGAAGGCGCCCGCACAGGCTCGTGAATTTTCACCTATATTTTTACTATTTTCCTTGACATTCCGATTTTTGCTTCCTATATCGGTTCCCGTCAACGCCCGAAATGCGCCCGGGGCGCCCCGCGGGCGTCTTTTCCGTCCGATTCCCGCCGCCGATCCCGTTCGTTGACCCCTGGCGGCGGGTCGCAGCCGTGGGCGTTGCAAGCGCCCGGCCCGCGATACGGCGCGGCACCCGGAGCGCTGTGGGGCGCGGCCCGAATCGCTGCGAAAAGAGCCGTTCCGGCGCATTGTCTGCAAAACGGGATGCGCGCGCCGCCTGGATCGGGAACACCGGCCAACCCTCTGTTTTTCCGGACCATTCGCCGGAAACGTGTCGCGGACGGCCGGGCAAAAGCACAAGGATTATTATCCTTCCGCGCGGGTTTTTGTGTCACAACCGGCAGCGCGCGCCGGGCCGCCGCTGTCTCGAAAAGCGAGGCGGTGCAAGGCGTTGCCGGAAGCGCCCCGCGCTGCGGCCGGCCGTCCCGGCGAAATTTTTCAGAAAGATGGAACGGTCTGTACAGTTCAGGAAAGCCGATCAAACTTCTGTTTTTCCGCCCTATTTGCCGGAATCGAATACTGAACGATCATGCAAAAACGAAGGATGGCGATCCGGTCGTGTCCCGGTTCGGCTTGTGGCGGTTTATCCTGCATTTCTGCCATTTTTCGTTGTTGGAGTTCAGGCCGCCGGTTTGTCACCGCCCCTCACCCACCCAGAAACGGCAGGTTCAGCCCGTGTTCGCGCGCGCAGGCGATGGCGTCGTCGTAGCCGGCGTCGGCGTGGCGCATGACGCCGCTGGCCGGATCGTTCCACAGCACCCGCCCGATACGCGCCGCGGCTTCGTCCGTGCCGTCGCACACCAGCACCATGCCGGCATGCTGGGAAAAGCCGATGCCAACGCCCCCGCCGTGATGCAGGCTGACCCAGGTCGCGCCCGAGGCCGTGTTGAGCATCGCGTTCAGCATCGGCCAGTCGGAGACCGCGTCCGAACCGTCGATCATGCCTTCGGTCTCACGGTTCGGGCTCGCCACCGAGCCGCTGTCCAGATGGTCCCGGCCGATCACGACGGGCGCCTTGAGTTCGCCGTTCGCGACCATTTCGTTGAAGGCGAGGCCGAGCCGATGCCGGTCCCCGAGCCCGACCCAGCAGATGCGCGAGGGCAGGCCCTGGAAGCGGATGCGCTTGCGCGCCATGTCCAGCCAGTTGTGCAGATGCGGATTGTCCGGCATCAGCTCCTTCACCTTCGCGTCGGTGCGGTAAATGTCCTCCGGATCGCCGGACAGGGCGGCCCAGCGGAACGGCCCGACGCCACGGCAGAACAGCGGCCGGATATAGGCGGGCACGAAGCCGGGGAAGTCGAAGGCATTCTCGACGCCCATTTCCTGCGCCATCTGGCGGATATTGTTGCCGTAATCTAGGGTCGGCACGCCCCGGGCCCAGAAATCGAGCATGGCGCGGACCTGGACGGCCATCGATTCCTTGGCCGCCTTCATCGTCCCGGCGGGGTCGCTCTCGCGCCGCTCCTCCCATTCGGCGAGGGTCCAGCCGGCGGGCAGATAGCCGTTCAGCGGATCGTGGGCGCTGGTCTGGTCGGTCACCGCGTCGGGCCGCACGCCGCGCCTGACCAGTTCCGGATAAATCTCTGCGGCGTTGCCGAGCAGGCCGACCGAGACCGCCTCCTTGCGCGCGCAGGCGTCGTCGATAATCGCCAGCGCCTCATCCAGATCCGTCGACTCGCGGTCCAGATAGCCGGTCTTGAGCCGCATTTCGATCCGGCTCGGCTGGCACTCGACCGAGAGCAGCGACGCGCCGGCCATGGTCGCCGCCATCGGCTGGGCGCCGCCCATGCCGCCCAGCCCGCCGGTCAGGATCCAGCGGCCGGAAAGGTCGCCGCCGTAATGTTGCCGCCCGACCTCGACGAAGGTCTCGTAGGTGCCCTGAACGATGCCCTGACTGCCGATATAGATCCACGAGCCGGCCGTCATCTGGCCGAACATCATCAGGCCTGCACGGTCGAGCTCGTTGAATTTCTCGAGTGTCGCCCAGTGGGGCACGATGTTGGAGTTGGCGATCAGGACCCGCGGCGCATCGGCGTGGGTGCGGAACACGCCGACCGGCTTGCCCGACTGGACCAGCAGGGTCTCGTCGTCTTCGAGGCCCTGCAGCGCGCGCACGATGCGGTCGTAGCTCTCCCAGTTGCGCGCCGCCCGGCCGATGCCGCCATAGACCACCAGTTCCTGGGGCTTCTCGGCGACCTGGGCGTCCAGATTGTTCATCAGCATGCGCATTGGCGCTTCGGTCAGCCAGCTTTTGCAGCTCAGCTCGTCGCCGTGCGGCGCGCGAATTTCGCGGGTGTTGTCGAGGCGGCTGTTCTCGGTCGGGCGGTCGCTCACGGCATTTGCTCCGGTTGGGGGGATCGCGGCAGGCCGGTATCGTGGGCGAAGCGGGTCGCCAGGTAGAAGCGGTCGCCGGGGTGGGTCAGCCAGGCGCGCGACGCCACCCGGCCGCCGGACCAGGTGCGCCGGTGCAACTGCAGGCAAGGCTGGTGCCGACCGATGCCCAGCAATTCCCGCTCCATCGGTCCGGGCAGGACCGCTTCGAGCCGGTGCTCGACCTCGCTGAGCGGCGCGGCGCGCATAAGATATTCGTTCGGCGTCTGGCGCGTGAGATCGACCGCAAGATAGTCCGGCGCGGCCGCCGGATTGACCCAGCGGTCCTCAAGCTGAAATGGTGCGCCGTCCAGCCGGTGGACCAGTCGGCTGTGGAACAGGCCGGCGCCCGGCTCCGTTTCCAGTTCCTCGGCGATCTCGTCCGGCGGCACGGCCCATTCGTGCAGGACGACATCGCAGCCATAGGCGCCGCGGCGGCGGATGACATCGGCGATATTGCGGATTTCCAGCAAATCTAGCCGGGCGCGCCGGTCGGCCACGAAAGTGCCCTGCCCCTGGACCCGGCGCAGCCAGCCGTCGTCCTTCAGTTCGCGCAGGGCGCGATGCACCGTCATCCGGCTGGCGCCGGACAGCCTGACCAGCTCGTTCTCCGACGGGATGCGGTGGTCGACCGGCCAGTCGCCAGTCAGAATCGAGCGGCGGACATAGTCCTTGACCTGCTGGTAGAGCGGCGTCGATCCGGCCGCATCGAAGGTCAGCGCGGAGGACCGGCCGCTCATCCGGCCAGTCCCAGATAGGCTTCGACCAGCGCCGGATCCTCGCGCGCGGCCCCGGCCGTGCCGCTCCACACCGCCCGGCCGGATTCGAGCACGCAGACGGTATCGGCGATGTCGAAAGCGCGCTGGGTGCTTTGCTCGACCAGCAGGATTGCAAGCCCGTCGTCGCGCAGCCGGTCGAGTGCGGCGTAGCAGACGTCGATGACGGCCGGCATGAGGCCGAGCGAAACCTCGTCGATCAGCAGCAGGCGCGGCTCCGCCATCAGGGCGCGGCCGATCGCCAGCATCTGCTGCTCGCCGCCGGACATCGAACCGGCCAGCTGCTTCAGCCGACCTTCCAGCCGCGGAAACAGCGCCACTACCCGCTCGACATTGCGCGCTTCGACCCGCTGCGACCGGCTGTAGCCGCCGACAGTCAGGTTTTCCTGCACGCTCAGGTCCGGGAACAGGCGGCGGCCTTCCGGCACCAGGGCGATGCCACGCCTTACCCGGCTGCGCGCCGGCTCGGCGGTGATGTCCGCATCGTCGAACAGTACCCGACCACCCATTACGGCAACATGGCCGGCGACAGCCATCAGGGTCGAGGATTTGCCCGCGCCGTTGGCGCCGATCAGCGCCAGCACGCTGCCATCCGGCACTTCCAGGCTGAGTTCGGTGACCGCCCGGAACGGACCGTAGCCACAGGTCAGGCGGTCAAGCCGCAGCATCGCGCGCCTCCCCCGGGGCTTCCGATGCCGCGCCGAGATAGGCGTCGCGCACTGCTGGATCGGCCATGACTTCCGCCGGGTCGCCGTCGCCGATCTTGCGGCCGTTGTCCAGCACCACCAGTTGCCGGCAGACCCGCATGACCTCACTCAGATTGTGCTCGATGAGGACGACGGTCGTGCCCTGGCGGTTCAGGTCCACCACCGTGTCGGCCAGCCGTGCCGCCTCGCTGGTGTTCAGGCCGGCCAGCGGTTCGTCGAGCAGCAGCACCTTGGGATCGAGCGCGAGCGCCCGCGCCACCTCCACCCGCTTGAGGTAGCCCAGCGGCAGTTCGGCCGGCAGCGCGTCCGCCGCGTCAGCGACGCCGACCAGATCGAGCAGGGTGCGCGCGCGGTCCCGTTCCGCCTGCCGCGAGGCGGTGGCGAGCGCCTTGAGCGGGTCGGCGGTCTTGGCGTAGCCGGCGGCGAGCGCAACGTTTTCGACCGCCGTCATGCCGGCGAACGGCCGGACGATCTGCTGCGACAAGCCGAGGCCGAGCCGCACCCGGCGATGGGTCGGCAGGCGGGAAATCTCCGCGCCGTCCAGCACGATGCTGCCGGTCTGCGGACGGACCATCCCGGTGACAGCGCGCAGCATCGTCGTCTTGCCGGCGCCGTTCGGGCCGATCAGCCCGAGCAATGCGCCTTTGGCCACTTCGAAACCGACATCGGCCAGCGCATCGACGCCGCCGAAGCGCACCGAAACACCGGAAATGGAGAGCAATGCATCCATTGCGTTCCTCCTACTCCGCCGTCCGCCTGCCCGAAATCCGGCGCCACAGCATACGCATCAGGCTGTCGATGCCGCCGGGCGCGAAATACATGACGGCGAAAAGCAGAACGCCGTAGATCAGCAGCTTATAGTCGGCGAACACCTGGAGCAGAAGCGGCAGCACACTGAGGAATGCCGCCGCTACGACGACACCCCAGACCGATCCGATGCCGCCAACGATCACCATGGCGAGCACCGAGATGGATTCGATGAAATCGAAACTTTCGACCTCGACGAACTTGACATAGTGGGCGAACAGGGCCCCGGCGAGGCCGGCCAGCGCCGTACCGAACACGAAGGCGGTCAGCTTGTAGCGCGCGACGTCGACGCCGAGGGTCCGGGCTGTATCCTCGTCGGTCGCGATCGCGTCGAAGGCCTGGCCCATCCAAGATCGCTTGACGTAAAGGCTGAAGGCGATGACGGCGGCAGCGAAGGCGGCGCACAGGAGCATGTAGGGGATCTGGCCGATGCCCGGGTCCGGAATGCCCGCAATGCCTTCCTCGCCGCCGAGAAATTCCTGCTGGCGCACGAAGCCCGTGAACAGGAAACCCACGCCCATGGTCGTGATCGCCAGGAAATCGTGGCGCACCCGGAGCGACGCGAAGCCGACGATGAAGCCGAAAAATCCTGCAACCGCCATGGCGAGCGGCAAGGCCAGCCAGAAGGAGCCGCCATCGGTCGTGAACAGGGCGGCGGTGTAGGCGCCGATGCCGTAGAAGGCGGCATGGCCCAGGCTGATCTGGCCGCAAAAGCCTGTGATCAGGTTCAGGCTCAGCGCGAAGATCACGCTGAAGCTCATCACGGTCAGGAGCGAGATTTCGTACATGCCCGCGCCTTCTCCTCTAGCGCCGGGCGAACAGGCCCTGGGGCCGGATCATCAGGACGACGATAAGGAAGGCGAAGGCGATGGCGTCGCGGTCCAGCACCCTGTCGAGATAGATGGTACCGAAAGATTCGATCACGCCCAGCGCCAGTGCGGCGATCAGGGTGCCCTTGACGTTGCCAAGACCCCCCAGAACGATAATGGCGAGCGCCTTGTAGGCCGGCACGCCGCCCATGGTCGGAATAACCTGGTTGAGCAGCAGCGCCACCATGATTCCGGCCGCTGCGGCAAGCGCCGAAGCCACGAAGAAGTTGATGTAGCGCACCCGCGCGAGATCGATGCCAAAGGATTCGGCCATCGCGGCGTCGGACACCGTGGCGCGCCAGGCGATGCCGATGCGTGTCCGGCCCGCCAGTAAGGCAAGCCCTCCGATCAGGACAACGGCCAGGATGACAACGACGATGCGCCCCTCCTCCAACCGGACGCCAGCAACCTCGACCGTGTCCTTCAACGGCGGTGCCAGGAAGGAGATGCTCGTTGCTCCGAAGATCAGCCGGTAAATTTCCTCCATCGCCACGAACAGGCCGATCGACGCGATCAGCGCGACATGGGGCGGCTTGTTGAGGATCGGCTCGTAGAACAGCCGATAGAAGGCCATGCCGAAAAAGCCGACCGCGACGATCGTGATAACGAAGGCGGCGGCGAAACTGCCGGTCTCGTTGGTCAGCAGCAGGCCGACATAGGCGCCCAGGGTGAAAATCCCGGCATGGGCGATATGCAGGATGCGCAGCAGTCCGTAGACCAGTGTCAGGCCGACGGCGATCAGGGCATAGATGCAGCCTTCGACCAGCCCCTGAACCAGAAGATCGGAATAGTTCAACGCAGTAGGTCCCGCTCGCGTTTCAGGTCGCGCCTCGACGGTTCAGGCGAATTCGGGTCGCACGAGACCGGGCGGCGCCCGCCTGGGCAGGACGCCGCCCGGGCCCATTGTCGATACAGGGCCTACTTGTCCGGCGGGGTTAGCAGCTTTGCGTCCACGATCTCGGAATGGAAGCGCCAGCGGCCTTCCCGGACCTCCTGGACCTTGAGCGACTTCTGAACCTCGCCGAGCGCGTTGAAGGAAAGCGTGCCGGTGATCGCATCGACCTTGATCGAGGCCAGTGCATCGCGGATCGCGGCCCGGTCGGTCGAGCCGGCCTTCTTGAGCGCCGCGGCCGCGACCATCACGGCAGCGTGGCCCGAAGCGCCGACCATGTCCGCGCCGTAGCCGGTGCGCTTCTTGAACTCGGTCATGAACTGGCGGACCGCCGGATTCTTGCTGTCCCGGTCCAGCGCGGTGACGATGATGACGCCCTCGGCCGCCTTCTTCGCGATCTCGATGAACTTGACGCCGTCATAGCCTTCCTGGGCCACGACCACCGCCTTGACGCCGCCGGCGCGAAGCTGGCTGACGAAGGGCGCGGCGACGAACCAGTAGCCGGTGTCGAAAATAGCGTCGGGGTTGTCGCCCTTGATCGACGAGACGATCGGGCCGAACTGCCGGTCGCGCAGCGAATACTGGTATTCCTTGATGACCTGGATGCCGTAGTTGGCCATCACCGACTTGAAGCCAGCGGCGAGCGCCTTGCCGTAGTCATTCTTCATGATGGTGATGACGACGCGTTTCTTGCCCAGCTTGTCGCCGACCAGCTTGGCCGCCGCCTTGCCGAGTACGCTGCCCAGGATTCCGGTACGGAACACATAGTTGCCGGCCCGGGTGATGTCCGGGTGGACGGCATAGGCCGAGACGTACGGCACCTTGGCGTTCTGATAGACGCCGGCCGAAGCGCGGGTCGGCGCCGAATAGCTGCCGGAAATGCTCATCGCGACCTTGTCCTGCTGGATCAGCTTGGTCGCGATCGGTACGGCGAATTTCGGCTTGGCCTGGTCGTCGTAGACGATCAGTTCGAGCTTCTTGCCGTTGACGCCGCCCGCGGCGTTCACCGTATCGATGGCGATCTGCGCACCGGTCAGGACCGACTTGCCGTCGGCCGCCGCAAAGCCCGTCTGGGGCGTGTTGAATCCGATCTTGATGGTATCTGCCGAGGCCGCGGATGCCGTCAGCGCGACGGCTGCAACGGCGGCAATGCTGAACTTCCAGGACGTCATTGCATTCCTCCCTTCGGCGAACCGGCGCTTGCCAGGCCGCCCCTCACCGGACAATGCCGCCGGCCCGTTGCCGGGGCATCTTGGCAGTGGAAAGCAAGTTATATATACAAGTCAAGAGCCATGTAGAATTGCGTTGACCGGACCGGGAAAGCAGCGGTAGGCGACGTTTACCGCGAGCACGAGGAGGACGACATGGCCGCCGACCGCCCAATCGTCACGGACCGGCAGGTGGACGAGTTCGAGCGCGACGGTGTGCTCCTGCTCCGCGGCGTGTTCGCCGACTGGGTCGATGACTTGCGGCACGGCATGGAAACCAACATTGCCGCGCCGAGCTGGCGCGAGCGCAGCGTCCAGCCGGCCGACGGCTCGGCGGCGTTCTTCCAGGACTTCTGCAACTGGGACAAGATCCCGGAATACAACTGCTTCGTGACCGAATCGCCGGCGGCAGCGGTCGCCGGGCGCCTGATGCGATCGAAGACGGCGCGCCTGTTCCACGAGCATATCCTTGTCAAGGAGCCGGGCTCGTCGGTCGTCACGCCCTGGCATCACGACATGCCCTACTACTGCGTCGAGGGCAGGATGAACTGCAGCCTGTGGATCACCCTCGATCCGGTGACCCGAGGCTGCGCGATCGAATATGTCGCCGGCTCGCACCGGTGGGGCCGCGAATTCCGGCCCGAACGCTTCAACGGCGCCGCGCTCACTCCCGGCGACACCCGCGAGCGGATCCCCGATATCGCCGCCAATCGCGCCGACTACGACATCCGCGGCTGGGCGATGGAACCGGGTGACGCCGTCGCCTTCACCTACTGGACTGTGCACGGCGCGCCGGCAAACACCTCGGCGAACCGGCGCCGCGCCTTCTCGATCCGTTTCGTCGGCGAGGACGCCGTTTATGCCGATAAGGGGGTCCATTCGCCGCCCTTCCCGGACCTCGGCCTCGAGATCGGCGAGCCGCTGGCCGGCGACGATTTCCCGCTGCTGTGGAGCGCATGAACCCCTACCGCTTCGCGCCGGGAGATGCGCCGCTGCTGATGAGCATTCCGCATGTCGGGACAGCCATCCCGGCAGCGGTCGAAGCGCGGATGACCGAACGGGCGCTGGCGCGGCCGGATACGGACTGGCATCTCGACCGGCTCTACGACTTCGCCAACGAACTCAACATCCCGACGCTACAGGCGGTGTGGTCGCGCTATGTCGTGGATCTCAACCGGCCGCCGGACGACGCCCCGCTCTATCCCGGTCGGCTGTCGACCGGCGTGATACCGGGGCAGGATTTTGCCGGCGCGCCGCTTTACCAGCCCGGCGAGGAACCCGGCGACGACGAGCGAACCGAGCGGTTGCGCACCTTCTGGCTGCCCTACCATCAGCGGCTCGAACGGGAACTGGCCTCGATTCACCGCAAGCACGGCGTCGCCATCCTGTTCGACTGCCATTCCATCGTCTCGGAAGTGCCGCGGCTATTCGAGGGGACGCTGCCGGATTTCAACCTGGGCAGCGCAGCCGGTGGCGCCTGCGATGCCGCCCTGCGGCTGCAACTGGCCGAGGCGCTGGGCGAGGACGAGAACTACAGCCTGGTCGTCGACGGCCGCTTCAAGGGCGGCTTCATCACCCGCCAGTACGGCGACCCGGAAAACCGCATCCATGCCTTCCAGCTCGAACTTTCGATGGCGACCTACTGCGACGAGCAGGAGCCCTGGCACTATCTGCCGGAGAAAGCCGGAAAGGTCCGGCCGTCGCTCCGCCGCATGATGGAAGCCGCCCTCGGCTGGGCCCGGGAGCGGGGCTAGTGGGCCGGTTGCACGACGCCGGCGGGCCTGTTCGCGACAGGCGTCCCTCGATGCGGCGCTGGCGCGCCTGCTCGGAATGAGGGAATTTTCCGATCGTTCCCTCACCCTGAGTAGCCGCCAAAGGCGGCGTGTCGAAGGGCGGGCCTGCCCTGACACCGTCCAAGCCGCGTATCGAAAGCCTGCCCCGAGTTTGTCGAACGGGGCGGGCGCCCGGCTACATTTCGCCCCCCACGAGAACCCCGTACTTCACGACGGCCCGACAGGGATTGAAGCCGGCCGGATAGGCCAGTTCGCCGGGGCTGCCGATGTTCCACAGGGCGAAGTCCGCCGCCTTGCCCGGCTCGAGAGTGCCGATCAGGTCCTGCAGGCCGAGCGCGCGCGCCGCCTCGCGGGTCACGCCGGCCAGCGCCTCGGCCGGGGTCAGGCGGAACAGGGTGCACGCCATGTTGAGCATCAGCAGCAGCGAGGTGACCGGCGAGCTGCCGGGGTTGCAGTCGGTCGACAGCGCCATACCGACGCCATGCGCGCGGAACAGGTCGACCGGCGGCAATTGAGTCTCGCGCAGATAGTAAAAAGCGCCGGGCAGCAGCACCGCCACGGTCCCGGCCCCAGCCAAGGCACGCACGCCCTCTTCGCCGGCATATTCCAGATGGTCGGCCGACAGGCCGCCATATTCCGCCACCAGCGCCGCCCCGCCGAGGTCGCTCAACTGTTCGGCGTGGAGCTTGACCGGCAGGCCATGGTCGCGCGCCGCGCGGAAGACACGCTCGGTCTGGTCGCGGGTAAAGCCGATCGTCTCGCAGAAGGCGTCGACGGCATCGGCCTCGCCGGTTTCGGCGACCGCCGGGATCATTTCACGGCACACCAGGTCGATATAGCCGTCGGCGTCGCCGGCGAATTCCGGCGGCAGGGCATGGGCGCCGAGGAACGTCGTCTCGACATCGACCGGCAGATGCTCCGGGATGCGCCGGGCGGCCTGCAGCATCCGGCGCTCGGTCTTCGTGTCGAGGCCGTAGCCGGATTTGATCTCGACCGTCGTCACGCCCTCGCTCAGGATCGCGCTGAGTCGCGGCAGGGCGCTTTCGACCAGCTCGTCGACCGAAGCCCGCCGGGTCGCGCGCACGGTCGAGACGATGCCGCCGCCGGCCTGCGCGACCTCAGCATAGGTCGCGCCGTTCAGCCGCTGTTCGAACTCCGCCGCGCGGTTGCCGCCGTAGACGATATGGGTGTGGCAGTCGATCAGCCCGGGCGTGATCCAGGCGCCGCCGGCATCGTGGGCCGGAACGCCCCGCGCCTGCGTCCGGTCCAGATCCGCCGCCGTGCCGATCCAGGCGATTTCGCCGCCCGCCACGGCGATCGCGCCATCCTCTATGGCGCCATAGGGATCGTCGCCGGGAGAAGCGTAGCCGGACGGCGCCATCGTGGCGATCCGGGCGTTGGTCCACAGGCTGTCCCAGGCGGTCATGTTCGGGCCTCGCGATCGTTCAGGGCTTCCAGCGCCCCGCCAATGTATCTCCGGAGCTCGGAAAATGCTGCCCCATTCGTCCGGCCTGCAAGGGTAGACCTGTCGTGACCGGCGCGCCGGCAAGACTCTGGTGCCCGCTGTGCCTGTTGCCGTCCGGCTGGGCGGAGAGCGTCCTGCTGCATCTGGACGATTCCGGCACGATCCGGCTCGTCGAGACCGGTGTACCCGCAGGCGGGCACACGCAACTTCCCGGCCCGGTCATCCCCGGCATGCCGAACCTGCACAGCCACGCCTTCCAGCGCGCCATGGCCGGGCTGACCGAACGCGGTGGCGGCAGCGGCAAAAGCGATTTCTGGTCGTGGCGGCAGACCATGTACAGCTTCGTCGGCCGCTTGTCGCCGGAGCAGATCGAGGCGATTGCGGCGCAGCTCTATGTCGAGATGCTGAAGGCCGGCTATACCGGCGTCGCGGAATTCCACTATCTCCACAATACCCCGGAAGGCGGGCGCTACGGCGATGTGGCGGAACTGGCCCGGCGCGTTGCGGCGGCGGCGGACGCAGCGGGCATCCGACTGACGATGCTGCCGGTTTTGTACCGGGAAGGCGGCTTCGGCGGCGGACCGCTCGCTGCTGCGCAGCAGCGCTTCCGGCTGGAGATCGATGAGTGGGCCGCTGTCATCGCCGCGCTTGCCGGAGCATCCCCGACGCAGACCGCAGGCGCGGCCCTGCACAGCCTTCGCGCGATCCTGCCGGCGGACATGGCGGACGCGCTGGCGGCCTATGACGGCCTGAGCCCGGAAGGCCCGATCCACATCCATATTGCCGAGCAGGAACGGGAAGTCGCCGAGTGCCTCGCCTGGTCCGGGCAGCGTCCGGTCGAGTGGCTGCTCGACGGTGTTCCGGTCGACGGCCGCTGGATCCTGGTCCACGCCACCCATATGACCGCCGACGAGACCAGGCGCGCCGCCGCGTCCGCCGCCGTCGCCGGCCTGTGCCCGACCACAGAGGCCAATCTGGGCGACGGCGTGTTCGCCCTGCCGGAGTGGCGCGCGGCCGGCGGCGCGTTCGGCATCGGCAGCGACAGCAACGTCTCGCTCGATCCGCGTGAGGAATTGCGCTGGCTTGAATATGCCCAGCGGCTGGTCCTGAAACGCCGGCTGGTCGCGGCCGCGACGTTGCCCGGACCGGCGGATATCGAAGCAACACGCCTATCTCTGGGCGCTTCGCTATGGCAGGGCGCGGCCGACGCCGGGGCGCGGGCGATGGGCCAGCCCTGCGGCGCGCTGGCGGAAGGCCGCCCCGCCGATCTGCTGGTGCTCGACGCGGACCATCCGACGCTGGCGGCGCACGGCCCGGAGACGTTGCTCGATGCCTGGGTCTTCACAAACGCCGGTCCGGCGCTTAGGGAGGTTTGGGTAGCCGGGCGGCGTGTCGTCGAGAATGGCCACCATGCCGGACAGGACACCGTCAGCACGCGCTACCGAGCCGCGATGGCCGAACTGATACAGGATCTCTGATGCCCGAACCGGTCACCCTGGCGCCCGGATCGATCGCCCTGCCGGCCCTCGAAGCGCTGTATCGGGAAAACCCGCCGGTCTTGCTCGACCGCGCCTGCCGGGCCGACATGGCGCAGGCGGAATCGGTCGTCGCGCGGGCGGCTGCGGGCGGCGCGGCGGTCTACGGCGTCAACACCGGCTTCGGCAAACTGGCCAGCACCCGCATTTCGCCGGAACAGACCGCACAACTGCAGCGCAATCTGATCCTGTCCCACAATGCCGGCGTCGGGCCCGACCTGCCCGAACGGATCGTCCGCCTGATGATGACCCTGAAGCTGTTGAGCCTCGGCCGCGGCGCGTCCGGCGTGCAATGGGCCATCGTCGAGACCCTCGAGCGGATGCTGGAGGCGGGCGTGACGCCGGCAGTGCCGGCGCAGGGCTCGGTCGGCGCCTCCGGCGATCTGGCGCCGCTCGCCCACCTGACGGCCGTCCTGATCGGCGAGGGCCGGGCGGACTATCGCGGCGAACGCCTGCCCGGCGGCGCGGCGCTGCAGGCGGCCGGGATCGCGCCCGTCGCCCTGCGCGCCAAGGAAGGCCTGGCGATGATCAACGGCACCCAGTGCTCGACCGCGCTGGCGCTGGCCGGCCTGTTCGACGCCAAGCGGTTGCTGCGCGCGGCGCTCGTGACCGGCGCGCTTTCGGTCGACGCCACCCTGGGGTCCGACACGCCGTTCGACCCGGCGATCAACGCGCTGCGCGGCCATCCGGCCCAGATCGACGTGGCAGCGGCGCTGCGCGCGCTGCTCGCCGGCAGCGAAATCCGCGCCTCCCATATCGATTGCACGCGGGTGCAGGACCCCTATTCGGTGCGCTGCCAGCCCCAGGTCATGGGCGCCTGCCTCACCCTGCTGCGTCAGGCCGGTTCCGTCCTGGCGATCGAAGCGGCGGCGGCGACCGACAATCCGCTCGTCCTGACGGAACGCGGCGAAATCCTCTCCGGCGGCAATTTCCACGCCGAACCGGTCGCTTTCGCGGCAGACCAGATCGCGCTCGCGGTCAGCGAAATCGGCGCCCTGACGGAAAGGCGCATCGCCCTGCTGGTCGATCCGTCGATGAGCGAACTGCCGGCGTTCCTGACCCCCGATCCCGGCGTCAACAGCGGCTTCATGGCGGCCGAAATCACTGCCGCGGCGTTGGCGGCGGAGAACAAGCAGCGCGCGGCGCCGGCCAGCATCGACAGCCTGACGACCTGCGCCAACCAGGAGGACCATGTCTCGATGGCGACCCACGGCGCGCGCCGGCTGGCCGAGATGAACGACAATCTGTCCAAGATCGTAGCCATCGAATGGCTGGCCGCCGCCCAGGGCATCGGCTTCCGCCAGCCCCTGAAAACGAGCGCCCGCCTTGCCGAGGCGGTCGGGCGGCTGCGCGCCGTCGTACCGCCGCTCGAAGAGGACCGATACATGGCGCCGGACATCGAGGCCGCCGTCGACCTTGCGCGCGCCGGGGCCCTCGTCGAAGCCGTGGGGCCGGAAGGGATGCCGGGCTGGTGAGCGATCAACCCACGCCGCGACGCCCGGCCTCCTCCGCGACCGATATTGCGGACCTCTCCGCCCGCCTGCGCGCGGGCGAGACGCGGGCGCTCGCCCGGGCGCTTACGCTGGCCGATATCGGCGGCGAGGAGGCCCGCAGGTTGTTGCAGGCGCTGGACAAGGACCGGCGCGACACCCCGGTCGTCGGCCTGACCGGACCGCCCGGTTCCGGCAAATCCACCCTGATCAGCGCCGTGATCCGCACGCTGCGCGAACGGGACATGCGGGTGGCCGCGCTGGCGGTCGATCCGTCGAGCCCGAAGAGCGGCGGCGCGATTCTCGGTGACCGGGCGCGCATGGGCGAGCACGGCTCCGATCCCGATGTCTTCATTCGCTCGATCGCCGCGCGCGGCCATCTCGGCGGCCTCGCGCTGAATATCCAGGCGTCGATCGACGTGCTGAACGCGGCGGGCTTCGATATCGTCCTGCTCGAGACCGTGGGCGCCGGCCAGTCGGAAGTGGAAGTCGCGCAGGTCGCCGACGTGACCGTCGTCATCAGCGCGCCCGGCCTTGGCGACGATCTGCAGGCGATCAAGGCGGGCATTCTGGAAGTCGCCGACATCCTCGTGGTCAACAAGGCCGACTTGCCCGGCGCCGACGAGACCGCCCGGCAGCTTGAGGCGATGCTCGGCCTGCGCAGCGCGAGTCGCCCTAGTGTGCAGGGGGACACGCCGGTCGTCAGCACGGTGGCGACGATTGGCGAGGGGGTCGCCGAGCTGGTGGACGCCGCCACGCGGCAGAGCGAGGCGGTGACGCCGGAAGTACGCCGCGCACGGACCGAGCGGCAGGCGATCGACCGACTGGCCACAATGGCGGGTGGCTTGGTGCGCGATGCGCTGAAAATCATGCCCGCAAAAGAGCGACGCGCGCTTGTCGAGCAGGTCAGGGCCGGCGCCGTCGATCCGGCGGAAGCGGTCCGGCGGCTGTTCGGGGATTGAACGCGGGTCTACCCACCCCGTCGCATGGCTTCTATGCGCGCTTGCGTTCGCCCGCAAACAGTCTTGATAACCGGATCGGCTTCGGGCTAGACAAGAGGGAATGCCTCTGTATTGGTTTAAGTATCTGTTCCAGCATTACTTTCTTTCGCTCGGATGCCTGATGCAGTTGCATATTGCGAGAAAATCCGGCTGATTCGAAAAAAAAGCAGCAACCGTGAAGGTCTCCAAGGTCGAAGTCTTCCCGCTTTTCGTTCCCCTGTCGAAGGCGATCGATGCTCCGGTAAGCATCCCCTACGCCGATAAGGTGCAGGACATCGTATTCGGCGGCTATCGGGCCACAATCGTGCGGCTTACGACCGACGAGGGCCTCATCGGGTATGGCGAATGCATGACCCGGTTTGCGCCGGCGGCGCTCAAGAAGATCATCGAGGAGCTGAGCCCGCTGGTCGTCGGCTCAGACCCGCTGCAGCCCGAGCACACCTGGGAAGTCATGTATGCGGCGATGATGAACCGCGGGCACAACCGCGGCTTCTTCATCGAGGCCCTGAGCGGCATAGACATTGCCTTGTGGGACCTGCGTGCCCAGGCCTTTGGGCAGCCTCTGTACATGTTCCTCGGCGGGCGCCAGCGCGACCTGATCCCGTCCTACGCGTCCAGCCTGAGGATGCGCGAAAAGAGCATCGTACTCGACACCGCCCGGGAATTCATGGACCTCGGCTTCAAGTCGATGAAGATCAAGTTGGGCAAGAATCCGGCGGGCTACGTCAGGGATATCAAACTGGTCGAAGACATCCGCACGGCCGTTGGCGACGAGATCACCCTCACCGTGGACGCCAATTGCGGCTACCACGAGGATTACAAGCTGGCGCTTCGGGTGGGCCGGGAACTGGAGAAATACGACATCTACTGGTTCGAGGAGCCGATCAGCCCGGACAACATGTATGGGTACAAGTATCTGGCGGACCATCTCGACATGGCGATCGCGTGGGGCGAGAGTTCGTTTACCCGGTTCGATTTCGCCAACATGTTCGCCGAGCGGTGCGTCGACATCGTCCAGCCCAATCCGTCCCGCGTCGGCGGCCTGACGGAGATCGCCAGGATCGCCCATATGAGCCAGGCGTTTCACATCCCCTATGCGCCGCATACGGGAAGCTGCTCGGCCCTGTGCCTGGCCGTCTCGCTGCACATCGCAACGGCACTGCCGAATCTGCTGACTTTCGAAGTCATGCGCTCGGACTGGTCGAAGGACGACCGCAACCCGCTCCGCCATGACCTGCTCAAGGAGCCCTACGACATCTTCGAGGACGGATTCCTGCACGCGCCCAGAGCCGATCGTGCTGGCATCGGCATAGACATCAACGAGGAGATCCTCGAGCGATACAGCGTTAGCTAAAAGAATTTTCCGATCTGAGAAGCGAGGAAAAACGGGAGTAGAGTGCCAACCAACGACCGAAGGAGGAAAGGTCCAATGTTGAATAGCTGGCGAAAGAAAGCCTTGGGTGGATGCGCCGTCGTTCTGTACGCCGCAACTACCGCCGGAAGCGCCGTGGCGGCAGACAGGCTGTCGTTCGGCACAAGCCAGACAAAGTCGAGCCACTATGCGTACGGGGTCGCCGCAGCGAAGGCGATCAACACCCATTCGGGCAAAGCGGTCGACGTGACCGCCGTTTCGACCAAGGGCGGCGGCGACAACCTCAACAAGGTACGGCGCGGCCAGATCGATATGGGCATCGCCGCCTTTGCGAGCGTCTACCAGATGTGGAAGGGGCTCGGGAAGTTCAAAGGCAAGGCTTTTCCGAAGCTGCGGACCCTGTGGGTCTATTCGCCCTCGATGCAGGCCTGGGTCGTGCGGGCGGATTCCGGCGTCAACAAGCTGGCCGACCTGGCGGGCAAAACCTTCACGTCCGGCCAGCGGGGGTCCGCGACAGAGCAGTTGGTCATCCAGATGCTCGAAGTCCTCAAGATCAAGCCGAACTATCTTCGGGCCAGCCTGAACGACGCGATCGCGGCGGTTAAGGACAAGCGTTCGATCGGCTATGCCAAGGCCGGCGGCGCGACCGTCCTCGACGGTTCGACCCTCGAATTGATGGCGTTTACGAAGATCAAGCTGCTGAGCTTCACCGAAACGCAAAAGAAGGCAGTCCAGGCAAAGTTCCCCTATATCGCTTTCCGCCAGTTCAAGGACAACGAGATCAAGGGCTTTCCGGCCACGCTGATGCCGTTGCAGATGATCGGCGTGTTCACAACCGATACCGGCCTCAACGACGGGCAGGTGAAGGCGATTCTGTCCGGCATCGCCAAGGGCCGGAAGATTCAGGAGGCCGCCTTCTCGACGTTCAAGGATGTCGACATCACGCGGGACACCCTGAAACTGGCCAAGGTTCCCCTGCACAAGGCCGCGGTGGAATTCTACCGGTCCCAGGGCGGGAAGGTTCCGGCCCACCTGATCCCGCCGGAAATGAAGTGATTCGGCCGGCGAGTTTATAATCGAAATCCATGACCCGCGCCGGGGCTGAAGACTCGGCCCCACTCCGCCTCACCGGGCGCGAGGGGGTCGTGATGTTCCTCGCCCTGGCGCTGGTCGCCTTCCACATTTACACGGCCGGCTTCGGCCAGTTCCAGCCGCTGGTTCAGCGATCGGTTCACGTGGCGCTCGGCCTGCTGCTGACCTATCTGCATTTCGACGGACTGAGGGATCGCCGCACCGGGCCGGTATCACTGTTCATCCGCGTTTTCAGCGGCGTCGCCATGCTGGTGGCCATCGTCTCGTCCCTGTACATCCTGTTCAATGAGGAAGCGATTTCGGACGATTTGGGCGTCGTCGCCGAGTTTCACGATTTCGTTCTGGGCATCGCCCTGGTCCTGATCATCCTGGAGGGTGCCCGGCGGACGACCGGCCCGTTCCTGCCGCTTCTGGCCGTCGCGATGATCCTCTACGCGCTGTTCGGGCACCTGATTCCCGGCAGTTGGGGCCACGCGCCGTTTTCGCCTCAGTATGTGCTCGAAAACATATACCTGAGCGAACTTGGCATATGGGGGATGGTAACGAGCCTGTCGGCCAGCCTGATCGCCATATTCATTATCTTCGGCGCGTTCCTGCTGGCGACGGGCGCGGCCCAGAGCTTCATGGATATCTCCATCATCGTGGCGGGGCGTTCGCCCGGCGGCGCGGCGAAGGTCGCTACCCTGTCGAGCGCCATGTTCGGCACCCTGAACGGCGCTGCGGTCGCCAACGTCGCGACGACAGGAAATTTCACGATCCCGGCAATGCGTCGGCTCGGCTATCGCCCGCAGTTCGCCGGCGCCGTCGAGGCCTCGGCATCGAGCGGCGGGCAGATCACGCCGCCGATCATGGGAGCCGGCGCGTTCGTGATGGCCGAAATTCTGAGCGTACCCTACCTGGACATCGTCTATGCGGCGATCATCCCGGCGCTGTTCTTCTATGTCTGTATCTGGTTCAGCATCGACGTCGAGGCGCGCAAGATCGATCTTCGTCCTTTCAAAGCCGAAGACATTCCGAAGATTTCAACTGTATTGACCTGGAAGAAGGTCGGACCGCTGGCTGTGACGATCGTCGTCCTGCTCGGGTCACTGTTCAGCGGCCGAACCGCGGAATTGTCCGCCTTCTACGCGATCTGTACGAACCTGATCCTGTTCCTGGTCACCGGCCTGACCTCCGGCGAAACACTCAAAAATCTCTTCGCGATGTTCCTGAATGGCGTCCGGACAGCGGCGCACGGCATCGTGACCATCGTCTCGCTGCTGATCTGCGCTCAAATCACCCTGTTCCTGGTGTCGTTCACCGGTATCGGGATCAAGCTGGGCGAGGCGGTGATCGGCCTGGGCGCGCATGGCGGCCTGCTGGCGGCGGTCAGCCTGGCGCTGGTGGTCGCCCTGATCCTGGGCATGGGTATGCCGACGACCGCGGCCTATCTGGTTGCGGCGGCGGTCGTCGTCCCGGCGCTGGTCGATCTCGGGGTGCCGGCGCTGCCCGCTCACTTCTTCGTCTTCTACGGTGCTCTGTTATCGGCGCTGACTCCTCCCCTGTGCACGGCGGTCTTTACTGCATCGGTCATCACGAAGACGCATTGGTGGCCGATCGCGCTCAACTCAATGAAACTGGCAGCGATGAAATACATCCTGCCGTTCATGTTTATCTTCAGGCCCGAAGTCTTGTTAAGGGGTACAACTTTTGAAATTGCCTGGATTGTACTGGTAGGTTTCGCAGCATCGATTCTATTTGCGATCGGTTTCGGCGGACATTACCTGACCCGGCTGCCAGTCGTCATTCGCATCGGCATACTGATTGTCGGACTGATCTTCATTTACGGCAGCTTGATCGCGGACGTTTTTGGCCTTGCGGTTCTGGCCGCACTGATCGTCTGGCAGAAATCGGCGGCAAGAACGGCCTCGACCGGTTAGCGAAACGACGGGGAAGCACTCACCGAATGCCGATGCCGATCATCGACGCCCAGGTTCACGCCTATGCCGCCGACACGCCTGACCGACCGTGGGCCGGAGCGCCGAACTGGCCTGCGCATGTCACCGGCGATGAGATGGTGGCGGCCATGGATGCCGTCGGCGTCGACGGCGCCATTCTCATCTCCGCCTATTCGATCTACCGGTATGACGCAAGCTATGCCGTAGAGGTGCGAAACGCCCATCCCGGCCGGTTTGCGCTCGTCAAACCGGTCGATCCGTCGGACCCGGCGGCTGCCGAAACCATTGCCGCGTGGAAGGAAACCGACGGAACGGTCGGCACGCGGATTCTGATGAGCCACGAAAGCAGCCGTGGCCCCGACGATCCGGGTTTTGCCGTTATCGTGCGCGAGTCAGCGCGGCTCGGCCTTCCAGTCAACCTGCTGTGCTGGGGCCGGCTGGACGCCGGCATGGCCCTGGTCGACCGTTACCCCGGAACTTTCTTCATTCTCGACCATATGGGCCTCCTGCAGCCCCACGCGCCGCCGGCCCCGCCGGAGCCTTTCGCCGAATTGCCCAAAGTGCTCAAGCTTGCCAGGCGCGAGAATGCGGTCATCAAGATCAGCGGCGCGTGCACCCTTTCCCATGCCGGCTACCCCTACCCCGATATCTGGGATCCGCTGGCGCGCATCTTCGACGCCTGGGGCATCGAGCGCTGCCTCTGGGGAACCGACTGGACCCGGACGGTCGCACACCTTTCCTATGCGCAGGGCGTCGACCCATTCCAGCTGACAGACCGTCTCACCGAAAGCGAACGGGCAGTCCTGATGGGCGGGGCCTGCACGAAGGTATACGGGTGGGCGCCCCGGGTGCGCGGTAGATCGTCAGGGAACCCCAATTGACAGCAATCCGCCAAATTGGGAAATTTGCGAAACGGCAATCCGCAGAATTGAGGTCCGCGATGAATCGGCCAGGCCGGCTGTTGACCGACGAAAAATTTGAGCTTTACGAGGAACACGGATATGTTGTCATCGACGATTTGCTGTCGAAAGAAGAAATAAATCGTCTCTCGGAAATTGTTGACGAACTTGTGGCCAAAGCGGCGAACCTTGAGAGAGGCGACGACTATTACGACCTCGAACCATCGCACAGTCCGGGTAATCCTCGCGTAAGGAGGCTGAAAAAACCGATCTTTCAGCATGAAGCGTTCGATCGGCTGGCGCGCTCCTCCACTATTCTGGATATCGTCGAGCAATTGATCGGCAACGGCATCCGCCTCACCCATCCCAACGGCAAGATCAACATAAAGGCGGCGGAATACGGGTCGCCGGTGGAATGGCATCAGGACTGGGCTGGATACCCCCATACCAATGACGATTTGCTGTCGGTCTCCATCCCCCTGGACGATGTCGAACTCGAAAACGGCCCCCTCCTGATGATACCGGGTTCGCATCGCGGCCCGGTCTATTCCCATCATTCCAACGGCGTTTTCTGCTCGGCGATCGATCCGGTGCGCGATCCGCTGGACTACGACAAGGCCGTGCCGCTCACCGGCAAGGCGGGCACGGTCTCGTTTCATCATGTACGCACGATCCACGGCTCCGCGCTGAATACATCGGCACGTTCCCGCCGGCTGCTCATCTACCAGTATGGCGCCACCGACGCCTGGCCGCTCACCGGCGGGATTTCGATCGCCTCGTTCGGGAAAACAATCGTACGCGGCGATCTTGCCGTGCAACCGCGTATGGAAGCGCTCCCCGTGCGCCTGCCCCTGCCCGTGGCGCCCAATTATGACGGCCTCTATACCAGCCAGGAAAATGCCTCGAACCGATACTTCGAAGTTCACGGAAGCGACCGGAACTCGGCGCAGAATGCCGATCTCAGATAGGGTCGCGGACCTGTGACCCATGCCAGATTCGACGAAAAGGTGGCCGTTGTTACCGGCGGCGCGAGCGGTATCGGCCGCGAGACCGCCCGCCGTCTGGCGCGGGAAGGTGCATCGGTCCTGATCGTCGACCGCAATGAAACGGAGGCCGGGGCGACAACCGAAGAAATACGCGCAGAAGGTGGCAATGCCGCTGCGTATATCGTCGATCTAGATGACGCCCTGGATTATGGCAGCATCCCGAGAAAGGCAGTCGAGACCTTCGGCGGCCTCGACATACTGGTAAACAATGCAGGCATCGGTGCGAACCGCCCCGCCCTCGAAACGGATCGAGAGTTCTGGGAACGTGTCCTGAAGTCCAACCTGGACACCTGTTTCTTTTGCTCGCAGGCCGTGGCGAGAGAGATGATCTCCCTGCGGGCAGACGGGCGAATCGTCAATATCTCGTCCCATGCGGCGCTTCTGGGTGGTACGGGCCAGGTCGCGTATGCGGCGTCGAAGGCGGGAATGCTCGCGGTCACCCGGGTGATGGCGGTTGAATTCGCCGAGCACGGCATCACGGTTAATGCCATCGCTCCCGGCCCCGTCACGACGCCGATGAGCGCGCACCATCCAATCGAGCGAACGACCGCGTGGATGAATGCGATGCCGATTCAGCGTTATGGCACGGTGGACGATGTTGCGGCGGCAATCCTGTTTTTTTGTGGCCCGGACAGCAGCCATATCACCGGGCAGACCTTGAGCGTGGACGGCGGATTTACCGCAAAGGGCCTGATGATTCGCGAACCGTGGATGCCCGAATGATCCGCCTTACACGACCGCCGCTGCCGAACGCCCCGCGAGGCGGCCGAAGACGGCGCCGTTGGTGAGGCCCGTGCCGCCCGGATAGTTGAACCAGAACAGGCCGCCGACCAGTTCGCCGGCGGCGTAGAGGCCGGGGATCGGCGCGAGGTCGCTGTCGAGCACCTGCGCGCTCGCCGGGTCGATGCGCAGGCCGCCGAAAGTGAAGGTGAGGCCGCAGCCGACCCGGTAGGCCTCGAAGGGCGGCGCGCTGATCGTGTTGGCCCAGTTGGTCTTGTTCACTGCGAGGCCGTGCGTGCCGCGCCCGTCCCTGACCGTCGGATTGAACGGCGTATCGGTGTCCACAGCCGCGTTGTAAGCCGCAATCCCGGCGAGGAAACCGTCGCGGTCCACACCCTCCAGCCGGCCCGCCAGTTCCTCCAGCGTATCCGTCTTCGCCTTCGTGACCTGCCGGATGCGGTATTCGTCGCGCAGCAGATGGCTGACCTGCGCGTCGAAGACCTGCCAGGCGAAGCTGTCCGGCTGCTCCAGGATCGTGCGGCCGTAGCGGGCATAGGTGTAGTTGCGGAAATCCGCGCCCTCGTCGACGAAGCGCCGGCCGGTGGCGTTGACCATGACGCCCCAGGGGTAGCTGTGCTTCTGGAAGCCGTCGCCGACCGCCAGATCGCCGAACTCCGGCGCGTTGTAATCCCAGCCGACGGCGTGGCCGCCGGACCAGTTACCGTAGGCCGCCGCGCCGATCTCCAGCGCCATGCGGATGCCGTCGCCGGTGTTGAAGCGGCTGCCGCGCACCTTCGCCAGTTCCCAGCCGGGGCCGAGATAGCGGGTACGCCATTCCGGGTTGGCCTGGAAGCCGCCGGCGGCGAGCACCACTGCTTTCGCCGGCACGGTCTCGATCCGGCCATCCTGCTTGAAGCGGACCCCGCCGACCGTGTGGCCGTCATGGATCAGGTCCAACACCCGCGCGCCGTAGCGGATGTCGATCCCCGCCGACCGTGCAATCCCGGTGTGGCCGTCAACCAGGCCCGGACCGCCGCCCCAGGCTTCGAGCGTCAGCCCGCCCCAGAAGCGGAAACGGCCGTCGATCTCGAAGGCCTGCCGGCCGTAGATCGGCATGAATCGGATGCCCTTGGCGCGCAGCCACCGCATGGTTTCGGCAGATTCCGTAACCAGCCGCTCGCACAGCGCCGGGTCCGTGCGGTAGCGGGTCAGGCGGAACATGTCGTCGTAGAAGCACTCCTCCGGATAGTCGCCGAAATCGGATATGGCGGCCTGCGCTTCCGGCAGGTCCGGGCACAGGGCGCGGATGTCGTCCGCCCCGGCATAGGCGAAGCGGAACGCCCCGGCGGTGAAGCGCGAGTTGCCGCCGTTCTCCGCCTCGGGCGCGCGCTCCAGCATGAGCACCGACGCGCCGGCCTCGCGCGCCGCCAGCGCCGCGCAGAAGGCGGCGTTCCCGGCGCCGACGACGATGATCTCCGGATGGGTCATGATGTGTCAGGAAATGTCATGTTTTGTCATGTTTTGTTTTCATCGGTCTCTCTCTACCCACTCCGCTCCCGCCCGTCATTCCGGCTCGAGCGGGCCGCAGGCGCGCGGAGCGAAGGATTCCCGTCGATTGACTCCAGGCTTGATGGACAGACCGAGCCGGGATCCCTTGCATCTCGTCGAACGGCCACCGGTGCTATGGCTCCGGTGGCGGAAGCGGTCGGGACGACGGTCCGGATTCGCTCGGTCGGGACGACGTTCGGAGCAAGACCCTCGGGTGTCATGGAATGTCATGATTCGTCATGTCCCCCTGGATTTGCGCCGAATTTACTGCAGTGGCATTTGCGGGCCGGTCGTCAATCTAGGAAATATTACAAAAAATTCAAGCGAATTTACGTCTTTTTTCTTCTGCAAGGCTGGGGGAAGCGCGCACCGGCCAGCGTCAGGTTACGCCGTTTCCCGCAACATCTCCACGATCGCCCGGCCATGCGTCAGCGTCATCATGTGGCCAGCGCCGGGTAGGTCGTGAAGGGTGGCGCCGGGGATGGATTGCGCGACCAGTCCGGTCAGCCGGGCGTGGAGCGGGTCGGTGTCGCCGCCGCGGACGATTGTGACCGGCCCGGCAATTTCAGCGATAGCGGCGAGGTCAGCGTAGCGCATGTCGAGGCGCTCGACGGCTTCGAGCCCGACGGCGAGGCGTTCCGTCAGGGTCAGCATCCTGGCCTGCACCCGCCGGTCCAGGCTGCGCCAGAACCCCGGCCGGTTGTTGAAATAGTCGAGATACCGTTCCATCGCCTCGGCGTCGCGGCCGCCGGCGCGCACGGTTTCGATGAAATGCCGGTTCCGGCTGTCGATCTCGTCGGCCAGCGCGGTTTCTCCGGCGTCGCGCAGCAGAGGATAGGGCGCGGGTTCGAGCAGGGTCAGCCGGCCGACCAGTTCGGGCCATGCCAGCGCCAGCACCAGCGCGATGGTGCCGCCATAGGAATGACCGACGACATGGGCACTCGGCCCACGGCCGTTCGGCAGCTCGGCACGGATGACGGCAGCGAGCGCGGCGGCCTCGTCGCCGAGCGTCATCGGCGCAGGCCCAACGAAGGGCTCGGTGTTGCCGTAGGCCGAGGGGTTGACCGCGGCGGTGCGGAAGCGATCCCGGACCATTGCCGCGATAGGCCGCCAGATCGACGCGCCGCTCGCGCCGGGCGGCTGGAACAGCATGAGCGGTACAGAACCGTCGTCCGGCCCGCCGGCCTCATAGCTCACTCTTCGGCCGTTGCAGTCGGCAAGGGGCATGGCGGGGCTCCGGATGGATTGAGGTGGGCGGAAGGACTCACGCCGTCCAGCGAGCCCTCGGGGCGGTGCCTGGAGGTCTCCCGACAAGCTGTAGCCCGGCCCGGCAGGGATAAATATCCGGTAATTGTCCCACGGCGACCGGCCAGTCGCCGCGCCACGGTTACAGGCAACGATCTAGATTCGTCCCATCGCAGCGCGAACCCGCCAAATAACCTCAAGAAAGAAAACAGTTATTGAGAAATTAAGTTATAACATAACAAATAATTCGAGAAATCGTTACCGGCAACAATCGGCAAACTTCTAGATTTTTGTTGCAAATACACATTTATAGTACTAGAATTATTGTTCCATTGTCCTCATAAGTATGAATTCGAGGGTAAATGAATACTAATTTCTGAGCTTTTAGTATTCGTTAGATTATATCGTTCACAACCAAGAATAAATGGACGATTTACGTAATCAGAACTTACATAATGTTTAACTAACCTTGTAAAGAGGAGGAAGCAAAATGGTGAATACAGTATTTCGAGCAGAAATGGACAAGTGGCCCGAAGATCAAGCGGTCAAGACCCACAATCGCTGGCATCCCGATGTCCCCATTGTGGAGCAGTTCAAGCCCGGCGATGAATTTCGCGTCGAGTGCTACGACTGGACGGGCGGCCAGATCCACAACGATGAATCAGCCAACGATATCCGCGATGTCGATCTGTCCAAGGTGCACTATCTGAGCGGCCCGTTCGGTGTCGAAGGCGCCGAGCCCGGCGATCTCCTGGTTGTCGATATCAACGACATCGGCTGGCTGGAAGATTCGCAGTGGGGCTTCACCGGCATTTTCGCGCTTGAGAATGGCGGCGGTTTTCTCGACAAGCACTTCCCGGATGCGCGCAAGGCGTGCTGGGATTTTCACGGGATCTACACCTCGTCGCGCCACATTCCCGGCGTGAGGTTCCCGGGACTGATCCATCCGGGGTTGATCGGCACCCTGCCTTCGGCTGACCTGCTGAAGACGTGGAACGATCGGGAATCGGCCCTGTTCAACACCGATCCGGACCGTGTGCCGCCCCTGGCCACCCTGCCGGACGGCCTGGCAGGGACCACAACGGCACTGATGGGCCAGATGACAGGCGATGCCGCGCGTGCGGCGGGTCTCGAAGGCGCCCGGACAGTTCCGGGACGCGAGCATGGCGGCAACTGCGACATCAAGAATCTGTCGCGTGGTTCGACGTGCTACTTCCCGGTTTACCAACCGGGCGGCGGCCTGTCGATGGGTGATATCCACTGGTCGCAGGGCGACGGCGAGATCACATTCTGCGGCGCCATCGAGATGGCGGGCTGGATCGATATCGGCGTCGACGTCATCAAGGGCGGGGTCGAGAAATACGGGATCACCAATCCGGTATTCAAGCCAAGCCCGGTCGAGCCCCACTACTCCGAGTATCTGATCTTCGAAGGGGTCTGTGTCGACGAACACGACGGCTCCCAGAAGTATCTGGATGCGACGGTGGCCTATCGAAGGGCCTGCTTGAACGCAGTCGAATATCTCAAGAAATTCGGCTATTCGGGCGAGCAGGCCTACATGATTCTCGGCACGGCACCTGTTGAGGGCCGCGTCAGCGGAATCGTCGACATTCCGAACGCGTGCTGCACGGTCGCCGTACCGACCGAAATCTTCGATTTCGATATCCGGCCGAACAAAGCCGGTCCGAACATCGAGGTCAGCGGTGCAGACGCAGCATCCTGCAGCTAACTGATTAGGCGGGCCGGAAGCGGGGCGACCTTGCCCTGCTTCCGGCCTTCTCTTTTTGAAGGCGCAGGCATGTCAGATGACATGTGAAATTCGGAGGTACCGACTATGTTGGGATTGGCACTTCTCTGGGTCGGAGCCGTTCTTTTCCTGAACGGGCTTTGGCTCATGGGCCGCATCGGAGATCGCGAAATCGCGATCATCAACATCTTCAGCGGCGGCGTTACGGGGCTGGTGGCGCTGTATCTGGCCTTCGGCCCGGGCAACAATCTAGCGGGGCAACAGGCGGCAGGGTTTACCCTACTGTTCTCGTTCACCTATCTGTGGGTGGCGTATAACCGTTTTCAGGATGTCGACGGACGCGGACTCGGCTGGTACAGCCTGTTCGTCGCCATTACCGCGGTTCCGGTTGCGATTACCACGCTGCAGGGCGCATCGACCCTCTGGGGCTACTGGTTCGGACTGTGCTGGGCGGCATGGGCCGTGCTGTGGTTCATGTTCTTCCTGTTGCTGGCGATGCAGAAACCGATCGCCAAGGTGACAGGCGCGGTGACGTGCATCCAGGGTATCGTAACAGCCTGGCTGCCGGGCTACCTGCTGTTGGGCGATTATATCGCCTGACGCTCGTTTCCTGCGGCCCAATTCACAATCCGGGGCGTGCCATCCGCTTTCCGCGGACGGCACGCCTCTTTTCCTGCTATAACGGCGCGGTGACAAGGGAGGGCGCGATGCCCATTTACGAATATGTTTGCGAGGATTGCGGGCCGTTCACGGAAATGGAAAAGATGGTCAGAGCCTCGGAGCCCAAGCCCTGCCCGTCCTGCGAACAACCTGCCCCGCGCGGCATCAGCGCACCGTTTCTCGCCAATATGGACCCGCACAACCGGGTCGCGCACCAGCGCAACGAAAAAAGTTCCCACGAGCCCAAGGTCGGGAACGTCACGAAACACGATCACAGCCATCACGGCCACAGCCATGGCAAGGCCCACGTTCACAAGGGCTCGCGCCCGTGGATGATCGGGCACTGAATTCCGGCCGGAAACCGGGCCTGCCGGTTTCCTGATCTCGAGGCGATCCTGTGCCGATGCCCCGGCAAAGCCGAAGCGGACCGCCGCAGGCATGACCTACTTCTGGATCGCGCTCGGCAGCGCCATCGGCGGCATGGGCCGATACTGGTGCAACGGGCTGGTCACGGCGCGGCTGGGGCCGGAATTCCCCTGGGGCACACTCCTGGTCAATGTGGCCGGCTCGCTGATCATCGGCGTCGTCGCAGCGCTCAGCGCATCGATAGACCGGCCCTGGCCCGGACCGGAGGCCCGCGCCTTCATCATGGTCGGGTTCTGCGGCGGCTACACCACATTTTCCGCCTTCAGCCTCCAGACGCTGAACCTGCTGCACAACGGCGAGTGGATGAGAGCCGGCGGTAACGTCCTGCTTTCGGTCGTGCTGTGCCTGATCGCTGTCTGGCTCGGCTATCTCGCCGGCAACGGCATCAACCAGCTCAGGGCCGGCTGATCCGGCGCGGTCATCCCACCGCCGCCCGCACCGCCTCGATAACCCGGTCCGCCGCTTCGTCCTGCATATAGGCGTGCATGGGCAGGCTGAGGACCCGGCTGCACAAGGCTTCGCTCACCGGCAGGGAGCCTTCGCCCGCGCCGTGGTCGCGGTATGCCGGTTGAAGGTGCATCGGCGCGGGATAGTAGACGGCGGTCGGAATGCCGGCCTCTGCGAGCCGCGCACGCACGCCGTCGCGATCGTCGACGAGGATCGAATATTGCGCCCAGGCGCTGACGCATCCGTCGGGCCGGAACGGCGTGCTGACGACATCGCCGAGGCCGGCGTCGTAGCGGTCCGCCAGCCGGTTGCGCGCCGCGACTTCGCCCTCGAAGGCCGGCAACTTGCCGAGCAGCACCGCCGCCTGCAGGCTGTCGAGCCGGGCGTTCAGGCCGACCCGCTCCACCGCATACTGCACGCTGCCCTGGCCGTGCGCCCGGATCGAACGGAGCCGGTCCGCCATGCCGGAATCGTCGGTGAATACCGCGCCGCCGTCGCCGTAGCAGCCGAGCGGCTTGGCCGGATAGAAGCTGGTCGTCGTGACCGGCGCCAGCGTGCCGACATTGCGGTTGCCGCGGCGGCCGCCGAAACTCTGGGCGGCATCGCCGATCAGGCTGAGATCCTCCTCCCCGGCGATGGCGGCGAGCGCTTCGTAGTCGGCGGGCAGGCCGAACAGGTCGACGGCGATAACCGCCTTCGGCGTCAGGGCGCCGTCCGCGCGAATCTGCGCGATGCGCCGGCGCAGGTCGTCCGGATCGATGTTGAAGCTGCGCTCCCCGACATCGACGAAGACCGGCGCGGCGCCGAGCAGCAGCGCCACCTCGGCGGTTGCCGTAAAGGTGAAGGACGGCACGAACACGGCATCGCCCGGTCCGACGCCGAGCGCCATCAGCGGCGCCACCAGCGCATCCGTGCCGCTCGAGACGGCCACGGCCTCCCGGGCGCCGCAGAAGGTGCAAAGCGCCGCCTCTAGCGCCTCGATCTCCGGCCCCATGATGAAGCGTCCGTGGCGGAAGACCTCTGCGATACGGGGCGCGATCCCATCCTTGAGCGCCGCATACTGGGCCCGGATGCCGGCGAATTCCAGTTCGGGCACTTCGGCATCCGGGAGAGAGAAGCCGTGCGCGTTTTCCGGCGCCGTTTCGATTGGGCGCGCCGCCGCCTTCGGTGTCACGTTGTCGTTCTCCGGTTGCCGGACGTTCGGCCGCTGCCCCGGCTTGCGGCCCCGATTGCCGCTCAGGCCGCGCGTTGCAGGGCCAGCCGGCTCCACACCGACGACAGCGAGGCCGCCAGATGCTCGATATCGGCGTCCGTGTGCAGGGGCGACGGTGTGATGCGCAGCCGCTCGGTGCCGCGCGGCACGGTCGGATAGTTGATCGGCTGGACATAGACGCCGTAATCGTCCAGCAGCAGGTCGGAGATCTGCTTGCAGACCACGGGATCGCCCACCGTCACCGGGACGATGTGGCTGGGATTGTCCATATGGTGGATGCCGTGGTCGCTCAGTCGCTTGCGGACCCTGGCAACCGCGCTGCGCTGCTTCTGCCGTTCGGCATCGCTACCCTTCAGATGCCGGATGCTCGCGATCGCCGCGGCGGCGACACCGGGCGGCAGAGCAGTGGTAAAGATGAAGGCTGAGGCGTAGCTGCGGACGAAATCGACGATGGCGGCCGAGGCGGCGATGTATCCGCCGACGCAGCCGAAGGCCTTTGCCAGGGTCCCCTCGATGACGTCGACCCGGTCCATGACGCCCTCGCGCTCGGCAACGCCGCCGCCGCGCGGGCCGTACATACCAACGGCATGCACCTCGTCCAGATAGGTCAGCGCGCCGTATTTTTCCGCCAGATCGCAATAGCGAGCGATCGGCGCGATATCGCCATCCATGGAATAAACGGATTCGAACGCGACCAGCTTGGGCCGGCCGGGGTCGGCCGCGGCGAGCAGCCTTTCGAGATCGTCGGCATCGTTGTGCGCGAAAACATGCTTCTCGGCGCGCGACTGGCGGATGCCTTCGATCATCGACGCGTGGTTGAACGCGTCGGAGAAAACGATGCAGCCCGGCAGCTTTGCCGCCAGCGTGCTCAGCGCGGCGAGGTTGGCGACATAGCCCGAGGTGCAGACCAGGGACGATTCCTTGCCGTGCAGGTCGCTCAATTCGCGTTCGAGCAGGACATGGAAATGGTTCGTACCCGCAATATTGCGCGTGCCGCCGGCGCCGGCGCCGCAACGGTCGACGGCTTCGTGCATTGCGCTCAGCACGTCCGGATGCTGACCCATGCCCAGATAGTCGTTCGAGCACCAGACCGTGACTTCGCGCGCCGCACCGTCCTTGCGCCGCGTCGCCTTCGGGAAATCTCCCGCATGCCGCTCGATATCCGTGAACACACGGTAACGGCCTTCCCGGTGCAGATTCTCAATCTGCTGCTGGAAGAAATGGTCGTAATTCATGGGGTCTCCCATAGGGCCGCCCCGGTCGCCGCAGCAGTCATCCGGCGGATGGGGAACCGGCTTTTCAGTACCGTCTTTGGCGCAGGAGTCCTTCACGGAAAATTGCCGCAAGGATGTTGCGGCCGCCGGCGCCGATTCCGGTCCTGCGCGCAGTTTCGAGCGTCCAATGCGATTCCTGCGGCCGTGCTGACCCGACCGTCGACCGTCGGATATCGGCTGCCGATCGCCGCGCGCGACTGCGGTGCCTTTCGTCGAAAATTGCGGGACTGCCGTCGAATGCCAATTCCCCCGGACCGAACTTGCAGAGACAGTTCCGCCATTGCCATTGTCGAGTCGCCGGCCGGCGAATATTAATCTTTCGCGTTCTCTGAAGCGTAATTTGCATTGACTAGGCGGTGTATCTTCGCGGGTTGAGGGAAGCGCCGGTTGCAGAGCACAGATTTCCCGTAAAGAGGTACTCAGCCGAAACCAGACGACATTCGTGCTTATCGCTGCTCCGAAACTATGTCTTGTTTTTCGATCGGACTTAGGTTAGGGCGATGGTGCTGGATGGCGTACTGTTGTTTCCTGCGTGCGCTGCGCGCAGATTTGGCCGGTCGTCGGGCTTGCTGTTAGCTGGAACAAAGTATCCAACCGGCATATGAAATATAAAATCAGCCTCTGTTGAAATCGGACCATCGGGCGGTCGAAAACGGTAGTTCGTCGTACAATGCCGTTAACCGCAAGGAGAAGAAAAGTATGTCATCGCATTCAATCGACCAAAGCGGCCTCACGAAAGGGCAGCTCCGCAAACTAAACGCGCTCTGCAAGTCGGTCGGCCACGAAATCGGCGAGCGCGCCTTCGTCGAGTGGATGTCGTCGCAGACGGCGGAAGACGGCGACAGCAGTGCGGAGCTGATCGCCGACACGCTCTGGCCGCTCGTCCAGGACGGCAGCCTGAGGATCCCGCGCGGCGGCTACAGGGTCCGGCGCGGGCGCGGCAGGATTATCGTCGAGCCGGCCGGTTAATTAGGCGAGCAGCAGTCTGCTGAGCGGTTGGGGAGCGCCTCGCTGCCGCGGGGCGCTTTCTTTGCCCGGTATGTTCAGCCTTGCGTCAGCCGCGGCGCTGTGATCGGCAAACCGCCTGCCGATTCCGAATGCACGGCGCGGGCGCCGAAGCCCGACAGTTCGCCAGGTCCGGATGCCGCGCACCGGCTTCCGGAGTCAAGACGTATTCCGGTCCGTATAGTCTACCGTGGGTGCGGCTTTTCGGGGACGATCTCGGGCGGCGTCAAACATATTGTTCGACTGACCCGGCCCGTCTCGATCGCCGGCGCAAACGCAGCAGCGAACGGTCCGGAACCGGACCCGGCCGCAGTCCTCTTCAGACCCGACTGCGAATTCAGGCAGGTCCGGCCATTGGATCCGGTGACGGTACGCAGCAGGCGCTTTGAACGGCACCTTGCCGCCCTACTGGCACATCGACCGGATATTTTCTGACTCGGGCGGCGATCGAATTGTTATATTTTCTATCCGCCAATCGAAACGAGCGCACGGAATTGGCAGCCGAATAATCGGAATTCGCCGCTTCCCGCTGGAAGCGTCCGGATCGGGAGGATCGGCTTGCTGCGCGGACGGGGTTTGCAACTACGCGATGGCATGCCGATACAATCGGAGACTACCGAGCCGGTTTAGCGTATCGGAATATCACGACAGGTTCGCAGGCAGCGCCGTATTTGCAGCCCGTCGTCAATGTATGTCAATTCAGCGTAATTCGAACATCGCGTCGATACAGCCGATCCTTGCTCGTCGGACTGGCGAAGCACTCCTATGAGCCGCGCAACCCGGAACTTGGCCCGGCGCCGATTGGCCGGAAGGCGCTTCTTTCTCGAACATTAGTCTCGCACTCCGCAATTCGGCTAATCGCAAAAGGGCAACTCACGTCGAGGTATAATGGGCTGCGACCGTGATCGGAGCGTCGACGGGACCGGGCGGCTAAATGATCTTGTCACAGCGACCGCAGCCGGCGCGGCCTGTGCGGCAGGCTGCCGGCTGCCGGCCCGGCAGTGCCGCGCAGACCGTGACCGCGGTGAGAAATCCGGGTTAGGTATTGGTCAAGCCTTTTTGGGTCGTGTTAGGGTGACCGGGTAACTTTCACTGTCCGCCGCCGGCAATCAGCTGTTGCCGGACCGGACCATCGTCGGGGTCAACGGGAGGAGAAATCCATGACCAACACCGGAAAAATCCATCGAGGCTTGCGCCGCAGCGCAGCGGTTGCGTCGCTGGCGGCAGGCGGGCTGATGCTGGCCGCCCTGCCGGCTGCCGCGCAGAAGGATATCGTGATCGGCGCCAAGGAGCCGGGATCGTCCTTCTACACCTATGCCGCCGCCATCGCCGGTGTGCTCACCAAGGCCACCGGCAAGACCGGCAAGGTGCTCTCGGTCGCCGGCGCCGGCGTCTGGCTGCCGATGATGGAGAACAAGGAAGCCGATGTCGGCCTGGTCTCCCACTACCAGGGCTGGGTTGCGAGCGTCGGGCGCAAGCCGTTCCCGCGCAAATACGATGTCCGCCTCGTGCTGGTCGGCGGCGGCATCAATGTCGGCCTGTACGTCCGCAACGATTCGCCGATCAAGTCGCGCAAGGAGATCAAGGGCAAGCGGATCGGCTGCAAATATGCCGGCAGCCCGGTGATCCACACCTACGCCGAAGCCGAAATCGCCAATCCCGGCTACGGGTGGGGCGATCTCAAATGCGTGCCGCGGACCTCTCTCTACGCCGGCCAGCGTAACGATGTTAAGGAAAATCGGCTCGAGGTGTTCTACGCCTCGGTCGGCTCGGGGGTCACCCGCGAGCTCGATTCGACCATCGGCATCCGTTTCCTCGGTGTCGATCCGGCACCGGAGGCGGTGACCCGCATGAACAAGGTCTACCCGGTCGTCGTTACCAAGGTGAAGGCGGGGCCTCCCGGCATCCGGGAGGACATGTGGCTGGTCCGCCTGCCGGTCTATCTGATCACCCAGAAGAATGTCAGCGCCGACGTGGTCTATGAAGTGACCAAGGCGTTGTGGGACCAGAACGAAGCGCTCAAGAAAGCGCACAAGCGCACCCGCAGCTGGGATCGCGGGAACTTCGCCGATCCCCAGGCGATCCTGCCCTACCATCCGGGTGCGATCCGGCTCTACAAGGAGAAGGGCGCCTGGACCAAGCAGATGGAAGACGCCCAGGCCGGGCTGACGAAAGGCATGTAAGAGCACCGGCGCATAACCGGTGAAGCGGTCCGGCGCCGGTCGGCGCCGGGCCGTTTTTCTGCCGCCGCTTTGGCGGCGCGAGCAGGTGTAATCCATTGCCGGAAAATCGGGAGGGCGGCCGTTGAGCGATGACGGCGGTATCGAGCGGGGCCGGACGCTGAGCCGGCCGGCCGAACGCGAGCTGGTCCGGGTCGTCGCCGTCCTGATCGCGCTGGTCGCCCTCTCCTACGTGCTCGACATTTTCATCTCCTTCGACATCACCTTCTACAAGGAGCAGTTTTTCGGCCTGCTCTACGGCCTGGTCTTCGCCGGCGGATTTCTGGTTTTCCCGGCGACCAAGGGCGCGCCGCGCGACCGGATCGCCCTGTACGATTACGTTCTGGCGGCGCTCGGGCTGGCGATCGGCCTGTATGTCTTCATCGCCTACCCGGCGATCGTGCTCACCGCCGGCATCATCACACCGTTCAAGACGGCGCTCGGCGCCATTGCGGTCCTGATCATCCTGGAGCTGACCCGGCGCATCTTCGGCTGGCCGCTGGTGATCCTGGCCGCCATTTTCATCCTCTACGCCAAGTTCAACTATCTGTTGCCCGGCGCGCTCGGCGGCAGGGGCAAGGACTGGGCGCGCCTCGCCGTCTATCTCTATCTCGATACCAACAGCATACTCGGGCTGATCGCCGCCGTCGTGTTCGGCATGGTCTTCGCCTTCATCCTGTTCGGCCGGGTGCTCTTCGCGACCGGCGGCGCGGATTTCTTCACCGATCTCAGCATGGCCCTGATGGGCCGCTGGCGCGGCGGACCGGCCAAGGTCGCGGTGGTGGCAAGCAGCCTGTTCGGCACCCTCTCCGGCAGCGCGAGCAGCAATGTCGTGATCACCGGCTCGATCACCATTCCGATGATGACGCGCATCGGCTACCGGCCGTCGGTCGCGGCTGCCGTCGAATCGGTGGCGTCGAGCGGCGGCGGGCTGATGCCGCCGATCATGGGCGCAACCGCCTTCATCATGGCGGAATTCCTGTCGGTGCCCTACCGGGAGGTCGTCATCGCCGCCCTGCTCCCGGCAGTCCTCTACTACGTCTCGCTGTTCCTGCAGGTCGATCTCGAAGCCGCCAAGGCCGGTATCAAGGGCTTCGCCGGAGACCGGATACCCCGATTGTTCGCCGTCCTGCTGCGCGGCTGGGTTTTCGTCGCGCCGCTGGCCCTGCTGGTCTACTGCCTGTTCGTGATCTTCCTGAGCCCGTCTAAATCGGCAATGATCGCGACCGCTGCCCTGATCGTCGTCGGCTTCGCGCGTCGCGAGACCTGGCTGACCCCGCGCCGGGCCATCGCCAGCCTCGACGATACCGGGCGGCTGCTGATCGAAATCGGGGTGATCGGCGCCGTCGCGGCAATTGTGGTCGGTATCGTCAACCTGACCGGCCTGGGCCTGGTGTTCTCGCAGATCCTGCTGTCGATATCCGGCGGCAGCTTGCACCTGCTGCTGTTGCTCACCGCGGCGGCCAGCATCGTGCTCGGCATGAGCATGCCGGTTACGGCATCCTACATCATCCTGGCCGTACTCGCTGCGCCGGCACTGGTCGAGGCGGGCGTACCCGAAATGGCGGCCCATCTCTTCATCTTCTATTTCGCCATCCTGTCCTTCATCACGCCGCCGGTCTGCGTCGCGGTCTATATCGCGTCGGCCATCGCCCGGTCGAAACCGATGGAAACGGCGGTGCACGCCATGAAGCTGGGCATCGTTGCCTATGTCGTGCCCTTCGTCTTCGTGGCGGACGCTGCCCTGCTGATGGAGGGCGCGCCGGCGGATATCGCGCTCGCCTTCGTCACCGCGGTGATCGGCTTTATCGGGCTGGCGGTCGCGTTGCAGGGGTATTTCACCCGCGTCGTGCCGTGGTTCGTGCGCGTGCCGCTGGGGGTCGCGGCCATCCTGGCGCTGGTCGATATCGTCGAGGTGCGGGTCGCCGGCGCTGTCGCCGTGCTCGCGCTCGTCGGCTGGCAGCACGTCGCCGCGGCGCGGGCCTGAGAACGGACGGCGTTTCGAAAGGGAGGCAATTTTCCATGGCCGACTTTCCCGGCATGAGAACCGTGCGGATTCAGGACCGGCCGGCGCAGGTCTACCGGGGCGACCTGTGCGTCGTCGGCTCCGGCGCCGGCGGCCTGTCGGCGGCGCTCGAAGCGGTCCGGCTCGGCCAGAAGGTCGTGATCGTGGATGCCGCGCCCCACATCGGCGGCCAGGCAGTCGGCGCGGCGCTGGGCACGATCTGCGGACTGTTTCGCAACGGCCCGGCGCCCCGGCGCCTGACCCACGGCGTCATGGACGGCCTTTTCGACGCCCTGTTTGCCCAGGGCGACGCCAACCTGCGCCGGGTGCGCGGTACCTTCATCCTCGATTATGTGCCGAACGCCTGGATGCGCTGGGCCGAGCGGCAGATCGCCGAAACCGGGATCGTCCCCCTGCCCGGCGCCATCGTCCGGCAGGTCGAGCACCGGGACGGGATCGTCGAAGCGCTCGCGCTCAGCACGCGCTTCGGCGACGCCCGGGTCGAGGCCAACCGCTTCATCGACGCCTCGGGCGACGCCGTCCTGCCTTGGCTGGCGGGCCAGGAATTGCGCGAATCGGAAAAGCCGGTGTTCGGCACGGTGATGGCAATCCTGGAGGACGTCGATACCGACCTGTGCTCCGGCTATCCCCGCTCGCTCTATCACGGCCTGATCCGCGAACACGGTAAGGAGTTCGGCCTGGTACGCGCCGAGGGGCCGGTCTTCGTCATTCCCGGCACGCGCAAGCTGCTGCTCAACCTGACCCATGTCGAGACGCCGATGGAGACGGCCGGGCTGGCGCTCGCCGGGATCGAGGGAAGGCGCCAGGTCGATGCCCTGCTCAGCCTGTTCCAGCGCGAGCTGCCGGACGCTTTCGGCGAGGCCAGGGTCGCCGTCTACGGCAACGCCGGCCTCCGCCAGACCCGGACCATCGTCGGCCGGAGCCATGTCACCGTGGAGGATGTCGCGACCGGCGCCCGGCCGCCCGACGCCATCGCGCGCACGACCTGGCCGATCGAAATGCACGGCGACATGGCCGGCGCCGACTGGACCGTGTTCGACGAGGACCACATCCACTACATCCCGTTCGGCGCGATGGTGCCGGAGGGGCTCCACAATGTCGTCGTCGCCGGGCGCTGCATCGACGCCGAACCGGCGGCGCTCGCCAGCCTGCGGGTCATGGGTCCCTGTTTCGCCATGGGTCGCGCCGCCGCGACCGCGGCGCATCTGAACGCCAGCGGCTCCCTGCACCAGATCGACATCGCCGCCCTGCAGGACGCGGTGAGCGACAACCTCACCCGCGAGACCACCGACTCCTGGGCCGGCGACATCGTCCGCGAAACCGGCCCGGAAGCCGAGGGGAAAGGGGCGTAGGGAGCGCGCGCCGATGCAGCAGATCGAGCCGGACCTCTGGCAGAGCGGCATCCACCGGTCGGGGATCCTGAACAGCCATGCCTATTGCCTGACCCGACCGGCCGGCAATGTGCTGTTCTACAATACGGGCGACGAGGGCGATCTGGCGCAGATCGAAAGGCTGGGCGGCATCCGCTATCAGCTTCTCACCCATCGCGACGAAGCCGCCCTTTCGCTCAAGCGCATCAAAGAACGGTTCGGTTGCAGCCTGGGCTGCAGCGCCCCGGAAGCGCCCGCCGCCTTCAGGCATGCGCCGGTCGATATCGTCTTCGGGGCGGATGACCGCCGGCTGGGGACATCGACATATTGCATACCCCCGGCCACACCGACGGCAGCCTCTGCTTCTTCTACCGCTCGCCGCACGGCAAATCCTACCTGTTCAGCGGCGACACGATTTTCCACTGGAACGGCCGGTGGGCGACGCTGGTTCTTTCCAAAGCCAGCGGCAGCAAGGCTACCCTGGCCGACAGCCTGTTGCGGCTGCGGGAGCTAAATCCCGACCTCGTCATGAGCAGCGGTTTCGTCGGCGACGTCGCGATGGCGGCGGTCACGCGCGACGAATGGGCCGAGGCCATCGACAGTACTGTGCGGCGTTTGAAGCGGTCATCCCGATAGTGCGCGGCCGGCCGCGATTCCCGTAGCGCCGTGCGCCGCTCAGTAATCGTTCCGGCATTGGCCGGACACTCTTGCCCGCTCCGGATTTACTTGCGATCTTTTGGGGCTATTGCCGCAATCATTCCAATTCCATTGCATATTGCTGTTCGCATTCCGCACGGTTTGGCCCTAATCGGGCGCCGGGCGAGAATGTCCGGCCGAATCGACGTGGAGAGCCCAGTATGAACGACCTGCCGACAGGCGCTTCCGCGATGCATGCCGGTATGGCTGCCCCGTCGATGGCGGGGCTGCACGACGCGGCTGCGCGTGAGACGGCAGACAACGGCCCTGGCGCCGGCAAAGTCATCGTGCTCGGCAACGAGAAGGGCGGGACGGGCAAGTCGACCACGGCGATGCATCTGATTGTCGCCCTGCTGCGCGACGGCCGGGCGGTGGCGAGCGTCGACCTGGACGGTCATCAGGGCACTCTGACACGCTATGTCGAGAACCGGCGCAGTTTTGCCGAGAGCGAAGGCCTGCGCCTCCAATTGCCGGACCACCACCGCGTCGCCGGCGGTGACGCGGACATAGCCGAAGCCGACGCCCTGATCGACCGGCTGGCCGCGTCCCGCGACTATGTCGTGCTCGATTGCCCCGGCACCGACAATGCGCTCGCCCGCCACGCCATCTCCCGCGCCGACGTCCTGATCACGCCGGTCAACGACAGCTTCATCGATCTCGACCTGCTGGCCCGGATCGGCGGCACGCCGCCGCGCGTCCTGGGGCCCAGCGTCTACAGCCAGACCGTCTGGGAAGGCCGCCAGCGCCGCGCCATGAACGGCGGGCGGCCGATCGACTGGATCGTGCTGCGCAACCGGCTGAGCCCGCTCGATTCGCACAACAAGAAGAATGTCGGCCTGACCCTGGACGAGCTCGCCCGGCGCATCGGCTGCCGCTGCCTCGACGGCTTCCACGAGCGGGTGATCTTCCGCCAGCTCTTCCTGCAGGGCCTGACCGTGCTTGACCTGCGCGAGGACGGCGCCGGCGTCGCGCTCAACATGTCCCATGTTGCAGCGCGGCAGGAGATCCGCCGGCTGGCCGATGCGGTGCTGGGACGCGGTGCGGGCAAAGTAAAGGCCGGGTCGCCTGTGAAAGCCGGCCCTGGCGGCACTGACCCCATGCTGGCAGGGCTGTAGGCAGCCGCCTTACGCCTCGGGATCGCCGTGTGTCAGGTAGGCCCACATCCGTTCGACGACTCCGCCGCCGGTACCCGAACGCGCCTCGACTTCCTCGGGTGAAAGCGGGACAGCGTCGCCGGCGCAATCCGATCCGATCAGGAACGACTCGATGCGCGCGGCATCCTCCAGGAACCAGGCCCAGGTCACCGCGGCTTCCAGGCTGTCACCGGCTGTTACAGCGCCGTTGCCGCGCATGACTACGGCCTTGGCGTTGCCCAGCGTTTCGGCAATGCCGCCGGCGATGGTATCGTCACGCGCCAGCAGGGGCGAATCCCACAAGGGCGGCGACGGCGCGAAAAAGGCGGCATTGCCGTGCCACGGCCGGGGCGTGCGCCGCAGCAAGGAGAGCGCCATGATCGCCGGCGGCATGATGCGGCAGACGCCGCCCACCTCCGGCCGGCGCGCGTAGATTTGCTGGTGAATACGCACTTCGCCCAGCACACCTTCGGGCAGCGGCCCCGATACCGGCACGACGACACCGGATTCGCCCGGCGCGATGATACCCATCGGCTTCGCGGCACAGACCAGGAAGCGACCGGCATCGAGCCGCGCGCTGCAATGGCCGTAGGCATGAACGAGGCCGGCACTGGCGAGGGCGCGCGCCGCCAGCCTGACTCGGCGCTGGATTTCGGCACGAGCGCAGGTCACGTCGGTCATGGCAAACGCGTTCGTTTGTCAGTGCGGACAGCAGCCAGGTAATTGACCAGCATGTCCCGCCAGAGCAGGTGGAGACGCTCGAAACGGGCCGGTTCATCCTGCCAAAAGGCGCGGATCGCCAGGCCGCGGATCATGCTGATGGTCAGCCATAGAATGTCTTCCGCCAGATGCTCGGGGATATCGGCGGTGCGCAGCACATCGAGCCAAGCCCGTTCCACCGGCAATCGGTGGGCGCGGGCGATCGCCTGCACCTGCGAGCGAATCGCCGGATCCTTGCCGGCGGACATCAGAATGTCGAGCGCGACGAGAAAATGGTCGCCGAAAAAAAATGCCTCGCTGTCGCGGATGATCTCCTCAATCGGGTCGGCGGCGTCGGCGAGGTCGCGCGCGCGGCTTTCGGCTTCGGCCCGCGACGCGGCGAAAGCATATTCGAGCGCCGCCAGCGCCAGAGCCTCCTTGGTCGGGAAATAGTGCAGCAGCGCGCCGCGCGACACGCCGGCCACCTCCTGCGCCTCGGCGATCCGGAACCCGGAATAGCCGCGCCTGCGAATCACGTCGAAAGCGGCGAGGATAATGCGCTCGCTGGTTTCCTCCCGGTGCTCCTGCCGGGTCCGGCGGCGCTTCGTCGTTACGGTCATGGCGACGCCGCTCCGCCCGAATCGATGTAAACGGCGTCGATGTAGACGGAGTCGCCGATAACGGTGACCGGCCAGGTCTTCAGCGGCTCGCGGCAGGGCATCTGGATGGCTTCCCCCGTAGTGACGTCGAAGGCGCCGAAATGCCAGCCGCATTCGACGATCCTGCCGTTCAGCATGCCTTCCTCGCTCAGCGAGGATTGGCCGTGAGTGCAGAGATCGTCGGTGACATGGAATTCGCCGTCGACATTGTAGACCGCAAGCCGGTGTCCACCGGGCAATTCGGCCTGGCGTATGTCGCCGGATTCCAGGCCGGCCGTATCGCACAGTCTGACCAGATCGCCCATGCGGCTATAACATCGTGCTGCCGCCGTTGACGCCGATCACCTGCCCGTTGACGAAGGCGGCCTCGGCCGAGGCGAGATAGGACACCATTGAGGCAACCTCCGCCATCTCGGCGGGCCGACCGACGGGAATGATGTCGATGAACTTCTGCGCCACCTCCGGCGCCTTGTCGAAATAATCGTCCAGCTGCGGCGTGCGCGTGGCGCAGGGCGCAATGGCGTTGACGGTGATGCCCTGCGGCGCGAACTCGCGGGCGAGCCCTGTGGTCAGCCCGTGCATGCCGCCCTTCGCGGCGTTGTAGGCAGCGTGGTCCCACAGCCCGTTGCGCACCGAATCCGCGCCGATATTGACGATACGGCCGTAACCCTGCTCCGCCATGATCGGCAGCGCAGCCCGACTGCACCAGATTGCCGTCCACAGGTTCCGGTCTATTGTGGCCTTGAGGGTTTCCGGCGTGTGATCGAGGAAAGGGCGGATGACTCCGCCTCCGGCATTGTTGACCAGAATGTCGATCCGGCCGAACCCGTCGCGGGTGGCCGCGATCAGGTCGCGGGCGTTGTCTTCTTCGGCAAGATCGCCGGCGACAGCAGCAACCTCGTGGCCGGACAGCGTCGCCAACCTGTCCGCCGCCGCTTCGAGCCCGGCTTCGTCGAGATCGCCCAGCGCCACCCTCGCCCCATCCCTTGCGAGGCGTTCGGCGATCGCATAGCCGATGCCGTTGGCGCCGCCCGTGACGACGGCGACGCGACCGTCGTGCCACGCCTTCGAGAAGCCGAAAGCGGCGCCGGGATCGGCGATCATGCCGCTGCCTCGAACCGGCCGACTTTGGCGAAGTCGAGGCTGGGCAGGCCGCCCCAGAAATCGAGCGATTCGGGCACCGGCGGCAAGGTTCGCGGCGCCCGGGCGCCGGTTTCCGCGAACTCTTCCATGCCGAAGCTGTATTCCACCGTCATGCCGTCCGGATCGAGGAAATAGAGGAAGATACTACCGGACGGTGGATGGCGGCCCGGCCCGTAGACGATCTCGACACCGTTCTTCTTGAGCCGGTTGAGCGCCCGGCCGACATCGTCGATATCCGTCACCATGAAATTGACATGGTGCAGCCGGTTCTCGTCGGCCCGCGCAATCCCCAGCGAGTGGTGGAACCGGTTCGGGAAGCAGCGCAGGAAAGAGACAAGGCCGTCGACCTCGTCGGACAGCAGAAAACCGAGGTCGCGGATCAGCGAATCCCGCATCGCCGGCAGGTCGGGCGTGGACACGACGACATGGCCGAGCCGGGCGATCCTGGCGAGGCGCGCCTCGAACGGGTCGGCCATCTGCTCCATGCCGGCGAAATATTCGAGCGGGAGCCCGGTGCCGGGATGGTGGAAGCGCAGGCTTCGGCCCTGGCGGAGCGCGGCGGTCTCCTCCGCATCGACCCATGCCGGGCCGTAGCCGCACCGCTCCAGATGGCCGAAGGCGCGCTCCAGGTCGTCTCCGGATTCGAGTTCGAAACCGATCCGTTTCAGACCGGGTTCGGGCGCCTGGCTCAGCAGGATATTGTGATGGTCCGGCCCGCAGCGCAGCGCCGCCTGCGCCTCCGTCACCTCGGTCGTGTCGAGGCCGACGATATCGGTATAGAAGGCGAGGGTGCGGGCGAGGTCGGTGACGTTGAGCGCTACATAACCCAGCCGGCTGTAGCGATAATCCGCGCTCATCGGGGCCGCCTCACAGCAGAATGCTGATACGGCCCTGGGGGCGCAGGCCTTCCATATCCAGGAAGCACCATTTCTCGGCAATCTTGAGTGCGCCGTTCGGCCGGACCAGCTTGTAGCGCGTGCTGCCGATATAGGTGTCGGTGACGCCGTCCTTGGACCGGAACGTGGCAAAAGCGGCGGTCACCGTCGCCGATTCGTCGTCGATCTTCCGTATCCGCACGTTGCTGACCAGGTGCCGCGTCTTCGAGCGCGGAAACTCGGCATGCGCGGTTTTCTTCTTCAGCCGGGTCACCCGCTCCTCAAGCCGCGTCCTGTCGTCGGCGATATAGAACAGGTTGTCGGCAGCCTTCGCCGATTTGTCGAGGTCGGTCGACGGCACATTGTAGACTGCGTCGTCCGCAAACAGATCAAGCCAGGCCTCGAGGTCCCAATCGTCGAGGAATTCGGCCTCGGCGAAGACAAACTCCTCGGCCTCGTCGCGTGTCAGTCGAAAGGTCATTTCCGGCCCTCCCCTCAGGCCGCGAGGCCGAAGCCGTCGGCGCGGGATATTCGCGACTGCCATTCGGTCCAGAACGCCCGCATCTGCGCTTCGTCGTCGAACGACGGCTCGGCCTTGCCTATGCCCTTCGAAATGTCGTTCCATCGGGCTTCTTTGAGGTTCCGGTAGCCCATCTGGCACTTCTCCATGGCCTCGACATCGTCCGGCGTGGCGAACCCGCCCGGTCCGAGAAATTCCAGGAAATTGTACAGGCGGTATTGGCGCGCCCAGTCCACTTCGCGGCGTGGCGCCAGCGCCCAGGCGTTCACATTCATGAAGTCCGGCGCGTCGGGATAGTAGGTGCGCACGGTGATCGCCATGATGTCGTTGACGATCAGGTTCGGGAAGATCAGCAGATTGCGGTTGTAATGCGCGATTCGGTCGGCCTTGTCCGGCCCCAGCCGCTCGACCAGCTCCGCCTTGACGTCCTCGAGCTGCGCCTTGACCTCCTCGCCCCACATCGGAATCCACTGGGCGATGGTACGGCCCCAGGGCGCCTTGTATTCGAGCACCGCGTGGCCGTTGCCCAGATCGAATGCCCGCCCGACCAGGGGCTGCTTGATCAGCCCGCCGCTGACATTCATCAGATAGTCGAGATAGGTGGCGTGGGTCGATTCGGCGTGATAGCCGTCTACGCTGTTTTCGGTCAGCAGCTTCCAGTTGGACCGGATCGCGTATTCCTGCGTTCCGCCGACGATCTCCATGCCGTGTTTCGAATGCAGCGAGAGCAGTTCGATATAGGGCATCGCGGCGCCCAGATAGTCGTCCAGGGAAGGTCCGTCGGGGTCGAAGCAGACGAACCAGAAGCCGGCGCAGTTATCCAGCTTCGGCACCGGGGTGAGATCGCCGCCGCCGCTTTCGCGGAAATTCTCGCCGTAGGAGTCTTCGCCGGGCAGATGCTTAAGCCGTCCGTCGTTTCCGAAGACCCAGCCGTGGTACATGCACTGGAAGGATTTGGCCGAGCCGCTGCGCTCGCGGCAAACCGAAGCGCCGCGATGGGGGCAGGTGTTGAGATAGGCGCGGAACTCCCCGTCGGCCTGACGGGCAAAGAGAATATTCCGCCGGGCGACCGTGCGCGTCAGGAAGTCGTTGGGCTGATCCAGCTCCGATTCATGGCCGAGATAGAGCCAGCATTTGTCGAAGATTTCCCGGTATTCGGCGTCCGTGACCGCCGGATCGACGAAGGCGCGCCGGGACACCTTGAATGTCTTCAGATCCTCGTCGATCCGTACATAGGCGCCGTTGGTTCCGCTCATCCGCTTCCTCCCGATTCCTGTCCCGCAGCCCACGGTCTTGCGCTACAGTCCGTCCGGACGGTTTATATTTCTCGCACGCGCAAAGTCAAGCGCGACCTGCGCTTCGGCTAACCGCCATCCTCGAGAAATGCGATGGCCTCGATCTCGACCTTGTATTCCGGCCCGGCGAGGGCGTTGACGCCGATCAGTGTCGAGGCCGGCATTCGGCCGTCGAAGAACTCCTTCCGGGCGCGGCCGATCTCCGGGCGGTCGGCAATGTCGGTGAGATAGATGGTCAGCTTGGCGACATCGGCGAGCGAGCCGCCGGCGGCCTCGACCAGCTTTTCGATCTTCGCGAAACAGGCGCGCGCCTGCTCGTAGGCCGAGTCGCCGCCGATGACGCCGCCGGCGGCGGCGGACGCCACCATGCCGGACAGGACAACCTGGTTGTCGGCCTTCAGGCAGTTGGAAAAGATATTGCCCGGAAACTCCGGCGCTTCCGGTGCCGTAATCTGCTCGAACCTGACCGATGTCGGCATTTCCAGTTCCTTTCGGTTTCCGGCCTATCCGGCCGGCGCTTCCCCGCTGTGTTCCGCTTCGGCCTGCACTGCCGCCATCGCCTTGGCCTGCTGCAGCGCCTCGCGCGCCATCAGGCCGCGGACCCGGGTCAGGCCGAGATCGTGGCTGTAGAGATGTTCGCGCGCGTCGGCGTCGGCGGCCATGGTCTCCATGACCAGCCGGTCCTGCTCCAGGACGTGCCAGTGCCGCTCCTCCAGCCGGGTCCGGTAAAGGAACTGCCAGACATCGGCCTGCCAGCCGCTCACCTTGCGGTGGCGCCAGAAAAAGCAGGCCGAAGTCTCCGCGTCGATCGGCGTGACGTGGAAGACGATGCCGAAATTGCCGCCCGGCCCGCCGGTCGCCGGATAGGGGATTTCCAGGCAGACCGCCTGGAAGTTGCGGTCGTACCATTCGCTCCAGTCGAAATTCAGATCCTTCTGGCCGGTCTTCTCGAACACGAAGCCGGTGTCGGTGTCGCGGGTGCGGAATTCCGCCTGCCGGGAGCCCTGCTGCATCGAATGGGCGGTCGTGTGCAGAAAGGCGCCGTGCATCGGATCCATGTTGTTGTCGATCAGGAAGCGATAGGGGCAGCGCCATTCCGTGTAGCAGAGGATCGCCCGGTAGTCTCCGTTCGCCAGCCGATCGGGCGGGGTGAAGGCGGCCGGCGGGGCTTCCGGATCCGACCCGTACCAGGCATAGACCGCGCCGCGGTGCTCGCGCGCCGGATAGTTGCGGACGGCGCGCGTGCCGACAAGGGCGCAGCCGGGCTCGCCGGGAACCGCCGCCACCGTGCCGTCGCCGAGGATCTGCGCGCCGTGATAGACGCAGACCAGCCGGTCGCCGTCGATGCGGGCGAGCGAAAGCGGCGCGCCGCGGTGCGGGCAGCGGTCGTCCATCAGCCGGACCGCGCCGTCCCGGTCGCGCCAGGCGACCAGGTTCCGGCCCCAGCGCGTCAGCGCCAAAGGGCCGGCGCCGATCCGGTCGGACGGGCAGATGCCGTACCAGCGGTCGTAAAGGCCGGTCGCCAGAATCGCCTGGGTCGCCTCGCCGGCCCGCGGCTTCGGAGCCGGGTCGTTCATCGCGCCGCCACCGGTCGTTCCCGTCCCCCGGCCCCGGACAAGTCGGAGTCGGACCCGGCCGGATTGCCGAGCCGCTGCATGGCGGCCGGGAAGTTGGCTTCCGTCCACGCGTCGCCGTCCGGGGTTTGCAGCCCGGCGTCGTTCAGGGCGTCGGCCAAGTCCGGCAAGTCGTGGATGCCCGCGGCGAAGGCCGCTTCCAGGGCCGCGCTCAGCCGGTCCTCGTAGTCCGTCGGCGCCGTCGTGCGGAACTGCCACGGCTCGATCGAGAGGCCATTGTGCGGCAGGCGCGGATGATCGCCGCCGCCGGCGCCGCTCGACACAGGCGCTTCGGCCACAGTGTCCGACCCCGGCGACCGGTCTTCGCCAATCCCGCCGGCCACGCGCCGTTCCGCCGATTCCCGGGCCAGCCGCTCGCGCACCTTCAGGAAATCGTAGGAGACGAAAACTTCCGTGCGGAACACGCCCCAGGCCGAGCGCTCCAGCTCGACATTGACCGCCTGGAGTCGGTCCGGCGGCAGCCGCAGGGTCACGATCTGGCCGAGGCCCATCGCGACCGTCCAGGACACGATCTCGACCCCCTCGGGCGGGAAGCGCCGCCACCAGTCGCGCGCGTCGAGCGCCGTCTGGAATTCCCCCAGCACCTTCGACTGATCGTGCTTCAGGAACACGGTCAGCAGGATATCGCCGCCTGCGATGTCATTAGGTTCTGCCATCGGCTCCCCGCCCGGTCTGCGGCCGCCAGCCGCCAGGAAAGCGTGACTCAGAAGCGCCGGAAAGACAAGATGAGCGGGACGGAGGACTTCGCCGACTAACCACTCGCCGCAATGGATACCCGCACCCCGGAACAGCGCCGACGCATTATGCAGGCGGTCAAGAGCAAGCACACCAGGCCGGAATTGATCGTGCGCCGGCTGTTGCACGGCATGGGCTATCGCTACCGGCTGCACCGCAAGGATTTGCCGGGCAGGCCGGATATCGCATTCGTTTCACGGCGGAAAGCGATCTTCGTGCACGGCTGTTTCTGGCACGGACACGGCTGTTCGAAGGGACGCTTGCCGAAATCCCGCCTCGACTACTGGCAACCGAAGCTTGACGAAAACATGCGTCGGGATAGAATAAAACAGGAACAATTGAGAGGCTTGGGTTGGAATGTGCTCGTCGTATGGCAATGCGAGATTGCGGATATCGATGAATTGGCGAAGCGACTACAATATTTTGTGGATGAATCGGAAAATTCGATCGACATCTAGTGACGATCCCGATATTGTAGGAGCGAATATCAACGGGAGCCGGGCTGTACTGCAATGAGACCCATCGGGATCGATCTGTTTGCCGGCGCCGGCGGGCTGAGCCTCGGTTTCGAGCAGGCCGGCTTCGACATTGCGGCGGCCGTCGAGATCGATCCGGTGCATTGCGCGGTTCACAAATTCAATTTCCCACGCACCGCCATTGTCCCCCGGTCCGTCGAAGGCCTGAGCGGAGCCGCGATCGTCGAGGCCGCGGGTATCGGCTATCGGCCAGTCGATTGCGTGTTCGGCGGCGCGCCCTGCCAGGGCTTTTCCCTGATCGGACATCGCATACTCGACGACCCGCGCAACCGGTTGGTGCGCGAATTCGTTCGCCTCGTCGCCGAACTCGGCGCGCGGACATTCGTCTTCGAGAATGTGAAGGGGCTCACGGTCGGCAGGCATCGCGCGTTTCTCGACGAACTCGTGACGGAATTTTCGGACGCCGGCTACGATGTGCGGATACCGTGGCGGGTTCTAAACGCGGGCCACTTCGGCACGCCGCAGCATCGCGAACGCCTGATCCTGCTCGGCGCGCGCAAGGGCGAGCGATTGCCCGACTATCCCGACCCGACAACCAACATCGCCGGCGGGCGAAATCGGATAGACGACCTGCCCGACGGGCCGACCTGCGCCGACGCGCTCGGGGATCTTCCCGATGCCGAACGATTCGGGGTGCTGGTCGACTGCGATGCGGTCAAGACCTCCGCTTTCGGAGAACCTTCTACTTACGCAACCGCATTGCGATGCCTCACCAACGATGCGTGGCATAGCGGTTATGCGCGCGAGTGGAATCCGGCGGTCCTGACGTCCAGCGCGCGCACGAAACATACCGCCATTTCCCGTCGCCGATTTTGCGGCACCAAACCGGGCTCGGTCGAACCGATCAGTAGGTTCTTCAAACTCTGCGCGACGGGCGTCTCGAATACACTACGCGCCGGCACGGACGGGGCGCGCGGGGCATTCACAAGCCCACGCCCAATTCACTACCGCTACGATCGCTGTATCACCGTGCGCGAGATGGCTCGGCTGCACGGTTTTCCGGACTGGTTCCGCTTCAACGCAACCAAATGGCACGGCGCGCGGCAGATCGGCAATGCGGTACCGCCGCCGCTCGGAAGAGCGATAGCCGGCAGCGTTATCGAAGCATTGGGTATCGTTCCGACCCGAACGTCGCGCGCGATCGCACTCGGCGACGCGGCGCTTCTGTCGCTCGATCTTTCCGGCGCCGCCGCACAATTCGGAGTTGACGCGCCGCCCAGCCGCCGCGACAGGAAAAGCGGCGCAACGAAGCGCAAACAGATCGACATAGAACGCGAGCGTCTCTCCGGGCAGCCGGCATATGCCTAAGAAGCTCAACAGATACCAAGCGCTGATCCAGAAGATTTTCTTCGATCGTTATAGGGAAGGCTCGACCGAATTCGAGTTCGAGCGGGAGGCGTTAGAAGAAGGAGCTGAAGAACTCGGCTTCGCTCGGGTCAAGAACCTCGGCGACGTCGCGTATTCATTCAGGTACAGAAACGACCTGCCGGATAAGATTTTAGACACCCAGCCCGAAGGACTCGAATGGATCATCGAGGGAGCCGGAAAGGGTCGCTACCGGTTCAGGCTGGTCAAAGAGAACCGAATCGTGCCGCGCGACAACCTCGCCGCAATAGACATACCCGACGCGACGCCTGAACTGATCCGGGCCTATGCGCTGGATGACGAACAGGCCCTGTTGGCGATCGTTCGCTACAACCGCCTGATCGATACCTTCCTCGGCCTGACGACCTACAGCCTCCAGAACCATCTTCGGACAACCGTCAAGGGCATGGGGCAAATCGAGATCGACGAACTTTATATCGGCCTCGACAAGTACGGCTGCCACTACGCCATCCCCGTCCAGGCCAAAGGCGGCAAGGATCGAATCGGTATCGTGCAGACCGCGCAGGATATCCGTTTCGTAGATGAGAGGTTCCCGGAAATGCGTTGCCGGGCGATTGCCGCTCAATTCTTGGACGATCAGGTCGTTGCGCTTTTTGAACTCACGCTGCAGAACGAAGAAATCAAAGTGGTCGAAGAGCGGCACTATCGTCTCGTTCCGGGCGACCGACTCGACGACGACGCGATCCGGGCCTACCGCAGTTAATTTGCGGCACCTTGAACGCGCCAGAGCGCGTGAGGCTTGAGGAGATGGCCCTGATACCGGATTCCCGGGAAACGATCCGGGCGCGGATCGCGCGCCATCCGGCCTTCCGCGAGGAACTGCTCAAGGAAGGCGTCGATTGCCTGCCGGCCGGCGATGTCGATACGGGCAAGGCGGTTCTGCGCGATTTCGTCAACGCCACCATCGGCTTCGGGGAACTCGGCGAACTGACCGACAAGTCGCCCAAGAGCCTGATGCGCATGCTCGGCCCGGACGGCAACCCGCAGGCCCGGAACCTGTTCGAGATTATCGGCTGCCTCCAGGACCGCGAAGGTCTCCGCCTCACGGTTCGGGCCGTTCACGACGCGGCGTAACCGAACACTTCTCCGGCGTCCCTATCCAATTGTCCCCCCACGCAAAGCCCGCAGCATCCGCTCCGGCGTGAAGGGCTGGACCGTCGCCTGCGCGCCGAGCGGGCGCAGGGCGTCGTTGACGGCGCACCAGACGGCAGCGATCGCGCCGATGATGCCGGCTTCGCCGGCGCCCTTGACGCCGGTTTCGGCGCCGGGCTGCGGAGTCTCGACGTGATCGACATGGATGGGCGGCACCCACCCCGCGCGCGGCAGGGCATAGTCCATCAGCGAGCCGGTCAGCAGGTTACCGTCGCCGTCGTAGACGCAGCGCTCCATTAGCGCCGCGCCGAGGCCCTGGACCACGCCGCCGACGATCTGCCCGTCGACCAGCGCCGGGTTGACGACGCGGCCGCAGTCCTCGACCACCCAGTGGTTCAGCAGGTCGATGGCGCCGGTCTCCGGATCGATGGCGAGATGGCAGGCCTGGATGCCGTTGGCGGCATAGAAAGGCGCGGTCTTCGGCACGAAGCTGCGGGTCGCGCTGAGATCGGTCGAGACCTCCGGCGGCAGCTGATGCTGGCGATAGTGCGCGATCTTCGCGACCTCCGCCACGGCAAGCCGCGCCGCACCGCGCCGGTCGATGACATGGCCCTCGGCGAGCGACAGGGTCGCGGCGGCCTCCTGCAGCAGGGTCGCGGCGATATCCAGCAGACGCGCGGCGACCGCATCCGCCGCCTGCCAGGCCGCTGTGCCGCCGATCGCCAGGCCGCGCGAGGCCCAGGCGCCGCCGCCGATCGGCCCGGCGCTGTCTCCCGCCGTCACGGCGACATCCCCGGGCCGCAGTCCCAGGCGCTCCGCCACGAGCTGCCCGACTCCGGTGAGCGTGCCCTGGCCCTGGTCGGTGCAGCCGACCTGGACCCGCACGACGCCGGACGGCAGCAGCGCCACCGTGGCGGTATCCTCGGCGGTGACATCGACCTCCTGCGCGCCGTAGACGCCGGCGCCGGGCGCGGTCAGCTCGACCAGCGTGGCCACGCCGATTCCCTCGATCCGCCCGGCCGCGCGAGCCGACGCCTGGGTCGCGCGCAGCGCCGGATAATCCATCAGGTTTTCCAGCCGGCCGAGGCAGGCGTGCAGCGAAAGCGCATCGGCCCTGACGCCGCCGGCGCCGGTAAACGGGATACCGTCGGCAGGATAATTGCGCCGGCGCAGCTCCAGCGGATCGATGCCGAACCGGTGCGCCGCATCGTCGATCAGCACTTCCGTCACCGCCATGGCGACAGGCTGGCCGACCCCGCGATAGGCGCCGGTCGGCGCCTTGTTCTGGGCCAGCACCTGCGCGGCCACGCCGACCCGGCCGGCGGTGTACGCACTGCCGATCAGGGACGAGGCGAGACCGGCATCCCCGGCGCTGCCGCGCGGATAGATCGAATAGGGCCCGGCGCCCATCGCCATCTCCGCCTCGATGGCCTGCATCGAACCGTCATCGCCCAGCGCGAGGGCCGCCTCGATCGTGAATTCCCGGGCATGAACATCGGACAGGAAGGACTCCAGCCGGTCCGCCGCCCATCCGACCGGCCGGCCGAGCAGGCGCGCCGCAGCGACCACGGCAAGTTCGTCGGCATAGGCGTGCAGCTTGATGCCGAAGGCGCCGCCGACATCGGGGCAGACGACCCGGACCTTGTGCTGCGGCAGGCCGAGCAGGTCGGCCCAGACATCCTGCATCTGGTGCGGCGCCTGGCCGGATTGGTACACCGTCAGGGCGCCGTCGGCCGGGTCGTAGTCGGCGAGCACCGCCCGGCCTTCCAGCGGCACGCCGGTCTGGCGCTCGAACACGAAGCGCCGACGCTCCGCCGCAGATTCGCCAGTGGGGCTGCCGAACGTCCGGCGCAGCATGACGTTGCTTTCCGCCGCATGGGCCCTGCGCTCGCGGTGCGCCGGATCGGCGTAGTCCGTTGCCGGCGGCAGCCCCTCGATCTCAAGCAAGACGGCCTCGGCGGCGTCGCGGGCGCGGTCGAGGTTGTCGGCGACGGCGAGGGCAACCGGCTGGCCCTGATAGTGGACGCTGTCCCCGGCGAGCGCCGGTTGCGGTGGCGGCCGGTGTTCCGGAACCATCGCCAGGCGCGTAACCATCGGCTTGCAGACCGGCCGCAGATCTTCCGCCGTCAGCACAGCGGCGACGCCCGGCATGGCCCGCGCGGCGGCCGTATCCAGCACCGCAATCCGGCCGTGGGCGGCCGGGCTGCGCAGGAAGGCGGCGTGCAGCAGGCGCGGCGCCGTCAGGTCGGCGGTAAAGCGGCCGCGTCCGGCAATCAGCCGGCGCGCTTCGCTGCGCGGGATCGATCGGTCGACGGTATCGTCCATGCAAGGTCGGGGATTCGGGTGGCGGACAGGCGGCACTGTAGCCGAGGCGTAAGTCGACAGCCATCTCTGCGATTCGGCCCTTCGATACGCCGATTTGCGGCCACTCAGGACAAGGGATTCTGAATGATCGCGCTGATCCCGAGCAGCCCCGGACCCGGTCCGGGACGTATCGGGGGATGCACCGATCGTCACTCTCTTTGCAAACTGGATCGGCGCTTCGGATTGGCGTATTCAGGAAGCGCCATGGCCCTCGCCACCGACAACAGCAGCTTGCCGCCGGCCGTCGGCGCCGCCGAGATCGCGGCGCTGGTCGAGCCGACCCGCGTACACCGGCGCGCCTACACGGACCGCGCGGTGTTCGACCTGGAAATGGAACGCATTTTCGGCCGGGCCTGGATCTTCGTCGCTCACGCCAGCCAGATCCCGCACCCGAACGACCTGATCCGCACGCGCCTCGGCCTGCACGACGTGCTGGTGACGCGCGATCCGGAAGGCCCGGTCCATGTCGTGCTCAACCGCTGCACCCACCGCGGCACGACCCTGTGCTCCGTCGAGCGCGCCAACGCCGCAAGCCTGGTCTGCCCCTACCACGCCTGGACTTTCGGCCTGGACGGCACGCTGCGCTCGGTTCCGCACCGCAAGAGCATGCCGGCCAGCTTCGACATGGCCGACCCGGGCCTCAACCTGTTCCGCGCGCCGCGGGTCGCCGACTACCGGGGCTTCATCTTCGCCAGCCTGGCCGAAGACGGGCCGGCGGTCGAAGATTTCCTCGGCGACATGACCGATGTGCTCGACAATTTCATCGACCGCGCGCCGAACGGCGAGGTTACCCAGGAAGGCGGCGCGTTCCGGCTGGAATACCGCGGCAACTGGAAGCTGCATCACGAAAACGCCAACGACACGATGCATCCCGGCTTCGTCCACGAATCCTCGGTCAACGCCGCGCGGGAGGACGGCCGCGACTATGCCGAGCCGGCCTACGACGAGCACCAGGCCCATGTCCAAATGCTGTCGAACGGGTTCTCGGTGCGGGAATGGCAGTCCCTGGGCCTGCAGGGGCTGGCCAACGGCCACAGCTATATGGACGGCTTCTACACTCAGGGCATCCTGTCGCCGGACCGGGACGATCCGATTTCCCGCAGCTATCGGGACGCGCTGGAAGCCGCCCACGGGCGGAAGGCCGCTGCCGGCATCCTGGCGATGGACCGGTTCAACAACCTGGTCTGGCCCAACCTGAACATCAACGCCCAGTATCAGCAGATCCGGGTGGTCCAGCCGGTCGCGCCCGACCGCACCGTCGTCCAGGCCATGTGCTTCCGCCTCGGTGGCGCGCCGGAGGGCATGTTCCACCGCGCAGTGCGCTTCCTGACCAATCTCAGCTCGCCCGCGTCGATGATCTTTGCCGACGATGCCGAGATTTTCGAGAAGGTCCAGGCCGGGCTGTCGGACGGCAGGCGGGAATGGCTGGACCAGTCGCGCGGCATCGACGAGACGGTCGGCAACGGCCGCATCGCATCGGCCGGAACCAGCGAATTGCCGATCCGCGGCCAGTACCGGGCCTGGCTCGACCATATGACCGCGGCGCCGTGACGGACGCTGTGGATCGGAAGGCCGTGGATCGGGGGGCCGTCGAAGCCTTCCTCTATCGTGAAGCCCGCCTGCTCGACGACCACCGGTTCGAGGACTGGCTGGCCCTGTTCGCCGACGACGGCCTCTACTGGATCCCGGCCCAGCCCGGCCAGACCGACCGCTTCGGCGCGGCATCGATCGTCCACGAAGACCGCACGGTCCTGCGCATGCGGGTCCGGCGGCTCAGCCATCCGCGCGCGTGGTCGCTGACGCCGCAGCCGCGCAGTTCCCATCTGCTCGGCAATATCGATGTCGCGCCGGCGGCCGGCGGCGAAATCGAAGCGGTCGCCTCGCTGCAGGTCGCGATATACCGCGACGGCGACCGGACGCGCTACGACGGCCGCCAGACCGTGCGCCTCCGGCCCAACGGCGGCGATTTCGAAATCGCGCTCAAACGTATCGACCTGATCGACTGCGACGGCACCCTGGGCGTGTTGCCGGTGCCGATCTGACCGGCAATAGCCGACAGACCGCCGCCCCGATCCCGATCCGGGATGAATCGAAAGCCTGCCCCGAACCTACCGAAGCGCGCGCCTCACATGCGCTTGGCGACTTCCTCCAGCATCACTTCCGTCGCGCCGCCGCCGATCGCGGCGACCCGGGCGTCGCGGCTCATGCGCTCGATCGGGCATTCGCGCATATAGCCCATGCCGCCGTGCAGCTGGACGCAATCGTACATCACCCGGTTGACCAGTTCGCCGCCCATCGCCTTGATCATGGAGACCTCTTTCACGCAATCCCGGCCCTGGGAGACCAGCCAGGCGCAGTGGTAGGTGAGGTGGCGGAAGGCCTCGGCCTGGGTCGCCAGCGTCGCCAGCTTGTGGCGCACCACCTGCTTGTCCCACAGGACGCCGCCGAACGCCTTGCGGTCCTTGACATATTGCGTCGTGATCGCCAGCGCGCTTTCCATCGAGCCCGCGTTCATGGCGCCGGCGACCAGCCGCTCGTTCTGGAAATTTTCCATCACGGCGTAGAAGCCCTTGTTCTCCTCGCCGAGGATGTTCTCGTAGGGGATTTCGCAGTCCTCGAAGACCAGCTCGGCGGTGTCCGAGCAGCGCCAGCCATGCTTGTCGAGCTTCTTGGCGACCTTGAAGCCGGGTGCGCCCTTCTCGACGATGAACATCGAGATGCCGCGCGAACCCTTGGCGTGCGGATCGGTGCGGGCGGCGACGAAATAGACGTCAGACAGGACGCCGTTGGTGATGAACACCTTGGCGCCGTTGAGCACCCAGCGGTCGTTGCCCTTGCGCCTGGCTCTTGTCTTGAGAGCGGCGACGTCGGAGCCGCCGTCCGGTTCGGTCACCGCGATGCTGCTGACCTTGCGGCCGGCGATCAGGTCGGGCAGCAGGCGCTCTTTCTGTTCGTCGGTGCCGGCGTTGATGAGGTGCGGCACCGCCATCTCGGCATGGGCCGAAGTGCTCCCGGCAAAGCCGCCATAGCTGGTCTTGCCCAGCTCCTCCCACTGGGCGACCATGGCGACCGGCCCCATATCTGTGCCGCCGTAGGCCTCGGGCGCCTGGATCCCGAAGAAACCGAGTTCGCCCATCCGGGCAAACGCGCTGCGCGGGATTTCCCCGGCCTCCTCCCAGGCATCGCCCTCCGGCTCCACTTCCTGTTCGATGAAGCGCCGCGCGGTGTCGCGCAGCATACGGTGCTCTTCGGTGAGATAGACGGGATCCATGGCGGCCGGCGGGGATGTTGTCGATTGGCCGGAAGGTTGTAGTCCCGCCGCCTGCCGTTGAAAAGCCGCGCCTGACCGCGACCGGCCCTTCGATACGCCCTATCCCTGGACCAACAGCCCGGCGCCGGCGAACAGCAGGAACCACAGAATGACGAGCCGGAAGGTATCGGCGCCGATCCGGCTGAACAGCTTCACCCCCAGAAAGGTGCCGATCAGCGTGACCGGCGCGGCGTAGACGACCAGCCAGATGACCTCTTCGGTGAAGAAGCCGGCGACGATCTGGGCGCCGCAGGCGATCGACAGGATCAGCGTGTTGAAAGGCTGGTAGATGCTGCGCGCCACCGCCGGCGACCAGCCGCGGAACTGGGACCAGATCACCGGCAGGGCGCCGGACAGGCCGATCATGCCGCCGAGCACGCCGCCGACGAAGCCGACCGCGCCGTCGGCGACCGGGCGTTTGCCGGGAAACGGCGCCTTCATGCGCACCAGCAGGCCGAAGCCGCTATAGACGACGATCACCACGCCGACCGCCATCCTCACCGTATCGGCCGGCAGATGGTCGAGCAGCCAGACGCCGATCGGGATGCCGGCGACGCCGGCGGCGACCATCGGCATCGTGCGCCGCCAGTCGAGCTGATCCTTGAAGGCAGGCACGCTGGCGACCTGCGCGATCACCGAGGCGGCCAGGATCAAGGGCACGGCGACTGCCGGGCTGAGCACATAGAGCCAGAAGGCCGATGCGGCGAGCGCCGTGCCGAAGCCGGCCAGCCCGCTCATCAGCCCCGCCGCCAGCGCGCCGAGCAGCACGAAGAGTAGATCGAGGGTCATGCGGTCAGGCCGAGCGGCAGTTGGCCTCAAGCCATAGTGCGAGTCGCTCTTCGGATATCTCGCCGGTCGCTACGCCGACCATCGTCTCGACCTCCTCCGCTTGCGCCGGATCGAACATCCAGCCGTTCAGGCTCCGGAAGCCATTCGTCGCCACGAGCGCGCTGCGTTTGTTTCCGTCGACGAAAGCATGGTTCCCACAGAGGCCCGCGCACAGCGCCGCCGCCATATCGAATATACCGGCGTCCGACCTGTAGGCACTCAGATTTTTCGGACGGTCGAGCGCGCTTTCCAGCAAACCCCGATCCCGCAACCCGGAACTGCCGCCGGAGGCAGTGAGAACCTCCCGGTGTATGGCTTCGACCATTGCAACGGTCAGCCATCGAGGAGTATTCACCGATCGGCAAGTTTCTTCAGCGCCTCCCGGTGGCGGCGTATATAGCGGCGGCTCGCATCGAGAACCGCGTCAAAATCGGGATCGTGCGCGGTGGGCGCAGTCCCTTCCGGCGCCCGGTCGCGCGAATCCGTCGTCGGGGCTGCGCCACCCGAATTGCGCACCTTACCGGTCTTCGAAAACTGGACCCTGGAGGTCGGGGCGCTCATTGCTGCGATTTCGGCTCGGTTCAAGAGATATTCGTTGATATGACAGACCTGACGACAACGACAACCCCTGCCGTGCGTCGACGATCCGGAGTGGCGTGAAGGCGTCAGGCGCGTCCCTGCGACCGGATTGTCTCTGCGGTAAATCATTTCTCGCAGGCGGGCGGCGCGACGGCGCTATAGTGGCCGGCGCCGCAATCGGCGACACAGCCCGCGAACGGAGGGCGGCGACCATGAGCGACAGCAGCAGATCGACCCTCGACGACTGGCGCGCCCTCGCCTCGAAGGAGATGCGCGGCGGCTCGCCCGACGACCTGGTCTGGCAGACGCCGGAGGGCATCGCCGTCAAGCCGCTCTACACGGCGGAAGACCTGGAAGGGCTGGAGGCCGTGGACAGCCTGCCCGGCCTGTTCCCCTTCCTGCGCGGCCCGAAGGCAACCATGTATCCCGGCCGGCCCTGGACGATCCGGCAATATGCCGGCTTCTCGACCGCCGAGGATTCCAACGCCTTCTACCGGCGCAACCTGGCGGCCGGGCAGATGGGCCTGTCGGTCGCCTTCGACCTCGCCACCCACCGCGGCTACGACAGCGACCATCCGCGGGTGGTCGGCGACGTCGGCAAGGCCGGCGTGGCGATCGACAGCGTCGAAGATATGAAGATCCTGTTCGACGGCATCCCGCTCGACCGCATGTCGGTCTCCATGACCATGAACGGCGCGGTGCTGCCGGTGCTCGCCGGCTTCATCGTCGCCGGCGAGGAACAGGGCGTCGCCGCGAAGGACCTGTCCGGGACCATCCAGAACGACATCCTCAAGGAGTTCATGGTCCGCAACACCTACATCTATCCGCCCGGGCCCTCGATGCGGATAGTGTCGGACATCATCGGCTACACCGCCGGGCGCATGCCGCGCTTCAACTCGATCTCAATCAGCGGCTACCACATGCAGGAGGCCGGCGCGACCTGCGCCCAGGAACTCGCCTACACCATCGCCGACGGGCTGGAATATGTCCGCGCCGCAAAGGCGAGCGGGCTGGACGTCGACCGGTTCGCGCCGCGGCTCAGCTTCTTCTTCTGCCTCGGCATGAACTTCTTCATGGAGGTTGCCAAGCTGCGCGCCGCCCGGCTGCTGTGGGCCGAGTTGCTGGCGGAGGAATTCGCGCCGCAGGATCCGCGCTCCATGATGCTGCGCACCCACTGCCAGACCAGCGGCTGGTCGCTGACCGAGCAGGACCCGTACAACAACATCGTGCGCACCGCCTACGAGGCGCTCGCCGGCGCGCTGGGCGGCACCCAGAGCCTGCATACCAACAGCTTCGACGAGGCGATCGGCCTGCCGACGGAGTTCTCCGCCCGCATCGCGCGCAACACCCAGCTCATCCTGCAGAACGAGACCGGGGTGACGAAGGTCGTCGATCCGCTCGCCGGCTCCTACTATGTCGAGCGGCTGACCGCCTCGCTGGCCGAGGTCGCGCGCGGCCTGATCGCCGAGGTCGAGGAGGCCGGCGGCATGACCCGCGCGGTCGCCGACGGCCTGCCCAAGCGCCGGATCGAGGAGAGCGCGGCCCGCCGCCAGGCCCGCATCGACCGGGGCGAGGAAATTATCGTCGGCGTCAACCGGTTCGAGCCGGCCGAGGAAACCCGCGTCGACGTGCTGGAAGTCGACAACACGAAGGTCCGCGAGCAGCAGGTCGCGCGCCTGAACGCGATCCGCGAGGGCCGCGACGGCGCGGCCTGCGACGCGGCGCTGGCGGCGCTCACGAGGGTCGCCGAAACCGGCGAGGGCAACCTGCTCGACGCCTGCGTCGCGGCGGCCCGCGCGCGGGCCACGGTCGGCGAAATCTCCGACGCGATGGAGAAAGCCTGGGGCCGTCACCGCGCCGACGCCCATGTCATCGGCGGGGTCTATGGCGCAGCCTATGGCGACGATACGGAATTCCTGCGGATTCGCGAGGCGGTCGCCGATTTCGCCGACTACGAGGGGCGGCGACCGCGCCTGCTGGTCGCCAAGCTGGGCCAGGACGGTCACGACCGCGGCTCCAAGGTCATCGCCACCGCCTTCGCCGACATCGGCTTCGAGGTCGATATCGGGCCGCTGTTCGCCACGCCGGAGGAAGCCGCGCGCCAGGCGGTCGAGAACGACGTCCATGTCGTCGGCGTCAGCAGCCAGGCCGCCGGCCACAAGACGCTGGTGCCCCAGTTGATCGACGCCCTGCGCAACCAGGGCGCCGACGACATCCTGGTGATCTGCGGCGGCGTCGTCCCGCAGCAGGATTACGAATTCCTCAAAGCCAGGGGCGTCGCGGCCGTCTATGGCCCCGGCACCAACATCCCCAGGGCCGCCGGCGAGGTTCTGCGCCTGATCCAGGCCGGGCGCGAGATGGCGGCGGAGTGAGCCGGCACACGGCGCACCTGCCGCCGGAACCGGCAAACGGGATCGCTTTCCTTTGTTTTTGCACAGTCGTTCAATATTCGATTCGGGCGATTGGGGCGAAAAAACAGGAGCTTGACCCGCTTCCCTGAACTGGACAGACTGTTCTATCTATTCAAAAAAATTGCCGGAACGGCCCGGCCACGGCCTGCCGCGCTGCGGGCAAAGCCTTGCGCTGCCTCGCTTTTCGAGACAGCGGCGACCCGGCGCGCCCTGCCGATTATGACGCAAAAGCTGCCTAGACAGGACAATAATCCTTGAATCATTGCCTGGAAGTTCCCTGTCGGTTTCCAAAGAATGGGCCGGAAAAACAGAGGTTTCGCCGGTTTTCCTGAACCGGCCCGGCCTGGAGAGGGCGCCATCCCGTTTTGCAGAGACTCCGCCGAAACGGTCCTTTTGCAGCAATTTGGGCCGCGGCGGCCTTGCCGGAGCACGGCATTCTCCACAGGATTCCTCTGCGAAAAGCCGCGCACGTCCGCGCCGCTGTTCCTCCCCCTCTGCAGAGGGGGAGGCCAGGTGGGGGTGGCGCGGCGCGAGACGCACGTCGCCCCAAGGCGACTCCGCCGGCGGCCCGAGACACCCCCATCCCCTCCGCTTCGCTCCGGGACTTCCCCCTCTGAAGAGGGGGAAGGATAACTATTGCGGCGTGAAGGCGTTTTGCAGAGGCATCCCTTGGGATTTCTCTGCGAAAAGGGCACTGGCCAAATCCCCCTCCCCTTGGGGAGGGGCCAGGGGAGGGGGGAACCGTTGCCTTGCAGGCCGGATCGGTCGGAGAGGTCGCCCGCGGGGCGCTCCGGGCGCAGTCCGGGCGTTGACAGGAGCCGATATAGGAGACAAAAATCGGCGTGTCAAGGAATAAAGTAAAATAATGGGTAAAAATATTGGAACCTGTCCAGACGTCCCGGATTGCCGCCCCTAGCCTTGCACGCCCTAGACAACAGAGGTATTTTGGCGACCCAAGGTGGTTTCTTCCGGCAGCAGGTCTCCGATTTCCCGGAGGTAAAAGGCTTCGCCGCAATCTACCGCCCTAAACCAACACCCCGAAGGCAGCCGGTGAAGTGCCCGGCATCATCAAGCCCGGGCTCGAGTAAGCGTAGGAGTGAGGTAATGAGTAACGAAGCATCAACAGAACCTGATAATACAATGTTAGATGAAATCTCTATATCAGTGGCCACTGCAAAGACTGCGGGAAAATTTCTTGCAAAAAATTCAGATCATTTAACTAATGTTGTTCGATCAATAATGCAAACCGCATCTGAAAAGATCTTGTTGCATTCGCGGCATTGCTACAAGACCTATTTGGAAAAATCAATTGAACTAAATTCAAATTGTAGGTCATTCTTTTTTAGGGCAAGTCCGGTAAATATCTATAACTTCTTTGTTTCTATGGACATAGAACATTCTTCAAATGTAAAGAAAGAAGCAAGTATAACAGACGTTCTGCAAATCAATAATCATACAGTAATACAGGCGAGCGCAGGTTACGGCAAATCAATTTTTCTCAGACATCTATTTTTGACTTCGATAGAAACATGCAATTATGTACCGATACTATTCGATTTACGGAACATTACAGAAAATAAACGTTCTCTATTGGAATCAATGCACGATAAAATGTATGGACATGGATTTGAACAAGATATTGCATTCTTGACTAAAGGATTAGAATTTGGTCATTTCTTGCTGCTGCTTGATGGCTTTGACGAAATTAGCCCGGAAAATAGATCAAGTGTAGCAAAGGAGTTTAATTTTTTTGCAACAAAATATAGTAAATCGCCGATTGTTGTAACTTCAAGACCGGACAATTCTTTTACATCTTGGGAAAAATTCTCTGTAGTCAAATTATCTCCATTGAGTCGGAAAACTGCTGTAGAGTTGGTACGGCGAACTCCGGAAGAAGATGAATTGAAGGATAAATTTATCCAAGATCTAGAAGAAAACCTCTTCGAAAAACATGATACCTTTTTAAGAAATCCTTTATTGTTATCGATAATGGTCCTAACATATACCAAGAGCGCCAATGTTCCTACAAAAATTTCGTTATTCTATGATAACGCCTATCACGCATTGTTTGAGGGTCACGATGCATTGAAGGGAGGATTCCAAAGACAAAGAAAATGCCAATTGGATGTCTTGGATTTTTCAAAGATATTTGCGAGTTTTTGCATCCAAACTTACAATAAACAAGAATACTCTATCTCAAGAATCCGTGCACTAGAAGTTGCAGCGAGAGCTATAGCGGATCAAAAATTTCAAATTGAAGCGAGTGATTTTCTTGATGATTGCCTTCAATCTGTTTGTTTGTTGGTAGAAGACGGTTTGTTAATTTCTTTTTCGCACCGGTCGTTTCAAGAATATTTTGTTGCTAAATTTATTTCCAAATGCCCGGACAGCTCTAAGAAAGGTCTAATTGAGCGGGTTGACATAAATTCGAGATTTGAAAATGTGTTGCCGATTTTGTGGGAGATTGATGAATATGCATTCGAAAAACATTATCTCCTGCCTCGTGCTAAAGAATTATTCGACAAGATTGGATTTAAATCTAAAGTAGGGCAGTATGTTTATGTTCGGTTTATGAGATTGGCATTTTCTGAAATCAGTTTACATAATTTAGAAAAAACGGATTATTCGTTGTCTTTCCGACATCGCGAATCTTCAGATAGTAGTTGGCGATGGACAAAATTTGTGGAAGATAAATTTAAGTTAATAGAAACAATTGGTAGCTATAATGGGGACGTACGGCGGTCCATGAAGTGTTTTGTTGAAAAGGAATTTGGCCGTGAAGTAAGTTCGACAACGATGGTCACAAATGATATTCCAGCAAGATCAGAATTTTGGGTGTTGATGGGTGGGTCTAGTGTTTTTTTTGGCAAAATTTGGCTAGAAAAGATGCACGACATCTATGTAGATATTTTGAACAAACACGATTCGAGAGATTCAGAAATTATTGATCTCATCAAGTAGTTGTACAATGGAACGTTTTTCATTTTTGATTTGTCAGCTCGTGAAAAATACGGATTTCTCAATTAAGTTTGTGTTAATTGACTATTTTGAGCATAGATTTTTCAAACTTTTTTACCTCATATTTTTCTTTAGCCTGACCCGCACAATCCCCACGAAATTCTCGTACAGGATCCGCGCATCGCGGTTGAAGCCGGGCATGTTGCGGGCGGTCTCCGCGGCGAAGGGGGCGAGGCTGCCGGGGCCGAGGGTGTTTTCCAGCGAAGCGGCATAGGCCGGCACTTCGCCCCATTCGTCGACCGTCGTCGGCGTCTGCTCGACATGATACTGGATGCCCCAGGCGGTGCGCCCGACCCGGAAGGACTGGATCGCGCAGACCGGCGACGAGGCCAGGGTGACGCCGCCCTCGGGCAGCGCCGTCACCGCGCAGCCGTGCCATTGCAGGCAGGTCACCCGGTCGTCCAGCCCGGCGAGCAGCGGATCGGCGCGGCCGGCCTCGGTGAGGTCGACCGTGAGCACGCCGACCTCGGCCTCGGCCATGCGCTCGACCCGGCCGCCGAGCGCATCGGCGAGCATCTGGTGGCCGAGGCACACGCCGAGGAACGGCATGTTTCGCGCGCGCACCGCCTCGCGGATCGCCGCCTTCTCGTCGGCCAGCCAGGGGAATTCGTCCTCGTCGAACACGTCCATCGGCCCGCCCATGGAGATCACCGCGTCGTAATCGCCGAGCGGCGGGATCGCCTCGCCCTCGTCGAGCTCGACCGCGTCCCATTCGATCCCGTCTTCGCGCATGAAGTCGCGGAACACGCCGGGATGCTCGATCTCGATATGCTGGAGGACGAGGAATTTCATCGCCGGGCTCTCCGCGCTTCCGGGGGGCAGCCGCCTGCGGCAAAACGGCTGCCGCGGGCCCGCCGCGTTAAAGCACAGCCGCGCGCCGGGGTGAAGCCGGCACGGCGCCGAAAAAAATTCGGGGACAGCGGCTTGACAACGATACGAACATATCGTGTACATGGATCGTTGCTTCGCGACTGTTACCACGGGCAGGCGGCTGGCGGGGCCCGGGCTTAGGCCCAACCGTCCTCAACCGACCGGAGCTGCCCGATGACAGGCCGCGACCCTTCCGGCCATCCGCAACCGCCGGAACGCGCCCAGGCGCTGATCGCCGGATTTCTGAACCGTCACAGGCAGATTGTCTCCGCCTTCGTCCTGGCGAAGCACTCGGCAACGGGCGCCGATGCCGGCGGCCCGGATGCCGCCCCGGACGGTTCCGCCGCGCAGGCGGCGGCCCGGCTCGGCGACTATCCCGTCTATGCGGTGCATCTCGCCAACCGCGCGAGCGGCCTGTGTGCGGCCGTGCTGCCGGACCCGGTGGACGATGACGCCTTGTTCGGTATCGTCTGCGAATCGCTCGCCGAGGGCCTGGGGCTCGCGCCGCGGGAAGCAGCCGAACTGACGGTGAAGATTCTGCTGCAGACGCCGCATAACACGGACGGCAGCGAACTCGACGAAACGCAGATCCGGTCGCTCTCGAAAGACGAATTGCGCTGGATACTGATCGCGGAAACCGCCCAGCGGGACGCCGAGGCCGTGCGGGACGCCTTCGAGAGCGGCGCGGAGGCCGCCGACCGGCCGGACCACGACATCGAACCGCTCGCCGCCCTCCTGGACCTCCCGGTGCATCCGGCGTCTGACGAGCCGGAGGCCGCTGCGCCGACCGGGCCGGAATAGCGGCCGCCATGTTCGGCCGTTTGTTCAGAAAGAAGACCTACACCCGCGATCGCGCCCGGGCGCTGACCGCGCAATTCCTGAGGCAGCACATGGCCGCGAGCGCGGCCCGCATCCATGCTTGGGATTTGCCTGAGCATTTCGACGAGAATGACGCCGGGCGGGCGCCCGACGGTTCAGGCCCGGACACACAAACCGCTGCGGACCGCTATATCGCCTACGCCGTCTTTCTTGCGATCCACGTCTACGGCCAGTGCTCGCCGCTCCTGCCGCAGACCGGGGACGAGGACGAAGGCATAAGTTTTGCCGGCACTGTGCTGATGGGCGGGTTGGGGGTCGGTCCGGAGGTTGCGCGGGACCTTTTTTTCAGTGTCCTCGGCAAATTGCCCCGGACCGATGACGGCCAGCGCTTGAACCTGGGCGAAATCGAAGGGCTCCCGGACGCCGAACGCCGATCGGTTATGCTCTGGGAAATCGCCGCCGAGGACGCCGCGGTCGCGGTGCGGGCCTTCGCCGAAGGCCGCACGAGCATCGATCTTTCGGACCACGATTTCGAACCGCTCGCCCAATGGCTGGAGTATCCGGTCGGAACCGACGGTGAGCGATCCTGACCCGCCCCCGGCCGAAACCGCACGGCTGAGCGGATCGCGCGCCGCAAGACCAAGGAGGCAGCCCCATGCTGGGAAAACTGTTCGGCAGGAAGCGCCGCGAAGAGACCGAAGACGACCCCGAGCAGCTGGTCTTGCGGGCGGTCATCGGCTTCCTGGAGGTCCACCGGAAAAAAATGGCCGCGCAGACCGCCGCGTCGGCCATGGCCGAGCGATACGCGGAACACGGCAAGGAGGCCGCGTTCGAAATACTGGGCGAAGACAGGAGCGTGGTCTTCGACCGCGAATACTATTTCTATGCTTCCAAGGTTGCCATCCTGGCCTGTGTAAAAGCGCTCGACGACCTGGACGCGGAGCATCTCGCCAATCTTTCGCTGTCCTGCCTCGTCCACGCCTTCGGTTTCGAACCCGAAACGGCGGGCGACCTGGTGCTGGAGTCGATGACCAGGTTCCCCTACGGCGACGGAGACGAGCCGAGCGGCGACGCCTATGAAGCGCTGGACGACGGTCAGAAGAAGCTCGCCGACCTGAGCAGCGCGGCTTCGGCGGCGGCGTCCATGCTGGTCGCCGGTCTTCCGGCAACTGCCGACCGGATCGAGATCGATAGCAGCCTCGTCGACCCGGTTGCCGAACGCCTGGAAATGCGCGTCGAATGACCGGCCGGGCAACCGGTTGCAGGCGGCAACGCGGCATCCATCGCATTTGACGGGAGTCGCCCCATGCTCGGCCGCCTGTTCAAGAGAAATCCCTATACCCACAAGCGCGCGGAGGCTTTGACCGTCGACTTCCTCAAGAAGCACAAGGAGCGCGTCTCCGGCGAGGTCTTCGCGCGTCGTCTGATCGCCAATATCGAGGCAGGCGGCGAGGATGGGGCGCTCGTCGGGTTCGGGCCCCACGCCCAGGCCCAGATCGGATACTACCCCAATTACGCGGTCCATCTGGCACGATATGCGCTGGTCTATTGTACGTCCCTGATGGCGGAGCCGCCCGACCCGGACAATGGTCTTGTCCATACGGGGATGGCGGTCTGGCAGGGCCTCGGCACCGACCCGGAAACCGCCGGCGAAATGGTGATGCAGACGCTGGAGAACATGCCGCGCAAGGAGGACGGCAGCGAATTCCGCGGCGACGAGGTCGCCGTCCTGCTCGAAGACGAGCGCCGCCTGGTCCTCATCGAGGAGTTCGCCCGGAAAGATGCGCAAATCGTGCTCGAAGCCTTCGGCAGAGGCGACAAGACCGTCGATCTATTGGACCACGACGTCGAACCCTTGGCGGAACTGCTCGACCTGACCTTTGTCCCCGACCCCGACCATGAACGGCTGGCGGCGCGTCTCAAGCCTGTGCAAGAGTGAGCGAGCCGCTCCACCCTGTTCTGCCCGTCTCGAGGAACACGCGCCATGTCCACTCCCGTCACCTTCTACACCAACCCGATGTCGCGCGGGCAGATCGTGCGCTGGGCGCTGGAAGAATCCGGAGCCGCCTATGAGGCCGTCATCCTGGAATATGGCGGCGACATGAAGGCGCCGGACTTTCTGGCGATCAACCCGATGGGCAAGGTTCCGGCGATCCGGCACGACGGCCGGGTCGTGACCGAGTGCGCCGCCATCTGCGCCTATCTGGCCGAGGCGTTTCCCGAAGCCGGGCTGGGGCCGGGCGCGGACGAGCGCGCCGCCTACTACCGCTGGATGTTCTTCGCCGCCGGGCCGCTCGAGCAGGCGATAATGGCACAGGCCCTGGGCTGGACGACGGAAGAGGACAAGAGCGCGATGCTCGGCTTCGGCAGCTACGACGATACGGTCGGCGCCGCCGAATTGCTGCTGAACGAAGGCGATTATGTCTGCGGCGGGCGCTTTACCATGGCGGATGTCTATGTCGGCAGCCATATCGAGTGGGGCCTCGGCTACGGCACCTTGCCGAAGCGCCCGGCGTTCGAGTCTTATGCCGAACGCCTCACGGCGCGCGAAGCCCACAAGCGCGCCCGGGCGATCGATAAAGCCCTGATCGCCGAGCGGAAGACGGCGGCCTCCTGACTGCGCAAATCACAGATATTTGTCGCCACATCCTGTTGGAACGAAACCGGAAACCCGCTATATCTTGAGCGTACGGCGCAATAGGACTATTCTTGAAATTGCAATCCCGGGACAAAGGCCCAACCATGTCCGCAATGCCTGACCTGTTTGCCGAAGCGCCGAAGCCGCCCGGGCGCAGCGCGCGGTCCGACGCGCGGCCCGAGCCGGGACCGGCGCGGAACCCTGCCGGCAAACCGGCGCGCAAACAGGCCTATACCGCGCGCGACATCGAAGTGCTGGAAGGGCTGGAGCCGGTCCGCAAGCGGCCGGGGATGTATATCGGCGGCACGGACGAACGCGCCCTGCATCATCTGGCGGCCGAGGTCATCGACAATGCGATGGACGAGGTCGTCGCCGGCCACGCGACCCGCGTCGAAGTGGCGCTGGAGGCGGACAACTACATCGCTATCCGCGACAACGGCCGCGGCATCCCGGTCGATCCGCACCCGAAATTCAAGGACAAGCCCGCGCTGGAAATCATCCTGACCACGCTGCATTCCGGCGGCAAGTTCGGCGGCAAGGCCTATGTCACCTCCGGCGGCCTGCACGGCGTCGGCCTCTCGGTGGTCAACGCGCTCGCCGACGATCTGCGGGTCGAGGTCGCGCGCGAAGGGCGGCTGTGGACCCAGCGCTACAGCCGCGGCGCACCGCGCGGCCGGCTGGAAGAAGCCGGCCCGTGCCACAACCGGCGCGGCACGACGGTGCGCTTCCGTCCCGACCCGAAAATCTTCGGCGACGGCGCGGCCTTCCGGGCGGCGACGCTCTATCGCATGGCGCGGGCCAAGGCCTATCTGATCGGCGGGGTCGAGATCCGCTGGAGCTGCGCGCCGGACCTCCTGCCGGCCGAGGGCGGCGTGCCGGAGAAGGAGTCCATCTGCTTCCCGGGCGGCATCCTCGACTATCTGACCGAGGCGCTCGGCGAGCGCACGGCCTATACCGGCAGCGCCTTCGCCGGCGCAGCGCAGCTCAACGGCGAAGGCCGCGTCGAATGGGCGGTCGCGTGGCCGGCGGACGAAAGGGGCTTCGTTCACTCCTACGTCAATACGGTGCCGACGCCCCAGGGCGGCAGCCACGAACAGGGCTTCCGGACGGCGCTGGTCAAGGGCCTGCGCAGCCATGCCGAATTCGCCAATATCCGCAAGGCCGGCCAGATCGCCGGCGACGATGTCATGGACGGCGCCTGCGTGATGCTCTCCGCCTTCATCCCGGACCCGCAGTTCCAGGGCCAGACCAAGGAACGGCTCGGCATGCCGGAGGCCGTTCGGCTGGTCGAACAGGCGGTGCGCGACCATTTCGACCATTTCCTGTCCGGCGACCCCTCGGGCGCGCGGCGGCTGATCGACTATCTGGTCGAAAAGGCCGAGGACAGGGCGCGCCGCAAGGCCGAGCGCGACAAGAAACGCGCCAATGCCGCCACGCGCCTGCGCCTGCCCGGCAAACTGGCCGACTGTTCGGCGCGATCGGGCGAGGACACCGAAGTCTTCCTGGTCGAGGGCGATTCGGCCGGCGGATCGGCCAAGCAGGCGCGCAAGCGGGCGACCCAGGCGGTGCTGCCCCTGCGCGGCAAAATCCTCAACGTCGCCAGCGCCTCGGCCGACAAGATGCGCGCCAACCAGGAACTGAGCGACCTGATCCTGGCGCTCGGCTGCGGCACCGGCCAGCACTATGACGGCGACAAGCTGCGCTACGACCGGGTCATCGTGATGACGGACGCCGATGTCGATGGCGCCCATATCGCTTCGCTGCTGCTGACCTTCTTCTATCGCGAAATGCCGGAACTGGTGCGCGGCGGCCGGCTTTACCTTGCCATGCCGCCGCTCTACCGGATCGCCCAGGGGGGCAAGGTCGCCTTTGCCCGGGACGACGCCCACAAGGACGCGCTGCTGAAGGACGAATTCGACGGCCGCGGCAAGGTCGAGATCAGCCGCTTCAAGGGACTGGGCGAAATGCCGCCGGCCCAGCTCAAGGAAACCACGATGGACCCGGCCACCCGAACGCTGCTGCGCGTCACCGTGCCGACGGCCGGCGACCTGCACGAGACCGGCGCCGCGCAGGCAACCCGCGATCTGGTCGAAGACCTGATGGGCCGCAAGCCGGAGCCGCGCTTCCGGTTTATCCAGGAACAGGCGCGCTTCGCCGGAGACATCGACCTGTAGTCCGGGAATCCCGCTTCCCGCCGCGGTCCGCGAACCGCCTTCCGGCAGGCGGTACGCCGACATCGCCAACAAGTCATTCAAAGGCAAATTTGCCGCCTTGTCTTGCCGCATGTGAAACAATGCGGCAGACGGCGGCCGCTGCTCCTTACGATTCCGTGATACACAGCCGCAAATATTTCTCTTTACTTTAACGGTTTTTGACTACATCTTCATCGAAATCCGTAAGTACTCATCTGTCCCTGGAGCATGCAGTCATGTCTCTCAAAAGAATTCTTCATGTCGGCCTGGCGCTGTTGTTTCTCGGTGCATTGGGCGGCGGATTGACGGCCTGCAACACCATCGAAGGCGTCGGCGAGGACATTTCGTCCACCGGGCGCTACGTCAAAGACAAGGTGTTCACCGAATAGAACGCTGCCGGCCGGCCCGCGCCTGCCGGGCAACACCGCAAGTCCCGACCCGTCAATCGGCCTGCAGCGCCTGCGTCCAGCGTTTGACCCGCGCCCTGTTGACGCCGAAATCCCAGATTCCGACCTGCGCGCGGCTGTAGAGCGCTGGCGCAGAACCGTTGCCGTTTGGGCCGGCCCAAACGGCGACGCTCACCCGATCCGGAAAGCGGAAAATCCGGCTGCGCTGGGTCAGTTCCAGCCGCAGTCCGGCGCGGTCCTCCGCGAGCCACTGGATGCGCGGCTCCCCGGCGATGACGGCCTTCAACCGGCGGAACAGCGCTTCCGGCGCCTCGGCAAAGACCGGCGACCGTTCATGGGCTCTCGCCACGGATTCGAAGCCCGGCGGAAGCATCAGGAACCGGTTCGGCCTCCATCGCATCCGCAGGGCCGAAAAATCGCAATAGTCCGCCATTCCGCTGCCCTGCCGCATTCCGCGAACGGCCCGATCCGGCCTATCTGATCAGCGCGGAGACGGCGCGGAACTCCGGATGCCCGGCGGTGCCCAGCCACTCGAACAGGACCATTTCGGTGCTGACGATCCCGACGCCGGCTTCGCGCATCCGCTCGACCGCAAGGTCGCGGTCCTGCGCCGAGCGCGACGAGATGGCGTCCGCCACGACATGGACCCGGTAGCCGGCCTCCACCAGGCCCAGGGCGGTCTGCAACACGCAGACATGAGCCTCCAGGCCGCACACGACGACATCGGGACGGCCCGCCGCGGCCAGCACGCCGGCCAGCCGGTCGTCGGCCTGGCAGGAGAAGTGCACCTTGTCGAACACCCGCGCCGGATCGGCCTTTTCCAGCACCGCGGCCACGGTCCGGCCGAGCCCGCGCGGATACTGTTCCGAAACCGCGTGGGGCACGCCCAGGATTGCCGCAGCGTCAAGCAGGACCGCCGCGCGCGCGACCGTGCGGTCGCCGTCCAGCGTGGCGGGCGCCAACCGTTCCTGGATGTCGATCAGCAATAACTGGCTCGATTCGGCGTTCATCATGGTGTCACGATCCGTCGGCTATACGGGGCCGGCTATTCGGGGATTGTCGCCACGGGCCCGGCAGAGTCCCGAGCCTGCGTCCCGGTGCGCGTTGATTTGCGCCGGAAAAGGACGATGTAGACCCTGCGTGGCGTGCACCCAAGAAAAACCGCCCCACGAATAGCCACCTATCCCAGACCCAAGACTTCATGACATTCGATACCCTCGGACTGAGCGACCCCGTTTTGCGCGCGGTCGCCGAGACCGGCTACACCCAGCCGACACCGATCCAGGAAAAAGCCATTCCGACCGTCCTTATGGGGCGCGACATGGTCGGCCTGGCCCAGACCGGCACCGGCAAGACCGCCGGCTTCACCCTGCCGATGATCGACATTCTCGCCGCCGGCCGCGCCAAGGCGCGGATGCCCCGCTCGCTGATCCTCGAGCCGACCCGCGAACTGGCCGCCCAGGTGGCGGAGAGTTTCGAGAAATACGGCAAATACAACCGGCTGACTCACGCCCTGCTGATCGGCGGGGAGAGCTTCGACGGCCAGGACAAGCTGCTCGACCGCGGCGTCGACGTGCTGATCGCGACGCCGGGCCGGCTGCTCGACCAGGTCGAACGCGGCAAGGTTCTGCTGCGCGACGTCAAGGTCTTCGTCATCGACGAGGCCGACCGCATGCTCGACATGGGCTTCATCCCGGACATCGAGCGCGTCGTCAAACTGCTGACGCCGCTGCGCCAGACCCTGCTGTTCAGCGCCACCATGCCGCCCGAAATCCGCCGGCTGGCCGACGCCTACATGATCAATCCCAAGGAAGTCGCCGTCGACCGGTCCGCGACGACGGCGGTGACGGTCTCGGACGTGGTCGCCATCGTGCCGGACCGCGACAAGCGTGCGACCCTGCGCGCGATCATCCGCACGGATAAGGTCTCCAGCGCCCTGATATTCTGCAACCGCAAGCGCGATGTCGACATCCTGCAACGCTCGCTGGTCCAACACGGCTTCGACGCCGCTGCCCTGCACGGCGACCTCGCCCAGGAAACCCGCACCGCGACGCTCGATTCGTTCCGCGAAGGCAGGCTGACCATCCTGGTGGCGAGCGACGTCGCCGCGCGCGGCCTGGATATTCCGGACGTCTCCCACGTCTTCAATTTCGACGTGCCGTACAACCCGGAAGACTATGTCCACCGGATCGGCCGCACGGGCCGGGCCGGCAAGGCGGGCCGCGCGGTCACCATCGCGACTCCCGCCGACGGCAAATCGCTCGATGCGATCCAGAAGCTGATCGGCCGCAAGATCGAACGCCTGGACCTTGAGGGCTCGCTGGACGACAGCGCCCTGGAAGAAACCGACCGGCCGCGGGGCCGGGGCCGCAGCCGCAGCAACGGCCGGGCCCGCGCCGAAGCCGTTCCGGAACGGCGCGACGCGAAGGAAAAGCCCCGGACAGACAAACCGCGGACGGACAAGCCGCGGCGCAACGGCCGTCCGGCGCCGAAGCCCCGCCCGGCAGCCGAACTGACGGACGAACCGGTCGTCGGCATGGGCGATCACGTTCCGGCCTTCCTGCAAAAGCCCAAGCGCAAGGCGGTCTGAACCGGCGGGTTCGCGGATCGGCGAATACGCCGCCCCTGCCTCTCGCCTTCTTGCTGTCTCCGGTCCAGACTGCCGCCGGCAACCCCGCCGAACCGGACGGCAGGACGGATGGACACGCCCGGCGCCACCGCGCGCCCCCGCTTTCAGGTCACCATCGAGGATAGCGGCGAGCGCTTCGCCTGCGCCGAAGGCCTGCCGGTGCTCAAGGCCATGACGGCGCTCGGCGGCCGGGGCATCCCCTCGGGCTGTCACGGCGGCGGCTGCGGCGTGTGCAAGGTCAGGGTGCTGGAGGGCGATTACCGGACTGCCGCGATGAGCCGCGAGCATGTCTCGGCCGAAGAGGAAGCCGGCGGGGTCGCGCTGGCCTGCCGGCTCTATCCGGCGAGCGATCTCCGGCTTAAGGTATTGGGCATGATGCACAGGGCTGTCGAAGCGCGGCGCTACGGGCTGGTCTGACCGGCCCGGCCGCCGCGCCGGCAGCCGCAAATCCGAGGGAGACCGGACAATGGGTGTGATGCGGATCGGGCATGTCGACCTGCGCGTCCTCGATATCGACGAGGCCCTGAACCACTATGTCAACATTCTGGGCATGATCGAGACCGACCGCGACGATGCGGGCAACGTCTATCTCAAGGGCTGGGACGAGTGGGACCAGTATTCCCTGATCCTCAACCCGTCGGACCGCGCCGGCATGAACTCCATCGCCTACAAGGTGGAAAAGGATTCGGACCTCGACGCCTTCGAGAAACGCATCGCCGACTGGGGCGTCGCCGTCGACCGGGTTGCCGCCGGCGCGCTGCACAATTGCGGGCGCGCCATCCGGTTCAACCTGCCGAGCGGCCACGAGATGTATCTGTTCGCCGAGAAGGCGTTCGTCGGCAAATCGGTCGGCGCGGTCAACCCGGACCCCTGGCCGGAAGACATCAAGGGCGCCGGCGTCCACTGGCTCGATCATGCCCTGCTGATGTGCGAGCTCAATCCCGAGAAGGGCATCAACAAGGTCGAAGAGACGACGCGCTTCCTGCGCGAAGTCCTGGATTTCTACCTCGCCGAGCAGGTCACCGCCGGCCCCAACGGCGAGATCCAGGCCGCGACCTGGCTGTTCCGCACTACGACCCCGCACGACATCGCCCTGGTCGGCGGGCCGCGCCCGGGCCTGCACCATCTCGCCTTCTTCCTCGACGAGTGGAACGACGTGCTCAAGGCGGCCGACACGATGGGCCGCAAGGGTGTCAAGATCGACGTCACGCCCCAGCGCCACGGCATCACCCGCGGGTGCACGATCTATTTCTTCGACCCGTCGGGCAACCGCAACGAGACCTTCGCCGGCCTCGGCTATCTCGCCCAGCCGGACATGCCGCCGATCACCTGGACCGAGGACCAGCTCTGGCGCGGCATCTTCTACCACGTCGGCGAGGAGGCCGGCTCCTTCACCAGCGTCTATACCTGAGGATTTAGTGTCGCCGCGGCGCGAGCCGTTGCGGTTCGGCGACCTCTTCCCCCATCAGGCCCGTTGCCGCCCCGGACCAGGTCCCGGGCGTATCGAGGGAGGCCGGCGAACGGCGCCAATGCAAGCCTCTACGCCCCCGCGATCGTCATACCGTCGATCCGCAGCGTCGGGGCGTCGATGCCGTAGCGCAGGTCGAGATCGTCGGCCGGGGTTATCGCCTTGAACATGTCCTTCAGGTTGCCGGCGACGGTCATCTCGGTCACCGGATAGGCCGGTTCGCCGTTCTCGATCCAGGTGCCGCCGGCGCCGCGGCTGTAGTCGCCGGTCACGCCGTTGACGCCCATGCCGATCATCTCGGTGACGTAGAGGCCGCTGTCGATCCCGCCGAGCATCTCCTGCGGCGAGACCGCGCCGGGCTCGAGATACACGTTCGTTGCCGACGGCGACGGCGGCCCGGAAGTGCCGCGGCTGGCATGGCCGGTCGACGCCAGCTCCAGCTGGCGGGCGGAGCGCAGGTCGAGCAGCCACGTCGTCAGCACGCCGTTATCGACCAGGTTGCGCCGGCCGTTGGCGACCCCCTCGCCGTCGAACGGCTTGGAGCGCAGGCCGCGCGGGCGATGCGGGTCCTCGACGACCGTGAGGCCGGACGCCATGACCGCCTCGCCGAGCCGGTCCTTGAGGAAGCTGGTGCCCCGGGCGACCGAAGCGCCGTTGATCGCACCCAGCAGATGCCGCAGCAGGCTGCCCGATACCCTGGGATCGAATACGACCGGCGCCTTGACGGTCCTGACCGGCCGTGCGCCGAGCCGGGCGACCGCACGTTCGCCGGCATTTCGGCCGATTTCGCCCGGCGCCATCAGGTCGGCGGAGAAAACCGCCGTATGGTAATCGTAGTCGGTCTGCATGTCGGCGCCCGACCCGGCGACCACCGAGACGCCGACGCTGTGCGAAGTCCTCTCGTAGCTGCCGGCAAAGCCGTTGGTCGCGGCGAGGAATACCCGCGTCCGGCCCCAGGAGGCCTCCGCCCCTTCGGAATTCGTGACGCCGCCGACCGCGCGTGCGGCATCTTCGGCCTCGCTCGCCCGCGCGATCAGCAGATCGGCCGGCGGCTCGTCGCGATCGGCCATGTCGAGCCGCGGCGGCCGGACGGCGATCTGGTCCGGCCCGGCGATGCCGCAATACGGATCCTCCGGGACCGCGCGCGCCATCGCCATGGCCCGCTCGGCCAGACCGGCAAAGGTCTCCGGCGCAATCTCGCTCGCCGAAACGCTGGCCTGGCGATGGCCGACGAAGACGCGCAGGCCGAGATCGCGCCCTTCCGAGCGCTCGATCATCTCGACGTTGCCGAGCCGCTGGGCGTGCGAGAGGCTGTCGCCCTCGACGTAGACGGCGTCGGCCGCGTCGGCGCCGGCGGCGCGGGCGGCCTTCAGCAGGTCTTCGAGTCGGTTCAGATGGTCGGTCATCGGTTGGCGCGTCCCACGATACGGCGCTTCGGCCTACTCGGGATGGAGAGAGAGCTTCGAGCTGATCCGTTTCGCCCTGAGTAGCCGCCGCAGGCGGCGTATCGAAGGGCCGGCCGCCGCGACTTCTTGTCTGTGCTTCCGGTTTCGCCGGTGCGCCGGGCCCGTCATTCCTTCAGGACGCCGGCCCGCTTCATCCAGTCGTAGCAGTCCCGCACCATGAATTCGAGATCGGGGGAACGGTAACCCAGTTCCTTCTCCGCACGATCCGACGCCACCCGGCCGTGCGCCAGCACGATATGCGCGGCCTGGGGTGTCAGGTCCGGCTCGCGGCCGCGCAGGTTGCCGGCTGCGTTCTGGAGATGGGCGACGGCCCGGAACAGCCAGGCCGGAATGGCGCGCTTCGGCACCTTGCGGCCGGCGACGCGTCCGACGAGGGCGATGACCTCGACATAGCTCGCCGCCGGGCCGGGCAGCAGATAGTTGCCGGCGGAGCATTCGGTCTCGGCCGCCGCGATGTGGGCTGCGGCGACCGCTCCGGCATGGCAGAACACGCCGGAGCCCGGCGGGATGCCGGGCAGCCTGCGCTCGTGGACCATGCGGATCATGCGCGCCCAGTTGCGGCTGTCGTAGCGGCCGACGATGTGGCAGGGGTTGAGGATCACGGCGGGCAGGCCCTCGGCGGCGGCCTGCTTGACGATGGTCTCGGCGGCCAGCTTGGTCCGGTCGTAGAGCACGGGAGAAGCATTGCCCCGCTGCGGCGTGTCCTCGGTCAGCGGCGGGTCGCCGGGCCGGTAGCCCCAGGAATTCCAGCTCGAGGTGAAGACGAACCTCCTGGCGCCCTTGCGCTCGGCCGCGGCGACCGCGTTGCGGGTGCCGTCGACATTGGTGCGCAATTGCCGCGAGCCGTGGCGCGCCCACATGGTGAGGTCGGCGGCCATGTGAAACACGGCATCGACGCCCTCCGGGATCGCGCCGGTCAGGCCCGTGAGGTCAAGCAGATCGCATTCGACGCCGGCGACATCCCATTGCCGGAGCGCCTCGAAACGCGCCGGATCGCGATAGGCCGCCGTGATCTTCCAGCCCCGTTCCGCCAACTGCTCGACCAGGTTGCAGCCAAGAAAGCCGGTGGCGCCGGTCACGAAGGCATGTTTGGCGGCGGAAGGCATGGAGGGCGCGGGGACCGTTGCAAGGGAAGCAGCAATCGAAGGCAGGGGTCACATATAGGCAATGTCCGGGACGGCGCCACAAGGGCGTTGCACCCGACCCGGCGTTCAAGGCAACTCGACGCGACCGGCCATTCCGGCCCGACCCTTCCACTTGTTGTCACCCCGGCCGACCGAAGGGCGAGCCGGGGACCAGAGCCGGCCCAAAAAGATTTTGCAGGTGGCACTGGACCCCGGATTTCCGCTCCCCGGATCGTGGTCCGGGGCAGGTCGCTCCATCCGGGGTGACATCTCGGTGGAAAAAAGAATACCGGAACAGCTTCATTGCGCCTGTCTCGCAACGGAGCAGACAGGCGGTGGGACGGGCAGAAAGCTCGCTTTTCGCCCTGCCCTCAGCCAATGACCCGGGACCCGTCATAGGCAAAGGCGTGCGCATCCTGTTGCAGCCCCGCCTCGCGGGCGAGGCACAGGGCGCGGTCGGCGGCGTTTTCGCGGATGAAATCCTCAACCGTTCCGGTATGCCCCAGCCTGCGGTGGACCTCGGCGATCGCCCGGGGCTGCGGCCAGGACGGCCAGGGACGGCCCCGCGCCGCGATTTCGGCGAGGCCGACGAGCCTGCCGCCGGCGTTCAGCGCGCCGCCGCGGTGGATGTAGGCGTAGACCTCGTTCAGCGCGCCGCCGCCTTCCAGCGCCAGATCGAGGCCGGACAGCACCGCGTAGTCGTAGGAATAACCCCGGCCTTCGGTCTCGTGCATGCGCGCCATCAGATCGTCGGACAGCCAGGTGACCGCGACTTCGACCCGCACGCCGGGCGCCGGCATCGGGCAGGCGGAAACCGAACCGTATCCGGTTATGTGGGCGGCATACACGACATCGAATTCCCGCAGCCAGCCGCGCTGGACGGGGATCGTCACGGCATCGAAATCGAAGTATTTCCGCGCCAGCTGGTCCGGCGCGCGGTTGGAGCCGCAGGCGAGGACCGGGCGCCGCCCGGCGGTCAGCGCGCCGTCGATCTCCGCGGGCCGCCAGCCCGCCTTGTCGAAAACATAGCTGCACGCCGGAATGGCGTAGGGATAGCCCATCGCCCGCTCGACAGGGTCGAGGTCCGACGGCGGAACGAACATCGGCGCATCGGTCGTCATGGGCGGCGACACTAGCCCGGAACCGGATCGCTCGCCGAATTTACTTTACTCGGCTGGCGCCGCCCCCGAAGCTGAAACAGACATGCCCGTATCGGAGGTGCCGAGCCATGCCGAAAGCGGTCATCAGCGCCGGAGCCGGAGCCGTTGCGGCGGTCCTTTCCGCCACCGCAAGCCAGGCGGCGGACTTTAACAGCGTGACCGCGCCGACGATCGTCGAAATGCTGGAATCGCAGGGCCTGCCCGTCGTCACCGGATTTCGGCGGCCGTCCGGCGACCCCTATGTCAGGACCCGGGCGAGCGGGATCGACTACACGGTCCTCTTCTACAAGTGCAGGAAGGCGCGCCGGCCGCGCCCGTGCCAGCACATCATGTACATGGCGCGCTACAAGCTCGAACGGCCGCTTTCCCTCCTGCAGATGAACGAATGGAACCGGCGCGTCCATTTTCAGCGCGGCTATCTGGTCCGGGACCGGGCGACCGGACAATGGACCGGTGCGCGGCTCGAAATGGATGTCATTCTTGCAGAACGGGGCTGGATCCGGCCGAAGACGCTTCTGCCGTCCTTCATCGTGTTTCACCGCACGAACCGGCGGTTCTTCAATCTCATCCGGTCCCGCAAGGGTGAGCGGCACGAGCGGATTCCGGGCGCCAAAGATCTGTAGGTCCCGGTCCCGATCGCCCAGCGCCGGATGTAACTTGCGGGCTTCGGCCCGCTTGTCCTTGCGCGGCGATTGGGCCATGTGTCCGGCATGTGCAATGCGCCGGACTTTCTCCAGTCTCCCGATTTGAACCGGGCGCGGCCGGCATGAGCGCCGGCGGGACGCCCTATGCCTCCCTGCGCGATTTCCTTGCGCACCTGGAGCGGGACGGCGAACTGCGGCGCGAGGCCGGCCCGGTCTCGCCGGCGCTGGAGATGACGCGCATCCACCGGGCCGCGCTGCTGGAAGGCGGGCCGGCGATCCTGTTCGAACAACCGCAGGACGGCGCGCGCGCCTGGGACATGCCGGTGCTTGTCAACCTGTTCGGCACGGTCGAGCGGGTCGCCAAAGCCATCGGCCGGACGCCGGAGCAACTGCGCGAGGTCGGCGAGATGCTCGCCTTCCTGCGCCAGCCCGAACCGCCGGGCGGCTTCCGGGAGGCGCTGGAGCTGATTCCGCTGGCGCGCAAGGTGCTGGCCATGAAGCCGAAGACGGTGCGCAGCGCGCCGTGCCAGGAAATCGTGCTCGAAGGCAACGCCATCGACCTCGGCCGCCTGCCGGTCCAGACCTGCTGGCCCGGCGAGCCCGCGCCGCTCATCACCTGGCCGCTCGTCGTCACCCGCGGCCCGGCGCCGGAGAGCGCGCGCACCGACGGCTTCAACCTGGGCATCTACCGGATGCAGGTGACCGGCCGGGACAGCACCCTGATGCGCTGGCTGCACCATCGCGGCGGCGCCCAGCAATTCGCGCGCTGGAAGGCGCAGGCTTCGCCCGAGGAACGGCGCGAAGGCTTCCCGGCCGCCGCCGTGATCGGCGCCGACCCGGCGACCATGATCGCCGCGGTGACGCCGGTGCCGGATACGCTCTCGGAATACCAGTTCGCCGGCCTGTTGCGGGAGAAGAAGGTCGAGCTCGCCGATTGCCGCACCCTGCCGCTCAAGGTGCCGGCCCAGGCCGAGATCGTCATCGAGGGCCGCGTCATGGCCGACGAGGAAGGCGACGAAGGCCCCTATGGCGACCACACCGGCTACTACAACAGCGTCGAGCGCTTCCCGGTGTTCCGGGTCAGCGCGATCACCATGCGGCGGGAGCCGATCTACCTCTCGACCTTCACCGGCCGGCCGCCCGACGAACCTTCGGTGCTGGGCGAGGCGCTGAACGAGGTCTTCATTCCCCTGTTGCAGCAGCAGTTCCCGGAGATCGTCGATTTCTGGCTGCCGCCGGAGGGCTGCTCCTACCGCATCGCCGTGGTCTCGATCCGCAAGGCCTACGCCGGCCATGCCAAGCGCATCATGATGGGCGTGTGGAGCTATCTGCGCCAGTTCATGTACACGAAATGGGTCATCGTCGTGGACGACGATATCGACTGCCGCGACTGGAGGGACGTCATGTGGGCGATCTCCACCCGCATGGACCCGGCGCGCGACACGGTGACGATCGAGAACACGCCGATCGACTATCTCGATTTCGCCAGCCCGGTCAGCGGCCTCGGCTCGAAGGCCGGCCTCGACGCCACGAACAAGTGGCCCGGCGAGACGGTGCGCGAATGGGGCAGGAAGATCGATGCCCAAGATCGATGAATGAGGCGCCGGCCGGCGAACCGCTGACGCTGGACCGGATCGAGCGGACCCGGAGCGCGATCGCGCCCTGGGCGATTGAAACCCCGGTGCTGGAATGGTCGGGCGTCGCAAAGGACGCGCTGGTCGGCGCCGATACGCGCGTCGTCCTGAAGCTGGAACTCCTGCAGCGGACCGGCAGCTTCAAGCCGCGCGGCGCGCTCTCCAGCATCCTGGCGCTCGACGCGGACGAGCGCGCCGCCGGGGTCACGGCGGTCAGCGCCGGCAATCACGCCATCGCCGTCGCCTATGCCGCCGGGGCGCTCGGCACCGACGCCAAGGTCGTCATGCACAAGGCGGCCAACCCGTTCCGCGTCGCCCAGTGCCGCGAGCTGGGCGCCGAAGTCGTGCTGGCCGACGACATCCACGCCGCCTTCGACGAAATGGCGCGGATTCGCGACGAGGAGGGCCGCGCCGTCATCCACCCCTTCGAAGGCCCGGACACGATTTCCGGCACGGCGACGCTCGGCCTGGAATTCGCCCGGCAGGCGCCGGAGCTCGACGCCGTCATCGTGCCGGTCGGCGGCGGCGGGCTGATCGCCGGCGTCGCGACCGGCTTCCGGCTCGCCGGTTCGAAGGCGCGGGTCTACGGCGTCGAGCCGGACGGGGCCTGCGGCATGCGCGACAGCCTTGCACGGGGCGCGCCGCTCGACAGCGTCGCGGTCTCGACCATCGCCGACAGCCTGGGCGCGCCGCTGCATATGCCCTATTCCTTCGATATCGTCCGGCAGTCGGTGGACGAGGTCGCCACCGTATCCGACGATGCCTTGCAGGACGCCATGCTGACCAGCTTCAGCCGGCTCAAGCTGGCAGTCGAGCCGGCCGGCGCGGCAGCCCTCGCAGCGCTCGCCGGCCCGCTGCGCGAGCGGCTGCGCGGCAAGGCGGTCGGCCTGATCGTGTGCGGCGCCAACATCGACCCGGCCGGGTTCGCCGGCCATCTGGCCGCCGCGCAGGCGCGCGCGGAACCTGCGGCGTGACGACGCCGACGCGCTCCGACACGCCGTGCGATCCCGGCATCCGGCTCTTTGTCGAGGCGCCGCTGGCGGCGGGACAGGCCGTCGTCCTGGCGGCGGAGCAGAGCCATTATCTGAAGACTGTGATGCGGGCGCCCGCGGGTACGGCGGTCCGGCTGTTCAACGGCCGCGACGGCGAATGGCTGGCGACGATCGAGTCGCTCGGCAAGAAGGACGCGGCGCTCACGGTTGCCGGGCAGACCCACCGCCAGCGGGCAGAGCCGGACCTCTGGCTGTGTTTCGCCCCGATCAAGAAGGCCCGGATCGATTTCGTGGCGCAGAAAGCCTCCGAGATGGGGGTTTCCGCCCTGCAGCCCGTGATGACGCGCCATACCCAGGTGACGCGGGTCAATACGGACCGCCTGCGCGCCAACGCCGTCGAAGCTGCCGAACAATGCGCGCGCCTGTCCGTCCCGGACGTGTTCCCGCCGCGCAAACTGGACGACCTGATCGCCGACTGGCCGGCGGACCGCCATATCCTGCTGCTCGACGAGACGCAGACCGGCATTCCGATCGTCGATACGCTGCGCCGGCGCGGCGACGCGCGCGGCCAGCCCTGGGCCGTCTTCGTCGGGCCGGAAGGCGGCTATGCGCCCGGGGAGCTTGACCTTCTGCGCCGCCTTCCCAATGTCACGCCGGTCGGGCTCGGCGGGCGCCTGCTCCGCGCCGATACCGCCGCGATTGCGGCGCTGGCGTGTTGGCAGGCCGTGCTGGGCGACTGGACGGCGCCGGCGGACCGCCGGGAGACGAACAGTTAGGCCTACCGCCGCCGGCCGGGCTTTTGCTTTCTGTCATTCGCTTTCAGTCGATTCCGGATCACCTGCGCATGTCCATCCCCGCCGCCGCCAATGCCGAGCCGGTGCAGTCCCGGGCGCAACTCATCGAAAGCGTCGAGCAGGGCAACAAGCCGGCGGCGGACTGGCGCATCGGCACCGAACACGAGAAATTCGCCTTCGACTGGAAGGACTACCGGCGCCTGCCCTATGACGGCGATTGCGGCATCCGCGCCCTGCTGGAAGGCCTGCAACGCTTCGGCTGGGACCCGATCCGCGAGGGGCAGACCCTGATCGGCCTGAAACGGGACGGCGCGGCGGTCAGCCTCGAACCCGGCGGCCAGCTCGAACTGTCCGGCGCGCCGCTGGAGACCATCCACCAGACCTGCGACGAGGTCCACAGCCACCTGGCCGAGGCCGAAGCGGTGACCAAGGAACTCGGGGCCGGCCTGATCGGGCTGGGCTTCGACCCGAAATGGCGCCGCGAGGACATGCCCTGGATGCCCAAGGGCCGCTACCGGATCATGCGCGACTACATGCCGAAAAAAGGCAGCCTCGGCCTCGACATGATGGCGCGCACCTGCACGGTGCAGGTCAATCTCGACTATGCCTCCGAAGCCGACATGGTGAAGAAGTTCCGGGTCGGCCTGGCGCTCCAGCCGGTCGCGACCGCCCTGTTCGCCAATTCCCCCTTCACCGAAGGCCGGCCCAACGGGTTCAAGAGCTGGCGCGCGCAAATCTGGACCGATACCGACCCGGACCGCACCGGCATGCTGCCCTTCGCGTTCGAGGACGGCTTCGGCTTCGAGCGCTGGGTCGACTACATCCTCGATGTGCCGATGTATTTCGTCTATCGCAATGGCCGCTATCTCGATGCGAGCGGCCAGTCCTTCCGCGATTTCATGGCCGGCCGGCTGCCCGCGGCGCCCGGCGAAACGCCGAGCCTGAGCGACTGGGCCGATCACATGACGACGGCCTTCCCGGAAGTGCGGGTCAAGACCTTCCTCGAGATGCGCGGCGCCGACGGCGGCCCGTGGAAGAGCCTGTGCGGCCTGCCCGCCTTCTGGGTCGGCCTGCTCTATGACGGGACGGCGCTGGATGCGGCATGGGACCTGGTTCGGGACTGGTCGGCCGAGGAGCGAGAAGCCCTGCGGACCGGCGTCGCCAGGCACGGTTTCCAGGCGCCTTTCCGCGCCGGCACGGTGCGCGAACTCGCCCTGCGCACGCTGGAGATCGCGCAGGCAGGCCTGTCGGCGCGCCGGGCGCTCGACAAGGCCGGCAACGACGAGACCGGCTTCCTCCAGGTGCTGCACGACCGCGCCAACGCCGGCAAGAGCCCGGCGGACCAGCTGCTCGAAGACTATGCCGGCGACTGGGCGGGCGACATCGACCGCATCTGGACCGCCTGCGCCTATTAGCGCGAGTCCGGTTATTCCAGAACCGCCGACGGGACGGAGAAACGCCCTTCGATACGCCGCTTCGCGGCTACTCAGGACGAGGGTGAAGTTTGAAGCCTAAAACAGCTCAATGTCTCCTCATCCCGAGTAGGCCCCACAGAGCCTGCCCTGAGCCTGTCGGAGGGGGCCGTATCGAGGGACGCTGCGCTGCCCGGACATAGCTACCGGTTCCGAAAAATCGGGAGGCTGGTGGGATTTGCGGGCGCATAGGCGATTGCGCCGGACGCGGGCTTCGGCCAATCTGCGCGGCATGATCAGGACAGCGATAGTCTTGCTGACGCTTCTCGTGTTGGCTGTGGCGCCGGCGCAGACCCAGGAGAAGCAGCGCGACGGGCTCACCATCGGCATCACCCAGTTCCCGTCGACCTTCAACCCGATGATCGATTCGATGCTGGCCAAGAGCTACATCCTGGCCATGGCGCGGCGGCCGTTCGTGACCTTCGACCGGGACTGGAAGCTGGTCTGCCTGCTGTGCGAGACGCTGCCGACGGTCGAGAACGGCGGCGCGCAGGTCGTGACCTTCGACACGGGCGAACTCAAGGGCAAGCAGGGCCTGCGCATTACCTGGCGCATCCGCGAGGGCGCGAAATGGGGCGACGGCCGGCCGGTCACGGTGGACGACGTCGTCTTCGCGTGGAGGGTCGGCCGCCATCCGCAGAGCGGCGTCGCCGGCCGCGAGCCGTTCCTGCGCACCGTCGCGATCGAGCGGATCGACGAGCGGACCTTCGTCCAGGTGCTGGACAAGCTGCGCTACGACTACAACCAGCTCGTGCCCGACCCGATGCCGGCGCACCTAGAGACCGACGCGTTCCGGGAGCCGAAAGAATACCGGCAGCGCACGGCCTACGACCGGGACCCGGCCAATCCCGGCCTCTATTACGGGCCGTACCGGATTTCGCGCATCGTCTCCGGTTCCCATGTCGAATTGGTGCCGAACGAGACCTGGTGGGGCGAGCCTCCGTCGTTCAAGCGCATCGTCGTCCGGGTCATCGGCAATACCGCGGCGCTGGAAGCCAATCTGCGCGCCGGCGGCATCGACTATGCGGCCGGCGAACTCGGCCTGTCGCTCGACCAGGCGACCGCGCTGCAACGCCGGGCGGCGAACCGCTACCGCTTCATCTTCAAGGCCGGGCTGATCTACGAGCATATCGATTTCAACCTCGACAACCCGATCCTGAAGGACCGGCGGGTGCGCCGGGCGCTGGCCTACGGCATGGACCGCAAGCGCATGAGCGCGCAGCTGTTCCGCGGCCTCCAGCCGGTCGCGGACACCAACATCAGCCCGCTCGACCAGGTGGCGTCGAAGGAGGTGACGACCTATCCCTTCGACCCGAAGAAGGCGGCCGCGCTGCTCGACTCCGCCGGCTGGAAGCGGCGCGGGGACGGCTGGCGCTACAACGCGAAGGGTGAGCGGCTGAGCCTGTCGCTGATGACCACGTCGGGCCACCGGGTGCGCGAGCAGGTCATGGAAATCCTGCAGGCTTACTGGCGGCGCATCGGCATCGACATCCGGCTCAAGACCCAGCCGGCGCGGGTCTATTTCGGCCGTACCGTCACCCAGCGCCAATTCCCGGCCATGGCGATGTATGCCTGGATCTCGGCGCCGGAATCGAACCCGCGCGGCACCCTGCATTCGTCGGAAATCCCGACGGCGAAGAACAACTGGTCGGGCCAGAACTTCCCCGGGTTCCGCAGCCCGGAGATGGACCGGCTGATCGAGCAGCTCGAAGTGACGCTCAAGCTCAAGGACCGCTTGCCGATCTGGCGGCGCATCCAGCAGATCTATGCTGAGGAACTGCCGGTCCTGCCGCTCTATTTCCGCGCCAATCCCTATGTCATTCCGCGCTGGCTGGCGGGCATCCGGCCGACCGGGCATCAATTTTCCACGACCCTGTGGGTGGAGGACTGGCGCGCCGGCGCTGACGCGAAGCAGCGATGAGCGCCTTCCTCATCCGCCGGCTGATACAGTCGCTGGCGGTGATCGCGATCATGTCCTTCCTGGTCTACGCCCTGATCGGGCTGATGCCGGGCGACCCGATCGACATCATGATCGCCTCCGATCCGAAGCTGACGCCGGACGACGCCGCCCGCCTGCGCGCGCTCTACGGCCTCGACCTGCCGATCGGCGAGCGCTACTGGAACTGGCTGACCGCGGCGCTCGGCGGCGACCTCGGCTTCTCGCGTACCCACAGCCGGCCGGTGCTCCAGGTCATGGGCCCGCATCTCGAGCGCACCCTGCTGCTGATGGGCATCAGCTTTGTGCTGTCCGCCGCCATCGCGATTCCGCTCGGCGTCTGGGCGGCAGCCCGGCCCTATTCGCTGCACGACTATGCGATCAACCTGTTCAGCTTCGCCGGCCGCTCGGCGCCGCCCTTCTGGCTGGCGCTGATCCTGATCTTCGTCTTCGCGGTCTGGCTCGGCTGGTTTCCGGCCGGCGGGCTGGAGACCATCGGCAAGGGCGGCTTCTGGGACCGGTTGCAATATCTCGTCCTGCCGGTGCTGTCGCTGACATTGCTCAACGTCGCCGGCTTCACCCGCTTCGTGCGCGCCGAGACCATGGCGGTGATGCGCCAGGATTTCATCCGCACCGCGCGCGCCAAGGGGGTCAGCGAGCGCGGCGTCCTGACCGGCCACGCCCTGCGCAACGCCATGATCCCGATCGTCACCATCATCGCACTGGATTTCGGCACGCTGTTCTCCGGCGCGCTGATCACCGAGACGGTGTTCGCCTATCCCGGCATGGGCAAGATGATCTACGATTCGATTCTGGCCAACGATTTCAACCTGGCGCTGGTCGGCCTGCTGTTCGCCACCTTCGTGACCCTCGCCGCCAATATCGGCGCGGACGTGGCCTACGCGGTGCTCGACCCCAGGATTGCCCTGACATGATAACGGGGCAATGAGAATCGGGACATGAGCGCCGCGGCAATCTCCGTCACCGGCCGGCACGAACTGCGGCTCCGGGTCCTGCGCCGGTTCCTGCGCCATCGGCTGGCCGTGGCCTCGGCCGTCATCCTGGCCGTGCTCATCCTGGCGTCCGTCTTCGCGCCGGCGGTCGAGCGGCTGCTGGGCGCCGATATCCGCGACGTCGATCTGAGCGCGATCCTGCAGGGGCCGAGCCCGGCGCACCCGCTGGGCACCGACGAACTCGGCCGCGACCTGCTCGTGCGCCTGCTCTACGGCGGCAGGATTTCCCTGCTGGTCGGGCTGGTGGCCGCCGTGTTCTCGGCGATCATCGGCGCCGCGATCGGCATCGTCGCCGGCTATTTCGGCGGCCGGCTGGACGATCTGCTGATGCGGTTTACCGACGGCGTCATCGCCCTGCCGATCCTGCCTTTGCTGATCGTCCTGGCCGCGGTCGACCTGACCAAGCTCGGCCTGCCGGCCTCGGTCGCCAACAGCAGCGATATCAGCCTCTACCGCATAATTGTCATCACCGCGCTGTTCGGCTGGACCGGCGTCGCCCGGCTGGTGCGCGGCGCGACCCTGTCGCTCAAGGAGCGCGAGTTCGTGCGCGCGGCCATCGCCATGGGCGCGAGCCCGTGGCGGGTCATGCGCATCCACATCCTGCCCAACGCGATCTCGCCGATCGTCGTGGCGACGACGCTCTCGGTCGGCGGCATCATCCTGTTCGAATCGGTCCTGAGCTTCCTCGGCCTCGGCATCCAGCCGCCGATCCCGAGTTGGGGCAACATGCTCACCGGCGCCCAGGAGCAACTGTCCAGCGCCCCGCAGCTCATGATCTGGCCCGGCCTGATGATCTTCGTCACCGTGATCGCCTTCAACTTCCTCGGCGACGGCCTGCAGGACGCTCTCGACCCGCGGGCGCTCAGCGACTGAGCGCGGCGATGGCCAGCGCCAATCCGCGGAAACTGCTCGCCCAGGCAAAACAGGCGCTGGCGCGGGGCGAGACGGACTACGCAGGCCTCCTGCTGCGCGAAGCCCACGACGCCGCGCCGAAGGATGCCGCCGTCGCCCGCCTGCTCGCCGATGTGCTGCTCGCGCTGGACCGTCCGATGGAAGCGATCGAGGCGTTGGCGGACCATCTCGCCGTCAACCCGCGCTCGGCCGATGCCGCGCGCAGCCTGTCGGACATCTTCGCCGCGGTAACGCCGGTGAGCTTCGCGACCGTCAACGCCGCGGGCCTGACCGCCGCCCTGCGGCTGGACCGGGTGGCGGCCGATCCGCTCGGCCGGGCGGCCGGGCCGCTGCTGGCGGAGCGCGGCGAACCTTCGGCCTTCCGGCGCGGGTCCGACGAATTCACCCTGCTGATCGCGCTGCTGGAAGCCGCTCCGGTCCGTGAACCGGAGCTGGAATCCTGGCTGGTTGCGCGCCGGCGCGCGGCGCTGCTCGGCACGGCTGAGGTACGGCAGGCGCGGGCGCCGCTGGACGAGCCGTTGCTCGCCGCGATGGCCCGGCAGGTCTGGCTCAACGAAGGCGTGTGGCCGGTCGACGGGGACGAGCGCAGGGCGCTGGACGGGCTCGATCCCGACGATCCGGGCCAGGTCGCGCGCGCCGCCCTGTATCTGCCGCCGGAGCGGTGGTGCCCGGACGATGCCGGGGCCGAGACCCTGCCGAAATGCCTCGCGGGACTGGCCGGAGACATCCGGCGCGAACGGCGCGAGATGGCGCGGGCCGATGCCGCGCTGGGCAGGGCCGTCTGCGCCGCGGACGCAACCGGCGGCGCGGTCGCCGCCCAGTACGAGGCCAACCCCTACCCGCGCTGGGGCTGGGTGCAGCCGGCGCCGCGCGGCGCCGGACGCGCCTTTCTAGACCGGATCGCCGGGAAAGCCGGGACGGCGGCGGACGCCGCGCCGTCCGGCGGCTGGGCGAAGGGGCCGCTGCGCATTCTGATCGCCGGCTGCGGCACGGGGCAGGAGGCGGTCCAGGCCGCGCTCGCCTACGCGCCGAACGCCCGGCTGCTTGCCCTCGATTTCAGCCGGGCCAGCCTGCGCTACGCCGCCATGAAGGCGCGCCAGCACGGCCTCAACGCCATCCGGTTCCGGCAGGCGGATATCCTCGATCTCCCGGCTTTCGACCCGCCGTTCGACCCGCCGGCCGATCTGATCGAATGCATCGGCGTGCTGCACCATATGGCCGATCCGTTCGCCGGCTGGCGCATCCTGCTCGGCCGGCTGCGGCCCGGCGGGCTGATGTATGTCGGACTCTACAGCGCGACCGCCCGGCGCGGGCTGACTGTGCTGCGTGACCGGCTCGCCGGCGCAGGCGTCGATCCCGCCGACCCGGATGCGATCCGCGCGGCCCGCGCCCGGATTCTCGCCCGGCCGGAGAACGATTTCGAACGCACGCTCGCGGCTTCGGCGGATTTCTACACGTTGAGCGAAGTGCGCGACCTGCTGTTCCACGCCCATGAACGGCCGCTGAGCCTGGACGCTGTCGGCGCCTTCCTGAAGGACGAGGGGCTGGAATTCCTGCACATGGACATCCGCCCGCACATCGCCGAAGCCTTTGCGGCGGCGCAGGGCGAATCCGCCGTGCGCGATCTTCAGGCGTGGGCGGAGTTCGAGCGGGAAAACCCCGACACTTTCGATGGCATGTACCTGTTCTGGGTCGGAAAGCCCGGTTAGCCCGGAGTCCCGCCCCGGCGACGGTGGCGGAAGCAGGCGGAATGACGGGTGGAGACGTCTCGTCTCGGTCGGCTTTGTAGGGGAGGGTTTCAAACCCTCCCCTACGGACTTTCGTCCGCACACGGCGTCCGATGCCTGCTCGTTGGACCGAGCCGGGATTCTCCGGCCACCTCCCCGCCGGACAGCCGCTTTTTCACGCCGCGCGGCGGTTCAGTCCGTCGCCAGCGCGCGTTCCACGAAGTCCATCCGGTCCTTGCCCCAGAAGATTTCGCCGCCGACGATCACGGTCGGCGCGCCGAACACGCCGCGGGCGAGCGCGCCGTCGGTCGCCGCGACCAGCGCGGCCCGGCATTCGTCGCTTTCCGCCGCGGCCTCGAATTCGTCCGGGTCGGCGCCGAGCGCTTCGGCGATCGGGCGCAGGCCGGCATAATTCTGGATCGAGGCGTCGTCGCGCTCCCAGTAGGCGGCGAAGATGGCGTCGATAAAGGCCACCTCCCGGCCCCAGCGCCGCATGGCGATGGCGCCGCGCAGAGCCCGGCTGGTCTTGATCGGAAAGACCGTCGGGAAGCGGAACGGCAGGTCGCAGCGTTCGGCCCAGCGTTCGAGATCGCGGATGCGGTTGGCGATCTTGGCCTCGGGCTCCTCCATCAGGACATAGTTGTGGTGGCGGAAGACGTGGCCGAGATTGATCGGGATGTAGTTTATCGCCGCGCCGTGGCGTTCGGCGATCGGCCGGAGCAGGTGCAGCGCGAAATAGCTGTTGGTGCTGCCGACCTCCCAGTAGAAATCGACGGTCCTGCCCACCGCGCTACCGTCCCACCGCGCGCCAGCCGATGTCGCGGCGGCAGAAGCCTTCGGGCCAGTCGATGGCGTCGACGGCGGCATAGGCCTTTTTCTGCGCGTCCGCGATGGTCGGCGCCATCGCGGTCACGCCCAGCACCCGCCCGCCGGTCGCCAGGACGCGGTCGCTCTCGGCCGCCGTGCCGGCGTGAAACACGACCGTGTCCGGATCGTCTCCCAACTTGTCGAGGCCGCGGATTTCCGAGCCTTTTTCGTAGGCGCCCGGATAGCCGTTTGCCGCCAGCACGACCGTCAAGGCCGGCTCGTCGTACCAGCGCAGGTCGAAATCCCTCAGTTCACCGTCCCGCGCCGCGATCAGCGCGGGCAGCAGGTCCGACATCAGGCGCAGCATCAGCGGCTGGCATTCCGGGTCGCCGAAGCGGGTGTTGAATTCCAGCACCTTCGGCCCGTCCGGCCCGATCATCAGGCCGGCATAGAGCACGCCCTTGAAGGGCCGGCCTTCCGCCGCCATCGCCGCCACCGTGGGCGCGACGATTTCGTCGCGTATCCGTTCGGCCAGCGGCTCCGTCACCACCGGCGCCGGCGAATAGGCGCCCATGCCGCCGGTGTTCGGCCCGGTATCGCCCTCGCCGACCGCCTTGTGGTCCTGCGCCGAGGGCAGCAGCACGAAGTTCTCGCCGTCCACGAGGGCGAGGATGCTGGCTTCCTCGCCTTCGAGACAGTCCTCCACGACGATCTCTGCGCCAGCCGCGCCGAAGGCACCCTCGTCCAGCATGGCGCCGGCCGCCGCCTGGGCTTCCGCGACCGAGCGGGCGACGATGACCCCCTTGCCCGCGGCGAGGCCGGACGCCTTGACGACAATGGGCGCACCCCGTTCGGCGATCCAGGCCTGCGCTTCCGCAGCATCCGTGAACCGGCGGTAGGCAGCCGTCGGAATGCCGTAGCGGGCGCACAGATCCTTCATGAACGCCTTGGAGCCTTCGAGGATAGCGGCGTCGGCCGTCGGGCCGAAGGCGGCGATCCCGGCCGCCTCCAGGCGGTCGACCAGCCCGGCGCACAGCGGCGCTTCCGGGCCGACCACGACGAAATCGATGGCATTGGCCTGCGCCGCCGCCACGATGCCGCCGATGTCCTCCGCGCCGACATCGAGGCAGATCGCCTCCTGCGCGATTCCGGCGTTGCCCGGCGCGCAATAGAGCTTCACGCACAGGGGCGAGGCGGCGAGCTTCCAGCACAGCGCATGCTCGCGCCCACCGCCGCCGACGACGAGGATGTTCATCGGGCGCCCGCGCAGGACAGTTGCTCGAAATCCCGGCGAGGCAAGGCAAGGCCGGCGCGGCGCGTTGCGGGAGACGCCTGCCCCTGCCGCCAAGGGGAGGAAGATTCGGTCCGGTTCTTCCCCCTCTTCAGAGGATTCTTCTGCGAAACGGTTTCACGCCGGAATACATGTCCTTCCCTCTCTTCAGAGGGGGAAGTGGCCCCGGATTCATCCGGGGTCGATGGGGGTGTTTCGGGCCGCCGGCGGAGTCGTCTTGGGGCGACGTGCGTCTCGCGGCACGCCACCCCCACCTGGCCTCCCCCTCTGAAGAGGGGGAGGTATAGCGCCGCAGAAGCGCCCGACTTTCGCAGAGAAATCCTCTTCAGAAGGGGAGGGATGACGAAACGGCGCGGCCGTTTGCACCTCCCCCAAGGAGAGGGAGAAGGAGGCCGCCCGGGCGGCCTTGCCCCTTGCGCAGGGACATCCGTCCCGGCCTGAGCTCGCCCGGGCGCGGCTGGGCAGTCAGAAACCGGCATCGGGATCCTTCAGATAGTCCTCTTCCTCGGGCGTGTTCGGCCGGCCGAGGATTGCGTTGCGGTGGGGGAAGCGGCCGAACCGGTCAATCACCTCCTTGTGGTCAACGGCATAGCGCACGAATTCGGTGTCGGGGCAGCGCTCGCGCACCAGCTCCACGCAGCGCTGCTGGTCGGCGGCGTCCTCCGAATGTTCGAGCGGCAGGTAGAACAGCATCCGGTGCTCCTGGTCCGCCAGTTTCAGGTCGAAACCGCGGGCAATGGCGGCCTTCGTCACCTCCCGCGCCTTCGGATCGGCCGCGAAGGCTTTCGGCGAGTCGCGGTACATGTTGCGCGGGAACTGGTCGAGCAGGATGACCAGCGCCAGCGCGCCGTCCGCCGTTTCCTGCCAGCGGTCCAGCGTCCCGGCCAGCGCCTCCTTGTGGGCGGCCTCGAAGTTCCGCCGGATTTCGGCGTCGAAATCCGCATCCTTGTCGAACCAGCGCTCCCGGGTCGCCGGCGCGAGCCAGAAATCGAGCACATCCTGCGGTTTCGTCATGCGCTACGCCTCTCGAACGCCCGGTCGTCTGCCAGCATCTGTCGCGGGGCCGCGATATGGACACCCGATCCATAGCTATGGTGTAACCGGAGCGCCATTCCTAAATCCAGAGTGCCGGAACCGCCGCGCCGCCGACGGCCCCGAGCGCGCCGCACCCGGCCCTCCCGCCGCTGCACCCGGAGCCCGAACCATGCCTCTCACCGGAACGCAGAACAGCTTCGACGCCCGCCGGACCCTCGAGGCCGGCGGCAACAGCTATACCTATTTCAGTCTGCCCGCGGCGGCGGAGAACGGCCTGGGCGGCATCGGCCGGCTGCCCTTCTCGCTCAAGGTGCTGCTGGAGAACATGCTGCGCTTCGAGGACGGCGGCAGCGTGACGGCCGACGACATCCGGGCCTTCGGCGCCTGGCTCGACCGGCGAAAATCGACCCGGGAAATCGCCTACCGGCCGGCGCGCGTCCTGATGCAGGATTTCACCGGCGTGCCGGCGGTCGTCGACCTGGCGGCGATGCGCGACGCCATCGGCCCGCTCGGCGGCGATCCGAAAAGGATCAATCCGCTGGTCCCCGTCGACCTGGTGATCGACCATTCGGTAACCATCGACCATTTCGGCACACCGGACGCGTTCCGGCAGAATGTCGAGCGGGAGTTCGAGCGCAACCAGGAGCGCTACGAGTTCCTGCGCTGGGGCGCCTCGGCCTTCGACAATTTCCGGGTCGTGCCGCCAGGCACTGGCATCTGCCACCAGGTCAATATCGAATATCTCGCCCAGACCGTGTGGTCCGGCGCGGAGAATGGCGAGACCATCGCCTATCCCGACACTTGCGTCGGCACCGACAGCCACACGACGATGGTCAACGGCCTTGCCGTGCTCGGCTGGGGCGTCGGCGGCATCGAGGCCGAGGCGGCGATGCTAGGCCAGCCCGTCTCCATGCTGATTCCCGAAGTGATCGGCTTCAGGCTGACCGGCACGCTGAAAGAGGGCGCAACCGCGACCGATCTGGTGCTGACGGTCACCCAGATGCTGCGCGCGCGCGGCGTGGTCGGGAAGTTCGTCGAGTTTTTCGGCGCCGGCCTCGACAGTCTGAGCCTGGCCGACAAGGCGACGATCTCCAACATGGCGCCGGAATACGGCGCGACCTGCGGCTTCTTCCCGATCGACGCCGAAACCCTGCGCTATCTCGAATTCACCGGCCGCGATGCAGACCGGGTCGCGCTGGTCGAGGCCTACGCGAAAGCCCAGGGCATGTGGCGCGACGTGGACACGCCCGACCCGCTGTTCACCGACACGCTGGAACTCGACCTGGGGGATGTCGTGCCCTCCATCGCCGGCCCGAAGCGGCCGCAGGACCGGATCGCACTCACAAACGCCAGCAGCGAATTCGACGCGCTCGAATCCCGCAGACGCGAGCAGGCCGTCGCCGGCGCGGACTGGACTCTGGACGACGGCGACGTCGTCATCGCCTCGATCACGAGCTGCACGAACACGTCGAACCCGGCCGTGCTGGTGGCTGCCGGCCTGCTCGCCCGCAAGGCGCGGGAAAAGGGCCTGCAACGCCAGCCCTGGGTCAAAACCAGCTTCGCGCCCGGCTCCCAGGTGGTGAGCGACTATATCGAGGCGGCCGGCCTCCAGGACGATCTGGACGCCCTCGGTTTCAACCTTGTCGGCTACGGCTGCACCACCTGCATCGGCAATTCCGGACCGCTGCCGGCGCCGATCCACGATGCCGTCGAGGCCGGCGACCTGACGGTCTGCGCGGTGCTGTCCGGCAACAGGAATTTCGAAGGCCGGGTCCATCCGCTGACCCGGGGCAACTATCTGGCCTCGCCGCCGCTGGTCGTCGCCTACGCGCTCGCCGGGTCGCTCCGGATCGACCTGTACGCCGATCCCATCGGCCAGGACCGGGAAGGCAACGACGTCTATCTGAAGGATATCTGGCCGACCGAGCGGGAGATTGCGGAGACCATCGACCGCTGCGTCACGCCCGCCATGTTCCGCGCGCGCTACGCCGACGTCTTCACGGGCGACGAAAACTGGCAGACCATCCAGGTCTCCGGCGGGCTGACCTACGACTGGGATTCGTCGAGCACCTATGTCCGCAACCCGCCCTATTTCGAGGGCATGACGGCCGAGCCCGCCGCGGTCGGGGACATCGCCGGCGCCCGCTCGCTGGCCCGGCTCGGCGATTCGGTGACGACCGACCACATCTCGCCCGCCGGCGTGATCAAGGAGGACGGACCGGCCGGCGACTACCTCAAGACCTACCAGATCCGCCCGCGCGACTTTAACAGCTTCGGCTCGCGCCGCGGCAACCACGAGGTCATGATGCGGGGCACTTTCGCCAACATCCGCATCCGCAACGAGATGGCGCCCGGAACCGAAGGCGGCGTGACCCGCCACCAGCCGTCCGGCGAGGAGATGCCGATCTACGACGCCGCCATGCGCTACCGGGCCGAGGGCGTGCCGCTCGTGGTCGTCGGCGGCAAGGAATACGGCACCGGCTCGTCGCGCGACTGGGCGGCCAAGGGCACAAGGCTGCTCGGCGTCAGGGCGGTGATCGTCGAGAGCTACGAGCGCATCCACCGCTCGAACCTGGTCGGCATGGGCGTGCTGCCGCTCCAGTTCAAGGACGGCGCGAGCCGCGAAAGCCTGGGCCTCAAGGGCGACGAGACCTTCGACATTGCCGGCATCGCCGGCGGGATCAGGCCGGGCATGAATGTCGACTGCACGATCCGCTACGCCGACGGTGCGACTCGCAAGATCCCCCTGCTGTGCCGGATCGATACCGCCGACGAGGTCGCCTATTTCGGCAACGGCGGCATCCTGCACTACGTCCTGCGCAGCATGGCCGCGGCGGCCTGACCGCCAGCACCAACGAGACGAAAAGAAAGAGGATCAGGAATGCCCGATGCGGAAATCCAGTCGCCGCCGGACTTCGGTTACGGACGGCGCGAGCCGGCGGCCGGCCTGAACGGCGCCGATGCGGCGATCACCACCCGGCGCTCGGTGCGCGCCTTCCTGCCCGACAAGCCGGTGCCGAAGGAACTGATCGAGCATATCCTGAACGTGGCCGCCCGGGCGCCGAGCGGCACCAACGTCCAGCCCTGGCACGTCACGGTCGTGACCGGCGCGGCGCGCGACCGGGTGAGCGCGGCGATCCACGAGCGGCGCGACGGCGGCGGCCAGGAAATGGGTTACAACTACTACCCGGTGAAATGGTTCGAGCCCTACATCTCGCGGCGGCGCAAGCTGGGCTGGGACATGTACGGCCTGCTCGGCATCGCCAAGGGCGAGCGCGAAAAGACCTACCGGCAGCACGGCCGCAATTTCGATTTCTTCGATGCGCCGGCCGGCCTGTTCTTCCACATGGACAAGCGCATGGAGACCGGCTCCTTCATCGATATGGGCCTGTTCCTGGAGAATGTGATGGTCTCGGCGCGCGGCCACGGGCTGGACACCTGCCCGCAGGCGGCCTGGGTCGACTACACGGACTCGGTGAAAGCCCTGCTCGGCATTCCCGAGGACCATATCCTGATCTGCGGCATGAGCCTGGGCTACGAGGACACCTCGGCGACCGTCAACGCGCTCTATTCCGAGCGCGAGCCGGCCGGCTTCTTCGCCGACTGGCAGGGTTTCGAGGACTAGGGCCGCCCGGCGCACGCTGAGCGACGAATGAACAGGATAAGTACGTCGATCATCGGTGCGTCCGGTGAATTCCACGTTCTCAGTCAATTGTTGCGCCGAGGATGGATCGCTGCTTTGGCGCCGGACGGTGCACCGAACATGGATATTCTGGTCACTGATGACCGGAGCCGAAAGCTGTGCGCCATCCAGGTGAAGACCCGCCGCGACAAAGGAAGGGACAAGGGATGGCATATGCAGCGAAAGCACGAAACACTGGCTGCTGACGATCTATTCTACGTCTTCGTGGATTTTGGAGGAAAGCCGTCGGATACAGCCGCTTGCTACATCCTGCCGTCTCAAGTGGTCGCAGATGCCATACGCTTATGCCATGAAGTCTGGCTCGACACGCCCGGAAAGAACGGACAGCCGCATCGGGATAGTAATGTGAGACGAATGCTCCCGGACTATTCCACCAACGTCAAGCCGATCACCGACGAAGGGAAGGCCATTATCGACCGCTACAGCCTAGGCTGGCTGGAAAATTACCGGGACAAATGGAGCATCTTGGGAATACCGGAAGCGGACAGTTTTTGAAAATCGCCGACCAAGTGAATTGGGTCACTTTCGTATATAATTTCCCGCTAAGACCTTCGTCGATCTTCGACAAGCCCGCCACGAGGCCGACCATAATTTGGCGCACCGTCTCACCCGTCGCGAAGTGTTCAATCTCGCGAACCGGGCAGATAGCGCTACGGCCGTCAGGCGCGGTCTGCGAAAATCCCCACAAGCGGCCACCTTCCTCCTCGAGCTCCCCGTCTTCGAAAACATGCAGGGCTGGCGAATCGCGCCCTTGGCAACCGCGGTTCCGTTCCGCCGCCCAGCTTGACGGATCCAGCGCGCCGCTGCGTCCGGGCGGGCCGGGATGTCGCAAGCGCATTGCCCCATCGGGCGCAAAGCCCCGGAATCCTTGGATTTCAGCGATTTATGTGACATCAGGTCGCGAAGAATCGGCTGGCGGCATCGATGCTGCGGCCTCTATTTTCGGCGCAGTTCCGGAGGGCGCGTTGCCGGGCAAATGACCTTGCCGAAGGCACGGCCGGCGCGATCCGGGAATGCCCCGGCTGCGGGTCGATGGAACAGATTTTTCGCCGGGAACCGGAATACTGCGACGCTGGCAGCAGCGGCGTATCTTGGCATAGCAGGATGTACCGATGTCATTCGCCTTCCGTTCGGCGCGCCGCGCCGCATTTACGGTCCTTTCCGGGACCCTGACGGCAGCCGCGGCGCTTGCAGTTTCCGGCGCAGCGTTCGCAGCCCAGCCGGAGCCTTGGCAGATGGGCTTCCAGAAAGCGGCGACTCCGGTGATGGAGCGGGTCGACGAGTTTCACGACCTGCTGCTCATCATCGTCACGCTGATTTCGCTGTTCGTGCTGGCCCTGCTGGTGATGACGGTGGTGAAATTCCGCGAGTCGAAGAACCCGACGCCGTCGAAGACGACCCACAATCTGCTGCTCGAGGTCGTGTGGACGGTCGTGCCGGTCCTGATCCTCGTGGTCATCGCGGTGCCGTCCTTCCGGCTGCTCTACTACACGGACAAGGCCCCCGAGCCGACTGCGGCCGAGAAAGCCGCCGGCAAGACGGTCATGACCGTCAAGGCGACGGGCCACCAGTGGTACTGGAGCTATGAATATGCGACGCCGGAAGGCGGCAAACTGAGCTTCGAGAGCCGGATCGTCTGCCGCGGCACGATCGATCCGGACAACCGCAAGCAGTGCGAGGAAGCCAACCAGCGCTTCCAGGCCGAATACAAGCGCGACGTGATCCGCCTGCTCGACGTCGACAACGAGATGGTGCTGCCGGTCGGCGCGACCGTCCGGGTCTACGTCACCGCGACCGACGTCATCCACGCCTGGACCATTCCGGCGTCGGGCGCAAAGGTCGATGCCGTGCCCGGGCAGACCAACGAGACCTGGGTGCGGTTCACGCGCCCGGGCTGGTATTTCGGCCAGTGTTCGGAAATCTGCGGCCAGGATCACGCCTTCATGCCGATCGCACTCAGGGTCGTATCGGCCGACGATTACAAGGCCTGGCTCGCCGCGGCGTGGAAGAAGGCGAAGGAAGACAGCGACGGCTTCAGCGTGGTGCGCGAGCCGCAGAAGACGGCGCGGACCGGAACGCCGTCGCCGATCGTCGAAGCGTCGGCGAAACGGTTGCCGGCGGACAGCGAATAAGCCGGCGCCGCAGAGCGCCGGAGGATATCGGGAAGAGGACGGGATATGGCCTACGGTGCAGCCCACGCCCCTGACGATCACGGGCACGATCACACCCCGAGTTTCTGGGTGCGCTGGCTCTATTCCACGAACCACAAGGATATCGGGACTCTCTACCTGATCTTCGCCGTGATCGGCGGCCTGGTCGGCCTGACGATGTCGATCTGGTTCCGGGCCGAACTCCAGAACCCCGGCGTCCAGCTCATGGACGGCCATTTCTTCAATGTCCTGATCACCTCCCACGGCCTGATCATGATCTTCTTCATGGTCATGCCGGCCATGATCGGCGGGTTCGGCAACTGGATCGTCCCGATTATGATCGGCGCGCCGGACATGGCCTTCCCGCGCATGAACAACATCAGTTTCTGGCTGCTGCCGCCGGCGCTGATCCTGCTTATTCTGTCGGCGATCCTGGGCGGCGGCGCCGGGACCGGCTGGACCATCTATCCGCCGCTCTCCTCGACCGGCGCCAACTTCGGCTTCACCGGCCATGACGGGCCGGCCATGGATATGGCGATCTTCGCGCTGCACATCGCCGGCGCAAGCTCGATCCTCGGCGCGATCAACTTCATCACCACGATCTTCAACATGCGCGCGCCGGGCATGACCCTGCACAAGATGCCCCTGTTCGTGTGGTCGATCCTGGTCACCGCCTTCCTGCTCGTCCTGTCGTTGCCGGTGCTGGCCGGCGCCATCACCATGCTGCTGACCGACCGCAACTTCGGCACGGCCTTCTTCCGGCCGGACGGCGGCGGCGACCCGATCCTGTTCCAGCACCTGTTCTGGTTCTTCGGCCACCCGGAGGTCTACATCCTGATCCTGCCGGGCTTCGGCATGATCAGCCAGATCGTCGCCACCTTCTCGCGCAAGCCCGTGTTCGGCTATCTCGGCATGGCCTACGCCATGGTGGCGATCGGTTTCGTCGGCTTCATCGTCTGGGCCCACCACATGTACACGGTCGGCATGGACGTGAACACGCGGGCCTATTTCACCGCGGCGACCATGGTGATCGCCGTGCCGACCGGGGTGAAGATCTTCTCCTGGATCGCCACCATGTGGGGCGGCTCGCTCCGGCTGGAAACGCCGATGCTGTTCGCCTTCGGCTTCATCTTCCTGTTCACCGTCGGCGGCGTGACCGGCGTCGTGCTGGCCAATGCCGGCATCGATTACGTGCTGCACGACACCTACTACGTCGTGGCGCATTTCCACTATGTGCTGTCGCTGGGCGCCGTCTTCGCGATCTTTGCCGGCTTCTACTACTGGTTCCCGAAAATGACCGGCAAACTGTATTCGGAAACGCTGGGCAAGACGCATTTCTGGCTGATGTTCATCAGCGCGAACCTGACCTTCTTCCCGATGCACTTCCTGGGCCTGGCCGGCATGCCGCGCCGCTATGTCGACTATCCGGACGCCTATGCCGGCTGGAACCTGGTGGCGTCCCTGGGCGCCTATCTCGGCGGCCTCGCAACCCTGCTGTTCCTGTACCTCCTGTTCCGGGCCTTCACCAAGGGCGCGCAGGCGGCGGACAACCCGTGGGGCGAAGGCGCGACGACCCTGGAATGGACGGTGTCCTCGCCGCCGCCCTTCCACACCTACGACGAGCTGCCGAAGGTCGAATCCGGCGCGCACCACTAGGCGCGCGGCAGGACGGGAAGCAGGGCCGCAGACGCCATGACCGAGACGACAGCATCATCGCCGCTCGTTGCCGCTGCCAATGAGGCGGACTGGCGGGACTATCTGGCCCTGCTGAAGCCGCGGGTCATGTCGCTCGTGGTGCTGACCGGCCTGGTCGGCCTGTATCTCGCGCCCGGCCCGATCCATCCGGTGATCGCGGCGCTAGCCGTGATCTGCATTGCGGTCGGCGCCGGCGCCTCGGGCGCGATCAACATGTGGTACGACCGCGATATCGACGCGGTGATGGCGCGCACCCGCAGCCGGCCCATTCCGGCCGGCCGGGTGGATCCGGAAAGCGCCCTTGCCTTCGGCGTGATCCTGTCGGTCTTCGCCGTCATGCTGATGGGGCTGACGGTAAACTGGGCCGCCGGCGTCCTGCTCGCGCTCACCATCGGCTTCTACATTTTCATCTACACGGCGTGGCTGAAGCGCCGGACGCCGCAGAACATCGTGATCGGCGGCGCGGCAGGGGCGTTCCCGCCGATGATCGGCTGGGCGGCCGTCACCGGCGATGTCGGGCTCGGCAGCCTCGTGCTCTTCCTGCTCATCTTCATGTGGACGCCGCCGCATTTCTGGGCCTTGTCGCTCTATCGCGACGCCGACTATGCCCGCGCCGGCGTGCCGATGCTGCCGGTGGTCGCCGGGCGGAGGGAAACAAAGAAGCAGATCCTGATCTATACCGTCCTGCTGGCGCCGCTCGCCCTTGCGCCGATCGCGGTCGGCATCGCGGGCTTGTTCTACGGCGCAGCCGCGGCCGCCCTGTCGCTGTGGTTCCTGCATGCGGCCATCGCCGTCTGGCGGACCGGCGACGGCGACGGGGAAAGCGACGGCGCGGCGAAGCGCATGTTCCTGATCTCGCTCGCCCATCTGTTCGGACTGTTCGCGGCGCTGGCCGCGGACCGGGCGCTGAGCGGCCTGCCCGGGGGCGCCTTCGGTGTCTGACGCGACAGAGACCAGGGTTCCCGACGACGTCCGGGGCGAAGCGTTCCGGGCCAAGCGGCGCGGCCGCAACCTGGCGCTGCTGGCAGTGCTCGCCGCCTTCGTGCTGATCGTCTACATCGTCACGATCGTCAAATTCGAACTGGCGACGGGCTGAGGCGGAAACGAAATCATGGCGGCGCGCGGCTCCCTGGCAAGAGGCAAGCGGAACACCGTTCTCGGCGTTCTGGCGATCCTTTCGGGCATGACGCTGCTCGTCGTCTACGCCGTGCCGCTTTACGACCTGTTCTGCCGGGCGACCGGCTTCGGCGGCACGACCCAGCGGGCGGCGGCGGCGCCCGAAGCGGCCGGCGGCAGGACGATGACCGTGCGGTTCGTCGCCAACACCAACCCGAACCTGCCCTGGCGCTTCCAGCCCGAGGTCGACAGCGTCCGGGTCGCGGTCGGCAAGCGGCGGCTGATCGCCTACAGCGCCCGCAATCTCGACGACAGCGAGACGACCGGCATCGCAACCTTCAACGTGACGCCGGCCAAGGCCGGGGTCTATTTCACCAAAATTGCCTGCTTCTGCTTCGACGAGCAGACCCTGAAGCCGGGCCAGACCGTCAGCATGCCGGTCAGCTTCTTCATCGATCCGGCGATCGCGAAGGACCGCAACCTGCGCGACGTTGAGACCATCACCCTGTCCTACACCTTCTTCCGCGCCGCCGGCAGCGACGCGAAGGACCTGGCGCGGGCGGGAGACGGCACGACCCCGCGGGCAATCCGCAACTGACGCACGGGACAATGACGGCCGGCGCGTTGCCGGGCCGAGAGGAAATGAACGACCATGGCTGAAGCCCACAAACATCCCTATCACCTGGTGGACCCGAGCCCGTGGCCCTTCGTCGGCGGCGTGTCGGCGCTCGCCCTGTTCGGCGGGGCGGTGCTTTGGATCCACGGCGTTACCGGCCCCTATTTCTCCATCGCCGGCTTCCTGGGCCTGCTGTTCACCATGTATGTGTGGTGGCGCGACGTAATCCGCGAAGCCGAACATGACGGCTATCACAACAAGGTGGTTCAGCTCGGCCTGCGCTATGGCATGACCCTGTTCATCGCCTCGGAGGTCATGTTCTTCGCGGCGTTCTTCTGGGCCTTCTTCGACAGCGCCATCTTCGGCGACGGCGGCGTGCAGGTCGGCGAAGCCGCCAAGATGTACGCCCGCGAACTGGCCAACGGCGGACAATGGCCGCCGGCGCATATCCATGTCTTCGACGCCTGGGATCTGCCGCTGCTCAACACGATGGTGCTGCTGCTTTCCGGCTGCACGGTGACCTGGGCGCATCACGCGCTCAAGGAGGGCAACCGCAAGGGGCTGATCCAGGGCCTGACCGCCACCGTCTTCCTCGGCCTGTGCTTCACCGGCTTGCAGGCGATCGAATACGCCCAGGCGCCGTTCAGCTTCGCCATGCTGATCGAAGGCGGCCAGAAGGTGACGGAAGAAGGCGCCCGGATGGCGAACGGCGGCATCTATTCGTCGGCCTTCTTCATGGCGACGGGCTTCCACGGCTTCCACGTCATCGTCGGCACGGCCTTCCTGGCCGTCTGCCTGTACCGGTCGATCAAGGGGCATTTCACGCCGGACCACCATTTCGGCTTCGAAGCCGCCGCCTGGTACTGGCACTTCGTCGACGTCGTCTGGCTGTTCCTGTTCTGCTTCGTCTATGTCGTCGGCAGCGCGGGCGCGCCGGTCGCCATCCATTAGCCGGCGGCAACGGAAAGCGCCGCGCGGATGAGCGTCTCCCCCTTCGGCGCCGGCATCCGCTGCAGATGCCCGGCCTGCGGAAGGGGCGCCCTGTTCCGCGGTTTCCTGTCGGTCGTTCCCGAATGCGCGGCTTGCGGGCAGGATCTCCGGGCCCATGAAGAGGGCGACGGCCCGGCGGTGTTCGCCATCCTGCTGCTCGGCGCGGTCGTGGTCGGGCTGGCGCTGCTGACCGAGGTGCATTTCCAGCCGCCGCTCTGGCTCCATGCCGTCCTGTGGGCGCCGCTGACCCTGGGCGGCGCCGTCGCGCTGCTCCGTCCGCTCAAGGCAACGCTGATCGCCCTGCAATACCGCCACCGGCGCGAAGACTATGACGCCGCCGGCTAGGAATTCCTCGGCAATCGCACCGCCACCCGTAACCCCCTCTCCTTGGACGAGGTGCAAACGGCCGCGCCGCTTCGTCATCCCTCTCCCTCTTCAGAGGGGGAGGTCAGGTGGGGGTGCAGCGGCGCCGGGCACGCGCCGCCGGACGGCTTCTCTCGTTTGTACGACACGGCACCCCCATCCCCTTCGCTGCGCTCAGGGACTTCCCCCTCTGAAGAGGGGGAAGAATAGGACCGAATTCCCCTCCCCCTGGAGAAGGAAATGGATCGCCTCACCGCCTGTGGCGGCGCCATGACCCTCCTCGGCTTCCGGCCGGCCCTGTGGCCGACGCTGATCGCCCTGCCGGCGGTCGCGCTGACCTTCGGCCTCGGCGTCTGGCAGGTCCAGCGCCTGGCCTGGAAGGAAGGGCTGATCGCCGAGCGCACGGCCCGGATCGCGCTGCCGGTGCTCGAGGCCCTGCCCTCGCCGTTCGACCCCGAAGTCCACAGCTTCCGGCGCGCCCGGTTCAGCGGCGTCTTTCTCCACGGAAAAGAGATGTACCGGCCGGCGCGCTCGCGGCGCGCGGGCGAAATCGGATTGCATATCGTGACGCCGTTCCGCCTCGGCGACGGCGGGACGATCCTGGTCAATCGGGGCTGGGTGCCCGGCCTGCGGCGCAATCCCGAGACGCGGCGGGACGGGCAGATCGCTGGAACCGTCACCCTGGTCGGCGTCGTCCGGACGCCCGCGCCGGTGGGCTATTTCGTCCCGGACAACGATCCGGCAAAGAACACCTGGTTCCGCATCGACCTGCAACAGATGGCCAAACATGCCGGGATTGACGCGGTCCGGCCCTACTATGCCGATCTCGTCGCCGACGCGCCGGGCGGCTGGCCGCGCGGCGGACAGACCCGGGTGTCGGTGCGCAACGCCCATCTCGAATATGCCATCACCTGGTTCTCGCTCTGCCTGATCGGGATCGTCGTCTATATCCTGTGGCACCGGCGTTTCCGGCCCGCGGACCGCACTGCAGCGGCCCGGTAGGCTCTGGCTGGCTGGCGGCATGGGAGCCTGCGCCACCCTGGAAGACCGCTTCCGGCGCGCCGCCCTGATCGGCGAGGCGGCCGGCATCCTGAGCTGGGACCGCGCCGTCGTCATGCCAGAGGGCAGCGCCGCCGCCCGCGCCGAGCAGATGGCCGCGCTCGGGCTGGTCGGCCGGGAAATCCTGACCGCCGCCGACATGGCGGACCTGCTGGACGCGGCCGGGCAAGAGCCGCTCGACGATTGGCAGACCGCCAACTTGCGCGAGATGCGCCGCGACTGGGTGCGCGCGGCTGCCATCCCGCCCCGGCTGATCGAGGCCCGCGCCCGCGCCAACGCCGCCTGCGAAATGGCCTGGCGAACTGCCCGTCCGGCATCGGACTACCCCGCCGTCCTGCCGCTGCTCGAAGACGTTGTGCGGCTGACCGTCGAAGCGGGACAGGCCTGGTCCGCAGCGCAGGACCTGCCGCTCTACGATGCCCTGCTGGACGGCTTCGAGCCCGGCGGCCGTTCGCGCGACATCGAGCCCGTGTTCGACGATCTCGCAGCTTTCCTGCCGGGCCTTATCGGCGCGGCGATCGAACGGCAGGCCACCCGGCCGCCCCGGCCGATCGAGGGTCCGTTTCCGGTCGACCGGCAGGAAGCGCTGGGCCGGCGTTTCATGGCGGCGCTGGGTTTCGATTTCGACAAGGGCCGGCTTGACGTCAGCCACCATCCGTTTACCGGCGGCGCGACGGACGATATCCGCATCACCACCCGTTACGACGAAGCCGATTTCCTGACCGGGCTCTACGCCGTCCTGCACGAGACCGGCCACGCGCGCTACGCCTCCGGCCTGCCGCAGCGATGGCGGCGCATGCCGATCGGCAGGGCGCGCGGCATGACCCTGCACGAGAGCCAGTCCCTGCTGATCGAGATGCAGGCGTGCCGCGGCGGCGCCTTCTTGGCCTGGGCGGCGCCGCTGATGGCGGAAACCTTCGGCGGGGAAGGACCGGCCTGGTCGGCCGATAACCTGCTCGCGCTCGTGACGCGGGTCGAGCGCGGCTATATCCGCGTCGATGCCGACGAGGTCACCTATCCGGCCCATGTCATCCTGCGCTACCGGCTGGAGCAGGCGATCCTTGCGGGCGACCTGCCACTCGCAGATCTGCCGGGCGCGTGGAACGACGGGATGGCGGCGCTGCTCGGCATCCGCCCGCCCGACGACCGCCGGGGCTGCCTCCAGGACATCCACTGGTATTCCGGCGCCTGGGGTTATTTCCCGACCTACACGCTCGGCGCGATGGCGGCGGCCCAGCTTTATGCGGCGGCGAAAGCGGCGGACGCCACCATCGAGCCGGCGCTGGCCGAGGGCGATTTCGCGCCGCTCTATGCCTGGCTGGGGCCCAACGTCCACGAACAGGGATCGCGCTACGGCACCGGCGAACTGCTCGAGCGCGCCACCGGCCGCCCGCTCGACGCAGCGGCGTTCAAGGCGCACCTGAAGGCGCGCTATCTCTGAAAATCAATTCCTGCCCCGGTCTCAATCCGCGACCCCTCTCCCGAGGGGAGTTCATTGCGAACGTTGCGAGGTGAAGTTTGTGCAGGAGGTTGCGGTGTGTTCGGACATATTTGATATCGATCGGCGTGTTCGCTGCGGCGCCCTCCGGTCGGCTCCGGTCGGAACGGCGGGAGAGGCAGGTGCGAACGCCTGACGGCGACTCATGACATTTCATGGCGCATCGCGCTGTGGCATGGTTCCGGGCCGCCGTTCCGCGAAACTCGATCCGGCCGATCCGCCATGAACCTTGCGACATCTCCGAAACCGAGCCCGTCCGCCGGCCCGGCTTCCCCCGCCCCTGCCGGAGCCGTGGCCGCCGCCGCCGGCACGCCGCTGGCGCCGGACTGCCACGGGCTGAATTTCTTCGAGATCGACGCCAGCCTGCAGGAGCTGCTGCCGCTCTATCTGCCGGATGATTTGCGCGCGCACATGCTCCCGCATTTCCGGCGGCTCGGCGCCATCGCCGGCGGGCGGCTCGACGAACTGGCGCGCATCGCCGACCGGCGCGGCCCGGTCCTGCATCCGCGCGACGCCTTCGGGCGCGACGAGGAATGGATCGAGTTCCACCCGGCCTACCGGGAGATGGAGCGGATCGGCTTCGGCGAGTTCGGCATTCACGCGATGTCGCGCCGGCCCGGCGTGCTCGGCTGGAACGGTACGCCGGTGACGGCGAAATACATCCTGCAATATTTGTTCGTGCAGTCGGAATTCGCCCTGATGTGCCCGATCTCGGTGACCGACACCTCGACCCATCTGATCCAGAAATACGGCGACGAGGCGGTCCGGCGGCGCTTCGTCCCCCGGCTGACCAGCCAGGACATGGGCGAGATCTACAAGGCCGCCCAGTTCATGACCGAAAAGGCCGGCGGCTCCGACGTCGGCCGGATCGAACTGGCCGCCCGGCGGGAAGACGGGCCGGACGGCCCCGAATGGCGGCTGTACGGCGACAAGTGGTTCTGCTCCTGCGCCGATGCCGATGTCGCCCTGCTGCTGGCCCGGCCGGAGGGCGCGGCTCCGGGCACGGCGGGCCTCGGCCTGTTCGCCATGCCGAAGCGCCGCGACGACGGCAGCCGCAACCGTTACCGGATCGTGCGCCTGAAGGACAAGCTGGGCAGCCGGTCCATGGCGTCGGGCGAGATCGTCTTCGAGGGCGCCGTCGCCTATCCGCTCGGTCAGGTCGGGCCGGGCCGCAACGATGGCCTCAAGCAGATGCTGGACCAGGTCAATCTGAGCCGCCTGTCCCACGGCGTGCGCGCCGCCGCCATGATGCGGCGCTGCCTGAACGAGGCGCTGGTCGCGGCGCGGGGGCGGACGGCGTTCGGCGGCCCGGTCGCCGAAAAGCCCCTGATGCGCCGGCAGCTGCTGAAGCTGATGGTGCCGGCCGAGCAGGCCCTGTCGATGGCACTGTTCACCGCCGACCGGCTGGAGAAGGCGGAAAACGGCGATTCGGACGCGGCGGCGCTGGTCCGGCTGCTGACGCCATTGCTGAAATTCCGCACCTGCCGGGACAATATCGCGGTTGCGACCGGTGCGATGGAGGCGCGCGGCGGCAACGGCTATATCGAAGACTTCGTCAACGCCCGGCTGGTCCGCGACGCCCATCTTGGCGTGCTCTGGGAGGGCACCTCCAACATCAACGCGCTGGACGTCGTCACCCGCGCCGTCGGCAAGGCGGGCGCCCAGGACGTGTTGCTGGAGACGCTGACCGGACTGCTCGAAACGGCGGACGGGCTGCCCGGCCAGCTTAAGGGCGCGCTGGGCCACGCCGCCGGCCGGGCGATCGCGCTGGCTGAAGAGGTCGCCGGGGCCGGCGACGAGCCGCGCATGCGCCAGGCCTCGGACGCGCTTTACCACGCCACCAGCGCCGTCGCGATGGCCCATGAAGGCGCCCGGATCGCAAAAGCGGGCGGCAGCCGCAAGCGCCTGATGCTGGCGCAGACGGTGCTCGATTACCGGTTGAGCCCGCAGGACCCGCTGGCCCCGCGCGGCGACGACCCCGCGGTCGCAGCGGCACTACTCGACGCAGCGTGACCTCTCAGGCCGGCGAAAGCATGAAATTGGCGTTGGCGCCGGCGACCGGCCTGGCCGGATCGTCCTGCCAGGCGAAGACGCGGACATTGGCGACCCGGGCGCCCAGCTTGGTGACGTTCGCCCTTGCGTAAGTGTCCTTGGGCCCGGCCGAGCGAAGGTAATCGACCGTGATCGTGATCGTCTTGGGGATGCGCAGGGTTTCCTGCATCCACAGCAGTTTCAGGATCGCCGCTGTCTCGAGCAGGCCGCCGATCGTGCCGCCGTGGATCGCCGGCAGGATCGGATTGCCGATGATGCGCTGGTTGAAGTTCATGCAGGAGACCAGATCGTCTCCGTCGAGCGCTGCGGTGATGTCGAGAAACCGGGCATAGGGAATCGCTTCGGCCATGGCGTTCGGGTCGCCCGCTGCGCGCGCCGCCGCAAGCCGCTCGGTCAGCGTGCCGCTCATGCCGGCTTCTTTCCGCCGCCGTTCTTCCTGCGTTTCCCGACGAACATGAAGGTGCCGGTGGCGAGCGCGACCGTATCCTTGGGATCGTCCTGATATGCGATCGCGCTGAGGAAGGCGATGGTGCGGGTCATCTTGGTCACCTCGGCCCGGGCGAACAGGTCGAGATGCGGCGTGGCCGGGCGCTGATAGTCGATGCGCAGGTCGAGGGTCACGATGCGCTCCGGCGGCTGCCGGGCGCTCATGGTCGCCATGCCGCACACGCTGTCGAGCAATGTCGTCACGACGCCGCCGTGCATCACCATTTCGTCGGGATTGCCGACCAGCCGCTCGTGCCATGGCAGGCGCATGATCGCCATGCCCCTGGCGGAATGCACGACCTCCAGCCCGAGCTCCCGGCTGTGCGGGGTCGATCCGCTGATCAGCCGGAGCATTTCTTCGGTGGTCGGCGGCTTCTTGCCCTCCGGATCGCCTTTCGATCCGCGGCGCGCCGGCGTGACGGGGTCGTTTGCCATGCCGGTGTCTTGTCAGCCCGCCCCAAGCCGGTCAAATTGCCTTCATGACGCATAACCCGGCCAGCCCGGCCGGCTCCGGCAGTTCCGGAGACCGGCCGCCCCGCCAGCGATCCGGCACCGGCCAGGATGTGGGGCCGGACATCTGGAAGATCCCGGAGGGCGACGAGCGCGAGCGGCTGGTCTGCTCCGATTGCGGTTTCATCCACTACGACAACCCGAAGATCGTCGTCGGTTCCGTGGCGGTATGGGAAAACACGGTGCTGCTATGCCGCCGGGCGATCGCGCCGCGCATCGGCTACTGGACCCTGCCGGCCGGCTTCATGGAACTGCACGAGCGCTCGGAGACCGCGGCAGCGCGCGAAGCCTGGGAAGAAGCCCGCGCCGAGATCGAGGTGCACGACCTGTTCGCGCTTTACAACATCCCGCGCATCAGCCAGGTCCAGCTCTTCTATCGCGCCACCCTCAAGACGCCGGCGATCGAACCGGGGCCGGAGAGCACCGAGGTCCGCCTGTTCGGCTGGGACGAACTGCCGGAAGACGAGTTCGCTTTCCCGTCGGTCCCCTGGGCGCTGCAGCATTATCGCGAGATCGCCGGCGAGGCTTCGTTCGCCGTCCGCACCAACCCGCCGAGCGCCGCCGCCGACGGGCCAGACTACAGACCCAAGCAGCAGGAGCAACCGCGTGGCTGAATTCATTCAATACACCATCGACAATGGCGTCGGAATCATCACCCTGGACCGGCCGGAGGCGAACAACGCGCTCAACGCCGACGCCGCGAAGGAATTGTGGGAAGCGGCGACCGAACTGACCGAGGATTCGTCTGCTCGGGCGATCCTGGTCCGGGCCAACGGCAAGATGTTCTGCTCCGGCGGCGATCTGAAATTCATGCTGGCGCTGGAAAACGAAGCGGCGCTCGCCAAGGCGCTGAAGGTAACCACGACCTATTTCCACGCGGCGGTCGCGCGGCTCCTGCGCGGCAATGCGCCGGTCGTCATGGCGGTGCAGGGCGCGGCGGCCGGCGGCGGCTTCAGCTTCGCGATCACCGGCGACATCGTGATCGCCGCGGAAAGCGCAAGGTTCAAGATGGCCTACACGGCCTCCGGCATCAGCCCGGACGGCGGATCGACATGGTTCCTGCCCCGGCTGGTCGGCATGCGGGTGGCGCAACGCCTGGCGTTGGAAAATCCCACCCTGACAGCACAGGAAGCGCTGGACCTCAACCTGATAACCCGGGTCGTACCGGACGACAGCCTTGCCGAGACTGCGATGGAAACCGCCCGCCGCTTTGCCGAGGGGCCGACCCTGGCCTACGGCCGGACCAAGCAGCTGTTCGCCGAAACCTGGGCCAACGGGCCGGAACACCAGATGGAACTGGAAACCGTGGCCGTGGCCGCCAGCGCCCGCACACGGGATATGAACGAAGGCCTGGCGGCCTTCTCCGCGAAACGGGCGCCGGTCTTCAAGGGGGCCTGAGCCCGCCCGGAACCCGTCTAGTACATGTGCTGGCCGCCGTTGATGCTGAGCGTCGAGCCGGTGATGAAGTCGGCATCGTCGCCGGTCAGGAAGACCACGCCGCGGGCGATGTCTCTCGCGTTGCCCAGGCGGCCGACCGGGATCCGCTGGATAATCCGCTCCAGCACCTTCTGCGGCACGGCACGGACCATGTCGGTGTCGACATAGCCGGGCGCGATGGCGTTGACGGTGATGCCCTGGGCGGCACCCTCCTGGGCCAGCGCCTTGGTGAAGCCGTGGATGCCGGACTTGGCGGCGGCGTAGTTCACCTGGCCGTACTGGCCGCCCTGTCCGTTGATCGAGCCGATGTTGACGATTCGGCCGAACTTGCGGGCGCGCATGCTCTCGATGACGGCGCGCGAGCAGTTGAAACATGATGAGAGGTTGGTGCGGATGACGTCGTCCCAGTTGTCGTAGGACATCCGGTGCATGGTGCCGTCGCGGGTGATGCCGGCGTTGTTGACCAGAATATCGATGGGTCCGAGATCGGCCTCGACCCGGGCGACGCCTTCCGTGACCGCTTCGTAATCGCCGACGTCGAACTTGTAGGCCTTGATGCCGGTGCGGTCGGAAAACTCCATCGCCCGCTCGACATTGCCGCCATAGTTCGCTGCGACCGCGCAGCCGGCCTCCTTGAGGGCGATGGAAATCGCTTCGCCGATGCCACGGGTGCCGCCCGTGACCAGTGCTACACGCGCCATGATTTCAGTCTCCTGTTGAGCAGCCCGCCATCGGTCATTCTGCGATGGCGCCCCGCATCCTGCCGGGTTCGTTCGAGGGGTGAGCGTGCGGCGCGGAAAGTCCGGGGCGCCGCACGGTACGGTTGTCGGTTCGGATCAGTCGCGCGCCACGCACATCGCGATGCCCATGCCACCGCCGATGCACAGCGTCGCCAGGCCTTTGTTGGCGTCGCGGCGCTTCATTTCGTAGAGCAGCGTGGTCAGGATGCGCGCACCGGAGGCGCCGATCGGATGGCCGAGCGCGATCGCGCCGCCGTTGACATTCACCTTGGCCATGTCGAAGCCGAGATCCTTGGCGACCGCGCAGGACTGGGCGGCGAAGGCCTCGTTCGATTCGACCAGGTCGACGTCGTCGATGCTCCAGCCGGCCTTTTCCAGCGCCTTGCGGCTCGCCGGGATCGGGCCGGAGCCCATCAATGCCGGGTCGACGCCGGTGGTCGCCCAGGACACGATGCGGCCGAGCGGTTCGACGCCGCGTTTCTCCGCCTGCTCGCGCGACATCAGGACAAGCGCCGCTGCGCCGTCGTTGATGCCCGAGGCGTTGCCCGCCGTGACCGTGCCGTCCTTCGCGAAGGCCGGGCGCAGCTTGGCCAGCGTTTCGGCCGTGGTGCCGTGGCGGGGATATTCGTCGGCGTCGACCGTGACGTCGCCTTTGCGGTTCGGCACGACGACCGGCGCGATCTCGTCGGCGAACTTGCCCGATTTCTGCGCCTCTTCGGCCTTGGCCTGGCTCGACGCGGCAAAGGCGTCCTGGTCGGCGCGGGTGATCTGCCATTGCTCGGCGACATTCTCGGCCGTGGCGCCCATGTGATAGCCGTTGAAGGCATCCCAAAGCCCGTCCTTGATCATCGTATCGGTAAAGGCAACGTCGCCCATCTTGGTTCCGGCCCGCATGTGCGAGGCGTGGGGCGACAGGCTCATGCTTTCCTGTCCGCCGGCAACGACGATCTCGGCATCGCCGGCCCGGATCGCCTGCCCGGCCATGGCCACCGCGCGCAGGCCGGAGCCGCAGACCTGGTTGATGGTGAGCGCCGTCGTTTCCTTGGGCACGCCGGCGGACATCGCGGCCTGCCGGGCCGGGTTCTGCCCGGTATCGGCTGTCAGCACCTGGCCCATTATGACATCGTCGACATCCGCCCCGGCGACATTGGAGCGCTCCATTGCCGCCGCGATGGCGACCCTGCCGAGATCGGCGGCAGGCACCGTGGCAAAGGCGCCGCTGAACGCACCAATCGGGGTGCGGGCGGCGCTGGCGATGATGACATCGGTCATGGAAGAGTCCTCCTGAAGTTCCGGCCCGACGAGCCGGTTGGGATCGATCTGCGGGATGCCGGCGCGCGGCGAATCCGGCCTGGAGCCGAACCGGAAGGGTACGGATCGGACCGGTGGCGCGCCAATACCCGATCATTGAATCCATTATAATGGTGCAGTGCAGCATTTTCAAGTGCACATGCGAAATAAGGTCGGAACGTCGCGGTTCGGCCGGTCCCGTACATGGCCGTCCTCCCCGTCACCGTGCGAGCGACTGCTGCCAGGCCAGCAGCGGCCGCCAGGTCTCCCGCTCGGCCCGGCGCCCGGCCATCATGCCGATATGGCCGGCCCGCGCGATCCGGATCTCGGCTTCGGGCAACAGGCGCGCCAATGCCATTGCGGACTCCTGCGGGACGATCCGGTCCCGGTCGGGGATAATGGCGAGGGCCGGCAGGCCGATCTCTTCCGGCCGGACAGTTGTAACGCCGACAGTCCATCGCCCGGATGCGGTGAGATTATCGCCATACCAGCTCTGTAGCGTTTCGCGCGCAATCGGCAAAGGCAGCGGAATGCCGTCGTTCAGCCAGTCCTCCAGCGCCACGAAGCGCCGCGCCGCATCGGAATCCGGCGCCATGCGGGCAAAGGCGCGGAATTTCCGGAACGCCACCATCGGATCGTTGGCCGCGAACAGGGCCTGCAAGGCATCGACGGGAAATTGCCCCAGCGCGTTGAGCGTGGGCAACCAGGCGCCGGTGAGTTCGGCCAGCGCCCGGGCCTGCGCCGGCCGCTCGGCATGAAAATCCCAGGGTGTCGCCAGGACGGCAAGGCCGGCCACTTCGGCCATCTTTTGCTGCGCCGCAACCAGCGCCAGCAACCCGCCCATACAGTACCCGACCAGGGCGGGCGGGCCAGCGCGCGCCGCGACATCGGCCAGCGCCGGCATCAGCCGCTCCCGGATCAGCCGGTCGAGATCGAACCCGCTTTCTTCGCTGTCCGGCGTGTTCCATTCCAGCAGATAGACCGGCGCACCGGCGGCTGCCAGGAACCGGGCGAGCGAAACATCCGGCATCAGGTCGAGCACATATCCGCGATTGACCAGCGAAGGGATCAGCAGGAGCGGCGGCCCCGCCCCGCGGCCGGACCGGCCGGGCTTCGAATATTCGAGCAGACGGACCGTGCCGTAGCGTGCGACCGGCGGCGGCTCCGGCATCGACCGCCGGTAGGGATGTGCGCGATAGGCGACGATGCCGGCGAGGAATTCCTGAAACGCCCGGGCGGAAACCCTGCCGATCGCCGTCGCTACAGCGGCGTCATCGTGGACAGCCAGCCGGCTGCGGAGCGCCGCAGCTTCAGGACCGTTCCAGCCGGGCCAGCCGTTCCTCAATCCGGTCAAGCCGCTCAAGCAGCTCGCGGACGCGATCGTCGCCATCCACAGATGCAGGCCGCACGGGCGCGGCGACATCCGGCGGTTGAGGCCGATCCGATCGGAACTCATCCTGCGCCTCCCCCGGCCGCCCCGCCGATGTTTCCGCCGATTCTGCAGGAGCGCCGGCCTGCCCCCACTTCGCGAAAAAGCCCGAGATCGCTTCCGAAACGGCCGGGTTCGCCGAGAGCGCGGTCAACTGATCCTGCCACAGATCCAGATATTGCCGGGCCAGTTCGTCGAGCGGATCCGGCGCTTCGTCCTGGGCGCGCTCATCTTCCGTTCCAGTCATGGCGCAGCATAGCGCGCGCCGCTGTCATGCGCCAATTCCTTTGGATTCCGACCTGCCGAACCCGGCTCTGCCGGCGGATGCGTTCGGCCGGTGGGCAAGCTGCCGATCCGTGCGTATCCGCATTATTGCGCGCCTGCGAAATGAATCTTGCGCATTGCGGCATAATCCTGCCATGCTTGAAAATACCGGAATTCGAGACCGGCCGTCTGCCCGCCGACTTCGAGCGGCGACGCGGGCGCCGGCAGCTGCGGGAGGACTGCATCGCCATGCCCAGCAAGAAGCAGCCGGGCGTCGACGGACGGGTTGTCATCAAGAAGTATGCGAACCGCCGCCTCTACAACACGGCAACCAGCAGCTATGTCACCCTGGACGACCTGAGCGGAATGGTCCGCAGCGATATCGATTTCGTGGTCTATGACGCGAAATCGGGCGAAGACATCACCCGTTCGGTGCTGACCCAGATTATCGTCGAGGAGGAATCCAAGGGGCACAATCTGTTGCCGATCGGCTTCCTGCGCCAGCTGATCGGCATGTATGGCGATTCGCTTCAGGAGCTCGTGCCCAAATATCTGGAGCACAGCATGGAGAGCTTCATCGACAACCAGGAGCAGATGCGCGAATACATGACCGAAGCGTTCGACGGCATGTTTCCGTTCGGCTCGCTGGAAGACCTGAGCCAGCAGAATATGGCGATGATGAAACAGGCGCTGGCCATGTTCAATCCGTACCAGGCCGCCGCAGCCGCCAAGGCGGCGGACAAGAACCCGGCGTCCGGCGCTGCCGACCCCTTCGCCCTGATGCAGGCGCAGATCGATGCGCTGCAGGAGCAGATGCAGGCCCTGGCCGGCCTGAACAGGAAGAAATAGAAGCGCCCTCCACATGGCCGGTTCGCCGGCGATTCCAACCGACGCGACGGCCCATGGACAATCCGGAAACAGTTCTGGACCTGCTGCAATCGGGCGAGCCCGAAGCACCCGCCCTGGGCGGGGAACGGCACGATAGCCTGACCTTCGCCGGCCTGCGGGCCCTGGGCCGGAAGACTGCGGCCAGCCTCGCCGCCCACGGAATCGGCCGCGGCGACCGGATCGCCATCGTGCTTTCCAACGGGCCGGAAATGGCGTCCGCCTTTGTGGCCATGGCAGGGTGCGCCACCACCGCGCCGCTGAACCCGGCCTACCGGGCGGAGGAATTCCGCTTCTATCTGAGCGATTTGCGCGCCAACGCCCTGATTATCGAACGGGACATGGAAAGCCCTGCCCGGCAGGCCGCCGCCGAACTATCCGTGCCGATCATCGAGCTTTCCGCAGAAAGCGGCGGACCGGCGGGCGCTTTTACGCTTTCCGGAGACGCCGGCGCCGCAGACCCGGATACGACAGCGCCCGGACCGGGCGATATCGCGCTGATCCTGCACACCTCGGGGACCACCTCGCGGCCGAAGATCGTGCCGCTGACCCAGCGCAACATTTGCGCTTCGGCCCTGAACATCGCGCAGACCCTGGAGCTGGCGCCGGCCGACCGCTGCCTGAACATCATGCCGCTGTTCCATATCCACGGCCTGATCGGCGCGGTGCTGTCGAGCCTGGGCGCCGGCGCTTCGGTCTGGTGTGCGCCGGGCTTCAACGCGCTGCGTTTCTTCGCCTGGATGGCGCAAGCGGCGCCGACCTGGTACAGCGCCGTGCCGACCATGCATCAGGCTATCCTGTCCCGCGCCGGCCGCAACCGGGATGCCATCGACACAGCCGCCCTCCGCCTTATCCGCTCGTCCTCCTCCTCCCTGCCGCCGCAGGTCATGGCCGCGCTGGAGGAGACGTTCGGCTGCCCGGTCATCGAAAGCTACGGCATGACGGAAGCGGCCCACCAGATGGCCTCGAACCCGCTGCCGCCCGCCGCGCGCAAAGCCGGTACCGTGGGGATCGCCGCCGGTCCCGAAATCGCCGTGCTGGATCGGGCGAACCGGCCGGTGCCGCCGGCGACCGTCGGCGAAGTCTGCATCCGCGGAGCCAACGTCACGGCGGGTTACGAAGCGAACCCGGAGGCCAATGCCGAAGCCTTTGCCGGCGGCTGGTTCCATACCGGCGATCTCGGACTGCTGGATGCCGACGGCTATCTGACCATCGCCGGGCGGATCAAGGAGATCATCAACCGCGGCGGCGAGAAGATTTCGCCGCGCGAGGTCGACGAGGTGCTGCTGGACCATCCGAACGTGGCGCAAGCCGTCACCTTCGCCCTGCCCCACGACAAGCTGGGCGAGGAGGTCGTCGCCGCCATCGTGCCGGCGGATGGCGACGGCGTGGACGAACGGGCGTTGCGCGACTTCGCCGCCGAACGGCTGGCCGACTTCAAAGTGCCGCGCAGGATTATCGTGCTCGAAGAGATTCCGAAGGGCGCGACCGGCAAGGTCCAGCGCATCGGCCTGCACGAGAAACTGGCGGCCTATCTATGAAGATCGCCATCTACGGCGCCGGCGCCATCGGCGGCTATCTGGGATGCGAACTGGCGCGCGCCGGCGCGGATGTCACCATGATCGCCCGCAACGAGACGCTGGCGGCGATTCGCAGTAACGGCATTACCCTGCATATCGACGGCGAAACCCGCGTCGGGCGGCCGGATGCGACCGACAGGCCCGCCGAAGCCGGCCTGCAGGACGCGGTGATCGTCGCCGTCAAGGCCAATGCCGCGCCGGTCATCGCGCCGGTCATGGCGCCGATGCTGGGGCCGGACACCGCCGTCGTCACGGCCGTCAACGGCGTCCCCTGGTGGTATTTCCACGAGCATGGCGGCGCGCTGGCGGGCACACGGCTGGGGACTGTCGATCCGGGCGGAGTCCAGTGGCAGGCCATCGGGCCGGAACGGGCAATCGGCTGCGTCGTCTATCCGGCGGCGGAAGCCATCGCACCCGGCGTGATCCGCCACATTTCGCTCAACCGGTTTTCGCTCGGCGAACCGGACGGCAGCAGGTCCGACCGCGTCCGGCGCCTGTCGGATGCACTGAAAGCCGCCGGCTTTTCCGCGCCGGTCCGGCCGCGCATCCGCGAAGAAATCTGGCTCAAGCTGTGGGGCAATCTCAGCTTCAATCCGGTCAGCGCGCTCACCGGCGCGACGCTGGGACAAATGGCCGACGATCCTCTCATCCGCCCGGTCATCGCCGCCACCATGGCCGAAGCCCAGACAGTGGGCGAAGCGTTGGGCGTATCGTTCGGGGTCGGCCTCGACAAGCGGATCGACGGAGCCGGCAAAGTCGGCGCCCACCGCACCTCGATGCTGCAGGATCTCGACGCCGGCCGCAAAATGGAGATCGACGCGCTGGTCTGCGCGGTCCAGGAACTGGCGCGGCTGGTCGGGATCGAGACGCCGGCGATCGATACCGTTACCGCCATGATCAAGATGCGGGCGCAGGTCGATGGTCTGTATCCATAGGCAAGCGGTACGGCACTACCGCCCGGTAGCGGCCGGCGCCCGATGACCGTCAGATCCCCCTGCATTCTGGTCTGCGAACTCGACCGAACCACCGGATGGTGCTTCGGCTGCGGGCGCAACGGCGAGGAGGTCGAGAACTGGCTGGCCTATTCCGACCGGCAGCGCGACGCCGCGATGGCCGCCCTGCCGGAGCGCCTGATCGCCCTGGGGCTGCCGGCTGAAGGCGATCAGCGGCTGGCCGAAGACAGGGCGCGCGCCCAGAAGGGCGTTACCAGGCGGCGGAACCGCCGGCGCAAGCAGCGGGCTTGAACGGGCTAATCCGGGGCGGAAGCCGGGTGCCGCTCCACATCGGTTTTCGCAAAATCCGCGCCCTTGAACAGCAACGGCTCTCCGGTCGCCTTGCTCACCGCATAGGCCATGCAGTCGCCGAAATTCAGCCGCGCCGGATGCCGTCCCTTGCCGTAGCGGTGGAAAGCCGCCGCAGCATGGCGGTACTCGTCCGGCCCGAACGGCACGACGCGAACGCCCAGACCGCTGCAAAATGTGTCGATATCGCGCGAGTCACCCTCGGTCCGGCTGACGAAGACCATCGAAGCTTCTAACAAGTTCGGCGCGCCGACGAGCACCGTTTCCGCAGTAAAAATTGCCGAAATGAAACCGGTCGATCCAGGCTCGCCCTTCAAGATGGAAATGACAACGGAAGTATCGACGACCACTTACTTGGGCAACCCGTTCTCGTCGTACAGTCCTTCGACCATCTCTCTGGCCGACTTTCCGGAGTCTTTCCACCGCAGCGCCGAGGTGCGCGCCACGATCTCCCGAACCGCCTCCAACTTGCGCTCACGCTCGGTGGAACATTCCCGGGTCAGCCGCTGTTCGATCGCCGTCCTGACGGCTGCCTCAATCGTCTCGCCGGTTGCGTCGGCGAGCGCGCGGGCAAGGCGGTCGGTCTCGGGATCTTCGATATTGAGCGTCATCGTTTGTTTCCGATCCGCTTGCGGGCGGAACGTAAGTAGGTCGCTACCGGAATCCCTTCAACCGGCCGTTAATTCTCCGGCGTATCGAAGCGCCAGATATAGCCGCGGTTGAGCGTGTCGTATTGCGGCGGCCATTCCACCTTGCCATAGCCGATATGGTCCAGTTCATAGGCCGCGTGGCGGGTCCAGTAGGGATCGAACAGATGGGCCCGGGCGATCACGCACAGATCGGCGCGCCCGCCGGCCAGAATGGAATTGGCGTCCTCATAGGAGCTGATCGCGCCGACCGCCATGGTCGGCCGGTCCAGCTCCAGGCGGATACGCTCGGCGAACGGAGTCTGGAACAGCCGGCCGTATTCCGGCTCTTCGTCCGACACGACCTGCCCCGACGAGGCATCGATGATGTCGGCTCCGGCAGCGTAGAGCAGACCGGCAACCTCGACGGCGTCCGGCGGAGTTGTCCCTCCGGCCTTCCAGTCGTGCGCCGAGATGCGCACCGAGATCGGTTTCTCCGCCGGCCAGACCTCGCGCACCGCCCGGAAGACCTCAAGCGGGAAGCGCATTCGGTTCTCCAGGCTGCCGCCATACGAGTCGGTGCGGATGTTGGTCAGCGGCGAGACGAAGTTGTTGAGCAGATAGCCGTGCGCCATGTGAACTTCGAGCATGTCGAAGCCCGCCTGCTCGGCGCGCAGAGCCGCCTGGCGGTATTCCTCGACGACCCGGTCCATATCGGCCCGGTCCATCTCCCGCGGCACCTGGCTGTGCGGTTTGTAGGGCAAGGGCGAGGCCGCCATGATCGGCCAGTTACCCTCCGGCAGGGGCTCGTCGAACCCTTCCCACAAAAGGGTCGTCGATCCCTTGCGCCCGGAATGGCCGAGCTGCAGGCCGATCTTCGCGGTCGTATGGCTATGGACGTAATCGGTGATCCGCTTCCAGCCCGCAACATGATCGTCGCTATAGATGCCGGTGCAGCCGGTGCTGATCCGCCCTTCCCGGCTGACATTGGTCATTTCTGCGATCACGAGGCCCGCGCCACCCATGGCGCGGCTGCCGAGATGGACGAGATGCCAGTCGTCGGGCATGCCGTCGGCCGCGGAATACTGGCACATCGGCGAGACGACGATCCGGTTGCCCAGCACCATGTCGCGCAGCTTGAACGGCGTGAACATGGGCGGCGGCGGCGGACCGTCCGGCAGATTTACGCCCGACCGGTTGGCCGCGCCCGTAGCGAACCATTTGTCGACGCTCTCGACATAGTCGGCGTCGCGCAGGCGCAGGTTGCCATGGCTGATGCGCAGGCTGCGGGTCAGCAGCGAAAAGCCGAACTGGATCGGTTCAAGATTCTCGTAGTAGCGTTCGGTTTCCTCGAACCAGCGCTGGGATACCCGGGCCGACCGCTGCAGGCTTTCCACCTGCGGCTTGTAGGTTTCCTCATACCGCGCGAGTCCCTTGCCGATATTGCCGGTTTCGAGGATCGCGCCGTGCAGGGCGATCGAATCCTCCATCGCCAGCTTGGTGCCGGAACCGATGGAAAAATGCGCGGTGTGCACGGCGTCGCCGGCCAGAACCACATTGTCGAACGACCAGTTATCGCAGGAAATGTTGGGAAACTGCCGCCAGTGCGACCGGTTCCTGATGATCTGCGCGTCGCCGATATAAGGACGCAGCAGATCGGCGACATAGGCCACCGTCGCGTCCTCGTCCGTGACTTCCAGGCCTGTGTTGGCGAAGGTCTCGTCGCTGCATTCGATGATCAGCGTCGACATGTCCTGGACGTAGCGGTAGCAGTGCGTCCGCCACAGGCCGTGGCCGTTTTCGATGAAATGAAAGGTGAAGGCGGGGAAATTGAAATCTGAGCCGAGCCAGACGAAGCGGTTGGGCCGGAAATCCAGCTTCGGCGAGAACCGGTCCTTCCAGCGCTCGCGGGCGACCGAGTTGACCCCGTCCGCCGCATAGAGCAAGTCGCAATCCCGCAGGTCTTCCGGATCGTCGATCCGCTCCTCGAAGCGCATGTCGATCCCGAGTTCCCGGCAGCGGTCCTGCATCAGCAGCAGCATCTTGACCCGGGACATGCCGGCGAAGCCGTGGCCGGTCGACTTCAGCACCTGGCCCTTGATGTGGATGTCGATATCGTCCCAGTGCTCGAACGACCGGGTGATCGCCTCATAGGTCGGCGCGTCGGCTGCGCGGAAGCCTTCCATGGTCCGATCCGAGAACACGACGCCGAAGCCGAACGTGTCGTCGTGGCGGTTCTGCTCGTAGATGGTAATTTTCGCGTCCGGGAAGGACTTCTTCATCAGGATCGCGAAATACAGGCTTCCCGGCCCGCCGCCGAGGCAGTTGATCTTCATGCTCATCCCTGCATTTTCCCGAGCGCGGGCTGCAGTCCGGCCGGGGTAACGAATTCGGGTGGGGTTTCGGTGACGCTGTCCGATCCATCGATCCGGGTCATTGCACCCGGATGCCCTGTTCGCGGGCCTTTCTTTCTTCCAGCCGGCGCAGCTTGAAGCGCTGGACCTTGCCGGTTTCCGTGCGCGGCAGGTCGCTCACGAACTCGATGGCGCGCGGATACTTGTAGGGCGCGATCTCGGCCTTCACGAAGTCCTGGAGTGCTTCGGCAACCGCCTCGCCGGCATCCGCCGGATCGCGCAGGATCACGAAGGCCTTGACGATCCGGCCGCGTTGCTCGTCGGGCACGCCGACCACGGCGCATTCCTTCACTTTCGGATGGTCGAGCAGCGCATCCTCGACCTCCGGGCCGCCGATGTTGTAGCCGGCGGAAACGATCATGTCGTCCGCCCGGGCGACATACCAGAAATAGCCGTCGGCATCCTGGCGGTAGCGGTCGCCCGGCAGGTTCCAGCCATTGACGACATAAGCGCGCTGTCGTTCCTCGTTGTCGAGATATTTGCAGCCGGTCGGGCCCCTTGTCGCCAACAGGCCTTCGCAGGGCGGCTCCAGGATGGTGCCGGCCTCGTCCACGATGCAGGCCTCGTAGCCGGGGATCGCCGTGCCGGTCGCGCCAGGCCGGATGTCGTCGCCCTCGGCCGAAACGAAAATATGGATCATCTCGGTCGAGCCGAGGCCGTCGATGATCCGGATGCCCGTCGCGGCCCGGAACGCCTCGAAGGTCGGCAGGGGCAGCGTCTCGCCGGCCGAGACGCACTGTTGCAACGTCACGGGCGCATTTCCGCTCTCCGAGATTTTGTCGGCAAGCGCGCGGTACATGGTCGGCGCCGTGTAGAGCGTCGTACAGCGGTATTCGCCGATCAGCTCCAGCAGCCGGTCCGGGCCCGGCGGGCCGGGATAGAAGACGACCGAAGCGCCCGTCCGCATGGGAAACAGCAGTTGCGCGCCCAGGCCGAAGGTGAAGGCGAGCGGCGGCGTGCCGACATAGATGTCGTCCGGCGACGGCCGGTAGACATGCTTCGGAAAGCAATCGCACATCGCGAGGATGTCGCGATGGAAATGCACGGTGCCCTTGGGCTGGCCGGTCGTTCCGGAGGTAAAGGCGATCAGCCCGACATCGTCTGCCGCCGTATCGACATTGTCGAAACCGGCGGGCTTGCCGGCCATTGCCGTATCGAGGCCAGCGGCCGGATCCGACACGTTGCCCAGGGCGGTGAAGAACTTCACCTTCGACAGGATCGGCGCCCGCTCCATGGCGTCGTCACCCTCGGCGCGCAGGTCGATGTCGCACAGGAAATGCCTGATCTGCGCCTTTTCCGCCATATAGGCCAGTTCACGCGCGCGCAGCAGCGGCATGGTCGCGACGACGATGCCGCCAGCCTTCAATACTGCCATCCAGCAGGCCGCCATCATCGGGTTGTTCGGGCCGCGCAGCAGCACCCGGTTACCCGTTTTCAGCCCCATATTCTCGACCAGAACCCGGGCTACGGCGTCGGCCTTCGCTTTCAGATCGGCGTAGGTCCAGACCTCGCCGGCATAGTGGATGCAGGGCCTGTCGGCCCAGCCGAGGTCCGTCACCGCCTTGTCGAGCAGTTCGACGGCCGCATTCATCCGGCCCGGATAGGCCGCCAATTCCGGCAGCCCGGAAAAGTCGAACTCCGGCCAAAGGTCCTTCGGCGGCAGACGATCGCGCGCAAAGGAATCTTCGTATGCGGTCGCACCGCCGGGGATGCTAGCCATGGGCTGCCCCAAGGTCCGATACCGTCTGTCCGGCGATCACCAGTTTCTGCACCTCGCTGGTCCCCTCGTAGATACGCAGGGCGCGAATCTCCCTGTACAGTTCTTCCACCTTCTGGCCCACTTTGACACCCTGCCCGCCGAAAATCTGCACGGCCTCGTCGACTGCTTCCTGCGCCGCCTCGGTAGCATACAGTTTGGCCATCGAACTCTCGCGGGTGACCCGGATATTCTTCACGTCCCTGGTCCAGCCGGAGCGATAGATCAACAAGGCCATGGCATCCACCTTGACCGCCATCTCCGCGATCTTGGCCTGGATGAGCTGGAACTCGCCGATTGCCTGGCCGAACGCCCGGCGGGTCTGCGAATAGGCGATCGCCTCGTCGAGCGCCCGGCGTGCCATGCCGAGGGCAGCGGCGCCGACCGTCGTCCGGAAGATGTCGAGATTCGCCATCGCGATCCTGAAACCCTCGCCCGGGTTGCCCAGCAGGTGGCTGGCGGGAACGCGGCAATTCTCGAAAGACAGGGTGGCCAGCGGATGGGGCGCCATGACGTCGATCCGGCCGGCAATCCGGAACCCCGGATTGCCGGCATCCACGACAAAGGCGGAAAGCCCCCTGGCGCCCGGCGCCTCGCCGGTGCGCGCGATCACGACATAGAAGTCGGCGATGCCGCCGTTCGAAATCCAGGTCTTGGTGCCGTTGAGGACGAAATGGTTGCCGTCGAGCTCGGCGGTCGTCTCGAGCGCCGCGACATCCGATCCGCCCTGGGGTTCCGACATCGCCAGCGCGGCGATCCGCTCTCCCGTCCCGGCCGGCGGCAGGTATTCGGCTTTCAGTTCGTCCGAACCGTAGAGGGAAATCGCCCCGGTGCCGAGACCCTGCATGACGAAGCTGAAATCGGCGAGCCCGAGATAGTAGCCGAGGATTTCGCGGCCGAGGGCGATGGAACGGACATCGAGCGTCTCGTTCGCGCCGCCATAGGCCGCCGGCACCGTCAGTTTCAGCCAGCCGGCCTCGCCCAGCATCCGGACCAGGCGCCGACAGATGTCGTCGACATCCGTCTTGCCGTGCACCTCGTGCTCCATCGGGCGGATATTTGCTTCCGCCCAGGCGCGAAGCTCCGCCGCCAGCTGCCGGTGGCGATCGTCGAGGAACGGCCAGTCGAGATAGGTCGAATCCGGCATCAGTTGCCCTCGAAAACCGGCTTTTCCCGCGCGACGAAGGCGTGGTAGGCGCGGTGATAGTCTTGGGTCTGCATGCAGATGGCCTGCGCCTGCGCTTCGGCTTCGATATACTGCTCAAGGCCCATGTTCCATTCCATGTCCAGCATCTTCTTGGTCATGGAATTGCCGAAGGTCGGCCCGTCGGCCAGCCGACCGGCAAAGGCCTGCGCCGTGGCCAGCAGATCGGCGCTGTCGACCAGCCGGTTGTAGAAGCCCCAGCGCTCGCCCTCTTCGCCCGTCATGGCGCGGCCGGTGTAGAGCAGTTCCGCCGCCCGGCCCTGGCCGATGATGCGCGGGAGGATGGCGCAAGCGCCCATATCGCAGCCGGCCAGACCGACCCGGTTGAAAAGGTAGAGGACCTTGGCCGCCGGCGTGCCGAAGCGGATATCGCAGGCCATGGCGATGGCGCCGCCGGCGCCGGCGCAGATGCCGTCGATCGCGGCGATAACAGGCTGCGGGCAGGTCCGGATCGCTTTCACCACATCGCCGGTCATGCGGGTGAAATTCAACAGGCCCGGCATGTCCAGGTCAAGCAGCGGGCCAATGATCTCGTGAACGTCGCCGCCGGTGCAGAAATTGCCGCCGGCGCCGGTGACGACGACCGCCCTGACATCCTCGGCATAGCCCAGCGCCCGGAAGGTATCGCGCAGTTCGGCATAGCTCTCGAAGGTCAGCGGGTTTTTCTTTTCCGGCCGGTTCAGGGTGATCGTGGCGACCTTGCCATCCACCTCCCATTTGAAATGAGCCGGCGCATAGTCGGCCGCCAGCGAAGGCGAGGTGTCTTCCAGAATCTGGCCGAAGGTGCGGCCGTGACGCTTCAGCATGTCGGTTTCGGGCATCGGTTTCCTCGAACGGTTATGCGGTCCGAACGGCGTTCAGCCGCCCGCCGCCCTGTCCTGCAATCGGTCCTTCAGGCGGCCGAGCAGGGATTGAAGCTGGCGCAGGTCCGAGCGCTTCATGGCGCCGAGCTTTGCCGCAATCACCGCCTCGTGGTTCGGCAGCATCTCGCGAAACGCTGCCGCGCCTGCCGGAGTCAACTTGACGATTGCGGCGCGCCGGTCGCTCGGCATCGGCGTACGCCGGACCAGGCCTTCTTCGACCAGCCGGTCGATCAGGCCGGTGACGTTGCCCCTTGTGACCATGAGCCGGCGCGAGAGTTCGCCCATCGTCAGGCCCGCCGGCGCGCGCTCGAGCTGCGACAGCAGATCGAAGCGCGGGAGGGTCATGCCGAAAGCGGCGCGCAGTTCCTGGCGCACATCCTGTTCGATGCGGTTGGCGCAGGACAGCAGGCGCAGCCAGACCCGCAATTCCAGCTTGTCGTCGGCGGTCGCCGCGGTCTCGCGGTCGACGGCGCCGGCCGGCTTGACCTCGCCGTCCATCACATGACCTCGCCGCCCGCGACCGGGATCGACTGGCCGGTGATCGAACCGCTGCCGGGCCGCACCAGCCAGACCACCGCGCTGGCGACCTCGGCGGGATCGATCAGGCGCCCCTGGGGGTTGCTTTGCGCCAGTTGCGCCCGCGCCGCTTCAGCATCCATGCCGGTTTTCTCGACGATGTTGGCGATGGTGTCGGCAGTCATGTCGGTCTCGACATAACCGGGGCAGACCGCGTTCACCGTGACACCGGTCCTGGCCGTCTCCAGCGCAAGGGATCGCGTCAGTCCGACCACGCCATGCTTCGAAGCGACATAAGCGGATACATACCGATAGCCCACCAGGCCGGCCGTGGAGGCAATGTTGACGATGCGGCCGTAGCCCGCCTCCGTCATGCCGGGCAGCACCTGCCGGATGCACAGAAACGTGCTCAGCAGGTTGATCTCCACCATGCGCATGAAGAATTCCGTCGTCGTGCGCTTGAAAGGCGCGCTGTCGCCGCGGCCGGCGTTGTTGACCAGGATCGAGATCGGTCCGCGCTCGGCGACGGCCTGCGCGAACGCAGCCTCGACGGCGACCTCGTCGGTCACGTCGGCGGCGACCGTTCCGGGGGTAATACCGAGCCGCCCGGCGAGCTCCGCCTGTTTGGCCTCCAGCGTGGCCGCCGTCCGTCCCAGCACCGTGAGAGAGGCGCCATGGGCCGCCAGGCCGTCGGCGATCGCCGCGCCGATGCCCCGGCCGCCACCGGTGACCAGCGCGTGCTGTCCCTTGAGCAGATCGGAATGGAGAGCGGTCATCGCGGCGGCGCTGGTTGACTGTGGCGGAATCGGCAAGGAAGCAGGGGCGACCGGGCGAAACGGCTGAAACAGGGGACTGGACAGCCGAAAATTAGTTTAGATATAAAATATTCAGACCTAAAATTTCTGTCTACCCCTTTAGTTATTGGCCCTTTGTTTCCGGAGCAACCGATATGCAGATCCTGCAGCCTGCTGGCTGGCCGCGCGCCAAAGGCTATTCCAACGGCGTTGCCGCGAAGGGAACCATGGTGTTCGTCGCCGGCGAAATCGGCTGGGACCCGGTCACGGAAAGGGTCGTTTCCGACGATTTCACGGCCCAGTTCCGCCAGGCGCTGGTCAATACGGTCGCTATCCTGAAGGAGGCGAATGCCGAACCGGAACACATCGTCCGGATGACCTGGTTCATCACCGACAAAAAGGCCTATCTGGACGATGCCCGCGCCGTCGGCCAGGCCTGGCGCGACATTATCGGCCGCCACTATCCGGCGATGGCCGTGATCGAGGTCAAGGGCCTGATGGAGCCGGGCGCAATGGTGGAAATCGAAACCACGGCGGTTATCCCCGACTAAACCCCGACTGAACCCCGACCGAGCTCCGGCCGGCCCGGACCTCGAACCGTCCCGGCGCCCCGATCCCGGCGTCATCGCTGTCCGGCGATAACGCCGTTCCGCATTGAACGACCCGGCCGCGTACGCCAGAATATCGATCAGAACGTCGAACTGCGGCTCGGTCCCGAGGCACGGGCTTCAGAGCCGCGCCATGAACGGAGAAAGGCCGGAGGCGGACCGATGCGGGACATCATCCGGGCGGTGCTGGCCGCAAACAGCGAGTTCTATCGCGCTTTCTGCGAGCGGGATATCGGCGCACTGGAGGATTTGCTCGCGGTGCGCTCGCCGGTCGCCTGCATCCATCCGGGCTGGGATATCCTGACGGACCGGGAGGAAGTGTTGAACAGCTGGCGGCAGATTCTCACCCACCAGCAGGATGTCGCCATCGAGTGCCGGGACGCCACCCCCTACGTTTTCGACGATGTTGCCATCGTGCTGTGCCACGAGCATCTCGGCGGCCATGTATTGGCGGTGACCAACATGTTCCGGCACGAAGACGGCGAGTGGCGGATGATCCATCACCAGGCGAGCCCCATGGCGGTTTCCATGGAAGAAGCCGAAGAGCAGGAAATCGCCCCCTCGTCTCGGCGGCTGCATTGACGGACCCGTTTGTCCAAATTGGACAGAAGGATCAGTCTATTTACCTCATGACAGATTTTGGACAGTTCGGTATAGTTTGAAGAACCTGGCCGGCGCAGCCCGGTCGCCGGCTGCGGAGATTGTAGCCGGTTTTGCCGTGTAACCGAAGGGATGCGCCGACAATGAGGTCCAAGAAAAAGAAAGAACAGTTGGTCGATACCGCTCTCCGCCTGTTCTGCCACCACGGCTTTCGCGCCATCGGCGTCGATACGATCCTGGCGGAAGCAGGCGTCGCCAAGATGACGCTGTACAACAATTTCGGCTCCAAGGAGGCGCTGATCCTCGCCGCCCTGAAGAAGCGGGACGAAGAGCATATCGCCTGGCTGGCCGCCGAAACCGAGGCGCGGGCGGCGGCGCCGGAAGATCGATTGCTCACCCTGTTCGAAGCGCTGGACGCCTGGTTCGCAGGCGGCGATTTCCACGGCTGCCCGTTCCTGAAAGCGTCGGACGAGTTCGACAATCAAGACGATCCGATCCATCGTGCGGCGCTGGAGCACAAGGGACACCTGCTCGGCCTGATCCGCGAATATGCCGGCGCCGCCGGCGCGCCTGATCCGGGGCGGCTGGCGGGGGAGATTTATCTGCTGGTCGAAGGCGCCACCGTCGTCGCCCAGTTGACCGACGACCGCTCCACCGCCGCCCGGGCGCGCCAGGCGGCCGAAGCGCTTCTTGCCGCCGGCTGACGCCGGCTACCGGCTGCTGTCGGCCGCCGTCCGATCGCCAGGTGGATCCCCCCTCGACTCACGGGTACGCGGCCGCGGCCGCCGGTTGCGCAGCAATTGCCGCCGCCGGTCTTGGGTTTACACTGCTGCTGCCGGCCGGCGAAACGGCGGCGCAGACGGCGCCCGCGGCACGGCTCGAGGCCGGGCCGCACATGGCCTGCGTCGGCACGCGGGGATACGGCGTCGCCTGCCTCAAGGGCGGGGCCTGGGTGCGCTGGACCCGCCATGGCGGCGAGCTGGCGTCCGACTTCGTCTATGCCATTGCGTCGTGCCGCGGCCGGATCCTGGTTTCCGCCGGCCGATGGCTCCATGAGTTGAACGGCGCGGGCCATGGCGCGATGCACCGGATTCCCGGCGGTCCCGCCAGGCGCATCGCCTGCGATCCCACGGGCGGGTACTGGACTACCGCCAACCTAACGCTGGCGAAATGGACCGGCCGGGCCTGGCGCAGGTACGACATCGACACGGTGTTGAAGGCCGCCCGGGCGGGATGGATCGACGATCTGACGGTCGATCGCAACGGCAACCTCTGGGTCGTGGCCGGGGGCCGGATCGCGGCCCGGTTCGACGGTAACCGCTGGATGCAGTTCACCGCAAGATCCGGCCTGCCGGCACGATGGCGCCTTAGCGGAGTCCATGCCGGGCGCGGCGGACGCCTGTGGCTGGCGCACGATCTCGGCCTGGCTCTGAGAAAGAGCAATGGCTGGGAAAACGTCGCCGGTCCCGGCAGCGCCCGTGTCTTTGCCGATGCGCCGGACGGCGCCCTGTGGCTGGGATACCTCGACCGGGTCACCCGTTTCCAGGACGGCTTCTGGACCCGGCACCGGCTGCCCGCCGATGTCAAAGGACTGGCCGCCGGCGACGATGGCCGGATCTGGGCCGCGACACGCTACGGACTGGGTGTCCATGACGGCAAGGGTTGGCACTGGCGACGCATGGCGAATTCCGGGCTGCCCTCCAACGATCTGGCCGGGGTCGCCGTGCTCGGCGCCGGCTCCACGCTGCCGCCGCCGCTCGCCAAACAGCCGGGCGGTATGACTTTCCGCCTGGTTCGGGAGTCCGGCAAGGCCCTCGCCGGAGCCCGGGTCGACCTGTGCGCCGCACCTCCCGGCCGTGTCCTGCGCGGCGGCCGCTCGCCCTGCGACGGCCGGCCGCTTGCCCTGAGGTCGAAGACCGACAGGTCCGGCCGGGTCTCGTTCGAAGGCCTGCCGCCGGCCGACTACTACCCGGCGATCCTGCCGCAGAATGGCGTGAGATGGCTGATCGGTTTCAGCGCCGGGCGCATGCGGGTCACGGCCGGGCGGCACAGGGATGCGGGTGCCCTGCGCCTTCGGAATGCCGGCGGCAAAGCGCCGACGCCGCGACCGGCTCCTGCACCGGATTGACTTTCCGTTTTGCTTAGATAAGATATTTCAGAATTTACCGAAAGCAGGAGGCCGCCATGGAGCTTTCTCCGGTTATGGAATCCTTCGTTCTCCATTGGGGCGAGATGGGCTCGCGATGGGGACTGAACCGTACAGTCGCGCAAATATTTGCCTTGCTGTACATCGCCGGCAGGCCGCTGCCAGCCGACGAGATCGCCGATACCCTGAAAGTCGCGCGCTCGAACGTCAGCACCAGCATCCGGGAACTCCAATCCTGGGAACTGATCGAGCGGACCCATGCGATCGGCGACCGCCGCGACCATTTCGTGGCCGAAACCGATTTGTGGACCATGGCGGCGCGCATCGCCGAAGAGCGCAAGAAACGGGAGATCGACCCGACACTCGCCGCGCTGGCCAGGTGCCTGTCGGACGCGCGGATGGATGACGGCATCGGCAAGGACGCCGTCGCCCGGATCCGGGCGATGCATGACTTCCTCGAATCGGCAAGCGGCTGGTATGAGGAAATCCGGGATCTGCCCCAATCCAAGCTGGAAACCCTGATGAAGATGGGCGCCAAGGTCGCCAGGCTGGAAGCGCCGGGCAAGAAGCCGAAAAAGAAGAAGGGCAAGCGCTGATCCCGGATTCCTTCACCGGAGCGGCAAGTCCGCCGACATCGAACAGGAGCAACCTGCCCCATGGCCGATCCTTCACCCGTCCTCGTCGAGACGCGCGGGCGGATACGCATCGTCACGATCAACCGCCCCGAGGTCCGGAACGCGGTCAATCCGCCGACCGCCGACATCCTGCGCGACACCTTCATCGCCTTCGCCGACGACGATGCGGTGGATGTTGCGGTTTTCACCGGGGCCGAGGGCGCCTTCTGCGCCGGCTACGACCTCAAGGCGTTTTCCGGCTCGAAGGGCGACATTCCCTACGAGCCGGAAGGCGTCGGCCCCATGGGCCCGTCGCGGCTGCTGCTCGACAAGCCGGTCATCGCCGCGGTCGAGGGGCCGGCCGTTGCCGGCGGCCTGGAACTGGCCCTGTGGTGCGATCTGCGGGTCGCGGCGGAAGATGCGTTCTTCGGCGTCTATTGCCGGCGCTGGGGCGTACCGCTGATCGATGGCGGAACCGTCCGCCTGCCGCGCCTGATCGGCCACAGCCGGGCCATGGACATGATCCTGACCGGCCGGCCTGTGCGCGGCAGGGAAGCGCTGGAGTTCGGCCTCGCCAACCGGCTGGTCCCGAAGGGCGCCGCGCTGGAAGCCGCCGTCGCGCTGGCCGAAGAGCTGACCCGTTTTCCGCAGCTTTGCATGCAGGCCGACCGCATGAGCGCCATTCGGCAATGGGACCTGTCGATCGAGGATGCGCTGCGCTATGAAGGCCGGGAAGGCGTCGCGCCGCTGGAACGGGAAGCGCTCGCCGGCGCCGGCCGCTTCGCCGGCGGCAAGGGCCGCAGCGGCGCCTTCGACGACATCTGAGCCGGATATTCGACCCGCGAATTTTCCCCGTTGCAGCGGTTGCCGGCCGCCGGAAAGAGTCCATGCCGCCCAAGACGAAGACCTTCACGCAATCCCGCGAACTCGGCCATCCGCGCGAGCGTCACGCCGGCAAGCCGGCGACACCGAGGGATGCTGCGACCCTGATCATCGTCCGCCACGGACCGGACGGGCCGGCGGTCCTGATGGGCCAGCGTTCGCGCCGGGCGAAATTCGTCCCCGGCTCCTTCGTGTTCCCGGGCGGCCGGCTGGACGGTCACGACTGGCAGGCGCGGCCGGCGACGCCGCTGTCGGCGCCGGTGGCGAAGATGGGCTTGCGCGGCAACGCCGCCAAGGCGAACGCGCTCGGCATGGCGGCGATCCGGGAGACTTTCGAGGAGACCGGCCTGCTGCTGGCGGCCGACGGCGATGTCGGCGACGCCGACGACGACACCTGGCGGGAGATGCGCGACCTCGGCAAGGCGCCGGACCTGTCGCGCCTCGCCTATGTCGCCCGGGCGATCACCTCGCCCTACAGCCCGATCCGCTTCCACGCCCGCTTTTTCATGACGACCTACCGGGCGGAAGACGGCGGCCTCGGCGGCTCCGGCGAACTGTCGGACCTGCAATGGATCCCGCTCGCCCGCGCCGCCGACTACGCGATTCTGGACGTTACCCAGTTCATGCTCGGCGAAATCCAGCGCCGCCTGGACGACCCCGATACCGATAGCGTCCCCCTGTTCGCCTACCGCCTGGACCAGCCGTTCGTGCGCTACGATTGAGTAGCGGCCGCGCGCCTCACGCCAGCCGGAACACCGCTTCCGTGCCGAGTTCGCCTTCGGCCTGCACCTTTTCCTTCTCGACCAGCCAGACCAGATGCGAGAGCACCGAGCGCGCCGCAGCCGGATACATGGCCGGCGGCACGTCGCCCGCGTACATGCGCGGCACCATGTCTGCGATTCCGGTCACGCCGTCCCTGAGGCAGGCCAGCACCTGCTCCTCCCGGCCCATCCGGTGCGCCCGGAGCGCCGGGACGAAGGCGCCGGGATCGCGGATCGGCGCGCCGTGGGTCGGCCAGTAGACGGCGTCGTCCCCCGCCCCGTTTCGGCCAATCAGCTTGTCCAGGCTGGCGACATAGCGCGCCATGTCGCCGTCGGGCGGCGATACGATGGTGGTCGACCAGCCCATGACATGGTCGCCGCTGAACAGGGCGTTTTCCTCTTTGAGGTGGAAGCACAGGTGGTTCGAGGTGTGGCCGGGCGTATGCACGGCCTCGACCGTCCAGCCGTCGCCCTCGATCGCGTCGCCGTCACCGGTCACGATATCCGGCGCGAAGCTCTCGTCGCCGCCGGCCTCGACGACGGCGCCGGCCTCGATCCGGCCACCGCCGTGCGGGCCGAAGCCGTAGGTCGGCGCCGCCCATTCCCCCTTGAGCGGCGCGGCGGCGGGCGAATGGTCCCGGTGGGTGTGGGTGATCAGGATATGCGTGATCGTTTCGCCGCGCAGGGCGTGTTTCAGGGCCTCGATATGGGACGCGAGCAGCGGCCCCGGGTCGACCACGGCGAGCTTGCCGCGCCCGATGACATAGGTGCCCGTGCCGTGGAATGTGAACGGCCCGCCGTTCGGCGCAATGACACGGCGGATCAGCGGCGAGACGTGCTCGATCCGGCCGTATTCGAATTCCAGGTCCCGGTCGAAGGGGATGCCGTCCGCCATCGTTTACCGTCCGCGCTGTCGCAGGTTATGCGGCACACTACCGGCGCCGGCGCGGCGGGACAACGTATCGTGAGCGGCAATGGCGAAGGCAAGCGCGAGGCCGGTCTCCGGCGGCCGCTCCGATGCGTCGGGAAATTCCTGTTTCGACGTCATTCGATGACGAACAGCGAGATGTGCACGGACGATTCGCGGCGGGCGCCCGCGCCGACGAAAAGCATCCTGTTGACCCACGCGTATTTCGAATCGCCGGTCTCGAGCCGGGCCTGCGTGCGCATGTAGTAGCTGTCCGGCGGAACATCCTCGCCGGCCGCCAGGCGTTCGATCACTTCCGCAGGCCCGTGGCGGTACCCGTAGTTGACGATCTCGATCAGGGCGCCGTCGTCTGTCTCCATCGCGTAGCGGGTGTCGAGCTCGGCCACCCCGTCGGCGAAGATCGTCTGCCAGTCGGCGCCCAGGTTCAGGAGCCGCCCGGAGATGTCCGGCCCGCTGACGCGTCCCCCGACGATGGGGATAATCCTGCGCCGGCCGGCGCGGCCCGGACCCATCTCGCGGATCGGTCCGAGTTCGACATCGATATCGCAGAAATGGCGAAGGTTCGGGGCGGGTAACACGGATCGTCCTTTCATTCAGATGGCATTCGGGCGCGGCCACCGGCAGGAGGGCGAGGCGGTACCTGCCTGTCCCCCTGTCGCCCGGAGAATACATCGGACGGGACGTCGAGACGCTCCGCGAGCGCTAGAAGGCGCGTGACCGTGCCCCCGGCCAGCGGAATCCCGTCTCGATAGCGCGACTCCGCCAGGCGAAAGCCGCGCTCCCCCGGCATCAGGATGGCGTCGGTCCCGGCGGTTGTCGGCAGGCCCTTGAGCGCGGCAACCAACTCGGCGATCTGGCGCGCGAAGCCCCCAGTCTCGGCGAAGGCGCCGACTTTCACGGCCAGCGCCAGCCCGTTCATGGCGGCCTCACCTCCGGTCAGGGCTTCGGAAATCACCGGATTGCCGACAAGGACGCTGCAAATCACCTCGATCATCAGCGACAGGCCCGATCCCTTCGGACCGCCGAGCGGCGCGAGCGTGGCCACCCGCGCAGGATCGGTCGCCGGCGCCCCGGTCTCGTCGATGCCCCAGCCGGGAGGAATCGGGGTGCCCGCGTCCCTGGCGTGCATGATCTTGCCGAACGCCACGGTCGAGGTCGACATGTCCAGAAGCAGAGGATGGCCCTCCTGCGGAACGGCGATGGCAATCGGGTTCGTGGACAGGCCGGAGGCGCGGGCTCCGTGATAGGCCATCAGGGGCCTCGAGGCGGACATGACGATCCCCAGAAGACCGCGATCCGCCGCTTGCATGGCGTAATAGCCAACCGCGCCGGCATGGGTAATGTTCTTGGCCGAACACCAGCCTATGCCGAGGCGTTCGGCGATGCCCACGGCTTCGTCCATCGCAGCCAGCATGGCGGTGGCGCCCGGCATGTTGCGCGCGTTCAGAATGGCAACCGCCCCTTCGTTAGACTCGATGTCCGGCGTCGCGGCAGGGTCGATGCGGCCTTGCTCGACCATTTCTACATAGCGGGGGATGCGCAGAACGCCGTGGGAGTCGGCGCCCCGCGCATTGGCCCAGACCAGCACGCGGGCAGTATCCTCGGCGTGGTGCTGCGCGAACCCCCCGGCCGTCAGAAGCCCCGCCCCGAATTCGTGCAGGTTGCGCGCGGGGACGGTCTTCATGCGGGCGCCCCCAGCGGGGTCGGGAAATACTTGGCGAGCCATGCGCCGATCAGCGCACGGGTGTAGGGCGCATCCTGTTCGGAGAGCGGGAAATGCGACACGCCGGTGGGGATCATCAGTTCGGCATTGGCGCCGGCCTTTTCGAACAGGCGGATCGACTGTTCCGTCGGCGTGACCACATCGTCCGCCGTGTGGAACAGCAAGAGCGGGCGCGGCGCGATGTCGGCGACAACATCTTCGGCGCGGAACTTGTACATGCTGATCGCGGTTTCCACCGGCACTTCGAACTGCGCCTTGGGCGAGAGGTTCGCGCGCAGCTCCGGCGGGATCGGCACCAGGTCGAAGCGCGAGACCCACAAGCTTTCGCCGGTCTCTGCCTTCTGCTTGCGCCCCTCCTCCAGGATGCCGGTGAACTTCTCCCAGGCTTCGGGCGTCGGATGCTGGCCGCGGAACTTGCGTTCGCCGTCGCCCCAGCCGCACAGCGAGACCACGGCGGCGATCCGCTCGTCTATTCCGCCGGCGAAGATCCCGACGGCCGCGCCAAAGCTGTGTCCGATGACGCCGATCCTGTCCGGGTCCACCTCTTCGCGCCGGGCGATGAAGGACAGGGCGTTCTTGGTGTCGGCCACCTGGTCGAAGCAGCGGACCTCGCCGCGCGCGCCTTCGCTTTCGCCGCAGCCGCGAAAATCGATGCGGAAGACGCAATAGCCCATTTCGTCGAGCATGCGGGCGACCAGTTCGACATGGGATCTGTCCTTGGTGCCGACAAAGCCGTGCAAGACGATGAAGGTCGGCAAACGCTGGCCGGGTCCGCGCCCTTCCGGCACATGCAGGACACCGGCCAGTCTAAGACCGTCGGACATGAAGGTGAGCGGGTATTCCATGGGCGTCTCCCAGCCGGGTGCGGTCGGCCTGTCGTTCGGCGCAGCTGTTGGACGCCGACAGGCATGCTAGCCCATTGAGACTGAGACAATCCGGGGGTCATAGGAGCGCGCCCGAAATCGCAGATCGGTCGCAGGGAAGCGGAGCGGCTCCCGGAAACCGGGAGCGGGACGCCGCAGCCGCTACGCTGCCCGCCTGACGGTTTCGTAGCCCAGGTTGGGCGCCAGCCAACGCTCGGCATCGTCCAGGGTCCAGCCCTTGCGTGCGGCATAGTCTTCGACCTGGTCGCGGCCGATCTTGCCGACGCCGAAATAGCGCGCCTCAGGGTGGCTGAAATACCAGCCGCTGACCGCGGACGCCGGAAGCATGGCGCAGCTTTCCGTGAGGCTGACGCCGGTGTGCCGCTCCGCCTCCAGCAGGGCGAACAGGCGCCGCTTCTCGGTATGCTCCGGGCAGGCGGGATAGCCGGGCGCCGGCCGGATACCGCGGTAGCGTTCGGCGATCAGGTCTTCGTTGCTCAGGTTCTCGCCAGCCGCATAACCCCAGACTTCCTTGCGCACCTTCTCGTGCAGCCATTCGGCGAAGGCTTCGGCCAGCCGGTCGCCCAGCGCCTTGACGAGGATTGCGTTGTAATCGTCGTTGTGCGCCTCGAATTCGGCGGCGGCCTGTTCGATCCCCGGCCCGGCCGTGACGCAGAATCCGCCAACCCAGTCCGGCACGCCGGCTTCTTTCGGCGCCACGAAATCTGCGAGACAGTAGTTCGGCCGGTTCGTCTTCGCAGTCTGCTGGCGCAGCATCCGCAGGGTATCGCCGACCTCGGTGCGAGCCTCGTCGCGGTATAGTTCGATATCGTCACCGATCCGGGCCGCGGGCCAGAACGCCGCCACCCCTCTCGGTCGGGTCCAGCTTTCTGCATCCATTTTTTCCAGCATCTCGAGGGCGTCGGCATGGAGCGCACGGGCTGCCTCGCCGACCGTGGGATCGTCGAGGATGCGGGGCCAGGCGCCGGCCAGTTCCCAGGTGCGGAAGAACGGCGTCCAGTCGATCCTTTTTGCCAGATCGCCGATCGCTGCGTCGTCGAGGACGACAGGTCCGGCCTGTGCCGGCCGCGGCGGCGAGTAGCCGGTCCAGTCGAGGCGCAGGCCGTTGGCGCGCGCCGAAGCGAGGTCGGCCTGCACGCCGTCGCGCCGCCCGCCGGCGTGGCTCTCGCGCAGCACCGCGTAGGCCGCCCGGGTGTCAGCGACGAAGCCGGCCTTACGATCCGGCGACAGCAGGGCGGCAGCCGTGCCGACGGCGCGCGATGCGTCGTTCACATGCACAACCGGCCCGCCGTAGGACGGTTCGATCTTGACCGCGGTGTGCATCCGGCTGGTCGTCGCGCCGCCGATCAGCAGGGGAAGGGTCATGCCGCGCCGGTCCATCGCCGCGCCGACCCGGCACATTTCCTCCAGGCTCGGCGTAATCAGGCCGCTCAGGCCGATCAGGTCGGCATTTTCCGCTTCGGCCGTATCGAGGATCAGTTCGGCCGGCGCCATGACGCCGAGATCGGTCACCTCGTAGCCGTTACAGCGCAGCACGACGCCGACGATATTCTTGCCGATGTCGTGCACGTCGCCCTTGACCGTTGCCATAACGATTTTTCCGGCCGCAGCCCGCTGCCTATCCCGTTTCGCCTCCATGAAGGGTTCGAGCCAGCCGACCGCCTTTTTCATGACCCGCGCGCTCTTGACGACCTGCGGCAGGAACATCTTGCCGGCGCCGAACAGGTCGCCGACGATGGCCATGCCGTCCATCAGCGGCCCTTCGATTACCGCCAGCGGCTTGCGGAACTTCAGGCGCGCCTCTTCGGCGTCCGCCTCGGCATGATCGGCGATGCCATGGACCAGGGCGTGAATCAGCCGGTCTTCGACCGTTGCCTCGCGCCAGCTGTCGTCCTTCGCCCGCTGCACCGCGCCGCCGCGATACTCTTCCGCGATTTCCAGCAACCGGTCTGTCGCGTCGGGCCGGCGGTTCAGGACGACGTCTTCGACCCGTTCGCGCAGGGCCGGCGCGATCTCGTCGTAGACATCGAGCTGGCCGGCGTTGACGATCGCCATGTCGAGGCCCGCCGGGATGGCGTGATACAGGAATACCGAGTGCATCGCCCGGCGCAGCGGCTCGTTGCCGCGGAACGAAAATGAAAGGTTCGAAAGGCCGCCCGAAACATGGCTGCCGGGCAGCGTCGCCTTGATCCGGCGGGTCGCCTCGATGAAGGCGAGGCCGTAGGAATCGTGCTCCTCGATGCCTGTGGCGACCGCGAAAATGTTGGGATCGAAGATGATATCCTGCGGCGGAACCCCGGCCTGCCCGGTGAGCAGCCGGTAGGCGCGCGCGCAGATATCGACCTTGCGGCCGACGGTATCGGCCTGGCCCGTTTCATCGAAGGCCATCACGACCATTGCGGCGCCGTAGCGCCGGATGCGCCGCGCCTGTTCGAGGAACGGCGCTTCGCCCTCTTTCAGGCTGATCGAATTGACGATCGCCTTGCCCTGAACGCATTTCAGCCCGGCCTCGATGACCGACCATTTGGACGAATCGATCATGACCGGCACGCGGCAGATGTCCGGCTCAGCCGCGATCAGGTTGAGAAAGCGGACCATCGCCGCTTCCGAATCCAGCATCGCCTCGTCCATGTTGACGTCGACGATCCGGGCGCCGTTCTCGACCTGCTCCCGGGCGATATCCAGCGCCGCCTCGTAGTCGCCGGCCAGGATCAGCTTCTTGAACTTCGCCGAGCCGGTGACGTTCGTGCGCTCGCCGACCATGACGAAGCGCTGGGCGGCATTCATGGCCGGGGTAATGCCCGGCCCACTGGTCGGATTTTGCGGCATCGCGTGCTGGCGCCGGCTACGCAGCCAAGTTGAAAGGCTCGAGCCCCGACAGCGTCAGGTCGCCGGCCAATTCCGGCACGCAGCGCGGCGCGATGCCGTCGACCGCCCCACGGATCGCCGCGATATGCGCCGGCGTGGTGCCGCAGCAGCCGCCGACGATGTTGACCAGCCCGTCCTGCGCCCACGCGCCGAGGAAACCGGCTGTCTCTTCGGCGGTCTCGTCGTAGCCGCCGAAGGCGTTCGGCAGGCCGGCATTGGGATGAACGCTGAGGCGGGTTGCCGCCGCGCGCGAAAGATCGGCCACGAAGGGAGCGAGCTGTTCGGCGCCGAGCGCGCAGTTCAGGCCGATGGCGAAGGGCCGTATGTGCTGGACCGAGGTCCAGAAGGCCTCCACCGTCTGCCCGGACAGGGTCCGCCCGGAGCGGTCGGTGATCGTGCCGGAAACGATAACCGGCAACCGGAAGCCGAGCGCCTCGAAGGATTCCTCGACAGCGAACAGGGCGGCCTTGGCGTTCAGCGTGTCGAACACGGTTTCGACCAGGACGATGTCGGCGCCGCCGGAGATCGCGGCATCGGCGTTCTCGCGATAGATCGCGGCCAGTTCGTCGAAGGTCACATTCCGGAAGCCCGGATCGTCGACGTCCGGCGAGATGGAGGCGGTGCGGTTGGTCGGGCCGAGAACCCCGGCGACGAACCGCGGACGATCCGGTTCTGCCGCCATCGCGGCGTCCGCAGCGTCCCGCGCGATCCGGACGCCGGCGCGGGCGATTTCTGCGGCATGGTAAGCCAGACCGTAATCCGCCTGGGAAATGGCGTTCGCATTGAAGGTGTTGGCCTTCAGGATATCGGCGCCGGCGGCCAGGTTTGCCTCGTGAATGCTGCGGACGATCTCCGGCCGGGTCAGGTTCAGCAGATCGTTGTTGCCCTGGAGGGCCCGATCGTGACGGGCGAAGGCGGCGCCGCGGAAATCCTCATCCGTCGGCTGCGCCGCCTGGATCATCGTGCCCATGGCGCCGTCCATGACCAGGATGCGCTCGGCTGCAAGCGCTTCCAGAGCGGCGGCGGCGGGGCGGAAGGAAGGGCCTGTCTTCGGGATCATGACGCCGCGCTCCCCACGGAATCCGGAGCAGCTTCGGGCGCTGCGTCGTTGGCAGGCAGGGCCGCGGACCAGATCGCGACCGTCAGCGGATCGCCTTCCAGCCGCACCGGCTCTTCCGGCGACAGTTGGGAGGCGCGGAACCAGCGCCCGATATCGCCGTCCTCGAAGCCGGCCCAGCAGTGGGCGTGCCGGTCGAGCAGCGCCGTCATGCCGTGGGGGGCGAAATCGACGACGACGATCCGCCCGCCGGGCTTCAGCACCCGGGCGGCTTCGGCGAGGACCTGGGCCGGCTTTTCCGAATAGTGCAGCACCATATGCAGGGTCACGACGTCGAACCGCTCCTGCGCAAACGGCAGCTGGTACATGTCGGCATGGCGGACCTGGCAGTGGCGCAGCCCGTCCTTGTCAAGATTGTGCCGGGCAACGGCCAGCATCTCGCGGCTGAGGTCGATGCCGATTGCGCTGGTCACCTCGGGTGCGACCAGTTCCAGAACCCGGCCGGTGCCGGTGCCGATGTCGAGGAGATTCTCGATCGGCTTCCGCAGAACGACCTGGCGCAGCGCGGCATCGACCTTCGCCGGATCGACGTGCAGAGCGCGGACTTCCGACCAGCTCGCCGCGTTCGACCGGAAATAGTCGGCCGCCGTCCGCGCCCTTTCCGCCTTGATTTCTTCGAGGCGGATCAGATCCAGCGACTGGACGTCGTCATCCTCAGGAATCAGGTCGATCAGTTGCCGGGCGAGCTCGGCATTGCGCGCGCCGCTGCTGGTCTCGGCGAGGCGATACCACGCCCAGTTGCCTTCCTGATGCCGTTCCAGCAGGCCGGCCTCGACCAACAACCGCAGATGGCGGGAGACCCTGGGCTGCGATTGGCCCAGGACGCGCACCAGATCGGAAACCGTGAGTTCGACATGGGCGCACAGGGAAAGGATGCGCAGCCGCGTCCCTTCTGCTGCCGCCTTCAAGCCCAGAAGCAACTGATCCACGGCCGGATTGCCTCCCCGAAAAACGGGCTGCCACAGCGCGGCCCTCAAAATGCTCACAGATCAATATAAACATATCGTTATGTATTTATCAAGGAAAAGTTTTCGGCGATCCGGATTCAACTCCGGCCTGGCGGGCTGCCCCCGGATCGTCGCTACGTTCCGTCCGGAGCGACAGGAGAGGGTTGCAAGGCGAAAAGGCTTTTGAATTGGCTCGATTCTCAGGGCGACCACCGTTGACACTCCCACGCCGGCGACGCGGCGGCCTTATCGCCACGGGCGGCCGGTTGAGGCTTGGCAACGCGGCGCGGTTCGGGGAGATTCCGGCACTCGTCGCGACGGCGCGGCGGCGCTGTTTCCGCGAAACGAGGAACTAACAGCCGATGAGTGCAGACCGGACCTTCGTCATTGTCGGGGCAGGGCATGCCGGCGGGCGGGCGGCCCAGGCCATGCGGCAGTGCGGGTTCGAGGGCCAGATCCTGCTGATCGGCGAGGAGCCGCACGTCCCCTACGAGCGGCCGCCGCTCTCCAAGGAACTGATCGTCACCGATGCCGGCCTGGAGAAAGTCCGGCTGCACGAGGCCGCCTGGTATGCGGAAAACCGGATCGACCTGATCGCCGGCAACGGCGCAGCATCCATCGACGCAGCCGGCAGGCGCGTCGAGCTGGCCGACGGCCGTGCTCTCGCCTTCGACAAGCTGATGCTGACGACCGGGGCGCGGGTGCGCCGGCTGCCGGTGCCGGGCGCCGATCTCGACGGCGTTTTCTATCTGCGGACGCTCGACGACAGCGACGCGATCAAGGCGCGGATTTCCTCGGGGACGGAAGTCGCGGTGATCGGCGGCGGGTTCATCGGCCTGGAAATTGCCGGCAGCGCTGCAAAGCTGGGCGCGAAGGTAACGGTGCTGGAAGCCGCCGACCGGATGATGGGCCGCAGCGTGGCGCCGGAAGTGGCGGACTGGTTCGCCCGGATGCACCGGGACAGGGGCGTCGATCTCCACCTCGGCGTGACGGTCGGCGCTCTCGAAGGAACCGGCGCCGTCAACGGCGTCCGGCTGAGCAACGGCAGCATGGTCCCGGCCGAAGTTGTCGTCATCGGGATCGGGATCCTGCCGAATGTCGAGATTGCCGGGGCTGCGGGCCTGGCGGTCGACAACGGCATCGTGGTGGACGACCGCGGCCGCACCTCCCACCCGGACATCTACGCCGCGGGCGATGTCGCCAACCAGCCCAACGCCTTCGCCGGCCGGCGGCTACGGCTTGAGAGCTACCAGAATGCCCAGGATCAGGCGGCGGCCGTGGCGCGCAACCTGTGCGGCGCGGACGAGGCCTATGAAGACTCGCTCTGGGTCTGGTCCGACCAGCACGACGTCAACCTGCAGATGACCGGCGCGCCGGAGCATTGGGACAGGCTCGTCTGGCGCGGCAACCCCGACGACGGCCCCGCCACCGTCTTTTATCTTGCCGACGGCAAGATCGTTGCGGTCAACACCCTCAACAACGGCCGGGAAATGCGGCCGTCGCAGATGATGATGCGGGGCGGCAAGGCCTTCGAGGCAGAGGCGCTCGCCGATACGTCCGTCAAGCTCCTGAAACTGGCGCGAGGCTGATCCGGAGCCATGGCGCCCGATATCCATTCGCCGGACCGGCCGCCGGTCATCGGGATTATCGGCGGCAGCGGCATTTACGAAATCGACGGTCTGGACGACCGGCGCTGGGAGACCGTGGAGAGCCCGTTCGGCACGCCCTCGGACCAGCTGTTGTTCGGGCGCCTCGGCGACATCCGGATGGTGTTCCTGCCCCGGCACGGGCGCGGCCACGTCCATTCGCCGACGTCCATCGACTACCGGGCCAATATCGACGCCATGAAACGCGCCGGCGTTACCGAGATCGTTTCGGTCAGCGCCTGCGGCTCGTTCCGGGAAGAGCTCGCGCCCGGCACCTTCGTCATTCCCGACCAGTTCATCGACCGCACCTTCGGCCGGGAGAAGAGTTTTTTCGGCGCGGGCCTCGTCGCCCATGTCGAATTCGCCCATCCGGTCTGCGGCCGGCTCGGGACCGTGCTCGCCCGGTCGTGCGAGACCCTGGAGATTCCGGTCAGCGCGGGCGGCGCCTATCTGGCGATGGAAGGGCCGCAATTCTCGACTCTGGCCGAATCCAACCTTTACCGCTCATGGGGCTGCTCGGTGATCGGCATGACCAACATGCCGGAGGCCAAGCTCGCCCGGGAGGCCGAGCTTTGTTACGCCACCGTGGCGATGGTCACGGACTACGATTGCTGGCATCCCGACCACGATGCCGTTTCGGTCGAGAACGTCATCGGCGTCCTCCTGGCAAACGCCGACAAGGGCCGCGCGCTGGTCAGGGACGCGGCGCAGCGGCTGGCCAGCCGGACCGGCGCCTGCCCCGAGGGCTGCCACACGGCGCTGGAGCACGCCATTATCACCGCGCCGGATGCGCGCGACCCGGCGACGGCCGCAAAGCTGGATGCGGTCGCCGGGCGCGTGCTGAAGCGCTGAGCCGGCATGGCCGGTCTCCGGTTTCTGAAATTGCGCAGGGCGGCGATCGCGGCCGCGCAGCAACTCGGCCCGCTGGGCATCAACCAGGGCAACTCCGGCAATGTCAGCCTGCGGGCCGGAGACGGGCTGCTGATAACCCCGACCGGCATGCCCTATGACGCCCTGACGCCGGGACAGATCGTGTGGATGGATCTGGATGGCCGCTGCGAAGGCGATTGGCTGCCGTCCAGCGAGTGGCGCTTCCACTGCGATATCCTGCGCGAACGGCCGGACCTGAACGCCATCGTCCACACCCACGCTGTCCACGCCACCGCGCTGGCCTGCCACGGCCGGGGGATTCCGCCCTTCCACTACATGGTCGCCGCCGGCGGCGGGCGGGACATCCGCTGCGCGCCCTATGCGACCTACGGCACCGCCGAACTCTCGGCCAACGCCGTCCGGGCGCTGGAAGGGCGGCGGGCCTGTTTGCTCGCCAATCACGGGCTTATTGCGTGTGGATGCACGCTTAACGAAGCGCTTGCGCTTGCGGTGGAGGTCGAAACGCTTTCGGCCATGTATATCAAGGCTTTGCAGCTGGGCCCGCCGGTCGAACTGGACGACGCGGAGATGGAAACCGTTCTGGAAAAATTCTCAACCTACGGCCAGAACCCCGGCCGGGAGCGCTGATCCCGTTCCCTTAAATCGGCAAGGTGTCGCAGAGGCCGGGTGCCGCAAAGCTTCGCTCCGGCGCGGCGACTACGCTTCGGGCTATCGAACTTCGCCGGCCTTTGTCACGGATGCCCATGCCAATTCCGATCACCGGAATCGATCACGCCATCGTCGGCGTCCGCAAGCTGGAAGCGGCGCGGAGGCAATGGGCGAAGCTCGGTTTCACGATCACCCCGCGGGGCCGGCACAGGGGCTGGGGCACGGCGAACTACTGCATCATGTTCGAGACCGACTATGTCGAGCTGCTTGGCATCGTCGACCCCGCCGGATTTACCAACAAGCTCGACAGGTTCCTCAAGATACGCGAAGGGCTGATGGGTCTCGCCTTTTCGACCGAAACGGCCGAGGCGGTCAGCGCGGCCCTCGAGGCTGCCTCGATCGACTACAAGGGGCCGGCTGACCTGTCGCGGCTTCTGGAGCTGCCCGAAGGCGAGGTGGAACCGGCATTCAAGCTGGTCTATCTCAACGGCGCGACGCCCGGCGTTTCATCCTTCGTCTGCCAGCACCTCACGCGCGACCTGGTCTGGCGGCCGGAATGGACGCGCCACGCCAACGGCGTCACCGGCATCGACTCGATGACGGTGGTGGTCAGGAACACAAGCTCGCCGCGCGCGGGCTGGCGGAGGTTTCTGGGCCAGGAGGCAGTCACGGAAATCGGCGACCAGGAATTCAGCGCGATCGTCGGCCAGACCGAATTGCGCTTCCTGACCGAAGCCGCCGCCGAAGCCGCCTGGCCCGAACTCAGGCGAAGGAAGTGGCGGCCGCCGTTTCTGGCCGGCATGGCGCTTTCCGTGACCGATCCGGCGGAGACGGTCAGGGCCCTGGAGGCCGGCGGCATCGGATACGCGCGCAAGGACGATCAGACCGTCGCCGTCAGGGGATCGCACGCCAACGGCGTAAGCCTGGAGTTCTGCGCCGTCTGACCGGAGCGCGCCGCCGGGATTGTCACGCCAGCGCGTCGAAGAAGGACAGGGTGCGCTTCAGGGCCAGATCGGCAGCTGCCGGGTCGAAATCCTTGCGGGCGTCGCAGTTGAATCCGTGGCCGGCATCGTAGACATGGATCGGCACCGCGCCGTGGGCCTCGCGGATCTTGTCGACATCGGCCAGCGGGATCGCATGGTCCCGGGCGCCGAAATGCAGCATGACCGGCGCTTTGGGCCGTTCGTCGACGAGCCCAGCGGTGCGCCCGCCATAGTAGCCGACTGACGGGATGGCGAGGCGCGTGGCCGCCAGCCAGGCAAGCGAACCGCCCCAGCAATAGCCAACGCCGAACACCGGGCCGCTGCAACCGGTTGCCGACGCTCCAGCATCGGCCGCGGCCCGGACGTCGAGCAGCGGACCGTCCCAGCCCAGGTCGCCGACGACGCTGCGTCCCTTGGTAAATCCCTCCTCGTCGTAGCCCAGTTCGACGCCGCTCTCGACCCGGTCGAAGACCGCCGGAGCAATGGCGACATAGCCGTGACCGGTGAACTTGTCGGTATCGCGCCGGATATGGTCGTTGACGCCGAATATCTCCTGCATCACGACGACGATGCCTTTGGCCTCGCCGGACGGCCGGGCCAGCCACGCCCGGCAGCGGTGACCGTCTTCCGCGGAAATCTCGATCCATTCTCCCATGGGTCTCTCCCTTAGACGTTGAACCTGAACAGGATGATATCGCCGTCCCTGACCGGATAGTCCCGGCCTTCGCTGCGCATCCGGCCGGCGTCGCGCGCCGCCTGCTCGCCGCCGGAAGCGATAAACAGGTCGCAGGAAATCGTCTCCGCCCGGATGAAGCCACGCTGGAAATCCGTGTGAATTTCGCCGGCTGCGAAATGCGCCGTGGAGCCGCGCGGCACGGTCCAGGCACGGGTTTCCTTCGGTCCGGTGGTAAAGAAGGTGATGAGGTCGAGCAGATCGTATCCGGCGCGGATCACGCGATCGAGGCCGGGCTCGCCAAGGCTGAGGGTTTCGAGGAACGCCCGGCGCTCGGCGGCATCGGCCAGCTGGGCCAGTTCTTCCTCGATGGCCGCGGCGATCGTCACGCAGGCCGCGCCGTTTTCCGACGCACGGTCACCGACCCGTCTGGAATGGCTGTTGCCGGCCGCTGCCGAATCCTCGTCGACATTGGCGATATAGAGGACCGGTTTGGCGGTGAGGAGTTGCAACTCCCGGAAGGCCCTTTCCGAGCCGCCGGGAATTTCGGCCAACCGCGCCGGCCTTCCGGCCTGCAGCGCGGCAAGCGCAGGCTCCATCGCCTTCAGCCGGTTCCGGGCGTCCTTGTCGCCGCCGGTGACCCGGCGCCGGGCGTTCTCGGCCCGGCCCTCGAGGCTTTCCAGATCGGCCAGCATCAGCTCGGTCTCGACGGTCTCGATGTCCCGCACCGGATCGACCGAGCCCTCGACATGGGTCACCGCGCTGCCGTCGAAGCAGCGCACGACATGGGCGATGGCGTCGACCTGGCGGATGTTGCCGAGAAACCGGTTGCCCAGCCCTTCCCCCTTGCTTGCACCGCGCACCAGCCCGGCAATGTCGACGAATTCCAGTTGCGTGGGGACAGCGGCGGCAGACCCGGTCAGGGCCGCGATCTGCGCCGGCCTCTCGTCGGGCACCGCGACTCGGCCGACATTGGGCTCGATGGTGCAGAAAGGATAGTTCGACGCTTCCGCCGCCGCCGTCGCGGTCAGCGCATTGAAAAGCGTGGACTTGCCGACATTCGGCAGTCCGACGATACCGCACCGGAATCCCATCTATCCGGCATCCCCGTCCGCTGCCGGCGGTGAACCGTTGTCCTCGGCGGGCTCAGGCGCCACCGGTTTGGGAGGCGGCTTCGGCGGCGGGGGATTCAGTGTCTGGCTGACCCGGGTCATGAAACGGTTGTCTTCGCCGCCGACCAGCAGCGGCGCCGCCTCGGCGACGGCGTCGATCAGATCGTCGGCAGTCTTGCGCTCCGCCTTGGTGAAATCGTGCAGGACGTATCCGGTTACCCGATCCTTGTCGCCGGGATGACCGATGCCGAGCCGCACGCGGCGAAAGCCCGGACCGATCTGCGCAGCGATATCGCGGACGCCGTTGTGGCCGCCGTGCCCGCCGCCGGTCTTGACCCGCATTTTTCCCGGCACGAGATCGAGTTCGTCGTAGAGGACCGTCACGTCGGCCGGATCGAGCTTATGGAAGCGCAGGGCTTCGCCGACGGAGCGGCCCGACATGTTCATCATGGTCAGGGGCTTGAGCGCCAGAATGCGGACGCCGCCGATTTCGCCGTCCGCCGCCGAACCGGCAAAGCGGCCGCGCCACAGCCCGAACCTATAGCGCCGCGCGATTTCATCCAGCGCCAGAAAGCCGAAATTGTGGCGGTGGCCGGCGTGTTTCGGCCCCGGATTGCCCAGTCCGACCAGGAGCAACATGGGTGCACCCTATGCTTTGGGCCGCCGTCCGACCAAATTTTCGGCCGCGCCCGGTCCAGCCGGGGTCAGTCTTCCTCTTCCGGTTCCTGCTCCGCCTCGTCTTCGGCGACGGTCGGGACGTCCATCTCGTCCTCGTCTTCCTCGACTTCCTCGTCTTCGACGATTTGCATCGGGGCGTTGACGGAAGCGATCATGAAATCGCGTTCGGCGATCGTGGGCCTCACGCCTTCCGCCAGGGTAATGCTGCCGATCCGCACGGAATCGCCGATTTCCATGCCGCTGAGATCGACGGTGATTTCCTCCGGAATGTTGCCGGCCGCGGTCGCCACTTCAACGGTATGACGCACGACGTTCAGTACGCCGCCTTCGGCGAGGCCGGGCGACTCCTCCTCGTTCACGAAGCGGACCGGTATATCCACCGTGACCCGGGTACGGTCGGTCACCCGCAGGAAATCGACATGGATCGGATCGTCGGTTACCGGATGGAACTGCACGTCCTTCGGCAGCACACGGTGTCTTTGACCGCCGACTTCCACCTGGAACTGGGTCGCAAAAAATCCCGTCTTGCGCATCCGGGCGTTCAGGACCCGGGGGTCCATTTTCAGCATTACGACATCCTGGCCGCCGCCATAGATGACGCCCGGCACATGGCCTTCGCGACGGATTGCCCGGGCGGCCCCCTTACCGGCCCGGTCGCGCACCGCTGCTTCGAGCACAGCGTAATCGCTCATCGATCGTCTCCATTGTTCGAAAGACTCCGCCCGGCCGGCCTCCAAGGGTGCCGCGCGCGGACGCCGCGATATGGGTCCGGCGTGGCGTCCGGATCAAGCGACAGGAGGCCGCGGCGCCCCTGGAAATCCGACGATCGAGGCATCCGCCGGGCCGGTGCGAATCCCGACGGAGGGAGGGAAAGGCGTCAGTTGAACAGGCTGCTTACGCTGGTTTCCTCGCTGATGCGGCGGATGGCTTCGCCGATCAGCGGCGCGATGGTCAGCGGCCGGAGCTTGTCGGAAACGCGGACGGCCTCGGTCGCCTGGATCGAATCGGTGATCACCATTTCGCCAATCGGCGACGCGGCGATCCGGCCGGCAGCGCCGCCCGAAAGCACGCCATGGGTCACATAGGCCGCCACCGATTCGGCGCCGGCATTCATCAGGGCGTCGGCCGCGTTACACAGGGTGCCGGCCGAATCGACGATATCGTCGACCAGAATACAGACCCGGTTCCTGACCTCGCCGATGATGTTCATCACCGCGGAGACCCCGGCCCGCTCGCGCCGCTTGTCGATGATGGCGAGATCGGCGCCGATCCGGCGCGCGATGCCCCGGGCGCGCAGCACGCCGCCGACGTCCGGCGAGACGATCATCACCTCACTCGCGCCGTTCTTCTTGCCGTATTGCTCGCCGATATCGGCCGTGAACACCGGGGCGGAAAACAGGTTGTCCACCGGGATATCGAAGAAGCCCTGGATCTGCCCGGCATGGAGATCGATCGTGAGCAGCCGGTGGGCGCCGGCCGTGGTGATCAGGTTGGACACCAGTTTTGCCGATATCGGCGTTCGGGGGCCGGTCTTTCGATCCTGGCGGGCATAGCCGTAGTAGGGCACCACGGCGGTCACCCGGCGCGCCGACGCGCGGCGCAGCGCGTCCAGTATCACCAACAGTTCCATCAGGTTGTCGTTGGCGGGGAACGAGGTCGACTGGATGACGAAGACATCCTCGCCGCGGATGTTCTCCTCGATCTCCACGAAAACTTCCATGTCGGAAAACCGGCGGACATTAACCCGGGTCAGCGGAGCGTTGAGATAGGCGGATACCGCCTCGGCCAGCGGCCGGTTGCTGTTGCCCGCGATCAGTTTCATGAAGAGTCCCCACCGCGCCCTGCAAGGGCCGTTCTTTCCCCGGTTCGGATCCGTTGCCGGAGAAACCCGCACGCGATGACGCGGTTCTAACAAGCTGCCTCAAAACTGTAAACTTGGCGGCCCCGGAACCGGAAGATTTTCGATCGGCGGACGGCCGCATGCACAGGCGCAGGTTCGCCATGCCGAACCTGCGCTTGGCGTCCTGCGCCGATGCACTTAGGTTACAGGCGCTCCATTCATTTCACTTTCGATGGAATTTTCGATCCCATGGCCGCCTTGCCACAGCAAAAAGTTACCCTGGAAGACAAGTATGAACTGGAGGAAGGCCGCGTATTCCTGACCGGCATCCAGGCGCTGGTCCGGCTGCCGATGATGCAACGGCAGCGCGACCTGGCAGCGGGCCTCGACACCGGCGGCTTTATCAGCGGCTACCGCGGCTCGCCGCTCGGCACCCTGGACATGAACCTGTGGCGAGCCCAGAAATATCTTGAGCGGCACCACATCAAGTTCGAGCCCGGCGTCAATGAAGACCTGGCGATGACGGCGGTCTGGGGCAGCCAGCAGCTGCCCCTGTTCCCGGACGCCGCCAAGGATGGCGTCTTCGCCATGTGGTACGGCAAGGGCCCCGGCGTCGACCGCTGCGGCGACGTGCTGAAACACGGCAATGCGGCCGGCTCGTCGAAACACGGCGGCGTGCTGGTCTGCGCCGGCGACGACCACGGCGCCAGTTCCTCCACCCTGCCGCACCAGTCCGATCACGCGTTCATGGCGGCGATGGTGCCGATCCTGTATCCGGCCAACGTCCAGGAGATGCTGGACTACGGCCTGATGGGCTGGGCCATGTCGCGCTATACCGGCGCCTGGGTCGCCTTCAAGTCGGTTGCCGAGGTGGTCGAGAGCGCGGCATCCGTCTCGGTCTCGCCGGACCGCGTGCGCATCGACTATCCGAATGCCTATGCGCCGCCGCCCGACGGCCTGAACATCCGCTGGCCGGACGGCATCCACGAGCAGGAAGACCGGCTGCTCCGGCACAAGGCCTATGCCGCGCTCGCGTTCGCCCGAACAAACCGGATCGACCGGGTCGTGCTGGACAGCCCCCGGCCGCGCCTCGGCATCGTGACCTGCGGCAAGTCCTATCTCGATGTCCGGCAGGCGCTCCAGGATCTTGGCATCGACGACGATAAGGCCGCCGGGATCGGCATCCGGCTCTACAAGGTCGGCATGATCTGGCCGCTCGAGAAGGACGGCGTGCGCGAGTTCGCCGAAGGGCTCGAAGAGATCGTCGTCGTCGAGGAAAAGCGTGCGCTGATCGAGAACCAGCTGAAGGAGCAGCTGTACAACTGGACCGAGTCGGCGCGCCTGCGGGTCGTCGGCAAATTCGACGAAGACGGCGAGTGGCTGTTGCCGGCGGCGAACGAACTGTCGCCTGCCACTATCTCGCGGGCGATCGGCGAGCGGATCCTGAAATTCCACGACGACGAGGTCGTCCGGAACCGGCTCGACTTTCTGGACCGCAAGGAAAGGGCGCTGGCGAAGAAGCCGGTCAACTTCGACCGGACGCCGTATTTCTGCTCCGGCTGCCCGCACAACAGCTCCACCCATGTGCCGGAAGGGAGCCGCGCCGTTTCCGGCATCGGCTGCCATTTCATGTCGCAATGGATGGACCGGAACACGTCGACCTTCACCCAGATGGGCGGCGAGGGTACGCCCTGGATCGGCCAGGCGCCGTTCTCCACCGCCGGGCACATCTTCGCCAATCTGGGCGACGGCACCTACTATCACAGCGGCCTGCTCGCAATCCGGGCCTGCGTCGCCGCCGGCGTCAACATCACCTACAAGATTCTCTACAACGACGCCGTGGCGATGACCGGCGGCCAGCCGGTCGAAGGCCAGCCCACGGTCGCCGACATTTCGTTGCAGGTCTACGCCGAGGGCGTGAAGAAGGTCGTCGTCGTCTCCGACGAGCCGGACAAGTACCCGACAGCGATGAATTTCGCGCCGGGCGTCACCTTCCATCACCGGGACGATCTCGACCGGGTGCAGCGCGACCTGCGCGAATGGAAGGGCGTATCGGTGCTGATCTACGACCAGACCTGCGCGGCCGAGAAGCGCCGTCGGCGCAAGCGCGGGGCCTTCTACGATCCGCCGAAGCGGGTCTTCATCAACGAGCGCGTGTGCGAAGGCTGCGGCGACTGCTCGGACAAGTCCAACTGCATGTCGGTCACGCCGGTCGACACCGAATTCGGCCGCAAGCGGAAGATCGACCAGTCGAACTGCAACAAGGATTTCTCCTGCATCAAGGGCTCCTGCCCGAGCTTCGTGACCGTGCACGGCGCCGCGCCGCGCCGGGCGGCGGCAGCGGTGCGCCCGGCCGACCTGCCGGACGCGGCGATTCCCGATCCGGCGATTCCGGACTGTTCCGACCCCTACGGCATCCTCGTGACCGGTATCGGCGGCACCGGCGTCATCACCATCGGCGCACTGATTTCCATGGCCGCCCATATCGAGGGCAAGGGCGTCACCACGCTCGACCATACCGGGGTCGCGCAGAAGAACGGCGCCGTGATGAGCCATATCCGGATCGCCGAGCGGCCGGAGGATATCCACGCCGTGCGCATCGCCGCCGGCGAGGCGAACGCGGTCATCGGCTGCGATCTGGTGGTGACGTCGAGCAACGATGCGCTCGGCAAGATGGGCAAGGACAAGACCCGCGCCATCGTCAACACGCAGGAGACGATGACGGCCGGCTTCATCCGGAACAAGGATCTGCAATTCCCGAGCGAGGCCCTGCTCGACATCGTCGGACAGACCGTCGGCGAGGCGCAGTTCGAAGCGCTCGAAGCGACCGCCATCGCGACCCGCCTGATGGGCGATTCTATCGCGACCAACATGTTCATGCTCGGCTATGCCCTGCAGAAGGGCATGGTGCCGCTGCACGAGGCTTCCATCCTGGAAGCCATCGAGCTGAACGGCGTCGCCGTGACGGCGAACAAGCGGGCGCTGGACTGGGGCCGCCGGGCCGCGGTCGATCTCGATGCCGTGCGCAAGATCGCGTTCCCGGCAGCGCCGCTCGAATTCAAGCCGAAGCAGGCCGGGACGGTCGACGAGATCGTCGCCATCCGGCGCCGGGAGCTGACGGATTACCAGAACGCGGCTTACGCCGACCGGTACGAAGCGCTGGTGCGGGCGGCGGAGGCGGCCGAGCGGGACAGGGCGAAAGGCCTGTCGGGATTCGCCCTTTCCGTGGCGCGGAACCTGTACAAGCTCATGGCCTACAAGGACGAGTATGAGGTGGCGCGGCTCTATTCGAGCGGCGACTTCCGCCGCCAGGTCGCCCAGGCGTTCGAGGACGGCAACCACCGCATGACCGTCCATCTGGCGCCGCCGCTGCTGGCCCGGCGCGATCCGGAGACCGGCCACCTCCAGAAGCGCGAGTTCGGCCCCTGGATCTTCACGGCGTTTGCCCTGCTGGCAAAGTTCAAGGGATTGCGCGGCGGGCTTTTCGACCCCTTCGGCAATACGGCGGAGCGCAGAGCCGAGCGCAAGCTGATCGCAGACTACGAAGCGACGGTCCGGGAGCTGATCGACGGGCTGGATGCCGAGACCTACGACCTGGCCGTCCAGATCGCCGGCATCCCCGACGACATCCGCGGCTACGGCCACATCAAGGAAGCCGGCATGGCCTGCGCGGCCGACCGCCAGGCCGAACTGATGCGCCTGTTCCGCGATCCGGCCGAACGGCGACGGGCGGCGATGCAGGAGGCGGCCGAGTAGGCTGCGGACGTCTACCGGTTTCTTGCAATCGCGGTTCGGCGGTTCCGGGCAACCTGCGCCGTTGTTTCGATCGCCTCAGTTCCGATCCGTCATTTCTCCGCGCCGCGGCCCTTCGGGGCCGCTACAGGCAATACGAGGACCGATTTTTCCAGTGGCCGGCCCTTCGGAACACGCGCCTACGCGTGCCCTTTCACGTCCTTCTTCACCTGGCGGTAGATCGCATACATGAAGCCGGTGAACAGGAGCAGGAACAGCATCACCTTGATGCCCATGCGCTTGCGTTCGACCATGTAGGGCTCGGCGGCCCAGGCGAGGAAGGCAGTTGCGTCCTTGGCCATCTGGTCGACGCTCGCCGGCGGCGCGCCCTTGCCCTCGTATTCGACCTGGCCGTCCTCGGTCAGCGGCGGCGCCATCGCGATGATGTGGCCGGACATGTAGGTGTTGCAGTACTGGCCTTCCGCCGGCACGAGCGGCTTGCCCTGGCTGTCCTTGAACTCTTTCTTGCAGGCCGCCTCCGAGACATAGCCGGTCATCAGCGAATAGATGTAGTCCGCACCGCCGCCGCGCGCCTTGACGATCAGCGACAGGTCCGGCGGGGCCGCACCGTTGTTCGCAGCCATGGCGGCCTGGACGTTGGGGAAGGGACTGACGAACCGGTCCTTCGCCTCGGCCGGGCGGATCGTCGGTTCGCCCTCGTCGTCCGGCTCGCCGGCGACTTCCCTCTCGCCGGCAACCGCCTTGATTTCCGCTTCGCTCAGGCCGATGGCCGCGAGATCGCGATAGGCGACGAGGCGCAGGCCGTGGCACGCCGCACAGACTTCCCGGTAGACCTGGAGGCCCCGGCGCAACTGCGGGTAATCGTACCGGCCAAAGACGCCGTTGAAGGTCCAGGCGACTTCCTTCGGTGCAACGCCGTCGCCGGCGGCATGGGCCGGCGCCGTCGCCGACGCCACGCTTCCTGCCAGTCCGGCAACGATGGCGGCCGGCGCCAGCAATCGACGGGAAATACAGATCATCGGGATTTCTCCATCGGCGAAGCGGCGGCCGCAACGGCTGCGCCGCCACCGCCGCCCAGCACGGACTGGCTGATGCTGTGCGGCAGCGGCCTGGGCCGTTCGATCCGGGAGATCAGCGGCAGCATGACGAGGAAATAGGCGAAATACCAAAGCGTCGCCCACTGGCCGATCGCGGTCCAGGGCTGTTCGGCCGGCTGCGCGCCGATCCAGCCGAGGATCAGGCAGTCGATCACGAAGAGCCAGAAAAACACCCGGTAGAGCGGACGGAATTTGGCGCTGCGCACCCTCGACGTGTCGAGCCACGGCAGGATGAACAGAACCGCGACCGCGCCGGCCATGGCGAGCACGCCGGCCAGCTTGGCCTCCATGCCCCACCAGCCGAGCAGAATCTGGAACAGCCACCAGTCGTCGGTAAACGAGCGCAGGATCGTGTAGAAGGGCAGGAAATACCACTCCGGCACGATATGCGGCGGCGTCTTCAGCGGGTCGGCCTGAATATAGTTGTCGGGATGGCCGAGATAGTTCGGCGCGTAGAAGACGAAAGCGGCGAACACCAGCAGGAACACGCCGGTGCCGAACAGGTCCTTCACCGTGTAATAGGGGTGGAAATCCACCGAATCCTGCGGGCCCTTCATGTCGATGCCCAGCGGGTTGTTCGCCTTGACGGTATGCAGCGCCCAGATGTGCAGGATGACGACCCCGAAAATGACGAAGGGCAACAGGTAGTGCAGGCTGTAGAAGCGGTTGAGGGTCGGGTTGTCGACCGTGAAACCGCCCCACAGCAGTTCCATCAGCGATTCGCCGACCAGCGGAACGGCGCCGACCATGCTGGTGATCACCTTGGCGGCCCAGAAGCTCATCTGGCCCCAGGGCAGCACATAGCCCATGAAGGCCGTGGCCATCATCAGGAACAGGATAATGACACCGAGCCACCACAAAAGTTCGCGCGGCGACTTGAAGGAACCGTAGTAGAGGCCGCGGAAGACGTGCAGATACACAACGATGAAGAACATCGACCCGCCGTTCATGTGAACGTAGCGGATCAGCCAGCCGTAGTTGACGTCGCGCATGATGCGCTCGACCGAATCGAAGGCATAGTCCGTATGGGGCGTGTAGTGCATCGACAGCACGATGCCTGTCACGATCATGATGATGAGCGACAGACCGGCCAGCGAGCCGAAATTCCACATGTAGTTCAGGTTGCGCGGCACCGGATAGTAGAGCGAATGCTCGACCATGGAGACGATCGGCATGCGATCGTCGATCCATTTCAGTGTCCGGTTTCGCGGCGCGCCTTGCGCTCTTGTACTCATCCTCTAACCCCGCTTCTGGCCTTGAGGGCCGCTGCGTTGCAGGACATCGGGAAACTCTCGCCGCCCGGTCGGTCTCGCATTTCCCGGTCGGTTCGCCCCATCCCACGCCCGGGAATTCGCCCGGGAAATCGCCCTACGACGGCGTCAGGCGGTCGTGCCGCCCGGCCCGTCTTTCGGCTGTTCCTTGCCGATGATCAGTTTGTTCTCGGCCGTGATCGTATAAGGCGGCACCGGCAGGTTGCGCGGCGCGGGCCCTTTGCGGATACGGCCGGAAATGTCGTAGTGCGAGCCGTGGCACGGGCAGAACCATCCGCCGAACTCGCCCTTGTTGTCGGTGTCCTTCTGGCCCAGCGGAATGCAGCCCAGGTGGGTGCAGACGCCGACGACGACCAGCCACTGCTCGCGGGCGCCGCTGCCGAAACGCTGTTCGTCGGACTGGGGATCGGGCAGATCGTCCGGTTTGACGGCTTTGGCCTCGGCGACTTCCTTCGCCGTCCGGCGCCGGATAAAGACCGGCGAACCGCGCCACTTGACCGTGATCGCCTGGCCCTGCTCGATCGGGCTCAGGTCCACTTCCGTCGTCGAGGCGGCCAGCGTGTCTTTCGCCGGGTTCAGACTGTCGAGCAGCGGCCACGCCGAAGCGCCCGCGGCGAACGCACCGAAAGCCCCGCCGGCCAGGAACAGGAAGTCCCGCCGGCCGGCGCCCTCGTCATGCGCGCCGGCCGCGCCGGCCGCTTCAGTACTGGCGGTGTTCGCCATCTGGCCCTACCCTCAAAAGCGCGCGAAAAAGCAAATAAAAACCGATGGTTATGCCGCATCGCCAAGCTGATTCGCGGCTCAATCAGGGTATGGCCCGGCTTTTCGCGCGCGAAATGTGACACCGCGACGCAGAGACATCCGGGCAGCCGGATTTCCGGCGAATCGTGGGGGAAAATTCGCCGCTTTGGCGTCCTCGTCCGGCCGTGCAGAATGGGCTGTCATGAGGCTGGTCCTCTACCAACCGGACATTCCGCAGAATGTCGGCGCCGCCATCCGCCTCGGCGCCTGTCTCGGCGTCGGCATCGACATTGTCGAGCCCTGCGGCTTCGTCTTCGACGACCGGCGGTTGCGCCGCGCCGCGCTCGACTATGGCGATCTCGCCGACTTGGTGCGATATCCGTCTTGGCAGGCCTTCACGGCGGCCCGCCCGGCCGGGCGGGTGATCCTGCTGTCGACCCGGGGGCGCACCCGGAGCGTCGATTTCGCTTTCGCGGCGGACGACCGGATCGTGCTGGGGCAGGAAAGCGGCGGAGTGCCGGCCGGCGTGTTCGAGCGGGCCGATGCCGTGCTGCGGATACCCATGGTCGCCGCGGCGCGCTCCATGAATGTCGTCGCCGCCGGCGCCGTGGCGCTGGCGGAAGCGTTGCGGCAAACCGAAGGCTGGCCCAAGGCCTAGCCTGGCCTGAACCCGGCGGAGGCGGACCGGAATATCATGGACACGGCGGCAGGCACCGACGCCCGGAAGAACGAAGCCCGACAGTGGTTCGAAACCCTGCGCGACCGCATTTGCGCGGCCTTCGAAGCCCTTGAAGACGAGCTTTCCGGCGAACCTTTGACGCTGGCCGGCGGCGGGCCGGCCGGGCGCTTCGAGCGAACGGCCTGGACGCGCGACGGGGCGGACGGGCCCGACCCCGACTCCGGCCCCGACTCTGGCGGCGGCGGAGGGGGCGGCGGCGACTCCGGCGGCGGGGGCGGCGGCGGGGTGATGTCCCTGATGCGCGGCCGGGTGTTCGAGAAGGTCGGCGTCAACGTCTCGACCGTCTACGGCGAGTTTTCCGAGAACTTCCGGGACCAGATCCCCGGCGCATCGGAGGATCCGCGCTTCTGGGCCAGCGGGATCAGTCTGGTGGCGCACATGCGCTCGCCGAAAATTCCGGCTGTACACATGAACACGCGCCACATCGTGACGACGAAAAGCTGGTTCGGCGGCGGGGCGGACCTGACGCCGACGGCGCCGGACGACGCCGATACGGCGGCCTTCCACGCCGCGCTCAAGGCGGCCTGCGACGCCCACGATCCCGCCTATTACCAACGCTTCAAGGAATGGTGCGACCGCTATTTCTACCTGCCGCACCGCAACGAGCCGCGCGGCGTCGGCGGCCTCTTCTACGACCGGCTCAACGACGGGTGGGACAACACGTTCGCCTTCACAAGGGCGGTCGGCGAAGCCCTGCTCGAGGTCTATCCGGCGATCGTGCGCCGACACCTGGGCGAGACCTGGACCGCGGCCGAGCGCGAGCGTCAGCTGGTCCGCCGCGGCCGCTATGTCGAATTCAACCTGCTGTACGACCGCGGCACGAAATTCGGCCTGATGACCGGCGGCAACGTCGAAGCCATCCTGATGTCCCTGCCGCCGGAAGTCCGCTGGCCCTGACGCGGGTTTCTCCCTGCGGTCCTGCCGTCCCGCACCCCGACAGTCACGGCCGATCCCGTCCATTAGGGCTTTATTCTTATATTTTTTCTTGATCGTTCATTTTCTCCGCGCCGACTAAGCTCTTGAAAACAAGATGTTTTCCGGAAAATCAGAAAAAAGACATACCGGTCTATATACCCTCTTTTTTGCATCCGGCCCCGCCGCCGTACCTGCTCGTTTGTTCATATAATGTTCTTATCTTCCAACGTCAACCCCATTCGGCGCGCCGCTACGCTCAGCGCCGCTCCGGCCCCATCCCGCGCACCAGCGCGATCGCCTCTTCGAGCTTTTCGAGCGCCGCCTCGCGGTCGGGCCGGAAATCCTGGGCGATCCACCAGCGCTCGACGAATTTCAGCCCCTTGCCGACCGCCGGACCCGCGATGCCGCGGGCGGCGAGGTCGGCGCCGCGCACCGGCAGGACGGGCCGTTCCCAGCCGGCGGCCCCGTCAACCAGGTCGCGAAGCGGCCCGGTTTGCGGCTTCTCCAGCGAGGCGGCGGCGAGCAGCGACGCGTCGCGCCAGGTCTCGGCGCCGTGCCGGTAGAAGGCGGCGCGCATCGCCTTGCGCCGGGCAGCATCCGTTTCCGGCAGCGCCAGGGCCATGGTCGCGTCGGGCGCCAGTCGAAGAATGTCCAGCAGACGATCCGCCTGCTTGCGGGACAGGCGCAGCGACCGGCCGACCGCATCGGCCCGGGCGGGATCGCCGATCAGCGCGGCGAGCCGGCGGCACGGGTCGGAGGGCAGGTCCAGCGCCGATTCCAGCGCCGCGAAGCGCCGGAACCGCGCGGGGTTCCAGGCCGTTTCCGCGACGGCCTCTAAAATTCCGTCCGCCGCCATGGCGTCCACCGCCTCGCCCGCCAACGGCGCCGCAAGCGTCTTCAAAAACTCCTGGCCGACCCGCTCGCGCGACAGCTTCCCGATCCGGCCGGCGTGCGCCGCGCAGGCCGTCCGGCTCGCCGGATCGCCGGCGGCAATGCCGAATTGTGCAGCGAACCGGTAGAAGCGCAGGATGCGCAGATAGTCTTCGCGGATCCGCTCCGCGGGATCGCCGACGAAGCGGATCCGGCGCGCCTCCAGGTCGGCCAGGCCATCGAAATAGTCGAACACCGCCCCGTCCGGCCGCAGCGACAGTGCGTTCATCGTGAAGTCGCGCCGCAGCGCATCCTCGCGCCAGTCGCTCGTGAAGGCGACCGCGGCCCGGCGCCCGTCGGTCTCGACATCCCGGCGCAGGGAGGTGACCTCGAAGGCGGCGCCGGCCGAGATGGCGGTGACCGTGCCGTGGGCGATGCCGGTCGGGACGGCGCGCAGGCCGGCCGCTTCCAGCCGCGTCACCGCTTCGTCAGGCGGCAGCGGAACGCCGATATCGATATCCTGCACCGGGCGGCCGAGCAGCGCATCGCGCACGCAGCCGCCGACGAAGCGGACGTCGACGCCGCCGTCGCCCAGTGCCGTCAGAACCGGCGACACCGCCGGGCCGGTCATCCAGGCTTCGGAAACGCGAACGCCGGTCGCGCCGGTATCGTCGTTGGCCGGTGCCGCCATGCCGGGTGGCCGGGCTCAGGTCTGCGGCCCGGTGGGCGGGATGACCGGGTTGAGAGGATTGGCGTCCTTCAGCACGGCGAACAGGATGAAGGCCGCCACGGTGAGCACCAGCCCGGACAGGACGATCCAGAACCAGGGGCTGTCCTCCCAGCGCGGGCCTTCAAGGCCCTTCTTCCGGGCGCGGCGCCGCTCGATCTGGAAATAGATGAAATAGAGCAGCAGCGGGACGAGGAAGATCGCCAGTTGCTGGATGATCGTACGCACCATGGCTCAGGCCGCCGCTTTGTGTGTGAGGACTTCGTAGAGATTGACCAGCATGGCGGCAGTCGCGCCCCAGATATAACGGCCGTTCCAGTGCATGGCGTAGAAGGTCCGGTCGATCCCGTTCCACCGCTTGGTTTCGCGTTTGTGGTTGGCCGGATCCATGAAGAAGCTCAGAGGGACCTCGAACACATCCTCCACTTCCGACGGTTGCGGGACATAATCCTGACCCGGCTCGACAAATCCGACGATCGGCGCCACGACATAGCCGGTGCCGGTAATGTAATCGTCCAGCCGGCCGGCGACAGCGACGTTACCCGGCGGGAGGCCGATCTCCTCCTCGGTTTCGCGCAACGCAGTATGAACCGGATCGCGATCCGTCGCATCCAGCCGGCCGCCGGGAAAGGCGACCTGGCCGGCGTGACGCGGCAGGCCGGCGGTTCTCTGGGTGAGCAGGATGCCCATGCCGCCCGGATGGTCGATCAGCGGCACGAGGACCGCCGCATCGCGCAATTCCGCGGGAATGCGCACATTGGAATCGACGATGTGATCGCCGCGCAGGCGCGACTGGCGGCGCGAAATCGCCGCCTCCGGATTCAGCGGATCGCGCAGCCGGGGCAACGATCCGGCGAGAATTCCGGCGATGAACGGCCGGTTCATACGGTCGCGCCCTCCAGATCGCCGATCGGCCAGAACCGGCCCCCGGCCCACACGCCGAATTCCGCGCCTCCGAATTCCGCGCCGCCGCCACCGACGCCGGCCCGGAGATTTGCCGGCGTTTCCTCGCCCAGATCGACCAGTTCGTAGAAGACCGGCCTGGAAAGCCGGGCCTCGAGGCCGCGATGGACGTGAATATAGGGACGCGGCTGCCCGGTCTGCGGATCGCGATCGAACCGCAGCGGATGGCCCGGCCCGACAGTCACATTGTCGTCAATATTGGTACGCAGCGTCACGCTTCTGTTGCGCCCCTCGCCCTCGACCGTCATCTCGACCGCCACGAACGGAACGTCCTCGACCTCGATCCGACCCTTTTCCACCGGTGTAATGAGCCAATATTCCCCGGACTCGTCGCGTTGCAAAACGGTCGCAAACAGTTTCACCAGCGGCATCCTGCGAATCGGGGAGTTATGATAATACCACGTTCCGTCGAACCCGATCCGCATATGCAAATCGTGCACCATGGCCCGGAATTTCCGGTGATCGGCATCGGTCGGTCGGTCCGGCCCGTTCCCGGTCATTCGGCTGCTCCCGTTGCCCCCGAACCATCGCGAACCGCGGCGTTGTCCCGCCGGCCGTCCGCCATTCCCGGAGATTGTCGTTGACTATCGAATCCGCCGCCGATTCCACTGCGATGGCGCCGGCCGCCAACACCGCAAATCTTGTGACCCCGAATCTTGTGACCGGCGACGCGCCTGACAAGGCCGTCGCGGAACTGGAGCAGCTCGGCGAGGCGCTGGACCAGGTGCGCGCCGGGGTCGAGCGCATCATATTCGGCCAGCGGGACGTGATCGAGCAGACGCTGGTGACGCTGCTCTCGGGCGGCCACGTCCTGCTGATCGGTGTGCCGGGCCTGGCCAAGACCAAGCTGGTCGAGACGCTGTCGGCGGTGCTCGGCATCGACACCAACCGGATCCAGTGCACGCCGGACCTGATGCCGGCCGATATCCTGGGCTCCGAAGTCCTGGAAGAGCAGGACGGCGGCCGGCGCGGATTCCGGTTCATCGAAGGGCCGGTCTTCTGCCAGTTGCTGATGGCCGACGAAATCAACCGGGCAAGCCCGCGGACCCAGTCGGCCCTGTTGCAGGCGATGCAGGAACACCGGGTTTCGATTGCCGGCAAATATCATGCCCTGCCCGAGCCGTTCCATGTGCTTGCCACCCAGAATCCGCTCGAACAGGAAGGGACCTATCCGCTGCCGGAAGCGCAGCTCGACCGGTTCCTGCTGCAGATCGACGTCGGCTATCCGGAGCTGGCGTCCGAACGGGAGATGCTGCTGGCGACCACCGGGGTGACCGAAGAAAGGGCGGAGCAGGTCATCACGCCCGATGCCTTGCAGAAAGCCCAGCGGCTGATCCGCCAGATTCCCGTCGGCGAAAGCGTGCTCGAAGCGATCCTGAGCCTGACGCGCCGCGGCCGGCCGGAATCGACCGATCTCGAAGCGGTCAGGGCTCACGTCGCCTGGGCGCCCGGCCCACGCGCCAGCCAGGCGCTGATGCTGGCCTGCCGCGCCCGCGCCGTGATGCACGGCCGGCTCGCGCCGTCGGTCGACGATGTCGTCGCGCTGGCCCCGCCGGTCCTGCGGCACCGCATGGCGCTGAACTTCGCGGCGCGGGCCGACGGCATTACGGTGGAAAACGTGATCGGGCAGATGTGCGATCCCTTGCGATAGGGGCCGATCGAACCGATGGCAGAGCCCGCCCCCCGATTTGCCATCCGGCGCCACGCCGAAGCCAGCGCGAGCCGCCTGCCGCCGCTGTTGCTGGCGGCGCAACGCGTCGCCGCCACCGTCGATCAGGGCGTCCACGGCCGGAGGCGGGTGGGCCTGGGCGAAACCTTCTGGCAGTTCCGACGATACGAGACGGGAGATTCCCTGCGCAGCATTGACTGGCGCCAGTCGGCCAAATCGGACCATCTGTATATTCGCGAAACCGAATGGGCGGCGGCCCAGAGCATCTGGCTGTGGCGCGACGCCTCGGCATCGATGCGCTGGTCGTCCGGGCGCAAGCTGCCGGAAAAACGGGACCGTGCGGACCTGATGCTTCTGGCGCTGGCGTCGCTGCTGACCCGCGCCGGCGAACGGATCGGCCTGCTCGGCATCGACGAGCGCCCGTCCGCCAGCAGCGTCGCGCTCGACCGGCTGGCCTTCAACCTGCTGGGCGATGCGCCCCGCACAGATATAAGGGAGCGACAGTCTCTGGACCTCCCGCGCTACGAGAATCTGCCGCGTTACAGCCACCTGGCCCTGTTCGGCGATTTTCTGAGCCCGCTCGAGGAAATCGACCGGCGGCTGCGCCAGTTCGCCGGCAAGCGGATCGGCGGGCATATCGTCCAGGTGCTCGACCCGGCCGAGGCCGACCTGCCCTTCGGCGGCCGGACGCGCTTCGAAGGACTGGAGGACGATGGCCGCATCCTCATCAAGCGCGTCGAGAACGTCCGCGACGAATATATCGAGCGGATGACCGAACATCAGGCCGGGCTGCGGGATATTGCGCGCAGCATCGGCTGGTCTTTCATCGTCCATACGACCGACCAGGCGCCGGAGCGCGCGCTGCTGGCCCTTTATGTGCGCATGGCGGCTGCGCCATGACCCGGCCGGAGCCCCAAATATGCTGACGCTCGGCGCTTTCGCTTTCGCGGCGCCCTGGGTGCTGGCGGCTGCAGCAGGGCTGCCGATCCTGTGGTGGCTGCTGCGCATAACGCCGCCGGCGCCGAAACTGGTGCGCTTTCCGGCGATTCGCCTTCTGCTCCGCCTTCAGGAAAAGGAAGACACGCCGGCGCGGACTCCGTGGTGGCTTCTGCTGTTGCGCATCCTCATCGTGCTGCTGCTCATCGTCGGCCTCGCCCATCCGCTGATGAATCCGGAAAAGGGGTTCGAGCAGGACGGCCCCCTGGTCATCGCGATCGACAACGGCTGGAGCGCGGCACCGAACTGGCAGATCCGCCAGAACAGGGCTGCGGAGCTGCTGGACACTGCGGCGCGCGAGGACCGAAAGGTCATTCTGGTGGCGACCGCGCGCCGGATGCCCGACGGGAAAATCGGCGCTTCCAACCTGATGCGCGCCGCCGACGCCCGGGCGATCCTCCAGGCCATGGGCCCGCAAGCCTGGCCGGTGGATCACAAGGCGGCGGCAGCGGCATTCGAGGACCTTGCCGAACGGGTGAGGAACGGCAACGTCGTCTGGCTGACCGACGGGCTGATGCACCCGGATACGGAAGCGTTCGCGGCTGCCCTGAAAAAGGCCGGCCGGGTCGTTGCGTTGACCGACGGGGCCGGCGAACTGCCGGTCCTGCTCCACCCGGCGCGGCTGATGGGCGCCCGAATCGTCTTTGCACTGGAGCGCGCCGAAAGCGGCCGGCCGGCCACTTTCGATCTGGCGTTGACCGACGACAACGGGCGCGGGATCGGCCGGCGCAAGGTGACGTTCGCCCAGGGCGAGCGAAAGGTCGATGTTGCGCTTTCGCTGCCGTCCGAACTGCGCAACCGGCTGGCGCGGGTATCGGTCGAGCGTCATCGCAGCGCCGGCGCGACCCTGCTGTTCGACGAGAGCCTGCGGCGGCGGCCCGTCGGCCTGATCTCGCCGGCGCGGCTGAACGACGACCAGCCGCTGATGTCGGACCTGTATTACATCGAGCGGGCACTGTCGCCGTTCAGCGAAATCCGCAAGGGCCCGGTCGCCCAGCTTCTGCAACGGCCGCTATCGGTCATCTTCCTGCCCGACCGCTCGACGCTGACCCGGCAGGAGCGTGCGCGGCTCGCCGAGTGGATGGACCGGGGCGGACTGCTCGTCCGGTTTGCCGGGCCGGCCCTGGCCGGCAATCCGGATCGCCTGGTGCCTGTGCGCCTGCGGGGCGGAAACCGATCCTTCGGCGGCGCCATGACCTGGGCGCAGCCGGTCGGCCTTGCGCCCTTCGATCCCCGGAGCCCCTTCGCCGGCCTCACGATCCCGGGCGACGCTACGGTCAAGCGGCAGGTACTGGCCGAACCCGGCATCGAACTGGAGCGCAAGATCTGGGCGCGGCTTCGCGACGGCACGCCGCTGGTCACTGCGGACGAGCGCGGCAAGGGCCTGCTGGTCCTGTTCCACACCATGGCCAACCCCGGCTGGTCGTCCCTGCCGCTCTCCGGCCTTTTCGTCGAAATGTTGCGCCGGACGGTGGCCCTCAGCCGCGGCGTCGCCGAAGCCGGAGCGCACCGGGCAACGCTGGCGCCGTTCCGGGTTCTCGACGGATTCGGCCGCCTTGTCGAAGCGCCGGAATGGATCCGGCCGATCGAAACGGCGCAGCTGCACCGGACGGTCGTCGGGCCGGCCAACCCGCCGGGCCAGTACGGCGCCCCGGCCAACCGGCGCAGCCTCAATCTCTCGGCCACGGTGAAATCGCTGGAGCCGCTGGCAGCGCTACCGGCCGGCATTGCGAGACTCGGCTACGAGAAGGCGCATGAAATCGACCTCCGGCCGTGGTCACTGGCGGCCGTATTCGCGCTGTTCCTGCTCGATCTCCTGATCAGTTTCCTGATGCGGGGCCTCGTGCCGCGCCGCGCCGCGGCGACCGCGGCCGCTCTCGTCCTGCTCGCCTTGCCCGCCGCCGGCCTGCTGGCGCCGCAGCCGGCGCTGGCGGAAGACCCTGAAGAAGAAGCGGTTCGCGCCACCCGCGAGATCGTCTTCGCCTATGTCAGGACCGGCGACCGGGAGGCCGACCGCATCAGCCGCCGCGGCCTGATCGGGCTGGGCAATATTCTGGCGGCCCGCACGTCCGTCGAGCCCGGTCCGCCGCGCGCGGTGGATGTCAACGCGGATGTGCTCGCCTTCTATCCGCTGCTCTACTGGCCGGTCACCGAAGGACAGGCCGCGCCGGGCAAACAGGGCAACGCCCGCGTCCATGCATTTTTGCGGAACGGCGGGATGATAGTTTTCGATGTCCGGATGCGGGACGGGTTTCAGAGCGACGCCCTGAGAAACCTGGTTGCCGGCATAAAGATCCCGACGCTGAAGCGCGCGCAGGGCGACCATGTGCTGACGCGGTCCTATTACCTGCTGCAACGGTTTCCGGGACGGCGGGCGGGCGCACCCGTGTGGGTCGCGCAGCGGGACCAGACGGCCAAGGACGGCGTATCGCCGGTCATCATCGGCGCCAACGACTGGGCCGCCGCCTGGGCGACCGACCGCGCCGGGCGGCCGATGTTCCCGGTGCAACCGGGCGGAGAATATCAGCGGGAACTGGCCTACAGGGTCGGCGTCAACATCGTGATGTATGCGTTGACCGGCAACTACAAGTCGGACCAGGTGCACATCCCGACGATCATCCGCCGGCTCGGCCAATGACGCGGCGGCAATAATGTTCGGGTCCGGAACCAGCATCGCCTTCACGCCGCTCGTGCCCTGGTGGGTCCTGCTGGCGTTTGCCGGCGTCGCAGCCGTCCTGGTTCTTGGAGGCATTATTCTCAGAGCGCGTGGAATCGCGTTCCGGGCCCTGGCTGCTACCCTGCTCTGGATCATTCTGGCGAACCCGTCGCTGGTCGACGAAAAGCGCGAACCGCTGCGCGATATCGCTGTGGTCGTAGCGGACGAATCGCCCAGCCAGCAGCTCGACCTGCGCCAGCAGCTGTACACGGACGCCCTGGCGGCGGTCACGGAAAAGCTGCGCGGCCTGGACAATCTCGAGGTCCGGACCATCCGGGTCGGGCTCGACCGCGCGGAAGACGGCACCTTGCTGTTCGGACCGCTCGAGCGCGCGCTCGCCGAGGTGCCGGGCAAGCGCCTGGCCGGCGTCATCGCCATTACCGACGGCCAAATCCACGATGCTGCGGGCACCGAAAGCGGGCTCGGGGGAGTCGGGCCGATCCACTTCCTCCTGACCGGCAGGAAGAAGGAGAGCGACCGGAGGCTGGTCGTCGAATCGGCGCCAAGCTACGGCCTGCTCGGCAAGCCGCTGGCAGTCAAAATCCGGCTCGACGACGATGCCGCCCGGCCCGGCGAGAGCGCCGTTATCGCGGTCAAGCGCGACGGCAAGCCATGGCGGCAGTTCACCGTCCGGCCGAATGTCACCAGGCCGGTGAAGATCGTGCTCGACCATCGCGGCCAGACATTTTTCGAGTTCGAAGTGGCCCCCGGCCGCAACGAACTGACGCTGGAAAACAACCGGAAGGTCGTCACCATCAACGGTATCCGCGACCGGTTGCGGGTCTTGCTGGTGTCGGGCGAACCGCACCCGGGCCAACGCGCCTGGCGCAACATTCTGAAATCGGATCCGGGCGTCGACCTGGTCCATTTCACGATTCTGCGGCCGCCGGAGAAGCGGGATATGACTCCGGTCAACGAACTCGCGCTGATTTCCTTCCCGGCGCACGAACTGTTCCGGGACAAGCTGGACCAGTTTCACCTGATCATCTTCGACCGCTACCGCCGGCGCGGCGTGATCCGCGCCCATTACCTGCAGAATATCGCCGACTTCGTCCGGCGCGGCGGCGCGCTGATGGTGGCCGCCGGACCGGCCTACGCCGGGCCGCTCAGCCTGGCGCACACCTCGATCGGCCCGCTGCTGCCGGGCCGGCCGACCGGAGAGGTCTACCGGCGGGGCTTCCGCGCCAAACGGACAAGCGAGGGCAAGCGCCATCCGGTGACGGCCCGGCTGACCGGCGCCGGCGTCGGGCCCAGCCCCTGGGGCCGCTGGTTCCGCCAGATCGACGCCGACGGGAAGCGCGGTACGATCCTGCTGAACGGCCTGGAGGACCGGCCGTTGCTTATCCTGGACCGGGTCGGCAAGGGGCGCGTGGCCCAGCTGCTGTCCGACCAGGCCTGGCTGTGGGATCGCGGCTTCGAAGGCGGCGGCCCGCAGGCGGAGATGCTGCGCCGGGTCTCCCACTGGCTGATGAAGGAACCGGAGCTGGAGGAGGAATACCTCCTGGCCCGGATTCGCAACCGCCGGCTCGAGGTGTTGCGCCGAAGCCTGAAGCCGGTCAACCGGGCGGCGCGGGTGACGGCGCCCGACGGCGGAACCCTGCGGGTGCCATTGAAAGACCGCGGCGACGGCACGGCCATCGGCTCGGTCCCGGTCGAACTGCCGGGCCTGTACCGGATCGCCGACGGCAAGCTGAACGCGATGGTGGCCATAGGCTCGCTGAATCCGCGGGAAATGTCGGATATCCGAACCACCGACAGGTTTGCGGCACCCTTTGTCCGCTCCGGCGCCGGCAGCGTCGTCTGGCTGGGGGAAACCGGTGTGCCGGATATCCGGCAGGTGGCGCCGGAGCGGCGGGCCGCCGGCATGGGCGGCGTATCCGGGCGCTGGATCGGGCTGAGGCGAAATGGCGACTATATCGTGACCGGAATCCGCGACATCCCGCTGCTGATCGGCTTCCTAGCCCTGCTGCTGGCGCTGCTGCCGATGCTCCTCGGCTGGCGGCGGGAAGGCGATTAGCGGCGGCCGCAAACACCGGTCTGTGGCGGCAATGCGGATCGGCCCGATTGTCCGTCCGTTCAGAATTCGAACCGTGGCCAGACGGTATCGGTCAATCGCGCCCGGTCTCGGCGATCGAAAGCGCGGCGCATAAGCGAGCCCGCCGAACTGCGAAAAAGGTTCGAAGAAGGGCAGGTTCGAGACATGCAAGTTGCCTTTGGCAGCGGTTCTCGGCAATCGATAAAGTTCGGGTGAAAAACATCGTCGAATGTTCACGGAACATCTGCGGTAGATTACAGGATGACCGAGCAGATTCTCGACTATGTGACCTTGGCCGGAATTGCCGGGATTCTACTGTTACTGTGGAATTTGCATTGGGACATGGCCGCGGTGCGGGAGAGGTTGGCCCGGCTCGAAGGAACGGTTGAAACCCTGCGTGCGAGCTTACTGGACGGCCTGTACCGAAAGTCTGCGGATTAGCACGGTTTCGGGCCGCACCTCGAAAAAACCCCGGCTTCGGCCGGGTTTTTCGTGCCCGACCCGTCGCGCTTCCTACGGACGGGCAGTTCGGAACGAATTTGCGTCACAGGCCCATGCGGCGCATTTGGCGCTGGCGGGCGGACGGTAGCCGACTATCCTGCGGCGGTTTCGGCCTCCGGAAACCGCCATGACCGTCCTGATCACCGGTGTTGCCGGATTTATCGGCATGAGTTGCGCCGCCGCCCTGCTCGACCGGGGCGAAGAGGTCGTCGGGATCGATAACCTGAACGATTACTACGACCCCGAACTCAAGAAGAACCGGCTGGCCCGGCTGGCGGAAAATCGCCGGTTCCGGTTCGAAAAGATCGATGTCGCCGACCCGGACGGCGTCGCGCAGGTCGTCAACGCGCTGCCGGACGGCGCCAGGATCCTGCATCTCGCGGCGCAGGCCGGCGTCCGCTACTCGCTGGAAAATCCCGGCGCCTATCTGGAAACGAATGTCCGGGGGCAGCTTTCGATCCTGGAGGCGGTGCGCCATCACGGCGGCATCCGGCATCTGACCTATGCCAGTTCTTCCTCGGTCTACGGCGGCAACACGAAAATGCCTTTCGCGGTCGAGGACCGGGTCGACCGGCCGATTTCGCTCTATGCCGCGACCAAGCGTTCGGCCGAGATGATGAGCTGGTGCTACGCCCATCTCTACGGCCTGCCGCAGACCGGGTTGCGCTATTTCACCGTGTACGGGCCGTGGGGCCGGCCCGACATGTCCGCCTTCCTGTTCACCGAGGCGATCCTGAAGGGCGAGCCGATAAATGTCTTCAACCACGGCGACATGCGGCGCGACTTTACCTTCATCGACGATATCGTCGCCGGGACGCTGGCGGCGCTGGACCGGACGCCCGGGACAGAAGGGCCGGCGGACGGCGGAGAACCGCCGCATCGGCTCTACAATCTGGGCAACAACCGGCCGGAACACCTGATGGACTTCATCCGGGCGATCGAGCAGGCCTGCGGCCGCAAGGCGACCCTTGAGATGAAGCCCATGCAGCCCGGCGACGTGAAGGAAACCTGTGCCGATATCGACGCCAGCGTCCGCGACCTCGGTTTCAGCCCGAAAACGACGATCGCCGAAGGCGTGCCGCGCTTCGTTGCCTGGTTCCGGGAATATCACCGTCTCTAACAATCGTGTGGCAGCAAAGGCATCTGGGTGGGTTTGGTGTTCCTTTATTCGCAAATCGCGATAACCTATTATCCATTAGTCGGCCACGCCTTCCGTCTCGCAAGCTAGATCCAAGAATAGAGGATAAGAAAACTCGTGACAGAACAGAAAAAAAAGAACGAACTTTTTTGGCTAAAGAAATTTCGGGATAGAGCGAAATTTGAATTTGATATCGTAAATTCTAATCAAGAGAATCCCGATTTTCTTATTCATTATGATAGCCGAATTATTGGTGTTGAAATAACAGAGCTTTCAATTGACCAGCAAGCTAATATGCAGCATGACGCGCCAGAACTTAGAAACCACAATAAAGGTTCAAAACTTCGTGAATTGGAGAGTATAAAGCACCAAATTGTGGCGTATTCTCAAGAACGATATTTTGAGAAAGGACACAATCCGGTCAACGCAACATTCCTGTTCGAGAACTCAGAAAAAATGTTGACCAAGGTCAATCGACGGGAACTAGGTCAGCATGTAGCTGACGCTCTCGGTCAGCTACAATTGGCAAATTTGGAGAGTTGTCGACTTGACCGGAAAACTGATCCGGCAATTCCGCGACCCATATTTGCCATCCATGTCCGTGAACTGCCGGAACATTTAGAACCTCGCTGGACATTCACCAATGCGGGGTGGTCACGGAGGCTTCAACCTGACGACGTAAGGATTGTTCTCAATCAAAAGAACATGCGAATTGATGAATATCGATTGAAAGCGAAAGAGAACTGGCTCTTGATCGTTGCAGATGGATTTCATCCGTCCGGAAGGTTCAAACCACCGGAGAATAATCACAAGAGTTGGCCGGAGAGTAAATTCGAACGGACATATTTCTTGTGCGAGCCTGATCGAGTCTTATTTCGGCTTCCGGAAAACAGATAATGCATCGAGACTTATTGGATAGTTGGGCGATGTCGGCCTGCGACGTCGACGGGGTAAAGGGCGGCGCAGCGGCTGGCGACACCCTCCCGGTCTGGAACCTCGACGATCTCTACCGGTCGCCGGACGACCCGGCGCTTCGCAAGGATCTGGAAGGGGTCGCGATAGACGCGGCCCGCTTCGCCGAACGCTGGGCCGGGAAGATTGCCGATCTGGCGGGTAACCGGCTGGCCGACGCCATCGAGGCCTATGAGCGGATCGACGAGCGGATGGGCCGCCTGTCGAGCTACGCCCAGCTTCTTCACGCCGGCGACCAGACCGATCCGCAGATCGGCCGCTTCTACCAGACGGTCACCGAGAAACTGAACGACACCTCGGCCCGGCTGGTGTTCTTCGCCCTGGAGATCAACCGGATCGAAGACGAAAGGCTGGAGGCGCTCTACAAGAAGAGCGCCCGGCTGAGGCAGTGGCAGCCCTGGCTGCGCGATATCCGCACCTTCCGCAACCATCAGCTGTCCGACGATCTGGAACGCCTGCTGCACGACAAGCAGGTGGCGGGGCGCAGCGCCTGGAACCGCCTGTTCGACGAAACGATTGCGGCTCTCCGGTTTCCGATCGACGGCGAAGATCTGACCGAAGCCGAAGCGCTGCACCGGCTCAGCAGCCCGGACCGCAGCGTGCGCGAAGCCGCCGGCCGCGCACTCGCCGCGGTGTTCAGTGACAATATCAGGCTGTTCGGCCACATCGCCAACACGCTGGCGAAGGACAAGGAGATCGAAGACCGCTGGCGGCGGTACGACCGGCCCGTCTCGGCCCGCAACCGCGCCAACCATATCGAGGACGAGGTTGTCGATGCCCTGGCCGAAGCGGTCCGGGCGGCCTATCCACGGCTCTCCCACCGCTATTACGCGATGAAGGCCGGATGGCTCGGCCTCGACAGGCTGAAATACTGGGACCGCAACGCGCCCCTGCCGGATGTCGAGGAGCCGCCGATCGGCTGGCAGGATGCCGAAACCGCGGTGCTGTCGGCCTATCGCGCCTTCTCGCCGGAGCTGGCCGATATCGGCCGGCGCTTCTTCGCCGGGCGCTGGATCGATGCGCCGGTCCGGCCCGGCAAGGCATCGGGCGCCTTCTCGCACCCGTGCGTGCCGTCGGTCCATCCCTACATCCTGATGAACTTCCAAGGGAAGGTGCGGGACGTGATGACCCTGGCGCACGAGCTGGGCCATGGCGTGCATCAGGTTCTGGCCGGCGGCCGGGGCCATCTGCGCTCCAGGACGCCGCTCACCCTGGCGGAGACGGCCTCGGTGTTCGGCGAGATGCTGACCTTCCGCGCCCTGCTGGACGCCGAGACCGATCCGGCGCGGCGGCGGGCGCTGCTGGCCGGCAAGGTCGAAGACATGCTGAACACGGTGGCGCGCCAGATTTCCTTCTACGAATTCGAGCGCCGGCTGCACGACCGGCGCCGGGAAGGCGAACTGTTGCCGGAGCAGATCGGCGCAATCTGGATGGACATTTCGCGCGAAAGCCTGGGGCCGGCCTTCGACCTTGACGACGATTACGCGGCGTTCTGGTGCTACGTCCCGCACTTCATCCACGTGCCGTTCTATGTCTACGCCTATGCCTTCGGCGATTGCCTGGTGAACGCGCTCTACGCCGTCTACCGGGAGCGGCCGGACGGGTTTGCCGACAAGTATCTCGACCTGCTGCGCGCCGGCGGCACGCTGCGCCATCGCGAGCTGCTCGCGCCGTTCGGCCTGGACGCCCGCGATCCCAGCTTCTGGGACCGCGGCCTGTCGGTGATCGAAGGCTTCATCGACGAACTGGAAACGGCTTGACGCATATCCCGGACGGCTATTGCGGACCCGATCGCCATCCGCAAGATCCCGTGCGCCGGTACCGCCAGGCGCACCGGCAAGTCACGGGGGTTGCCGCATCGGCGCCGCCCCCCATTTTTTCAGCATGAGCGAAACCGGCAATCTGGGCGGGCGGGTCCGCCGCTATGTCACGGCGGGCCGCGCCGTCGGCGGGCTGGCCGCCCGCGTGGCCGGCGAGCGCTATCTCGGCGTCCGGGTCGACCGCGAACGCCACGCCGCCGAGTTGCGTGCGGCGCTGGGCGGACTCAAGGGGCCGCTGATGAAGGTGGCGCAGCTCCTGTCGACGGTGCCGGACGCGCTGCCGCGCGAATACGCCCGCGAACTCGCCCAGCTGCAAAGCGATGCGCCGGCGATGGGCTGGCCCTTTGTGCGCCGGCGCATGGCGACCGAACTGGGGCCGGACTGGCAGCACCGGTTCGGCAATTTCGAGCGCAGAGCCGCGGCCGCCGCATCCCTCGGCCAGGTCCACCGGGCGACCCTGGAAGACGGCACCGCCGTCGCCTGCAAGCTGCAATATCCGGACATGGCCTCCGTCGTCGCCGCCGACCTGCGGCAGCTGAGGGTGATCTTCGGCCTCTACGCCCGCTACGACCAGGCGATCGACACCGGCAACATCCACAAGGAACTCTCGGCCCGCCTGCTCGAGGAACTCGATTACGAGCGCGAGGCCGCGCATATGGCGCTCTACCGCCACATGCTGCAGGACGAGCCGGCCATCCATGTCCCGCCGGTCGTGCCGGAACTGTCGACCCGCCGCCTGCTGACCATGGGCTGGCTCGACGGGCAGAAGCTGACCGCGTTCGAGGATGCGCCGGTCGAAACCCGCAACGCGCTGGCGCGCACCATGTTCCGCGCCTGGTATGTGCCGTTCTACGATTACGGCGTGATCCACGGCGACCCGCATCTCGGCAACTACGCGGCGCGGGACGACAATTCGATCAACCTGCTGGACTTCGGCTGCATCCGGGTTTTCTCGCCCGCCTTCGTCAAAGGCGTGATCGACCTCTACAACGCGCTCAAAGACGACGACGAAGACCTGGCGGTCCACGCCTACGAGACCTGGGGCTTCGCCGGGCTGGACCGCGAGACGATCGACATTCTGAATATCTGGGCGCGCTTCCTCTACGAGCCGCTGATGGAGGACAAGGTGCAGTCGATCCAGGAAGACAACAGCGTGCAATACGGCGCGCGTACGGTCGGCAAGGTGCACGAGGAGCTGAAACGGGTCGGCGGGGTCAAGCCGCCGCGCGAATTCGTCCTGATGGACCGCGCCGCCATCGGCCTCGGCTCGGTCTTCATGCGGCTGCGCGCCGAAGTGAACTGGCACCGCCTGTTCCACGGCATGATCGACGATTTCGACGTCGATACGCTGGCCGCACGCCAGGCGGAAGCGCTGGACCGCGCGGGTGTCCCGGCGGCAGCGTAGCGGCCGGAGCGAGGCGCCGCCCACCCTTCGATACACCCACCCTTCGATACGCCACGGATTGCATCCGGGCTATTCAGGGTGAGGGTGAGAAATGTCAGGATCGACATAACCCAAAATCCCTCATCCCGAGTAGGCGCGAAGCGCCGTATCGAGGGGTCTGCCCCGCGCCGGTCGAAATGACGGGCGGGTGTAGCACTGCTCGGAACAGCCGGGCGCGGCCGAACTGTCGTCCGGGGCGTCGGTCGATTGTATCGAAAGGACCGGGCCGCCAGGGACCCCGGCGGATCAGAAGCCTTCGCGCTCCATGCGCTTGCGCGCCAGCTTGCGGGCGCGGCGCACCGCTTCGGCCTTTTCGCGGGCCTTGCGTTCGGAGGGCTTCTCATAGCTGCGGCGCAGCTTCATTTCGCGGAACACGCCCTCGCGCTGCATCTTCTTCTTCAGCGCCTTCAGGGCCTGATCGACATTGTTGTCTCGGACTACGACCTGAACGATGGTCAGGGTCTCCTTCGGTTCATCTTGTGCTTCGCGTATGCGAAGAGACGCCCGCCCGGACGGACGGGGCGCCTGCGCAATCGGATGCTATCTATCACATGCCGCCCGAAATGCAAAAGGCGGTGACAATTTGACTGCCGGTTCCTAGGTTACCGGGACAGGCCCCGCAGGGGACGCAACCGAATGAACGACGAAACACCGGAAACGGGGCGGTTCGAGGCGGAGCGCCGGGCGCTGCTCGACGCACTGCTCGACCATGTGCCGTTCGACGGCTGGACCGGAACGGCGATGGCGGCGGCGGCGGAACAGGCCGGCCTCGATGCCGAGTTCCCCCATCGCGCCTTCCCGCGCGGCGCCGTCGACGCGATCGAGTATTTCAACCGGGTCGCCGACACGGACATGGCCGCCGCGCTGGCCGAAGAGGATCTCGAGGCCATGCGGGTGCGCGACCGGATCGCCCGGGCGGTCCGGGTGCGCCTGGAGCAGAATGCCGGCCATCGCGATGCGGTGCGCCGGGGGCTGACGGTACTGTCCTTTCCGCCCAACGGCCCGGTCGGGATGCGCATCCTGTACCGGACGGTCGACGCGATCTGGCGCGCGGCCGGCGATTCCGCGACGGACTTCAATTTCTACACCAAGCGGGGCCTGCTCGCCGGCGTTTACAGCGCCACGGTCGTCTACTGGCTGAACGACGGTTCGGAGGACTTTTCCCGGACCTGGCGCTTCCTGGACCGGCGCATCGACGAAACGATGCAAATTCCTAAAGCCTTGCAACGCCTCAGGGAAACCGCCGAGCGCCTGCCCGACCCGCTCGGCCTGCGGAATTTCCTGAGACAGGCGCAGCCCGGTAATTTCCGGCGGTAGGGCGCAATCAGGTTTTCGCGCCGGCGACGATGCGGTCGAGGATCAGGGCGCAGAACAGGATGGCGAAGCCGGCGAGGATGCCCTGCCCGACCGAGGCGTATTGCAGCGCTTCCAGCACATCCTCGCCGAGGCCCTTGGCCCCGATCAGGGAGGCCACGACCACCATCGCCAGGCTGAGCATGATGGTCTGGTTGATGCCGGCGATGATCGAGGGCTTGGCGAGCGGCAGGTCGACCTTCGTGAGAAGGTAGAATTTCGAGGCGCCGTAAGCGACGGCGGCTTCGCGCACGGCCTCGGGCACGCCGCGCAGACCGAGCACGGTGAGCCGCACCACCGGCGTGCCGCCGAAGATCATCGTCGTGACGACGGCGGCCGGCTTGCCGGTGCCGAAGAAGGCGATCACCGGGATCATGAACACGAAGGCCGGCATGGTCTGCATGAAGTCCATGATCGGCCGGATCGCCGAATAGACCCGCGGCCGCCGGGCGCAATAGACGCCGAGCGGGATGCCGATGGCGATGGAGATGCAGGCCGCGGTGCCGAGCAGCGCCAGCGTCGTCATCGCTTTGTCCCAGAAGCCCAGCACGCCCATGTAGGCGAGGAAGGCGCCGGACCAGACCGCAGCGCGCAGGCCGGCCGAAAGGCCGGTCAGCAGGATGATGAAGCTGGCCACGACGAGCCAGGGCGTCTCCACGAACACGACTTCGAGGAAATCCAGGATCACCCGGATGCCGAAGGCGATGGAGCCGAAGAAGGCGCTGCCGCCGGTCGTGACCGCCTCGAAAAAAGCCTTTACCGCCTCGCTCGATTCGCTGTGGAAGATGTCGTCGGTCGGGAAGCCGGCGAGGATCTTGAACTCGCCGGGGAAGGCATAGTGCAGGATTGAGGCCGCCACGATAACAAGGCAGAAGACAATGCTGAGGAGCGTGCGGCGCAGCGTGACGCCGCTGGCCACTTTCCGGTTCGAAAGCCATTCGGAAAAGCGCTTCTCCAGCGCCCGGTTCGCCCAGAATCCCTCGGCCGCCTTGAACAGCACAAGCATCGCAACGCCGGAAAGGACAACCCAGATCGCCCCCTGTTCGATCTCCAGCGCTTCCTGCCGGATGCCGTCGATGGCGGCTTCGAGCGACCTCACCGTGCGCTCGAACACCTCCACATTGTCGGCGTTGGCGGCGCGCGCCGCTTCGAGCTGTTTCTTGCGGAAAGCTATTGTGGCCTCGATCTGGGCAACCCGGGCGTAGGCGTCGGTCGCCAGGTTGCCGAACAGGCCGCGCGCCATCTGGATGTAGGCGAAGGTCTCGACCAGCAGGAACGGCAGGGCCGCGCTCCACAGGCCGCGCGCGCCGTACCAGACCGGACCCAGCAACGCGGCCCAGGGATGGAAAATCCAGACGAATTTGGAAGAGCCGCCGATCCGCTCGAAGGTTTCGCGGTAGTAGACGCCGTCGGTTCCGGTGAATTCGTCGACGAGCGGGCCGATCTGGTCCGTCCGGTCGCCGGCCGGAAGGGCTGACTCGAGCCCGGCGGTCATGACGTTTCCGTCCCTTCCACCACGGCGCGCAGCAGGTCGGCGCGCGTGATCGCGCCGATATCCTGCCCGCTTTCGCCGGTGACCAGGACCGGCGCATCGTCCTCGATCGCGGCCTCGATCAGGACGCTCAGGTTTTCATCGTGCCGGAAGCGCCGCGCGTCGGCCGGGATCGGCCCGTATTTCGCCTCGTGCTCTTCGAGCGGCGTCATCACGGCATGGGCGCGTACGACCTTCAGGCGCGAAATGCCGGCGACGAAATCGGCGACATAGTCGTCTTCCGGATGCATGACGATCTCTTCCGGCCGGCCGGTCTGGACGACGCGGCCATCGCGCATGATCGCGATCCGGTCGCCGATGCGGACCGCCTCGTCGAGATCGTGGGTGATGAAGACGGTCGTCTTGTTCATGATGCCGGCGAGCTTGATGAACTCGTCCTGCAACTGCCGGCGGATCAGCGGATCGAGCGCGCTGAACGGCTCGTCCATCAGGAGAATTTCCGGGTCGGCGGCGAGCGCCCTTGCGAGGCCGACGCGCTGCTGCATACCGCCGGACAGTTCGTGCGCGAACTTGTGGCCCCAGCCGCCGAGTTCGACCATCCGGATCGCGCGCTGGGCCACTTCGGTGCGCTCGTTCTTGCTCACGCCGCGGATTTCCAGCGGCAGGGAGATATTGTCCAGAACCGAGCGGTGGGGCATCAGCGCGAAGTTCTGGAACACCATTCCGATATGTTCGTTGCGATAGCGCCGGAGCGCCTCGTCCTGCAACGACAGGATGTCTTCGCCGTTGACCAGGACACGGCCCGCCGTCGGCTCCAGCAGCCGGTTGATGTGCCGGACCAGGGTGGACTTGCCGCTGCCGGACAGGCCCATGACGCAGAAGATTTCGCCGCGCCGGATCGAAAGGCTGACATCGGCTACGCCGACGACGCAGTCGAACCGTTCCAGGACATCGGCTTTGGAGACATCGTCGGCCCGGACGGCGTCGAGCGCTTCCCGGGCCCGGGCGCCGAATATCTTCCAGACGCCCTCGATTTCGATGGCGACGTCCATCGGGTTCAACCCGGTTGCGGCACTGGCAATTGCAGCGGCGCTCATGGGCTGGCGATCGCTCTCAGGCAAGCGCCACCGGGGCCGGAGCCCCGATGGCTGTACTTGCTTCCTGGTGCAGAAACCGGATGCGCCGGCCTACAGGCCGAGCCAGCCGTCTACACGCTTGCCGTTCTTTGCGACCCATTCCTTGGCCACTTCTGCAGGGTCGCGCCGCTTGGCGGCGATCTGGAAGACCAGATTGCTCACCGTATCGGAATCCAGCTTCATGTTGCGCAGGAAGGCGGCGATGGTCGGGGAGCGCTTCTCGAGCGATTTCGAATAGGCGACCTGGACCGCCTTCAGCGCGTCCTCGGTCATCACCTTGGACTTCTTCTTCCAGTCCGCGCTCTGCTTCGGCTGGACCATGATGTATTTTTTCGGATCGAATTTCGGCTCATTCAGCCGCACGATATCGAACATGTTCCAGATGGCGTGGGGCGAATAGCAGTAGAAGGCATAGCCCTGCTTCTTCTTGATGCTGTCGCCGACGCGCGCCGTCATCACGCTCTGCTCGGCGCGGATCGGCTCCATGAACGCCATCAGGCCGTAGTCGCGCACCTTGATCTCGTTGACGTTGGCCGAGGCCCAGCCCGGCGCGCCGATCCAGATCTCGCCCTTGCCGTTGCCGTCGCTGTCCATCGCCTTGGCAACTTCCGGACGGGTCAGGTCGAAGACCGAGGTCACCTTGTGCTTCTTCGAGAATTCCTTGGAAACGCAGAAGCCCTGGCGGCCGACATAGGGGTTCTTGCTCAGGACGACCGTCTTCTTCTTCTTCACGTACTCGTTGGTGAAGGTTTCCTGGTTCGGCAACCAGACATCCGGATGGACGTCGATTTCGCCCTTGCCGCGGTCCATGCCGGCAAAGATGCTGGCGTTGGTGCCGGGCACCATGTCGGTCGTGCCGCCCATCTTGGTCTCGACGACGACCTTGATCAGGTTGGCGATCGCCTTGGCGCCGACCCAGTTCGGCACGCCGATATTGACCGATTCGGCCTGCGCCGGCGCTGCAATGGCCACAATGGCCGCGGCGAGTAGGGTTGCTTTGAACTTCATCGATTTCCTCCGGTTTGAATTTTCGGGACCCATTTCCATGGGTCGCCCATGTTGGAACGCAGGACGGACACTCCTCCACGTCTCGTCTGCAAGCGCTTCCAAGTAACGGCCTCCCCGACCGGCTACAAGAGATTCCCGAGGGTCCGGCCTATAGGTCGCATCGTTCCGGCGCAGACCCGTCAGTTCCGGCTGTCCGCCCCGTGGGCGCCGAGCGGCAGCAGGCGGGTGACGTGTCCCATCTTGCGCCCGGCCCGGGCCTCGGCCTTGCCGTACAGGTGCATGTGCACAGCCGGATCGGCGGTCAACCCCGCCCAATCGTCGGCTTCGGCGCCCAGCAGGTTGGTCATCACAGCATCGAAACGGCGGCCGGGATCGCCCAGCGGCAGACCGCAGATCGCCCGCACCAACTGCTCGAACTGGCCTGTGCGGCAGGCTTCGATCGTCCAGTGGCCGGAATTGTGCGGCCGCGGCGCCATTTCGTTGACCAGCAGCCCGTCCTGCGGCGACCAGAAGAACTCGACGGCGAGCAGGCCGACCAGCGACAGGCGTTCGGCGAGGCGGCAGGCCGCTGCCTCGGCCTCCCGCCGCACGGCATCGGGGACCCGGGCCGGCGCCATGGTCGTGCGCAGAATGTGGTTCTCATGCTCGTTTTCGACAGCGTCGAACGACCGGACATCCCCGCCCTCGGACCGGGCGACGATCGCGGACAATTCCTTGTCGAACGGGCACACCGCTTCGGCGATCAGCGAACCGCCCAGCGCCCGGCAGGCCTGCCGCGCCTCTTCCAGGTTCGCGACCCGGCGTTGCCCTTTCCCGTCATACCCCAGCCGCCGGGTTTTCAGGATGGCCGGGAAGCCGACGGTGTCCGTCATGGCGGAGAGGTCGCCACTATCGACGGCGGCGAAGGCGACGGTCTCCAGTTCCGCCTCCTGCGCAAAAATCTTTTCCTTCAGCCTGTCCTGGGTCACAGCGAGGACGCGATCCCGGGGCGCGGTCCGCACACGCGCCGCCAAAGCTGCGACCGTGGCCGCGGGCACATTCTCGAACTCCAGCGTGACAACGTCGGACAGGTCGGCGAACCGGGCGAGCGCTTCGGCATCGTCGTAGGGCGCGACGACGGTTCGCCAGGCGACCTGCGAGGCCGGGCTGTCCGCTTCCGGCGTAAGCACCGCGCAGCGATAGCCGAGCGGCGCTGCGGCCAGCGCGATCATCCGGCCGAGCTGTCCGCCGCCGAGGATGCCGATAACGCTGCCCGGCGGCACCGGCGCCCCGGAGGGGGCCATCGCCGTCAATCCGGCGTTTCGGCGACGGCGTCCGTCTGCGCCTGCCGCCACGCTGTCAGCGCCGCATCGATGCGTTCGTCGCCGAGCGCGAGGATGGAAGCGGCCAGCAGACCGGCGTTCTTCGCCCCGGCCTTGCCGATGGCGAGGGTCCCGACCGGCACGCCGCCCGGCATCTGGACGATCGAATGCAGGGAATCGATTCCGGACAGGGCGGCCGAAGATACGGGTACACCGAGCACGGGCAGCGTGGTCAGGGACGCAATCATGCCCGGCAGATGGGCCGCCCCGCCGGCACCGGCGATAATGACCTTGAAGCCGGCGTCCCTGGCGCTCTTCGCAAACGCATAGAGCCGGTCGGGCGTCCGGTGGGCGGAGACGATCCGGGTCTCCGTCTCGACGCCGAGTTCGGCCAGAACGTCCCGGGCTTCTTTCATGGTCTCCCAGTCGGACTGGCTGCCCATGACGATGGCCACCGGCGGCGCGCTGCTATCCATGGTCTCGTGGCGATCCGTCGTGCAGGAAGCGGCGGATTATAGTCTGGGACGGGACGGGGGCAACCGATCATGGCCGGCCGCGCCGGTATCGGGCTCTTTCCGAATGACTGCGTTCGGATAGACGTGAAACGATGGCCTTCGATGTGAGAGTGGGGGTTCCGAAGCTGCCAGCGCCGGACAAGCAGCTTGAAGGAGGCCCCATGCAGGTCCGAAGCCTGTCCCGGCAGCGGGCGCACGATCCGACAGGTTCGGCCAAGTAATCGGCCAATCGATCGATGAAATTTGGTCAACATATTGAATTTATTGTATTTTCAACTGTTCAAAATCGGCCATTGCGGTGGTCGCAACGCTCTCTTCGGCGAGCGCCGTCCTGGGCGCCCGGCTGCATCCGGCGACGGTTTCGAACCTCGCTGCTCTCGTGCGCCTGATGAACTGCTACTACAGCAATCTCATCGAGGGCCACAGCACCCGGCCCCGGGACATCGAACGCGCGCTCGCCGGCGATCTCGATGAGGACGAGGGGCGACGCAACCTGCAGATCGAGGCCGCCGCCCATGTCCGTCTGCAGGAGAAGATCGATCGCCTGGCCGCTGAGGACCGGCTGCCCGAGCCGGCGTCCCGCAACTTCATCCGCTGGCTGCACGCCGAGTTCTACAGCGGCGCGCCGGAGGCAATGTTGATCGTCAAGTCCGCGCATGCCGAATGCCTCATGACGCCGGGAGCGTGGCGCTCGGCGCCCGAACACGATGCCGCCGTCGGCCGCCATATCCCGCCGTCGAGCCGCGCGATAGACCCGTTCATGGCGCATTTCGAGCGACGCTATCGCTTTGAGGAGATGGGCCCCGCGACGCGCATCCTGGCAATGGCGGCGGCCCATCACCGGTTGAACTACATCCACCCATTCCCGGACGGGAACGGCAGGGTGAGCCGTCTCATGAGCCACGCCATGGCGTTGAGCGCCGGCATCGGCGCCCATGGCCTCTGGTCGTTGTCGCGCGGCCTTGCCCGGGGGCTTGAGAGCCGCCGGGACTACAAGGCATGGATGGATCGCGCCGATACGCCGCGTCAGGGCGACAGGGACGGGCGCGGCAACCTCTCCCGGCAGGCGCTTGCCGACTTCACGCTCTGGTTCCTGAGGGTATGCCTCGACCAGGTGACCTTCATGGCGGACCTCTTCGATCTCGACAATCTGGAAGCCCGCCTGGCGCGCCACGTCGAGCGTAGCGAAGGGCTGAAACCCGAAGCCGCGCAATTGCTGCGCGAAGCATTGATCCGCGGCCAGATCGAGCGCGGCGAAGCATCCCGGATCACGGGATTGCCCGAGCGCACTGCTCGGCGCGTCCTCGGCGATGTCGTCGACGCAGGCCTGCTCGCATCGGCAACGCCGAAGGGACCCGTCTCATTGCGCTTTCCGGTCAATGCGCTGGAAGCGCTCTTCCTGCGACTCTACCCGGAGATATGAGCGGGCCGCAGGATGTTCGACTTTGCTGGTGCGCGGTATCGTGAATTGCGCACGGCGCGATGGGTCGGGACATAGCCACGAACTGCCGAGGAGGGCCCGTCCACTGCGGGACAGGTCCCGGACTGGCGCTGGACCGTTCTCCGAAACATATAGTATATATCATTGAGATATATTATAGGAGGCCTTCCAGTGTCCGAAACGGCGAAACTCTTCTGGTCCGGCCGCTCGCAGGCGGTGCGGTTGCCGAAACGGTTCCGGATGCCGGGCGCGGAAGTGCGCATCCGCAGGCAGGGCGCAGCTGTTGTCTTGGAGCCCGTCGAAGCGGACTGGGCATGGCTGGACGCCATTGCCGGCGAATTCTCATCCGACTTCTTCGCCGATGGTCGCAGCCAGCCCGAGTTGCCGCATCGTCCCGGGCTCGACGGCCCGCTCGAATGATGCGCTACCTCCTCGACACCAACGCCTGCATCGCGCTGCTCAACGACACCTCGCCGCCGCTCGCCGCCCGCCTGCGCCGTCACGCTCCGGCGGATATCGGACTGCCGGCGCCGGTGGCATACGAACTCTATTACGGCGCCTGCAAGAGCCGGCAAGCACGCCGGAATCTCGACCTGCTTGACCGTATGGCGTTCGAGATTGTTCCGTTCGACGCCGGCGACGCGCGCGTGGCCGGCGCGATCCGCGCCGAGCTCGAAGCGACGGGTCATCCGATCGGGCCGTACGACCTGTTGATCGCCGGACAGGCCCGCGGCCGCGCGCTTGTGCTGGTCACGGCAAACAGCCGGGAGTTCGAGCGGGTCGACGGCCTGGAATGGGAGGACTGGTCGCGCAGCGGCGCCGATTCGTGATTGTGCGGGGCGGTGAGCCGCTTTCAACGCTTCACCACGCCCTCACGCAATAATGTCTGGCAGCAGTTCGCTTTCCAGCCGGTTGATCTGGTCGCGCAGGGCGAGCTTCCGCTTCTTGAGGCGCTGCATGCGGAGCTGATCGAAGGGCGCTTCCTCGTTCACCCTGGCAATCAGATCGTCCAGATCGCGGTGTTCGACGCGCAACTCCTCCAGCTTGCGCCGGATCGCCGCCTGTTCCCCGGCGCCTGCGCCGCCGGAATTCGGGTCGTCAGCCATGGCCTCTCTCCGGCAAACAGACTACCCTTTTCCGGCTCGCTTGTGAAGCGAACGAAAGCGGCGATACGGCAGGCCGGAGCATGCATTTCCCCGATCATCCGTTCTGGGATTTTTCCCTGTCCACCTATGGCCGGGACGGCGTCGCCGACGCCTGTATCGCGCTTCAGGAGGCGCATGGGGCGGACGTGAATATCCTGCTGTTCTGCGCCTGGGCCGGCTGCAACGGCGTGCGGCTCGACCGGACACGGATCGAGGCCGTGCGCGGCGCGGTCGCCGACTGGCACCAGGAGGTCGTCCGGCCGTTGCGCGCGGTGCGCCGGCGTCTGAAGACGGCGGTGGACGGCCGCGCGCCCGGCGATCTGCAATCGGCCTTGCGCGCCCGGGTCCAGAAGATAGAGATCGACGCCGAGCATATCGAACAGCTGAGGCTGGCCGCGCTCGCCGATTCGCTCGGATCGGGCGAACCCGGCGCGGCGGCGCTGGACAGCACGGCGGTGCGCAACAATATGGAAATCTACCTCTCGGTTCTCGGATCGGGAGCCGGCGCGCAGACCGGTGCCGCATTGGACACGATCGCAGCAGCGGCCTGCGGCAGCCATGCCGGCCGGTAGCGGAGCCATCGACCGAGCCGTTGGCCGAACCGATGGCCGAACCGCTGGCCGAACCGCTGGCCGAACCGCTGGATCGCTGCGGCTGCGTCTGTTAGGAATCGGTTGCCGACGTTAAACGGTTGTCACGTGGAGGTGCCCATGTCCGTCGATCCCCGGATCGAAGCATTGAAAGCCCGTCATCATTCTCTCGAGCAGTCCATTGCGGACGAAGAATCCCGTCCCCTTCCAAACGAACTGCAGATCGCGGAACTGAAAAAGCAAAAGCTCCGCATCAAGGATGAAATCGCCATGTTAAGCAGCGCCTGACGGCGCTGATTTGTTGCCCGGCCGGTTCCCCGCGGTCGCCCCGCCCGTTGCCGCGCCGCGGCCGGGGCCGCCAGGGTTGCGGCGGCAGAGTTGCGGCGGCAGGGACATACAAGCCGATTACCGCGGGAGGGTACGATGCTTCGAGTTTGCGCGGCGCTGGTTGCGGCCGTTCTGGTTCCGGGGATAGTCTCCGCCAAGGAGTTGAAGCCCAAATTCGGCGATATCGGCGGTGTCTACTACACCGACGTTTCGGATAACCGCGAAGCCTGCCGCCAGGCGATCAAAAACAAGATCGCCCTGTGCCGACAGAACACGAGCTTCGTCAGCAACACCCTGGACCGGAAGTATCCGGGCTGCCTGCCGATATTCCGGCAGCAGGCCGGGATCTGCGTCGCGCATTTCCGGCGCCAGACGAGCAAGTGCGACGTGCACGGCTCGGCCCGGATCGACGACTTCACCGGCTTCGCCTGCACGGTGACGGCGACGGTCGTCGAGGAGGGCGGCGAGCCGGAGCGCGGGGCGGACATCGCCCCGATGGGCCGGCGACTGGCTGCGCATCGCAACGGCGGGCGGCGGCACCGCATTCGTGCACGGGCGGTTCATGGTCGCCGCGGCGGGGCGGGAGCCGACCCGGCAGGGCACCGGTTCGGCGGCGAGACTGTCGCCGAAATGCACCGGGATGGCCGAGGGCGCAAAGTGCTGGAAGGAGACCGCCAACCGGCGTGGCTGCTATGTGTGGGACAACCACTTTTTTCGCAACCAGACCGTGAGCTGGGGCGGAGCCTGTTCCCAGGGTGTTGGCGTCGGACGGGGAACGCTAAGGGCGACGCGGTATGGCAAGACCCACGAATGGATGGGATCCCTGCTTCACGGCAAGATGCATGGACGGGGGGTCTGGCGCTTCGCCAACGGCAGATGTGCCGAAGCGAGGTATAGCCATGGAGAGCGGGTTGGATCGCGGAAACCCTGCTGACCGCGCGGTCGCGGCGCGCAAATTGCCGATACGGCAAAATCCGGGAAAATTGGGTCGAGCGGGTTTTTGACGCCGGTGCGGCCGGGGGTTTGCAGACCGTTCCGGCCGATATGACGAAGCGCGCCTATCGAGGCGCAGCGGCCGGCGCGCCGGCGCCCGCCATTGAATTCAGCCGCTGCCGGGCCAGGTCCTGAAGCTTGCGCCGTTGGACCTTCGTGCCGTTGGGGCTCGGGGTCGTCGGGAATTCCCCGATCTCCCAGACCGCGACCGGCGCCTTGTAGCCGGCGAGCCCGGCCCGGCAGTGATCGATCACCGCAGGTTCGGCAACCGTCGCGCCCGCTTCAGGAATGACGAAGGCGGCGCAGCGGGGTTTGCCGCCGAGCGTCACGCCGACGACCTGCGACGCGGCGACCTCCGGCAGTTCGTCGATCCGGGCCATGATCTCTTCGGGCGCAACCAGAAACCCGCCCAGCCGCAGCGCATCGCCCATGCGCGCGAGGAAAACGAAACCGGCATCGTCGAGATAACCGGCGTCGCCGGTGCGCAGGAAACCGTCGCCGTCGATCGCCTCCGCCGTCGCCTTCGGATTGCCGAAATAGCCGAGCATCCGGTTCGGCGTGCGGATTTCCAGGGCGCCGGTCTCGCCGATGCCCAGAAGGGCGCCGGACGCCGGATTGCGAACCCGGACGACGGTCTCCGGGCACACCGGCCTGCCCGCCGCCTTGATCCGTTGTTCGCGCGGCGCGTCGGGCGGCTGAGCGGCGAACAGGGCCATCACTTCGCTCATGCCGTAGAGGCCGACCAGCGGCACGCCGTGAAGCTCGCAGCGGTCCATCAGCGCGCCGGGATCGCCGTTGAAGGCGGCGAAGCCGGCCATCCGCAGGCTCCGCAACCCCGTCCGGTCCGTATCCTGATCGAGCATGGCGTGCAGCATGTCGTCGGTCGCGATCAGATGGGTCATGCGCCGGTTGCGAATCGCCTCGAAGCTGGATTGCGCCGAAAATCTCTCTTCCAGCAGCATCGGCCGGCCGGCGGCGATGGCCGCCATGGCGAAGCAGAAGCCGAAAACCCCGCACAGCGGCAGCGTCTGGAGCAGCGGCGAAGCATCTTCCGTCATGCCGAAGGCCCGGATGACGTCGCGCGCGTGGCGCGTCACGCTCTGCTGGCTGTGCAGCACGAACTTCGGCTTGTCGGTGGTGCCGGAGGTCGTGAAGATGGCGACTCCGGCCTCCGGCAAACCGTCAGCCGCTAGCCGGGTCGCATCCGGCGCGGCTTCGGCCAGGCCGAGAAATTCGTCGAACCGCAGGGCCGGAACGGCGCCGAGGCGCGCGGCCGGGCCGTCGCCGCCGGCCGGAAACACCGAGATCAGCGCCTTCAGGGAGTCGCAATCGCCCGGATCGATCCCGTCGAGGATTGCCGGAAAGTCGATGCCGCGGAAGTCCGGCCACAGGAACAGCGCCTTCGCGCCGGACCGGCCGACGATGTCGGCGACTTCGGCGCTGCGGTAGCGCGTGTTGACCATGACCGCGATGGCGCCGATCCGGGCGGCGGCGACGAACAGGGTGAACCATTCCGGGCAGTTCGGCAGCCAGAGCGCGATCCGGTCGCCCCGGCCGACGCCGAGGCGGGAGAGCGCCCGGGCAGCGTCTTCGGCCTGCCGGGCGAGCTCGGCGATCCCGACCGTCCCGCCCCGAAACGCGATCTGCGTCGCCGACCCGGCGCAGAAATCGGGGATGGACGGGCCCGGCGCGGTCATTGGAAGGGCGTCGCGCTTGCCTACAGGTCCGTCGCCCGGTCGCGCAGCTTGAACTTCTGCACCTTGCCGGTCGAAGTCTTCGGCAGGTCGGTGAAGACGACGGTCCTCGGCGCCTTGAAGTGGGCGAGATTGTCCCGGCAATAGCCGATGATCTCGGCCTCCGTCGCGCTCTCGCCCGGCTTGAGGGTGACGAAGGCGCAGGGCGTCTCGCCCCATTTCTCGTCCGGGCGCGCGACCACCGCGGCTTCCAGAACCTTGGGATGGCCGAAGATCACGCCTTCGACCTCGATGGTCGAGATGTTCTCGCCGCCGGAGATGATGATGTCCTTCGAGCGATCGCGCAGCTCGATATAGCCGTCCGGGTGCCAGACGCCGAGGTCGCCGGAATGGAACCAGCCGCCGCGGAAGGCCTCGTCGGTAGCGGCCGCGTTCTTGAGATAGCCCTTCATCACCAGATTGCCGCGCAGGAAGACCTCGCCCATCGTCTGCCCGTCCATCGGCACCGGCGCCATCGTCTCCGGATCGGCCACCATCAGCCCCTCCTCGACGGGAAGGCGGACGCCCTGGCGTGACTTGATCCGGGCGCGCTCCAACGGCTCCAGCGCGTCCCATTCCGGGTGCCAGGCGCACACGGTCGCCGGGCCGTAGACCTCGGTCAGTCCGTAGACGTGGGTGACGCGGAAGCCCATGGCTTCGATCCGCTCCAGCACCGCCGGCGGCGGCGGCGCAGCGGCGGTCATGATCTCGACCGTCCGGCCGAGCGGCCGGCGCTCGTCCTCCTCCGCGTTGACGACCAGGTTGAGCACGACCGGCGCGCCGCAGAAATGGGTGACGCCTTCTTCGGCGATGGCAGCGTAGATGGCGGCGGCGCCGACGTTGCGCAGGCAGACGCTGGTGCCCGCCACCGCCGGCAGCGCCCAGGGGAAGGTCCAGCCGTTGCAGTGGAACATCGGCAATGTCCACAGATAGACCGGGTGCTGCGGCATCGACCAGGTCATCGGGTTGCCGATGGCGCCGATATAGGCGCCGCGATGGGAATAGACGACGCCCTTCGGATTGCCGGTCGTGCCGCTGGTGTAGTTGAGCGAGATGGCGTCCCACTCGTCGTCCGGCTCCCGGCCCTCGTAGCCCGGATCGCCGCCGGCGATCAGCGCTTCATAGGTCGTCTCGCCCAGAAGTTTCCCATCGCCGCCATACTCCGGATCGTCGACATCGATCACGGTAATCGAGCGCCCGATCTGCTCCAGCGCGCTCTCCACGGTCGGGGCGTACTCCCGGTCGGTTATGAGGATTTTCGCTTCGCCGTGGTTCAGGATGAAAGCGATCGTCGCGGCATCCAGCCGGGTGTTCAGCGCGTTGAAAACGCCGCCGGTCATGGGAATGCCGAAATGGCATTCGAACATCTCCGGGATGTTCGGCAGCATCGCCGCCACGGTATCGCCCTTGCCGATGCCGCGCTGCGCGAGCGCCGAACCCAGCCGGCGCGCCCGGACCCAGGTTTCGGACCAGGTGTAGCGCCGCGCGCCGTGCACCACCGACGGATGATCGGGAAAGACCGACGCCGCGCGTTCGAGCAGAGGGATCGGCGACAGGGGCGCATAGTTGGCCGGGTTCCTGTCCAGGTGTTGTTCGTAGATGTTCGGCATGGCTCACGGTCCGCTGGGCGAAATTCAAGGATTGTTTAAGCGCCCGGAACGGCAAATTCAAACGCGCGGCAATTTCGGACGCGCGGCATCGGGCGCGATTGCGCCGAAGTGCGGGCGCGATAGGCTCGGCGGCCCAGGTTTGCTCCGGGACATAGCGCGAGGCCCTTCATGACCCAGTCCTACGCCGACATTCACAAGCGCTCTCTGGAAGACCCCGAGGGATTCTGGGGCGAGGCCGCTGCCGGCCTGCATTGGCACAAGCGCTGGGACCGGGTGCTCGACAGCAGCAATCCGCCCTTCTACCGCTGGTTCGCCGGGGCGGAATGCAACACCTGCTACAATGCCGTGGACCGCCATGTCGAAGGCGGCCGGGCCGATCAGCTCGCCCTGATCTACGACAGCCCGATCACCGGAACGCAGCGGAAATACACCTACCGCGAATTGCGCGACGCCGTGGCGGCCTTCGCCGGAGTCCTGAAAGCGCGCGGCATCGGCAAGGGCGACCGGGTCATCGTCTACATGCCGATGATCCCGGAAGCGGCGATCGCCATGCTCGCCATCGCAAGGCTGGGCGCGATCCATTCCGTCGTGTTCGGCGGGTTCGCGGCCAACGAACTGGCGGTGCGGATCGACGACGCCACGCCGAAAGCGATCGTCTCGGCGTCCTGCGGCCTCGAGCCCGGCCGGGTCGTGGCCTACAAGCCGCTGCTCGACGAGGCGATCGAACTGTCCAGCCACAAGCCGGACTTCTGCATCGTCTACCAGCGCGAACAGGTGACGGCGAGCCTGGTTTCCGGCCGCGACGAGGACTGGGAAGAGGCGGTCGCCGGCGCCGCGCCGGCCGATTGCGTGCCGGTCGCCGCGACCGATCCGCTCTACATCCTCTACACCTCGGGCACGACCGGACAGCCCAAGGGCGTGATCCGGGACAATGGCGGGCACATGGTCGCTCTCCACTGGTCGATGAAGAACATCTACGGCGTCGAGCCGGGAGAGGCCTATTGGGCGGCCTCGGACGTCGGCTGGGTGGTCGGCCATTCCTACATCGTCTACGCCCCGCTCTTGCACGGCAACACGACCATCCTGTTCGAAGGCAAGCCGGTCGGCACCCCGGACGCCGGCGTGTTCTGGCGCGTGATCTCGGAGCACAACGTGAAGGTGCTGTTCACGGCGCCGACGGCGTTCCGGGCGATCAAGCAGCAGGATCCGAACGGCGACCTGCTCGGCAACTACGATCTGAGCGGCATGCGTTATCTGTTCCTGGCCGGCGAGCGCGCCGACCCGGACACGATCCAGTGGGCGGCGCGGCAGCTCAACGTGCCGGTGATCGACCACTGGTGGCAGACCGAGACCGGCTGGTCGATCTGCGCCAACCCGGCGGGCATCGAAATGCTGCCGGTCAAGCTCGGTTCGCCGACCCTGCCGATGCCGGGCTGGGACATGCGCGTGCTGGACGAGAACCAGCAGGAAGTCGCCTCCGGCGAAGTCGGCGCGCTGGTGGCGAAACTGCCGCTGCCGCCGAGCTGCCTGCCCAACCTGTGGAACGCCGAGGCGCGCTTCCTGGAATCCTACCTGGAAGACTATCCCGGCCATTACAAGACCGGGGACGCGGGCTTCATCGACGAGGACGGCTATGTCTTCGTGATGACCCGGACCGACGACGTGATCAACGTCGCCGGCCACCGGCTTTCGACCGGCGGGATGGAGGAGGTTCTGGCCGACCACCCGGACGTTGCGGAATGCGCCGTCGTCGGGGTGGCGGACGCCATGAAGGGCCAGATCCCGTTCGGGTTCCTCGTTCTGAACGCCGGCGTGGCGCGCGACGAGGGCGAGATCGTCCGGGAGGTCGTCGGCATGGTGCGCCAGCGCATCGGCCCGGTCGCGGCGTTCAAGACGGCTGTCGTGGTCCAGCGCCTGCCCAAGACGCGCTCCGGCAAGATCCTGCGCGGCACGATGCAGAAGATCGCCGACGACGAGGCCTGGAAGATGCCCGCGACCATCGACGATCCGGCGATCCTCGACGAAATCACTGTGGCGCTGAAATCGGCAGGTTACGCGAAGGGCGCGTAGGCCGCCGGCTCAGGCCTCGCCGCTGCCCGGAAGGTTGCCGACCAGCGAGGAAATGCCGAAGTCGATCGCGGGTTTCGGCGCCGGTTTCGTTTTGCCGCCTTCCTTCTGGAGCCTGGCGCGTCCGATTTCGACGGCGGCATTGTAGTCGGCATAGCTGCACAGGCCGAGATCCATCGGATCGCGCGCCCGGATGTTGGAGCTGTTCCAGTGCGACCGGTCGCGCACGGCGTTGATCGTGTTCTTGGTCGTGCCGAGCAGTTTGGAAATTTGCGGGTCGGTGAGTTCCGGATGGTGTTTCAGAAGCCAGGCGATGCCGTCCGGCTTGTCCTGGCGCTTGGCGATGGGGGTGTAGCGCGCGCCCTTCGAACGCTGCACCGGCATCGGGATGTCGGTTTCCTTGAGGACCAGGCGGGCTTCGGGATCGGCCTGGCAGCGGTCGATTTCCTCCTCGGTCAGCTGCCCCGCCTGGATCGGGTCGATTCCCGCCATGCCGATGACGATATCCTCGTCCGCAATGGCCTGCACCTCCAGTTCGTGCAATTCGCAGAATTCAGCAATCTGGCGGAAGGTCAGCGCCGTGTTTTCGACCAGCCACACGGCCGTCGCTTTCGGCATCATCGGCCGGTTCATCGCAATCCTCCTGCGGCAGGGTGGTTCGACCGCCATGCGTCCGCAGCGCGGTGCAAGGTCAACGCGGCGCAATACTTTGGCGGTCAGGCGGAGGCGTGATATAGGCGACCGACGCGCCGGCGTCCAGACAGGGACCGGAGCCGGACCGGAACACGGGCCGCCGGCGCCGGAAAGCAGGGCACAGGCGAACCGGCAGGGATCGCCCACGGCGCAGGGAGGGCCGACCTTTGGACACCGACGATCTCGACCCCGTCGCCCACCCGGCCGGGAAACCCGACATGGACCTGATGTCCATCGGCGAACTGAACGACTATATCGCCGGCCTCCAGGCTGAGATCGACCGCGCCCGCGCCGCCATCGCCGCCAAGCAGAACTACAAGTCCGGCGCGGAATCGTTTTTCAAGAGCTAGGCGTATCCGATTTAACGAGAATCGTAACGGCTTGCCCGGTGGCAAGGCATCCCCTTCGACAAGCTCGGGGCAGGCCCCTCGATACGGCGCTTCGCGCCTACTCGGGATGAGGGCAAATCCAGGCAAATACCACCGATTTCCCTCGCCCTGAGTAGCCCCGAAGGGGCGTATCGAAGGGTCCGTCCTGCGCCTTTCGAAAGGGCATCTCCGCGCCGAGTCCGCGGTTCCGGTTCAATCGGACGCGCCCTACACATTGCCCCTGTTCTGCAGCACAGCGAGGACTTCGGCTGAGGCCATCACGTCGCCGAACTGCTGGATGAAGGTTTCGAGCGAGGCCCGGTGTTCGTCGTCCGAGAGGGCGGCCAGGCAGTCCGAGACCATGACCGTGCGGTAATCCATCATCATGGCGTCGCGCCCGGTCGCCTCGCAGCACACATTGGTCTTGGTGCCGGCGATCAGCAGGTTGCGGATTCCGTGGCTGCGCAGCACCCGCTCCAGCGACGACGAACCGGGGATCAGGGCGCTGTAGCGGTTCTTGATCACCTTCAGATCGTCGCTGTCCACGTCGAGCTCGCGCCAGACCTGCTGGCCCGCGCCGTCCGGCGCCAGGCTCTCGACGGTGCGCCGGCGCACGTCGGCGGCGACAAAATGGTCGAAGAACATCTCCCAGTCGCTCGCCCGGCTGTTATGGGCGTTGGCGTGGTTGATCCAGATGACAGTGACGCCGAGCCGGCGCGCCTCCCGGGTCAGGGCATTGATCGGTGCGACGATGCCGCGGGAGGCCGGCACCTCGGCGGGCGAGCCGGGTTCGACGAAGGTCGCCTGCATGTCGATCACGAGCAGGGCGGTCTCCGCCGGGTCCAGGCTGTCGAACAGGTGGAACCGGCCGCGCCGGGCCAGCACGCGGTCGACGATCTCCTGCCGGATGCCGATGCTGTGCATGCGCCTTTCCCCTCCCCTGTTTCGCCGCCGAAGGCCGGGCTGCCGGATCGGCCGGATCAGAACGACAGGCCGTCGGAGAAAACCCAGGCAACGGTCGTCACGCCGTCGCGGCGGTTCTCCCAGCGATGCGCCAGTTCCGAGCGAAAATGCAGCGAATCGCCGGTCTCCAGGGTAAAGGCCTCGCCGTCGATGGTATAGCGGATCGCCCCGTCGAGGACGTAGCAGAATTCCTCGCCGGCATGGCTCATCGTCTCCGCGCCGGAAGTCGCGCCGCGGCGCAGCTCGCCGAGCCGGGCCTCGAGTACGCCGGAATGGAAGTTGCCGTTCAGGTCTTCCAGCGTGATGCCCATTTCCGGATAGTCGATCTTCGCCCGGCCGTGCCGCCGCGCCACCACCGCATCCTCGGGATCGGCGCGGTAGCGGTCGACCAGAAAGCCGAGATTCTCACCCAGCGCCATCGCCAGGTTGATGGCGTGGACCAGGCTGGGCTGCAGCCGGCCGTTCTCCATCTTGCTGATCGTGCTCGGCGGCACCTGGGCGATCCCGGCCAGCCCGTTGACCGTCAGGCCCTTCTCCAGGCGCAGCGCGCGCAGGCGGCGACCGACATGCTGGACATCGTATTTCGGCTCGGTCCGGTGCGGCGCGTCGTCGCCGCTGCGTCCGGGTGCGGTCGGCCTCTCCGTGAACATGGGCTCTAGCCCGCCCGGCTCGTGTGCACCCTGTCGTCGAGGAAGGGAGCGTCCTTCATCGCCGTCTCGGCCGCGAGCTGCCGGCCGCATCCGGGGCACAGGAAGGTACGCAGCAGGACATGCGACCCGCTGCGGTAGGGCGCACCGCCGGCGCCGTCCATCGGCCGTTCGCGCACCAGCGCCCGCTTCTTCCAGCCCGCCGCCGCCGGGCCGAGATCGTGGCCGCAGCGGCCGCAATGCAGGTTTGCGCCGCGCAATTCCAGGACGCCGGCCGGCCCAACGCGATCCGGGTCGCTCATTCGGCCGCCTCCGGATACAGCCGTTCGTTGTACATGGACCGGCGCGCGGCTTCGGTTGCCGCCGCATCGACCGCCCCGCCGCCCTCGGCAAGGACGACGCCATAGACATCGCGGGCGGATCGCGCGCTCACCACGCCGGTCCGGCAGTCCTCCAGCACCGCCTCGGGATCGCGCTCCAGCGGATCGCCGTAGCCGCCGCCGCCGTTCCAGCCGACATAGAGCGCATCCTCGCCCATCAGCGGGAACACGCCCCAGGTCACGGTCTCCTGCTCGCCCGGCATGTCGTCCAGCGACCGGGCGAAGCGCGGATCGACATTCCTGCTGTCGGCGTCCGCCTCATTGTTGTGGACCCAGACATAGCGGTTGGGCGCGCCGGGATAGCCGCCGGCCAGGCCGTCGCTCATCGGGAAATCGGCGCCCTTGCCGGAGATGACATAGTTGATGCCGCCGTCCGGCGAATCGTGCGGCATCACGGCGAACTCCATGCCCGCGCCGCCGCGGTATCTGCCGGGGCCGCCGGAATCGGTCATGCGCCGGCGGAACAGGTAGCGGATCGGGAAACCGGCCTCGACCGTCTCGACATTGGCCATGCGCGAGATCGGGTTCGGGATCTCGCCGCCGACGTCGATACCGTCGGCGAAGGTGCGCGCGCCGCCCGAGCCGGCGAAGGTTTCGGTGAAGATGCCGATGGCCTCGCCGCCATGCTGGTTGCGGCCGAACTTGAAGATCGCGAAATGGTTGGCATGCCAGACCGCGGTCGCCTCCTCGCGGTATTTCCCGCTGGATTCGAGCATCTTGCCGATGGTCGAGCAGGCGGCGTTGTTGACCGACTGGATCGCGCCGACCGTGGCGACCGAGACCGGCGCCGGCCGGGTGCAGTTCACGATGGTGCCTTCCGGCGCGATCATCGTAATCGGCCGGATCACACCCTCGTTCCAGGTGATGTCGTAACACAGCAGGGGAAACAGCGGCGCGAACAGGCCGCCCAGCGAGGCCCATTTGGTGCAGTTCACCGAATAGGCCGCCTGGGGCGACGAGCCGGTGAAATCGAAGACCAGCTCGTCGGCCTTCTTGGTCATGGTGAGGAAGACCTCGTAGACCTCGTCCTTGACCTCGAGATACTGGCGCGACTGCCACTGCCCGTCCGGCAGTTCGGCGAGCCGCTGGCGCAGCAGTTCCTCGGACTGGTCGATCAGCTCCTGGCAGGCCGAATCGACCGTGTCGTAGCCGTATTTGCCGATCAGGCTCAGCATGCGGTCGCGGGCGACATTGTTGCAGGCGATCATGGAGCGCATGTCGAGCGAGACCATTTCCGGCGAGCGCACCATGTTGAGCAGCGTGTCCATCACGTCATGACGGAGCGCGCCCTTCTCGACCAGTCGGATGCCCGGCGAGCTGAAGCCCTCTGTGTAGATGTCCTGCGCATCCGGCGCGAATCCGCCCGGGTTCATGGCGCCGATGTCGTAGACATGGACGAAGCAGGCGCTCCAGGCGACCAGCCGGCCCTCGTGATGGATCGGCGAGACCAGGTAGATGTCCGACGTGTGGAGCGCCGCCGTGTAGGGATCGTTCAGCAGGAAGATATCGCCTTCGTTGATATCGCCCTCGAAGCGCCGGATGATCGCCTTGCACGCCTCGGCCGCGCTGGTCAGATGGTGCAGGAAGCCGACCCCGCCCATGAGCAGGGAGCCGTCGGCGCGATAGAGCGAGACCATCAGGTCGTGGCCCTCGTTGGTGATCGCGCTGCCGGAGACATGCTTGAGCGTGATCACCGCCTCGTCGACGATGCGGAACAGCCGGTGCCGGATGATGGAAAAGGTGATCGGGTCCATGGCGGCGCCTCAGCGGAAGTCGATCACGATATTGCGCAGTTCGTCCATGCGGGCGCGCTGGGCGTCCTGCACGACGATGGTCGTGATCGGGGTGTGAATGACGGCCGGCCCGGCGATTTCGTTGCCGGGCCGGATTCTGGTGAAATCGTAGACATCGGCCGGCGCCATCCCGTTGCGGGCGTCGACGAAGATTTCGCGCCGGCCGGTCAGGGCGTGGCCGGCGTCCGGCCCTTCGAGCGGCAGGGGTTCGATATCCGGGCGTTGCAGTTTCCCGCTGGCGCTGAGCCGGAACAGGGTCATCTCGATCCCGGCCTCGCGATAAGCCGATCCCTTGCCGTATTTGCGTTCGTACAGCGCCTCGAAATCGTCGATCAGCCCCTTGAGCGCCGCCCCGTCCATCGGCGTTACGCCGTATACCGGCGTGGTCACCTCATGCACCTGGCGAGCATAGCGCAGGTCGATGGACCAATCGAGGGCGGTGTCGGCTTCGGCGAAGCCCTCGGCGGCGAGCTGCGCGCGCGCCTTTTCGATCATCGGCGCATAGAGCGCGTTGATCGTCGCCGGGTCGGTATCCCCCGGCAGGGTGGTCGTGACCGAATATTCGTGGACGATATCGGCCGAGACCAGGCCGAGCGCGCAGTTCACCGCGGCGGTGTAGGGCACGACGATGCGCTTCACATTCAGTTCGGCGGCGAAGCTCGACGCCAGGATCGGGCAGGAGCCGCCGAAGGCGTGCAGCACGTAATCCCGCGGGTCGAGGCCGCGCTCCACCGTGATCTCGTGGATCAGGTCGGTCACCTGTGCCGAGGCGACCCGGAAGATGCCGAAGGCGGCCTCTTCCACCGGCATGCCGAGCCGGTCGGCGACCTGCGCCTTGAAAGCCGCGCGCGCCGCCTCGATGTCCAGCGTCATCGCGCCGCCGAGGAAGATGTCCGGGTCCATGTAGCCGATCAGGGTGAACACGTCGGTCAGCGTCACCGCCGTGCCGCCGCGGCCGTAGCAGACCGGGCCCGGATCGGCGCCGGCGCTCTGCGGGCCGACGCGCGGGACGTTCGTGCGCGGGTCGAGCGAGACGATGCTGCCGCCGCCGGCGCCGATCGACACGACCTCGATCTTGGGCGCGACATAGTGATAGCGGTCGACCAGCGGCTCGCGGGCATATTCGATCTCGCCGTTCTGGATCACGCCGACCTTGAAGGTCGTGCCGCCCATGTCGGCGGCGATCACGTCGGCGTCGCCCATCAGGTCGCCCAGCGCCTTGGCCCCGATCACGCCGGCGGCCGGGCCGCATTCGATCATGCCGACGGCGCGGTCAGCGGCTTCCTGGGACGGCAGCAAGCCGCCGTAACCCTGCATGACCATCACCGGCCCGCTGTAGCCGCGTTCACCGAGCTGCGTCTTCAGGTCGGTGAGATAGCGGTTCGCGATGCCGCCGGCATAGGCATTGATGACCGCGGTGGAGCTGCGTTCGTATTCGCCCGGCACCGGCGCGATCTCGCTCGACAGGGTGACATAGGCCTCCGGCGCGACCCGTTTGACGATGTCACGGGCCTTCTGCTCGTTCTCCGCATTGTAGAAGGACCACAGGAAGGCGACGGCGATGGCCTCGACCTTCTTCTCGCCGACCAGGCGCCGGACCGCCCGTTCGGTCTCCGCCTCGTCCAGCGGCTGCAGCACCGCGCCCTTGTAATCGACGCGCTCGGGCACGCCGCACACCGCATCCTCGGGAATCAGCGGCGCCGGCCGGTCGCTCGCCACCGGGTGCTTGATCCAGTCTTCCGGCTGGCCGGCCCAGCGGCCGTAGGCGCCGCGGGTGACGAAGACGGTATCCTCGAAGCCCGCGGTCGTGATCAGGCCGGTCGGCGCGCCGCCGCGGGTCAGCAGCGTGTTGTCGACCACGGTCGAGCCGTGCATGAACAGGTAGGTCTGCGCGAACAGGTCCTCGACGCTCAGGCCCATCTGATCCGCTGCCCGGGCGATCGAATCGAGCACGCCGTCGGCGAAGTTCGGCGGCGTCGACAGGGCCTTGCCCATGATGAACGCCTCGCCGGGCGCGACGACGATGGTGTCGGTGCAGGTGCCGCCGACATCGGTGGCCACGATGTATCGCTTCTGCGGGGCGTCTGTCGTCATCGAACCGTTTCGATCCTTTCCGGGCGCCGCTTGTAAAGGCCGGTCTGCCGCATGACGCCCGTCATGCCGGTGTTGCCTGATCGACGAGGACCAGCCGCGCGCCGGCCGATCCGCCCCGGACCGCGCCGTGCGCCTGCGAGAGCAGGTGGAAGGCATCGCCCGCGTCGCAGCTTTCCGCCGGGCCGTCGGCCGGCGCAACGCGGACCGTACCGTCGAGCACATAGCCGAACATCGGCCGGTCGGTCATCGCGAGGGTCTCGCCGGCCTTCAGCCGGACATGCCGTCCCGCCATCGCCGCCTTGCCCAGGCCCGCCGAGAGCGGGACGGTCGCCGCCCCGTCCGCCGCCGCCCGTTCGAGGTCTGCAGCGCGCACCAGATGGATGCTTCGTTCGCGCTCCACGATCTCGCCGATCAGCCGGTCGACCGGTTTGTCCAGGGCTTCGAGTAGGGCCAGGATGGTGAGCAGGCCGGGATTGGATTCGCCCAGCTCGACCTTGCGGATAGCCGCGACGCTGATACCCGACACGTCCGACAGCCGCTTCAGCGACCAGCCTTTCGCCACGCGGTGCAGGCGCAGGCGCCGCCCTACTGCCCGCAGTTCGCTCCGGCCGAACCGGCCGCGCTGAAGCATCCGAGAATCCCTGTCGAAAATGGACCCGCGCCAGAATCCTATGCGCACCCCACCCGTGTCAACCAGCACACCATTCGGCACCGATTTGAAACGAAGATCCGCCGCGTTTTGTGGACAACATCGGATTCCGGCGGCTAAGGTGCCGGGACAGCTGACTCAAGGCAGGGAACCGCGCCGATGGACAGCCTTCAACCGGCCGCCGGGTACGACACCCTCAGCGTGACCCCGTGCAGCCCGCATATCGGCGCCGAAATCGGCAATATCGACCTGACCCGGCCGCTGACCGGCGCCGAGGCCGGGGAACTGCGCCGCGCCTTTACCGATCATCTGGTATTGTTCTTCCGCGACCAGCGCATCGGCTTCGACGACCATATCCGGCTGGCCGAATATTTCGGCCCGATCGGCTTCCATTTCGGCGGCAAGACGGCCAGCCGGTCGACCGAAGACCCGCGGGTGCGCAAGTTCCATGCCGACGAGAACACCGCGCGCGTCTCCGGCGACGTCTGGCACACCGACCAGTCCTGCGCGCCGGTGCCGCCGATGGCGAGCATCCTTTACATCCACACCATTCCGCCCCAGGGCGGCGGCGACACCATCTTCGCCAGCATGTACCGGGCCTACGAGGCGCTGTCGGATCGGATGAAGGGCTATCTGGACGGCCTGACCGCCGTGCACGACGGCCGCGACGTGTTCGGCGAAGGCACGCCGAACGCCGTCCATCCGGTGGTCGCGCGCCATCCCGAGAGCGGCCGGCCGCTGTTGTTCGTCAACGGCGCCTTCACCAAGCGGATCGTCGAACTGCCCGAGCAGGAGAGCGATGCCGTCCTGGGCTTCCTGTGCGCCCATTGCAGCCGCCCGGAATGGAGTTTCCGGTTCCGCTGGCTGCCCCATTCGATCGCGATGTGGGACAACCGCTGCGCCCAGCATTTCGCCGTCTCCGACTACCTGCCCAGCGTCCGGTCCGGTTACCGCGTCCAGATCGACGGCGTGGCGCCGCCGGTGGCGGCTTGACTGCGCGCACCTGCTGCCGTTCGACTGCAATTACAACGTAGCCGGAACGGATACTGACAGCGTGCAGAAGATGTCGTATGATTTGTTTTAATCTGCGAAAGGACTCAACTTTTCTACTGTTGATGCATTGTTTGAGTTCGCAGGCTTCAACGCAAGTCGCGCAACCGGGCCCGAGGCTGGAGGATGACGCTCCAACCGCACCTGCTTTCAGGCCGGAGTGATCGAATTGGAAAATATCCCCTCAGCCTATGTCGACGGCTACGCCAGGGCCCGCGCCGTCGACCGGGAAGCTGCGGACAACTACATCGCCCACACCCTTGTCGGCGATCCGGTCATGGACGCGGTGGTGGAAGAGATGGCGCCCCTGCCTCAGGGCCTGGCCCACCGGTTCATTCAAGCCGGAATGGAGGAGGATCGCGATGGTTTGCGGAACGCGCCGCAATTGTTGCGCGACTTCTTCATCGACGCACCGCAGCCCGACCCGGACTGGCTCGATCGAGACGCCTTCGGCCCGGGCGTCCGCGCCTTTCAAAGAAACTCGGTCCTGGTCCTTTCGGCCTTTGTCACGGGTGTTCTGATAGACGGCTTTTCGACGCTGATAAGCAAGTCCTTCGCGCAAACCGGCCGAATATTCGACAATGGCGTCTGGCGGCTCAAACAGAACAACCGGCATCAGTTGGAGATATTCTTTCCCGGGGGGCTGGAACGGTATGGCGAGGGTTGGAAGCTGTCGGTTCGCATCCGATTCGTGCATGCGCAGGTTCGGCGGCTGCTGGGAGAGACCGAGGAATGGGAACACGATGCCTGGGGCGTCCCTATCAGTGCAGCGCACCTGGGCTACGCGGTCGGGTGTTTCGCAGCACGCACCGTCAAACACTCCGAAGCGTTGGGAGCTCGTTACACCACGGAGGAGCGGGCCAGTTTCCACGATGTCTGGCGCTACGCCGGCTATCTCATGGGCATTCCCGAATCCATCCTCTTCACCGACGAGGACCATGCCTTGCGCCTTTACCGGATCGGTTCCGTTTGCGAGCCTCCGCCGACCCAAGAGGCGATCATCATGACCAATGCATTGATTAACTCCGCCCCGCTGGTCGCGAACATCGACGATCCGGTCGAGCGGAAAAAGTTGGTGACGAACGTCATCTACCCCATTTCACGGGCGCTGGTCGGCAACGAGCTTGCCGACGAATTGAAATTTCCAAGGAAGAATGGATTGCTTTTCCCATTGCTCGCGTACCGGATCGACCAGCGTATTCGGAAGTTGAAGTCGCAGTTCCGAAAGGAGGTGGCTCAAAATTTTTCAACGCTTCTCGAGGCGTCGGCCTATGAAGAAACCGGCGTGAGTTACCGGCTGCCCGACCACGCGCACGCCGAACGGTCCGGCAAGTGGTGAGCGGCGGCTTTACCGGACCGGCCGACGCCGTCACCAGTCGGACCGTGTCCCTGTCCGTTACCGCTGCCGCACCCTTGCCCGCTCCTCGCGCAGGATGTGCGGAGGCGGGAACCCGTGAGGCCAAAGGAATCCGATGTCGCTGAACCGTTACGCCGCCTTCATTCTGCGTTTCCGATGGCTGGTCATCGGGCTCGCGGGACTGGTCATGCTTGCGATAACGGCGGGCGCCGGGTTTATCGGCGTCACCAACGATTATCGCAGCCTGTTCGACGCCGATAACCCGCAGCTTGCCGCGTTCAACGCCTTCGAGAACACCTATGGCGCATCCAATACGGCGCTGATCGCGGTCGCGCCCCGGAACGGCACGGTCTTCACCCGCGAGGCGCTGGGAGCGATCCAGGAACTTACCGATGCGGCCTGGGAGACCCCCCACAACACCCGCGTCGACTCGCTGACCAACTACTCCCACAGCGAAGGGCAGGAGGACGAACTTGTCGTCGAGCCGCTGGTCGACGACGCAGCGGCGCTCGAAGACGCCGACCTGGCGCGACTCCGGAAAATTGCGTTGGCCGCCCCCGCGATCGCCGGCCGGCTGGTCTCGCGCGACGGCAAGGTGGGCGGACTGGCAATCAATTTTGCCCTGCCGGAAAATCCGGATGCCGCAGTGGTGGAAATAACCGACTATCTCGAGGGCCTACTGGACAAGGCCCGGGCCAGCCATCCCGATATCGACTACTACCTCACCGGCGACGTTCCCCTGAACCGCGCCTTCGCCGACGCAACGAAGGACGATCTCGAAACCCTCGCGCCGATCGTCTTCCTGATTATCGTGCTGGCCGCGGCCGTCCTGCTGCGCTCGGTAATCGGAACGGTGGCTATCGTTGCCGCGCTCGGCTTCGTCGTCAACTCCACGGTGGGCTTCGCCGGCTGGCTCGGCACGGTTTTCAATCCCGCCAATTCCGGCGTGCCGATCATCGTCACGACCATCGCCGTGGCGCATTCGGTCCACATCGTCTCGGCGACCCTGTCGGCCATGGGCCGGGGCCTGGACCGCAATGCGGCGATCACCGAGGCGATCCGTGTCAATGCGTGGCCGATATTCCTGACTTCGCTCACCACCGCCATCGGATTCCTCAGCCTCAACAGTTCGGATTCGCCACCGTTCCGCATTCTCGGCAGTCTCGTGGCGTTCGGTGTGCTGTGCGCGTTCGTCTATTCGTTGACGTTCCTGCCGGCGCTGCTGTCGATCCTGCCGTTGCGCGGGCGGGCGCCGCGCAGCGACCGGCCTGCCTTCTTCGAGCGCTTCGGCAACTTTGTCGTCGCCAAGAGGACAATCCTGCTTTGGTGCTCCGCAATCGTGGCGGTTGCCCTGGTCACCGGCATTCCCCGGATCGAGCTGACCGACAACTGGACGCGCTATCTCAGCGAGCGATACCAGTTCCGCCGGGATACCGATTTCGTGATCGCAAACCTGACCGGCATGGAAATGCTGGAATACTCGCTCAAGTCGGGGCGCGAGGGCGGCATTACCGATCCGCCCTATCTGCGCAAGGTCGATGCCTTCGCCGAATGGTTCCGGAAGCAGCCCGAAGCCAGCCACGTTCAGGCGTTCTCCGACATCATGAAGCGCCTGAACAAGAATATGCACAGCGACGATCCGGCGTTCTACCGGATCCCGGACGACCCGGATCTCTCGGCCCAGTATCTGGTGCTCTACGAACTGTCGCTGCCGTTCGGCAGGGACCTGAACAACCGGATCGACATTGCCAAATCGACGACGCGCATGACCGTTGTCATGCGCAGCCTGACATCCGCGCAACAGCGGGCGCTCGATGCCCGCGCGCAGGCCTGGATCGGTGAGAACGCACCGGGCCTTGCCGGCGAGGCGACGGGCGTCACCATCGTTTTCGCGCATCTTTCCCAGCGGAATATCGAAAGTATGCTGACCGGCACCATTATTGCCATGGCGCTGATTTCGCTGATCCTGATCTTCGTTTTCCGCAGCATTCGCCTCGGCCTGGTCAGCCTGTTGCCGAATTTCATTCCGGCCGCCCTGGCTTTCGGACTCTGGGGCTATCTGGTCGGCCGAGTCGGCCTGGCCGGCTCGGTGATGACCGCCATCGCCTTCGGCATCGTCGTCGACGATACCATCCACTTCCTCACCAAATACCTCAAAGCGCGCCGCGAAGGCCATGGCGCGCCAGACGCCGTGCGCAGCGCCTTCCGCACGGTCGGGCATGCGCTGTGGACAACGACGGCCGTGCTGTGCCTGGGCTTCCTGGCGTTCGCCGCCTCGGGCTTTGAGATCAGCTGGTCGCTCGGCATTCTGGTATCCGTTACCATCGCTTTCGCTTTGCTCGCCGATTTCCTGCTTCTCCCGCCTCTGTTGATGGCCATCGACCGGACGAAAGAACGATGACCGATCCTGCTTCCCGCTGCGCGAGGCTTCGGCTTTCCGCTGTCTGTCTTGCCGTGCTCGCCGGCCTTGTCGCGGCTCCGCCCGCGGGCGCCGCCTCGCCCGGGGAGGCCGGCCTCAAGATCGCCAAGGACGCCTACGACCGCGACAAGGGCTTCGGCAATTTCACCGCCAGCCAGACCATGGTGCTGCGCAACAAGCAGGGGCGGGAGAGCCGGCGCCAGCTCCGGATCAAGGTTCTCGAGACCGAGGATGCCGGCAACCGGAGCCTGTTCGTGTTCGACCGGCCGCGCAGCGTCAAGGGCACCGCCTTCCTGATCCACGCCCACAAGAAGAAGGCCGACGACCAGTGGCTCTATCTGCCGGCGCTCAAAAGGGTGAAACGCATCAGTTCGTCGAACCGCTCGGGCTCGTTCATGGGCTCCGAGTTCTCCTACGAGGATCTGGGCGCCCAGGAAGTCGGGAAATACACCTACAAGTATCTGCGCGACGAGGCGTGCGGCAAGCTCGCGTGCACGGTGGTCGAGCAGGTGCCGACGGCGAAGCGCTCGGCCTACCGGCGCCAGATCGTGTGGCGCGACAAGACGGAATTGCGCGCCTGGAAGATCGCCTTCTACGACCGCAAGAACGCGCATCTGAAGACGCTGACCTTCGCGAAATACAAGCAGTACCTGAAGCGCTTCTGGCGCGCCGGCGAGATGACGATGGTCAACCACCTGACCGGCAAGAGCACCGTCATGCTGTGGTCGGACTACAGGTTCGGCGCCGACCTCAAGGCGCGCGAGTTCACCCGGACCGGCCTCAAACGGGTGCGCTGATGCCAATGCCCGCCGACCTTCGGCGGACCGGCCGGAGCGCAGTCCGGATTGCGCTTGCGCTCCTTGCCTTCGCCGCCGGAACGGCGACTGCCGTTGCCGAACACGAAATCTCCGGGCGTGTGGCGGTGGAGAGCCGCTGGTTTCCGCAAACCGCCGCCTTTGACGGCCAGCGCGGCTATAACGCCGGGCTGGTCGCCGAGCCCAAGCTCTATCTCCAGGTCGCGGAATCGACGAGCTTCACCCTGGTTCCGTTTTTCCGCTACGACGCCGCCGATCCGGCCCGCACTCATGCCGACCTGCGCGAAGCCTATCTGCTGGTGAACGGCCCGATGGGCGAGGGCGAATGGGAACTGCGCCTCGGCATCGACCGGGTGTTCTGGGGCGTCGCCGAATTGCGCCATCTGGTCGATATCGTCAACCAGACCGATCTGGTCGACCATCCGAACGAGAAGACCAAGCTGGGCCAGCCGATGGCCCATCTCACGCTGTCCGGTGACTGGGGCGCGGCGGAGTTCTTCCTGATTTCTTATCATCGGCAGCGCACCTTCCCGGGCCGCGCAGGCCGCTTGCGCCCAATGTTGCGAATCGACAACGACCTCGCGACCTACGAGAGCGGCGCCGGGGAATGGCATCTCGATTTCGCGGCCCGCTACAGTCACACCTTCGGGCCGCTCGATCTCGGCCTCAGCGTGTTCGACGGCACCAGCCGGGAACCGGTCATGCGGATCGAGCCGCTCAGTCTCACAAGTTTTGTACTGGCGCCGCACTACGAACAGATCCGGCAGTTCGGACTCGACGCCCAGCTCACCGTCGAGGCCTGGCTGTTGAAGCTGGAGGCGATCTATCGCCAGGGCGCCCGCAACACCGTCCGCAACCCCGCCGATCTTACCGACCTCGGCAAGAAGGAAGCCTATGCTTCCTTCGTCGTCGGCGGCGAATACACCTTCAACGGCATCTTCGAATCGGACGCCGACCTCAGCCTGCTCGCAGAATGGATGCTCGACGGGCGGCGCCAACGGGCGACCAACCAGTATCAGAACGACCTGTTCCTCGGCGCGCGCCTCGCACTCAACGACGTCCAGGGCGCGGAATTCATCGTCGGAGCGCTGCTCGATCTGGACTATCGCACCCGAACCCTGAACATCGAGTTCAACCGGCGGCTCACCGACGCCGTCTCGGTGAAGGCCGAGGCGGTCCTTCTGCTCCAGGTCGACAGGGCGGACACGATCGTCCACCAGACCAGGCGCGACAGCTTCGTGGCCGTGAACCTGACGTATAATTTTTAGCCACCGGCTGCGCAGGCAGCGCCGACGATCCGCCGGCCCTACCGCTCGATCAATTCGACCTTGTAGCCGTCAGGGTCTTCGACAAAAGCGATCACCGTCGTGCTGTGCTTCATCGGACCCGGCGGGCGCGGAATGGCGACACCGGCAGCTTCGAGCTTGTCGCATGTGCCGTAGATGTCCGGGACACCGAGCGCGATGTGACCGTAACCCGTGCCGAGATCGTAGGGCTCTTCCTGGTCCCAGTTGTGGGTCAGTTCCAGAACGGTATTGGCGGATTCTTCGCCATAGCCGACGAAAGCAAGCGTGAATCGACCGCCCGGAAAATCCCGACGGCGCAGCAGATGCATTCCCAGATGGTCGGTGTAGAAAGCGATGGACTTGTCCAGATCGCGCACCCGCAACATGGTGTGCAGCATGCGGAAAGCGGGGCTCTCGTCACTCATCGCAGGATTTTTCCAGAATGATTCTTAGGATGGCGTCGGCTGCTATCTCGCTGGGCTTGCGGCCGGGCACGGACAGCGTCTGCGCGACAGCACGAATACGCGTCGCCTGCGCACGGCGCAACGCCGGATCGCGCAACAGCGGCGCCAGCGCATTGGCGATCGGCTCCGGCCGGCATTGTTCAAGTAGGAGTTCCGGCATGATCGCCTCTCCGGCAGCGATGTTGACCGCCGAAACGAGAGGCGTGTTCACAAGGAGACGGGCGAGCTTGCCCTCCAGCCAGGGCAGATTGTACGTCACCACGGTCGGCGTGCCGGCAATCGCCAGTTCCACGGTGACGGTGCCGGACGCCGCCAGCGCGGCATCGGCCGCCAGGAACGCCAGGTATTTGGTGTCGTCGGCCGGCAGCGGGATGAGCGGCGCCGGCCAATCCGCCGTCAAGGCGGTCGCCAGTTTCCGGACAGACTCCACGGTAGGCATCAGACAGACAGGCGGCGGACCGCCGTCCTTCAGTCGCTCGATCACGGCGCGGTATATCGGAAGTTGCCGGCGAACCTCCTTGCGCCGGCTGCCCGGCAGCAGGCACAGGACCGGTCCGGCGCCGGCGTGACGCTGGCGAAATTCCGCCACGGTGGCCGGATCCGGCGGATCGGGCTCGGCGGCCGGGTGGCCGACGAAAGTGACCGGCAGGCCGAGCGGTTCGAACCACGACGCCTCGAACGGAAAGATGGTCAGCAAATGGGTGAGACGCCGCGCGATCACCTGCGCGCGGCCCGGGCGCCACGCCCACACCGTCGGCGCCACATAATGAACCAGCGTCTCGCCGCGCCGGGCGAGGCGGCGACCCATATGCCCGGACAGGGCCTGGGCATCGATCGTAACCACGCAGTCCGGACAGCGAAGGGCGATGTCCCGCTCAAGCTGCTTCATGCGCCGCAGGATGCTGCACAGTCGGGGCACATAGTCCAGACCCATGACCGAGAACAGATCGATGGGAAACAAGCTCTCCAGCCCGGCCGCAGCCATCGCCGGACCGCCGATTCCGCCAAACTCGACGGCTCCGTCAGTCTGCTCTTTCAGCGCGCGGATCAGATGACCGCCAATCTGGTCGCCGGACGGCTCGCCCACGATGAAGTAGATGAGGGGACGGCTGCCGGCGAACCGGCCGGGATCAGTGAGTCTTCCCGGCATCTGTCTCACCGCCGTCCAGAGTCAGCCCGACCAGAAAAAGCCCCGCCTTGTCAGCCGCCGCCACAATTGCATCCCGGTTCACCAGAAGCGTCGCGCCTGCCTCAACGGCAATGCCGCGCAGGCCGGCAGCAGCAGCCTTTTCCACCGTCGCCGTGCCGACCGTCGGCAGGTCGAGGCGACGGTCCTGCCTGACTTTCCGGATCTTGACCAGAACTCCGCCCGGCCCGCTGCGCTTGAGCCCCGCGCAGCGTTCGAGCAGGGCGTCCGTACCCTCTATGGCTTCCACACCGAGGACAAGGGACTGCTGCACGACAACAGCCTGACCCACATCCAGGCTGCCCAGGGAACCGGCGATCTCGATCCCGCGAGCAATATCCCGTTGCGCGTCGCGATCCGGCTGCGCGCGACTCAGCGTGCCGGCGGGCGCAAGCAGGCCGGCTACGACATCCTGGATGGCGACCACCCGGAAACCGAAACGTTCCAGTTCGTCGGCGACCGCCCGCAGCAGGCCGTCGTCGCCCAGCGATTTCATCGCGACCCGAGCGACGAAGGCGGCCGCTTTCGCGTCGGGGCGGATCTCTCGGAGGGCCGGCCGGCGAACCCGGCCAACCATGACGATGTCCCTGACGCCCTCCTCTCGCGCCCGCTTTTCGAAATACGATGCGGCGCCGATCCGGACGACCTCGTGCGGCGCGGCGAAGACGGCCGGATGATCGGCGTGCCCTTCGAGCGCGAAGACGAAAAAGGGCCTGCCCGCCCTTTCGCAGGCCTCGATGGCGAGCGCCGGTATATCTCCGCCGCCGGCAATGATGGCGAGCGTATCGGCCGCCGGCTCAGCCACGAGTTGCCGGTGGCTGGCAGATCGGCCGCGCCGGATCCGCGCGGATAAAGTCCACGATCTCCCGCACCGCCGCGCTGCCGTTGAACATCTCAGCCACGTCGTTGGTGCGCTCTGTCAGGGTACCTTCCGCCGCGAACAGCAACCGGTAGGCGCGGCGCAGTTCGTGGATCTGGTCCCGCGTATAGCCGCGCCGGCGCAGGCCGATGAGGTTCAGGCCCGAAAGGCCGTCACGTACGCCGATGACCAGGCCATAAGGGATGATATCGGCCTCCGACGCCGACATGCCGCCCATCATGGCGTGACGACCAACCCTGGCGAATTGCTGAATCGCCGAGTTACCGCCAAGGATGGCATAGTCGCCGATGGTGACGTGGCCGCCCATCACGGCGTTGTTGGCCAGGATTACATTGTTGCCGATGGTGCAGTCGTGCGCGACATGTGTGTTCACCATGAAGAGGCAATTGTCGCCGACTCTCGTTATACCGTGGCCTTTCGACGTTCCCGTATGCAGGGTGGCGTGCTCGCGAATGACGTTGTTGCTGCCGACGACGAGCCGGGTCGGTTCACCCCTGTAGCTCGTATCCTGGGGCGGTAATCCCACACAGGCATGGGGATAGATCACCGTGCCGTGGCCCACGCTCGTATGGCCTTCCACAACTGCGTGCTGCATCACCGTGCAGCGGTCGGCAAGCGTGACATGCGCGCCGATCGTGGCGTAGGGGCCCACGCGGACCGTGTCCGCCAGCGTGGCGGACGGATCGACGATGGCAGTCGGATGGATATCGGACATCCCGGCGCCGCCGCTCAGGTGTCATCGTCGACGATCATCGCGGTGTAGGTCGCTTCGGCCACCACCTCGCCGTCCACCTTGCATGCGCCGTCGAACTTCCACACAAGACGACGGGCATGTCGCTTGTGCACATGGATATGCATCCGGTCTCCGGGGCGCACGGGCTTGCGAAAGCGCGCGCTTTCAACCGACATAAAATAGACGAGCTTCCCTTCCATTTCCGAGCCCAGCGTCTCTATGACCAGAATCCCCGCGGCCTGCGCCATCGCTTCGATCATCAACACACCCGGCATCACCGGAGAGCCGGGGAAGTGGCCCTGGAAGAACGGTTCGTTGATCGACACATTCTTGATTCCTACGGCGCTTTCGCCGCGCACCACATCTTCCATCCGATCGACCATGAGGAACGGATAGCGGTGCGGCAGCACCTCCAGAATGCGCTTGATATCGAGGATCGAGGGAAGCGTTTCGTCGGACACTGTCGTCACCGGTTCGCCGCGACCGTCATGGGCCTGTAATGTCAAAGGCTTACACCGAAACGCAGCACCGGCTATTTTTTCTTTTTTTGCGCTTTCTCGCGGCGTTTCTTTACTTCTTCTTCCGCACTGCCAACCGGATCCTTATAGGTCAGCTCCAGTTTTGGCAGACGCTTGTTCAGTCGCTCGACCACCTTGTCGGTAATGTCATACTGCGGTGCTGCGTGGATCAGAGTGACCTGATTCAGAACCAGGGTCAAACCATCCTCGACCGCCAATGATTTCACGACCAGAACCACTTCCTGACGGAACTTGTTAAACACCTTTTCGGACGCCACGCCCAACGCGTCGCTTCGCGCCCGGCTTTGACGCCGCAGCTTCACAAGATCGGCCTGAAGGGAACGAACCCGCCGCTCATACTCGCCACGCGACATTTCCTTGTCTTTACGCAGCCGGTCGTATTCTGACTGCATTTCCTTTTGGCTGGCGTCGAAGTTCTTGTTGTACTTCTTGCGCAAGGCTTCGATCGATTGGCGGACTGCGATCATGGCGCGCGATCGACGCTGCACGTCCTGCACATTGACGATGCCGATCTTGGTCACCGGCCTCGATGTCTGCGCGTGAGAGGCCGACAACGTACCGAGCGCAGCAACGACGGCCAGTCCCAACAGGGCGCATTTTCTCATGATCTAGAACCTGGTCCCGAAACTGAAATTGAACATGCGGCGGCGATCATGGGATTGGCTCACGAGCGGGAAACCGAAATCCAACCGCAGCGGCCCGAGCGGCGAACGCCAGGATAGCCCGGCACCTGCCGAAATTCGTGGAGTGGCATCGTCGATCAGTGCAGGTCCGCTGGCGTCAAAGCCGAAAGCGCTGCCTGTATCGGTGAACACCCGTCCCTTGATGCCCAACTCCTTTGGCAGGCCGAGCGGAAAACTCAATTCGGCCGTCATCAGCCAGTAATTCTTCGCGCCGAGCGAGACGTCTACGGCCCGGTCGCGCGGTCCGACTCCGCCATATTCAAAACCGCGAAGCCTGTTCCCGCCGAGGAAAAACCGCTCGCCCAAGCGAACGTCCTGGCCGAATCCGCCAACATGGCCGGCTTCACCGGACAGCGCCAGCACGAGACCGGGAGTCAACGAAGTCCAATGGCCGGCTCGGGCCGAAAGCTTGTAGAATTTCTCCGTTCCGCCGAGTCCGGCGGCGGTCAAACCGCCGCCGACCACATAGCCGTCAGTCGGTTCGAAACGGTTGTCCCGGGTATCCCAGGTAATGTTGGTGCCGACTGCAGATTTCGTTGTACTGCCGGATTCGTTCTGGAGGAAAACAGAGCTTTGCGTTGTCGCACCCGTCACGCGGCGGTTCGACAGTTCATAGAACATGCTCTGGCGTACATCTTCCGCCAGTGGATAGCCAAACCGGACCCGGCCGCCCAGGGTTTCTACCTGGATATCGGAACTCTGCGAGAAGTTGTCCTGAAACCCGCGCGTTAGCCTGAACAGGTCGACACCGAAGGAGACGTCGCGCCCGAGGAAATGCTTGTCGGTAAAGCTGGCGTCTATCTGCGAGGACCGCAGGGACAACTGGCCCGACAAACGGACATCGTAGCCTCGTCCCAGGAAGTTGCTTTCCTGCACGCCGAGCTGGCCGAGCGGACCATCTCGCGTGGAAAATCCGCCACCCACCGAAAGTTGGCCCGTAGCGCGCTCTACAACGACGATATTCAGCCGCACCCGATCCGGTCCCGAACCTTCCTTGCGTTCGAATATGACCGATTCGAAGTATCCGGTGTTGACCAGCCTTCGCCGCGACTGGCCTATCTTGCTGGTATTGAACGCGTCTCCTTCGGAAACCAGGATCTCGCGCCGAATCACCGAATCGCGAGTCCGGACATTTCCCACGATTTCAATCCGCTCGATAAAGACCCGGCGCCCCCTCTCGATCGTGAAGGTGACGTCGACCGTCGCCTTTTCCGGGTTCAGCTTGACCTGAGGAGCGACCTTGGCGAATGCATAGCCGTGAGTGCCTGCGACATCGGTAAGAGCGACGATCGATCGCTGGATCTTCTCGGCGTTATACCGGTCGCCTGTCTGCATCTTGACAGCAGCGCTCAACTGACTGGAATCGATTCGCCTGAGCCGGGAATCCACCGTCATTTTGCCGAACCGGAAACGGGCGCCTTCACGCACCGTGATAGTAATGAAGAATCCTTCCCGGTCGGGGGCCAGTTCGGCGACGGCAGACAGAACCTGAAATTCTGCGAAGCCGCGGTCCAGATAGAACCGGCGCAGCACTTCCTTGTCCGCTTCGAGCTTCGCCGGATCGTAAATGTCCGACTGGCCGAGGAAGCGCCAGAAAGCCGTCTCCTTGGTGATAATCGCATCGCGCAGCGCGGCGTCGGAATAATTGGTATTGCCGATAAAGCTGATTCGGCGGACCAGTGTCTTGGCGCCCTCATCGATTTCGAAGACGACATCGACCCGGTTTTGCGAACGTGGGATGACCTTGGGCGTCACCGCAGCCGCATAACGGCCGGCGGCGCGGTAGGCGGCCAGCATACGCCGGACCGCCTCTTCGACCCTGGCGCGCGAATAAACGCTTCGCGGGCTGATATTCGCAGTGGAGTTCAAATCGCCGTCGTCGATCTTGGAATTGCCCTCGAAGGCGACCCGGTTGACGATCGGATTTTCGACCACGCGAATGACGAGATCCCGGCCTCGCCGGCGGATCGACACATCGCGGAACAAGCCGCTGGCGAAAAGCGACTTAAGCGAGGAATCGATTTTTGCCCGATCGAAGGGTTCACCCTGCTTGATGGCCAGATACCCCGCAATCGACTGGGGATCGATGCGCCGCGCTCCCTCGACAACTATGTTTCGGATCGTGCCGCCGCGCACCTGGGCGGTTGCGGGGCTGACAGAGGTCGCCTGTACGACTCCGGCAAGCAGCGCTGCACCCAGCAACAACACCGTAAGTATCCGCACGACAATCCCCTTCGGTCACAAGTCAACACGACCGCCAACCGCTTCGCCGGCGACCGCGCTATTCCATAGGTCTACGAACCGTGCGCTCCGAACAGGCGGAGCAGATCGTTCCAGGTGACAACGACCATGAGCGTTAATACCAAAGCCATCCCAATTCGGAAACCATATTCCTGCGCCTTTTCACCCAATGGTTTACCGCGAATTGCTTCGATCCCGTAGTACAGAAGATGCCCGCCGTCGAGCATCGGCACCGGCAGCAGATTGATCAGGCACAGGGACAGCGAAATCGCCGCCATGAACCAGACGAACGCATACAGACCGATCTGCGCCATGTCGCCGGACATCTCGGCAATGCGCAGAGGTCCGCCGATATCCCTGAATTTCCGCTCTCCCGCAAACATCTGGCCGATGGCCGTTGCCGTGGTTACGGTCAGCGACCAGGTTTCGCCGACCGCCGCCCATAGTGCCGCGACGGGACCGTGGCGCTTCATTGGCGGTGGCGCGACGCCGATGCCGATCCGGCCGATCGTCCGGGTAGCGCCGGTGTTGTCTGTATAGGTATATTTTCGCGGCACGATCGCCAGGCCGGCCTGGCGACCGTCCCTCAGTACCTGCAATTTCATCGGCCTGTCCGGCCCGGCCATAACGACGGTACGAACTTCCTGGAAGGTCGAAACCCGCGTGCCGTCGATGGCGACGATCCGGTCGCCCCTTCTCAGCCCGGCTGCCGCTGCGGCTGAATCCTCGAGGACTCGCCCGACAACCGGCGCCACCATCCGCACGGCGCCGAGCACTCCATAGACTTCGGCGTTACCGTGTCTGTCGTGGACGGTTCGCGGTTCCGGCGCTAACGCGAAAGCGCGCTCGCCGCCATCGCGACGGACGACGATCCGCAGCGTCTGGCCGGGATGCAGCAGCGCGATCTGTTCGACCTCTTCAAAGCGGTCTATGGAGCGACCGGCGAATCGAACGACTGTATCGCCGATGCGCAGGCCGGCTTTTTCAGCCGCCCCGCCGGGGATGACCGCGCCCACAACGGCTGGCGTATGACGCTGGCCGGCGGTCATGAACAGCAGCGCCAGGATCAGGACCGCGAAGACGTAATTGACCGCCGGACCGGCGAAGACGATAGCGGCGCGCTGTCCCACGCTCTTGTGGTAGAAGCTCACCTTGCGTTGTTCGGGCGTCAGCCGTTCCACCGCTTCGCCCGGCCGGCTGGTTGCGTCGGCATCGCCGAACATCTTGACGTAACCGCCCAGCGGAATCGCGCAGAACTTCCAGCGTGTTCCCGCCCGGTCGTCCCTGCCGAACAGTTCCGGCCCGAATCCGATGGAAAATATCTCAACCCGCACGCCGTTGCGGCGCGCAATCGTGTAGTGCCCCATCTCGTGAACGAAGACGAGCAGCGTGAACAAAATCAGGAACGGAAGGATGTAGTTCCAGAGGACTGAGATGAATTCCATCGTTCGTAAGTCTTGAGCAGGAAGTCGAAGTGCGCCGTCAGCAACCGACCGGATCGGAAGGGGTCGCGATCATGTGGATTTCTTCTCCTGACCGGCCCCTCGGACCGAACGAACCAAGCGCAAATATTTGGCGTCGTCGAATATCTAGCGCCCACAGGGACCAAAACCGACTCACCTCACCGCATCGTCAACTCATGGGCGATCCGCCGCGCCGCCCGGTCGACTCCGAGAACATCGTCGATCGAGCGTATCTCGTGTTGCGGCCCGCGCGAGAGGGTCTCCTCGACGGTTTCGGCGATTTCGAGAAAGGCGATCCGCCCGTCCAGAAAGGCGGCAACGGCAATTTCGTTGGCAGCATTGAGCACCGCCGGAGCCGCGCCACCGGCGTCCAACGCTGCACGGGACAGCGCCAGGGCCGGAAACCTGTCGAGATCGGGCGCTTCGAATGTGAGCGGCCCGGCCGCCGGCAGATCCAGCCTTGCGGAGGGCGATACCATGCGTTTCGGCCAGGCCATGGCATAGGCGATAGGCGTGCGCATGTCCGGCGTGCCCATCTGGGCCAGCGTCGATCCATCGACGTAGTCGACCATGGAATGGACGACCGATTGCGGATGCACCACGATGGCGATCTGGTCCTTCTCCACGGGAAACAGGTGCCAGGCCTCGATCACCTCAAGGCCCTTGTTCATCAACGTCGCCGAATCGACGGATATCTTGGCGCCCATGTCCCAGTTCGGGTGGGCGACAGCCTCGGCCGGGGTCGCCGCCGCCATCCGTTCGCGGGTCCAGTTCAGGAACGGACCGCCGGACGCCGTCAGCACAATGCGAGCCACCCGTTCGGGTTGGTCGTAATCGAAAACCTGGAAGATTGCGTTGTGTTCTGAATCGACCGGCAACAGGGTCGCGCCGCAGCGCTGCACCTCGGCCTGAACAAAATCGCCGGCGCAGACCAGGCTTTCCTTGTTGGCCAACGCTACGATCGTGCCCTGCCGGATCGCTCGCAGGGTCGGCTCCAGCCCGGCGGCGCCGACGATGCCGGCCATAACCCAGTCAACCGGACGGGCTGCCGCTTCGGCGATCGCCTCCCTCCCTGCCGCCACCGCGATACCGGTCCCGGCGAGTCCGTCCTTGAGGGCGCCATAGAGCGCCGGGTCGCCAATTGCCGCCAGACACGCATCGGTCTTCAGCGCCTGCTGGATCAGAAGCTCGACATTTCGGTGGGCGGTGAGCGCCTCGATCGCGAAATGCTCCGGTTGGCGGGCAACCAGATCCAGCGTGCTCTGTCCGATCGAACCGGTCGAGCCGAGAATTGTGATGCGCCGGGGCCCGTCGTTAACTGCCGAAGCACTGCCGCTCGAGGCGGGATGGGGGCCACCTAAAGCCATGGCGTTTCCACGCCGCCGCGCAGCGAAGCCGCCACGGCGACCAGGATCATGGCCGGAACGACGCCGTCGATACGATCCAACAATCCGCCGTGTCCCGGTATCGACTTTCCGGAATCCTTAGCGTCGAACTGGCGCTTGAGCCGCGATTCGAACAGGTCGCCGGCCTGCGCCACCAGGCTTACGACAACCGCCGCAGCGACGTGGAAGCCGGCCGCCGGCCGGTCGGCGGCCAGGGCGAACAGCAGCCCGGCCAGAGCGGCAAAAGCCAGCCCGCCGAAAAAACCGGACCAGGTCTTGTTCGGGCTCAGCCGCGGCGCGAGTTTGCGCCCGCCGACCGCCCGGCCGGCCAGGAAGGCGCCGATATCGGTGAACGCGACCACCCAGAAAATCCAGGCGACGGCCCACGCTCCGTCCCGGAACATGTCAAAAAGGGCGACAGCGGCCCAGGCCGCGCCGCCGATGTAAAACACGCCGGCGCCCATCCAAAAGGCATCCGACGGGCGCTCGGGGCGTACCAGCAATGCAGTCGCCGGCGCTCCCAGAATCAGAACCAATGACGCCTCGATTGACAAGGCGAACGAGACCAGCCCTACGACGACGAGGCAGACGGCAATCAGCGCATAACCGCCCCGCGCGACCTTCCCCCGGCCGCACAGTCCAGCCCATTCCCAGGCCATCAGCCCGGCAGCGGCGAAAACCAGCAGATGGAAGAAGGGCCAGCCGAGATAAAGGCAGGCAACCAGAAGGCCCGACAGGCAGATCGCGGACAGTACACGGGCCAGAACCTCACCCGATCCTCTCAACGCATCCACCCTTGCCGGGGAAGCGATGGTCGGTTCCGCCGCGGCGGCCCGATCAGCCGACAGCGCCATAACGGCGCTCCCGCTGACAGTATTCCGATACCGCGTCCTGCAGTGTATCGGCATCGAAATCCGGCCACAGGCATTTTGTGAATACAAGTTCGGCGTAGGCCGATTGCCAGAGCAGGAAATTGCTCAAGCGCTGCTCGCCGCTGGTCCGGATAACAAGATCCGGATCCGGGATATCGCTGGTCAGCAAATGGCGGGAAAATTCCTCCTGCCCGATTGCGTCCGGATCGAGATCGCCCCGCGCAATCCTGGTGGCCATCCGGCGGGCGGCGCCCAAAATTTCGTCCCGGCTGCCGTAGCTGAGGGCGATGACCAGCGTAATGACATTATTGCCGGCGGTATGCCTTTCGGCATGATCGATCTGCGCAATGATATCCGCCGGCAGGCGCGACCTGTCGCCGATGAATCGAAGCCGGACGCCCTGTTCGTGCAACTCGGCGATTTCGCTGCGCAGATAGTGGCGCAGCAGTTCCATCAGTTCCCTGACCTCGGCCGGTGGACGGTTCCAGTTCTCGGACGAGAACCCGTAGAGCGTCAGGTATCGGATGCCGTTGGCGACCGCCGCCTTTACGGTCCGGCGTACGGCATCGACGCCATGCCTGTGGCCGACCGTGCGCGGCAGGCCGCGGGCCTTCGCCCAGCGGCCATTGCCGTCCATGATGATCGCGATGTGGCGTGGCGGCGCCTGAACGATCGCTAAGGGCGAAACGGCGTCCATATCCGACCGACTCTAGACCTGCATGATCTCGCCCCTTTTCTGGGCGAGCAGCGCGTCGATGTCTCCGATGTGCGAGTCGGTCACCTTCTGGATATCGTCAGCCCGGGCGTGATGCTCGTCCTGCGAAATTTCGCCGGTCTTCTCGGCTTTCTTGAGGGTGTCCATACCGTCGCGGCGCACGTTGCGCACCGCAACCTTCGCTTGCTCCGCATAGTTGCCCGCCACCTTGACGAGTTCCTTGCGGCGCTCTTCGGTCAGGTCCGGCAGCGGCACTCGGATTACCTGCCCCTCCGTTTGCGGATTGAGGCCCAGATCGGAAGCGCGGATGGCTTTTTCGACTACCCCGACCAGATTGGTATCCCACACCTGCACCGTCAGCAGGCGCGGCTCGGGCGCCGAGATATTACTGACCTGGTTCAGCGGCATCTGTGCGCCGTAAGCTTCCACCGTTATCGGTTCCAGCAGACCGGTCGATGCACGACCGGTTCGCAAGCCGGCCAGATCGCCGCGCAGCGACTCCATCGCGCCGTCCATCCGGCGTTTGATGTCTTTCAGAACGGGATCGATCATGGCCCGGCCTCCGGTTCCGTTTCTCCGCGTGGCGGCACCGTTGCAGTCAACCGGCGCTTCTTTTCTCGTGTGACGCCTATACTGCTTGTTTTTATCAGAATGTTCTAAGGGGAAAATGCCTTATTCGGCGATGATGGTGAAGGAGCCCCGGCCGTGAACGATGTCGGCAATCGATCCTGGAGACTGGATCGAAAAGACAACGATCGGGATGCCGTTTTCCCTTGCCAACGCTATGGCGGTCGCGTCCATGACCCCTAGGTTCCGGCTCAACGCCTCAGTGAAGGTCAAGGCCTCGTATCGTGCCGCCGACGGATTGCCAGCCGGGTCTTCGCTGTATACTCCGTCCACCTTGGTCCCCTTGAGCAGGGCGTCGCAATTCATTTCCGAAGCGCGTAGCGCAGCGGCGGTATCCGTCGTGAAGAAGGGATTGCCGGTTCCGGCTGCGAAAATCACCACCCGGCCCTTTTCGAGATGCCGGACGGCGCGGCGACGGATATAGGGTTCGGAGACGGTCGACATCGGGATAGCCGACTGGACCCTCGTATTCACGCCCAGTTGCTCCAGCGCGCCCTGGATCGCCAGCGAGTTCATGACCGTCGCCAGCATGCCCATATAGTCGCCGGTCGACCGGTCGATGGCGTGGGCTGCGGACTGTATGCCCCGAAAAATATTGCCACCGCCGACGACAAGACAGATTTCGATCCCGATATCGTGGATCGATTTCACTTCCTTTGCGATACGTTCCAGCGTTTCCGGGTCCAGCCCGAAATTCCGTCCGCCCATCAAGGCTTCGCCGGACAACTTGAGAAGGACGCGCCTGTATGCCGGTTCGTCCTTCATGGGCCCTGGCTCCCGGTTTCGATGTCCTGTGCCGGCGTCGCGGCAGGATCAGCCGGCAAGCTGGGCAACTTCAGCCGCGAAGTCGTCTTCCTTGCGTTCGACGCCTTCACCAAGCTGATAGCGCGCGAATCCGGCGATCTCAACCGGCGTTCCCAACTCTTTCGCAGCGGCGTCGATGACCTTTGAAACCTTCGACTCGCCGTCGATCACCCAGGTCTGATTCATCAGCACAACTTCCTCGAAGAATTTGCGCAGCCGGCCCTCGATCATCTTCTCGACGATTTCTGGCGGTTTGCCGCTGGTCGCCGCCTGTTCGCGCAGAATTTCGCGCTCCTTCTCGACCGTCTCGGCATCCAGGTCTTCGGCGGTTACCGCCCGCGGGCTGCTCGCCGCGACGTGCATGGCAACCTGCTTGCCGAGCTTATGCAGTGCTTCGGCATCGCCGGCGGATTTCACGCCCACCAGCACGCCGATCTTGCCCAGGCCCGGCGCCGCTGAATTGTGCATATAGGAGGCGACGACCCCCTCACCGACGCTCAGGCAGACAGAGCGGCGCAGGGTCATGTTCTCGCCGATCGTCGCGATCAGGTTGGTGAGTTCGCCTTCGACCGTGCGCGCGCCGCCCGGATAGTCCGCAGATTTCAGCGCCGCCAGATCGCCGCCGACTTCGAGCGCCACATCGGATGCCGCCCCCACAAAAGCCTGGAACCCTTCGTTGCGCGCCACGAAATCTGTTTCCGCGTTGACTTCTACCAACGCGCCGCGCGCGCCGTCGGTACGCAGGCCGACCAGCCCTTCCGCCGTAACACGGCCGGATTTCTTGGCCGCCGCCGCGAGACCCTTCTTGCGCAGCCATTCGCCGGCCATCTCGATATCGCCGCCGGCTTCGACCAGAGCCTTTTTGCAGTCCAACATGCCGGCGCCCGTGCGGCCGCGCAGTTCCTTCACCATGGACGCACTGATTTGAGCCATTTCGCCCTCTTGTTTGCTGGCTATCGTTTGCCGGTCGCTCCGCCGGGCGGCACCCGACAGCACCGACCGTTCGTCTGCTTGCGCCAGGCCGGTCAGCCGGACGCAGCTTCCTGCCCGACCGCTTCGGGAGATGCTTCGGGGGTTGCTTCCGAAGTCGTTTCAGCAGTTGCTTCCGGAGTCGTTTCGGGGGCTGCTTTCTGAGCCGGTTCTTCGCTCTCGGCTGGCGTTTCGTTCGATGCGGCCGGCTCAGCTGCCGTGTCTGTCGTCCCGGCCTCCCCGTCCGCAGCGGCGTCCGGAAGTTCCTCCGCCATCGGCGCTTCGGCTTCGCCCAGATCGCCGCCGGATAGCGCCACTTCCTGCGCCAGACCGTCCAGCACCGCACCCCAGAACAAATCCAGGTAAATCTCAATGGCACGCAGCGAATCGTCGTTGCCCGGCACCGGGTAATCGATACCTTTGGGATCGCTGTTGCTGTCGATCACGGCGATCACCGGAATCTTCAGCTTGTTCGCCTCGGCGACCGCGATCGCCTCTTTGTTGGTGTCGATGACGACGATTATGTCCGGCAGTGCGGACATCTCCTTGATGCCGCCCAGCGCCTTTTCCAGCTTGTCGCGCTCGCGGGTAAGCTGCAGCAGCTCCTTCTTGGTCAGGCCCTGGGTTTCTTCCTCGTTGCCGAGCTGTGCATCGAGTGTTTTCAGGCGCGCAATGGAGCGCTGGATCGTCGACCAGTTGGTTAGCATGCCGCCAAGCCAGCGGTGGTCGACATAGAACTGGCCGCAACGCTCGGCCGACTGTGCGATCATACGCGAGGCCTGCCGTTTGGTACCGACGAACAGAACCCGGCCGCCGGCCGCTGCGACGTCGCGCACCGCATTCATGGCGCGTTGCAGCATCGGCACGGTCTGCTGCAGATCGATGATATGGACATTATTGCGCGCGCCGAAGATGTAGGGTGACATCTTCGGGTTCCAGCGGCGTGTGTTGTGTCCGAAATGGACGCCGGCCTCAAGCAGCTGGCGCATGGTGAAGCTTGGCATCGCCATGGAATTTTCCTTTACCGGTTCGACCGCCGCGGACGTCTATCCGGAAATTGGCGCTTCCCGCGCCCCTGCCCGGACACCGGAACGACAAGACCGGAATACCCGGCTGCCGCAAATCCGCGTGAGGAGTTGAAGGACCAAGACCTAAGATGCCGCCGGCCTGTGCGCAACGGCGGAGGGCGGCATGCGGCAAATCTCCTGCTCCCGGCGCCGCGGACGGCACAAATGCCTGCGCCGGCCGGTCAAGAGAAAAGGGCCGCCCGGATCGGGCGGCCCTTGTTCCTGCGGTTTTGCACCGCAGATCGACCTGCCGGATCAGCCCCAGATATCCGCCGCGATGCTGGCATACCACCCGCTGGCATAGCGGGCTTCCTCCGCGCGGAAGCTGGCGGGCGCGCCCTTCGGGCTGACGCCGCCAGAGCCTTTCACGCCGACCAGCTTACCACCCTGCCAGGCATAGACCTTGGCGACCGAGATGCCGTATTCCGGCGCCACCAGACTGTAGCAGGTGTTGGCAAAGGACGGGTCGGCCACGGCTTTGCCGGCCAGCGAATCGACCACCCCGGCGGCCACCACCTTGCCCTGGCTGCTCGCCGAAAAACCGGACTTCGGCATGGGCGAGGCAATCGAGGCGTCGCCGATTACATAGACGTCCTTCTTCATGGTCGATGCGAAGGTCCGCCGGTCGATCGGGGCCCAGCCCGATTTGGCGGTGACGCCGGCGATATCGGCCACCTTGCCCGCCTTTTGCGGCGGAATCAGGTTGACCACATCGCCCTTGTGCTTGGCGCCGAACTCGGTGATGACGGTCTTGCCGCCGACATCCACTTCGGTCACCGGGCCGTCCTTCGACTGCGGGATGAACTCGATCATCGGTCCGTAGACTTTCTTCCAGCCCTCCAGGAACAAGGGCATCTTGGAGAACTTGTCCTTGGAATCGACGATCAGGACCTTCGACTTCGGCTTCTTGGTCTTGAGATAGTGGGCGATCATGCTGGCCCGTTCGTACGGCCCGGGCGGGCAGCGGAACGGATTGGCCGGCGGGGCCAGAATAACGACGCCGCCGTCCGCCATCGCCTCAAGCTGCTTGCGCAGCAGGACGGTCTGCGGACCGGCCTTCCAGGCGTGCGGAATTTTCTCCGCCGCCGCCGCGTCGTAGCCCTTGATCTTGCCCCACTGGAAGTCGATGCCCGGCGACAGGATGAGCCTGTCCCAGCCGATCGAAGCGCCGCCGGCGGTCGTCACCGTTTTCTTGGCGTGATCGACCCCCGTCACCATGTCTTGTACGACCTTGACGCCGCGCTTCTTCATCGCGTCGAAGCCGTGCCCGATCGATCCGATATCGCGCAGTCCGCCCAGCACCAGGTTGCTGAAGGGGCAGGTGTAGAAGGTCTTGTTCGGCTCGATCAGCGTTACGTCAACCGAATCGCCGCCAAACATCTTGGCGTATTTGGCCGCGCTGGCACCGCCGAAGCCGCCGCCGACCACAACGATCCGGCCGCCCTTCCCCTGGGCGACCGCAGGGGCAGCGAACGCAGCCGCCGAAGCGCCTGCCGCCGCGGTAAATTCGCGTCGTGTCAGTCTGCTCATGTCGCGACCTCCTATTTCACGGTGGCAAGATAACCGGCAAGCGCACTGATTTCCGCGTCGCTGTAACCCTTGGCTATCCGCTGCATCACTGTGGATTTCCGTTTGCCGTCCCGGAATCCGACCATCTCCTTGACGATAAACGCCTTGTTCTTGCCGTTGATCGCGGGAATCGTATCCGGACTCTTGCCTGCCGGGCCGTGACAGCTGAAGCAGGACAGGGCGAGGTTGCGGCCGGACGATTCCGCTTGGGCGCCGACCGGCGCGACGGCGACCAGCGCCGCAGCGATGAGCCCGGCTCCCGCCGGGCCGTATCCCAGTTTCATGCGCTTCCTCCATCGTGTTCGTCGAACCGGAACAGCCGGCGTTCCGATCCGGTAACCTATGCTATGCCGCGTAGGCCGATGTTGGAAGCGGTTTTATAATGCCGATGCCGCAATAATGCCGAATCTCGGACGTTACAGCACGCTAACTGCTGCAAAAGGCCTTGTGGACCGCCCCGATGATCGCCTCGACCTTCGGATCGCTGATCCGGTAGTAGATATTTCTCCGCCGGCGCCGGGTCGAGACCATGCCGCTACGGCGAAGCTGGGCCAGTTCCTGGGAAATGCTCGACTGCCGGACATCGAGCAACTGCTCGAGCTCCATGACATTGCGTTCGCAATTCACCAGGTAGCAGAGAATCAGCATGCGTTTCGGATTGCCGATCGTCTTCAGGAAGCGCGCTGCTTCCTCGGCGCTGCGCGCCATGGCCTCGGTATCGATGGTGTCGATGGCCACGCGACGGCTCCCCGCTAATCCAACGCTATCGGCCTCTACCCGGCCCGCGGGCCGACGGTGTTTACCGGCCCAAACCGCTGCACAACATAGATTGTCGCGCGAAATGTTCAAATTTTCGAATGCGACGGTTCAAACTCAAGGTTCTGCGAAGCAGCGTGGAAAGCCGCGGATACCGGCGGGTGGCGGAATGTCTGATCAATGTGCGAACAGCCGATCTGAGCGCCCTTCGAGACCTGTCCGTCACCTCTTCTCGCACACCAGGTAGATGTGGACATAGTCCATGGCATGGCCTTCGGGGCTTTGCCGGACCCGGTCTTCGTAACTGTCGTAGAAGCGGTCGACGATCGCCTGTTTCTCCGCCGCCGGGCGGGCGGACGACAGGCCGGCCACGAAGGTGTGCTCGCTCCACGATCGCAGGGTCGGAATATAGTCGACGGCAAACCTGCCGGCATCGCCGTGGCCGGCGAATTCCCGTTCGTAGGGGCAGCGGACCACCCGGGTCTCGACATGCTTCAGCCGCAATCCGGCCCGGTACACCGGATTTTGCTCGTCTGTCAGCGGCGCGCAGAACTGATCGACGGTACGGTAGCACTGGGCGAAATTGGTGTTGCGGTATTCGCCGGGCGTTATCGTTCCCTCGTCCGCCAGCTCGCGCCACAATTCGTTGAAGGTATCGAACATGCTGACACCGCCGGTATGGCCGAGGTAGCGGCCTTGCTCGTCGATGCCGAAATTGAACAGGGTCAAGTGCCCGCCGGCCACGAGTTCCCGGGCGCGCTGCAGCAGCATGGCCTCCCAGTCCCGGGCGCCTTGCGCCTCGTAGGCCGCACGCACCGGGCCGGACGCGCCGACCATATGCACGTGGTCGGGAATTTCGCAGGGCTTCTCGCTGATATAGTGCGAGGCCGTTGCGGAAAAACCGAGATGCAGGCTCGCGGGCGGAAAGATGCTCTTGTGAAACGAGGTGCCGCTGGCGAAGCAGTAGACGTCCGTCATGTCGAGCAGCGGGCTTTCCAATTCGGTCAACCCATGGACATTCTGGAAGAGCTGGCTGAAATCGTTGCGTGGCAGGTCGGTATAGACCATCTGGATCGGATGGCCGGGCGCGCGCCGGCGCAGTACGCTCAGCACCTTGCCGATCATTTCGATCGACGTGCCGCCGTCAGCGCAGCCGATGTCCGCCACCGTGATCGGCCTGCCGTCGTCCGGGATGGGCAGCGAGTTCGCGGCGTCCAGAACCATTGGCGTCGCATTGTCGATGACATCCTTGGCCCCGGCCGTCGACCTGGAATAGTAGCCGGCGCCCTTCATGGCGACATCGCGAATACTGGACGTGCCGGTCATTCTCGATCCCCCGATCGTTGGAAAAGCAGAAAAACGGCGGATCAGCCCGCCAGCCAACGCACTTTTTCGACTATGACACGGTCAATCTCGATCGGCCCTGCCGCAGCGCGGGCCCGCGCCGCCTTGCGGCCGGCACCATGGACCCGCGCGCCCGGCTGTTCGGCGATCGCGGCGACCAGATCGGCAACCCGCCCGGCGAAAGCGCCTCCGGAGGTCGTATCGGCATCGACGGCGACGAAAAACTGCCCGGTCGCCGGCGGTCCGCCGACAGGCCCGGCAAACGGGCTCGCATCTATGCCGAGTGTGGCGCCGACCGCCGCCGCGGCGAACAATTCGACCATCAGCCCGACGCCGAATCCCTTGTAACCGCCGCTCGGCAGCATCGTGCCCTTGAGCGCAACCTCGGGATCGGTTGTCGGTTTGCCGTCGCCATCCAGCGCCCACCCTTCCGGGATTGCCTCGCCGCGGCGGGCAAACTGCATAATCTCGCTGCGCGCGACGATGCTGGCGCTCTGATCGATCAGGACATGCGCCTCGCCCTGCCCGTCCGGCGCTGCCACGGCGAACGGGTTCGTCCCGACGACTTTCCGGGCGCCACCCGCCGGCGCGATGGAGGCAGGCGCGTTGGTGAACCCGATCGCGAGCAGACCCTGCTGCGCCAATCTGAAAGGATGCCAACCCAGAACGCCGCAATTGTAGGAATTGCGGATGGCGAGGCAGGCAATGCCCTGCTCCTTCGCCAGGGGAACCAGCCGGTCGAAACCGGCATCGATCGCCGGGTGGGCAAATCCGTTCCCGGCATCGGCGACCAGCGCTGCCGGTTTGGGCCGGTCGACGGCCGGCACGGCATCTCCGTTTACCTTGCCGCACCGAACATGTTCGCAATAGATCGGCACATAGGGCAGGCCGTGCGAGGCAACGCCGTCGGCGTGGGCCGCGGCCGAGGATCTGGCGACCGAGCGGGCATTGACGCCGTTCGCGCCGGCATTCCCGAGCGCGCGAAAGGCGAGGTCTTCAATCTCGACCAGCGTCATTGCGACGGTTCCTGCAGCGGCCATCCGTGTCTCCTGTCGAATAATCAGTCGGTTTCGATCAATTCGCTGCCGCCTGCGCCGCGCGCCTGCGATTCGGCGCTTTCCGGCACATAGGTCCGGCAGGCCCAGCCGTTGAGGCGGTCATAGACCTCGATTTCGACCGGGATGCTGCCGTCGAGCTGCGGCAGCGATTGCGGCAATTCTCCGATTTGCCCCTGCTCGATCCGCACGGACCCGGCCAATGACAATTTTTCGATCCTGCGGCAGGAATCGGCGATGGTTTGCGGACCGATGCCGATGGCAGGTGCTTCGAGCCCGAGCGAAATATTCAGCCGCACATCGCAAACCTGCGCGACGCCGGCCAGAAACGGCATCGTTAACAGCGGCCAGCGGACCGCGGCAAGCGTGAGCGCACCGTCGCCGGCGAAGGGAAGCGGTTGACCGGCCCGGTCTGCGATCGTCACTCCGGCGAGCAGACCGTCGATCTCCCCCGCTTCCGACCGCCAGATCGTGCCGGAGGGGATGGGAAAGCAGCGCCGCCAATCCTGTGCAGAAAGGCCTTCGAGCGCACTGCCCAGAGCAGACAAGCCGGACAGGCCCCGCGCCTCCAGCCAGCGCGCGACCCGGCCGGCTTCGTCCGCCAGACCCCAGGGGAGCCCGGCGCCGCGCGCCGCCTTTGTCGCCAGCGTCTGAATTTCGTTGAGGGAGCAAAGCACCGGCTTAAGGGGCGGGTTGAGGATAGATCCAGTCGTCCGGCGGCTGGGTGTCCAGTTCGTCCGGAAAAGGCGCATGGCAGAACATATTGATTCGCAGCCACCGGTCCGATTTCGGATCGAAATGGGTCGCGCCGAAAAATGCCAGCTTGCAGCGCAGCAGATTGAGCGGCAGCAGATCGGCGCCGATCAGATTGTCGCGAATCTGGCCATAGCGCCCGAGGTCCGGATCGTAGAGGCGACGGACTGCATGGCGGTGCTCCGGGTGGCGAAGCAGAAAATCGGCGAGCGACCGGTCCGTCGGCCCATTCCGCAGATCCGCATGGCATGCGGCGATATCCCTGCCGGTCGCGAGCGGCAGTTCCAGAGCAGCACCCGGCTCCTCCCATCTTTCGCCTAGCCGGGGCTCCAGCTTGTTGGCCGAAACGTACCAAAACCGGGCCTGGGCATCGCGGGTTTGATAGTCAGGCTCCAGCGCCCACCCGAACCGATCTTCAATCCGTCCGAGGACATCTCCCGCAGTGCCCGGCACACCGGCCAGCGCCATCTCCGCATCGTCGATCGCCATCCGGTCCGCCAGGTCGTCGACCAGATCGCCATGGGGCTCGATCAGCAACGAAACGACAAGTTCCTGACCCTCTAGAGACAGGGATTGTGCAGCCCAGCCGTTGATCTTCGCCCAAGGCAACGAATCATCGCGGGCAAGATTGTCGGAATACGCCGCAAGCCGGTCCAGATCGGTCGCCAGTCGCGCGATCCTTTCCGCTTGCATCGGATCCGGGACAACCCAGCCGGCGACCGCCTCCCTGGCTCGTTCGATCCATTGCCGGTACGCGGCCCAACTCTCTTCTGTAGCGACCGGCTGTGCGCAGACCCGGGCCAGCGCCAGTTCCCGGCATTCGATCCAGCGGGCGAACAGGGCCGGATGATTGACGACGAACGGCCCAAGGCCGAGACCGGTCGAATTCCCGATGCCGAGCCGGCGCCGAAGCGCCGGGTCGAGCGGCACTGCGGTGTCGCCGCCGCCGACCCGGGCCATGTGATCGACAAGATCGGCGACGAACTGGCGGATCATCCAAACGGTCAGCATTTCCATTCGGAACGGCCCGCCAAAGCCGGCCCGGCCGGCATAGCGCTGCCTGTCCGCGATACCGAACTTGCCGTTGCCGTAAACTGCAGTCGTCCGCATGACGTAACCGACATCGTCGAGCCGCGCCGCGTCCGGCTGGCGCCCTGATGCCAGACACTCCACGACATGATCGAACAGCCGTGCGCTTTTGTTGGTGCGCGACAGGATCAGGTCGGTGTGCCGGAAGCGCCCGGCTTCCTGTTTCGGCGTGTTGGCGCGCAAACGCTCGATCTCGCCGTCGTCCGGGGTGCCGTCATACAGAACGTAGGTGGCGTCCCAGGCCTCGGCGATCACCCGGTCGGTGCGCATCGACGGATCGAGATCGTGGGCGAAACAGACCAGCGAATATGTCCGGTCAGGCCCTCTGGCCGCATAGACCGCGGTGCCGACGCCGTCGTCGCCGATCTCCCAGCGGTCGTAACCGAAGCGGAAACCCGCAGCCGAGACATGCCGGAGCATCGCCCTGAGGAAACTGAGCCGCGTCTGGTGAAACGCCCCGAGACGGTCCAGACGCATGACCTGTTCCGGCGGCCGCAAGCGAAGGCGGCATCCCGTACGAACGTCCTGGACCGGACCGAATTCTCCGAGCCCGTCCAAATCAGGCCTGCCGCGGCCCGAAGGCACTTTCCATGAACCGCAACCAGTTGTTTCCCATGATTCCGGCAGTTTCTTCGGCCGAAAAGCCCTGCTCCCGCAGCGCCCTGGCGATGCCGGGGAAATCCTCGTTGGAGCGGAACCAGACCGGCATTTCGGGAAACCGCGCGTCCTTCACGCTTTCCGGCGGCGGCGTATTCTCGTCTTCCCGGACCCCGCTGCGCATCCACCGGACAATCGAATCCGGCTGATCCTGACACAGGTCCGAACCTATGCCGATACGGTCCGCGCCCATCAGGTCGGCCGTGCGTGCCGCCATTTCGGAAAAGCTCCGAAGGGTTGTCGCCGGCCCGTCCTTCATGTGATGGGGATAGAGGCTGAATCCCAGCATACCGCCCGATTCGCCGAGCGCCTTCAGGACGGTGGCAGACTTGTTGCGCCCGGTATCGCGCCACGACCGGGGGTTGGCATGGGACACAACGATGGGCCGGTCCGACCGCTCGATCGCTTCGAGCGTGGACCGCTCGGCCGAATGGGACATGTCGACCGCCATGCCGACCCGGTTCATCTCTGCGATCGCTTCCCGCCCCTTCGGCGTAACGCCTTCGTCCCTCGCTTCCTCGACCCATCCGGTCGCCAGCGAGCATTTCGCGTTGTAGGACAGCTGCATGAAACGGACACCGCGGTCGTACAAATCCTCGATTCGCGCCAGATCTTTCTCGACCGGTTTGCAGTTTTGCAGGCCGAAAAAGACCGCCGTCTTTCCGGCCGATCGAGCGCGGCGGATATCGGCGGCTGTCCGGCCGGGCGAGACATAGCCGGCGAAGCGGTCGAACAGCGCCGACCATTCGTCCAGCCGGTCGAGCGTGCCGCAGTAGTCCTCGTGATAGACGACCGTCGTATGAATCGCGTCGACCCCGCCGGCGCGCAACTGGCGAAAAATCCTTTCGGACCATCGGCAGTATTGCAACCCGTCGATTACAACGTCGGCATTCAGGCCGGAATCGATCCCTTGTCTCCCTCGGATAACAGCGTCCCTCGTCCCGGTTCAACCACAAGACACCGGCTCTGACAAACCGGGGGATACGCTACATCCGCATCCTCTTGCCTTCGGGATCGCAGGGCGAGGCCGGAACAACGCTCGCCGACCGTTCAACGCCGACAATATGGGTTTGAAGCGCCGTGCCGGGTTCGGCGCATTCCGGCTCGACCAGCGCCATCGCCAGGCTCTTGCCGACGACATGGCCGTAGCCGCCTGACGTGATGAAGCCGACCCGCCGGCCGTCGCGCCAGACCGGCTCGAACCCGGAGGCGTCGGCGTCCGGCGACTCGACCTCCAGCGTCACCAGCCGCTGCGGCGCGGTATTCTTCTCCCGCTCCGCCAGGGCGGCGGCCCGGCCGACGAAGTCGCCCTTGTCGAACGCGATCCAGCGGTCGAGGCCGGTCATGCCCGGCGAGTAGCCTTGGGTGAACTCGGCCGACCAGACGCCGAAGCTCTTCTCCAGGCGCAACGAATTGAGGGCGTAGTAGCCATACTCGCGGATCCCGGCCGCAGCGCCGGCGTCCAGCAGCATTTCGCGCAGGGTGACATGCGCCGCCGCCGGGCAGTTGATCTCGTAGCCCAGCTCGCCGGCGACCGAGAGCCGGCCAACCCGGGCGCGGACCAGCCCGACATCCATCGAACGGCAGTTCATGAACGGCAGGGCCTTGTGGCTGACATCCTCATGGGTCAGCGCCGCCAGCACGTCGCGGGATTTCGGGCCGGACAGCGAAAACCCGACGGTGGCGTCCGAAATGTCCCGCACTTGAACGTCGCCGTCGCGCGCCGGGTCGAGGCGGTCGTGGAACCAGCGCATGTGCCATTCGCGCAGATAGTAGGAGCCCATGATCCACCAGGCGCCGTCGCCCCAGTTCAGGATCGTGAGATCGCCCTTCAGGCGGCCGTCCGGCGCGAGCATCGGCGACAGGCGCACCCGGCCCGGCTTCGGCAGGCGCCCGGCCATGGTCCGGTCGAGCCAGGCTTCGGCGTCCCGGCCCGTAACCTCGTAACGGGAGAAGCCGGTAATATCGAGCAAGCCGACGCCTTCCCGCACTGCCCGGCACTCCTCGCCGACAAGGTCGAAGGCGTTGGACCGCTTGAGCGTCGGCGTTTCCTCGAAACCCGGCGGCGCGAACACGAGCGGCACTTCGAGGCCCCAGCTTACCCCCCACACCGCGCCGGCCGCCTTCATCGCGTCGTGCGCCGGCGCCTTGTTGAGCGGCCTGCCGGCTGGTAACTGCTCGTTCGGATAAGTCATCACGAAGCGGCGGGAATAGAACTGGCCGGTCGTCTGGCGGATATAGTCGCGATTCGAGGCGAACGGCCCGTAGCGCGCGATGTCCATCGACCAGGCATCGGCTTCCGGCTCGCCGTGGATCATCCATTCAGCCAGGGTCTTGCCGACTCCGCCGCCCTGGAGGAAGCCCGCCATCACGCCGCAGGACAGCCAGTAGTTCGGCAGCCCGCGGACCGGCCCGACGAGCGGATTGCCGTCCGGCGAAAAAGTGAAGGCGCCGTTCACCCAGTTCTTGACGCCAACCCGTTGCAACACGGGATAGCGGGTGAAGGCCAGTTCGAGTTCGTTGGCGATCCGGTCGGTGTCTTCCTGGATCAGGTCGAACCCGTAGTCCCAGGGCGCGCCGTCGATGTTCCAGTGCTGATGGTCGATCTCGTAGATGCCGACCAGAACGCCGTTCTGGTCCTGGCGCAGATAGGTGAAGCCTTCCAGGTCCACCGTCATCGGCACCTCGAAATCGAGCGCTTCGACTTCCGGAATGGACTCCGTCACCAGATAGTGGTGGGCCAGCGGCGACACCGGCAGTTCGAGGCCGACCATCCGGCCGACCTGCTTGGCCCACAGGCCGGCGGCGTTGACGACGTGCTCGGCGAGGATCGTGCCCTTTTCGGTCACGACCTCCCAGGAACGGTCCGGCCGCTGCCTCAGTTCGCGGACCCGGTTGTGCTCGATCACCGTGGCGCCCCGCTTGCGCGCCGCGCCGGCATAGGCATGAACCGTTCCGGTGGTATCGACATAGCCCTCGCGGTCGGCCCAAAGGCCGCCGATCACGCCATCGATATCCATGATCGGGCAGCGTTCCCTGATCTCCGCCGGCGTCATCAGATGGCAGTCTTCGATGCCGATGGTCTGGAAGATGCGGTAGGCGCTCCGGAGCCATTCCCAGCGTGCCGGCTCTGAGGCGACCGTGATGCCGCCGGTCATGTGCAAGCCGATATCCTGGCCCGATTCCGGGCCGATTTCGCGCAGCAGGTCGATGGTGTAGGCCTGAAGCGCCGCCATGTTCGGATCGGCATTGAGCGCGTGGATGCCGCCGGCGGCATGCCAGGACGATCCGGCCGTGAGCACCGAGCGCTCGACCAGCGCAACATCGGTCCAGCCGAACTTTGCCAGGTGGTACAGCACGGAGGCGCCGACCACGCCGCCGCCGATCACCACGACCCGATACTGGTCCATCGTTTCGTTCCCTGCACGCGCCGGTTGCCGATTGTAGTTTCCGGCCGGTGTTGCCGAACCGGGCTCACTAAAGCGAAATGTCCGGACGATCCAGAAACGATTTATCGAGGCGGTGTCCCGATTTGAAATTAACGTCGGCGCGGCCCGATCCCCCCTCTTTGCCGCCCCGGACGGAGCGCAGCGGAGATCCGGGGCCCAGGGGCCACGCGCTGAGGCCTTTCGGATCGGCTCTGGTCCCCGGATCGGCCTTGCGGCCGTCCGGGGCGGCAAGGAAGGTGCGTCGGCGAGGGTTTTGCGTCCTGTCCAACGCTGGAGACGCGGCGGGCAGCCGGCGCGCGGCGAAATGGCCCGGCATCGGGCTGGATTTGCGCGGCGTTCCGGGACCGGGCCGGGTAGTGTCGCCCGTCGGACACACGACAATACGGGAACCTGAAATGCGTGGACTTGCAGGAATGAATGCCCTTGTGACGGGCGGCGGGGCCGGGATCGGGCGCGCGATTTGCCAGCGGCTCGGCGAGGAAGGGACAACCGTCGGCGTGCTGGATCGCGATGGCCCGGGGGCCGGCGAGACAGCTGACCTGATCGCCGCCGGCGGCGGACAGTCGACAGCCTTCGACGCCGACATTACGGATTACGACGCCGTAGCCGACGCTGTCTCGTCATTCGAAAGCGCAGCCGGCCCGATCGACATTCTGGTCAACAACGCCGGCATCGATATCGCCATGCCGTTTCTCGACACCGATACCGCCCTTTGGCGCAGGATCGTCGAGATCAACCTCTTCGGACCGCTCAACCTGCATCATATCGTGGTGCGCGGCATGGCCGAGCGGCGATCCGGCAAGGTGATCAACATTTCCTCCGACGCCGCGCGGGTCGGATCCTCGGGCGAATCGGTCTACGCCGCGTGCAAGGGCGGTATCATTTCATTTTCGAAGACGCTGGCGCGCGAGTTGGCCCGGCGCAACGTGCAGGTGAACTGCGTCTGTCCGGGGCCGACCGACACCAACCTGTTCCGGACCTTTGCCGGCGACGACGAAGCCGGCCAGAAGCTGGTGGCCGCCCTGGAGCGCGCCATTCCGATGCGCCGGCTCGGCCAGCCTGCCGATTATCCCGGCCTGGTCGCCTTTCTGGCCAGCAGCGACGCCGATTTCCTCACCGGCCAGACAATCAGCGTGTCCGGCGGCCTGACCATGGCGGGATAGATCGTTTCCTGCCGGCCCCGTTTGTCAGGCCGTACCGCGGCGGCACAACGGGGAAACGGCTATTGAGTCAAATCCGGGCGTTTGGAATTCGCGGCCGGTTTCCTGTCGGATTTCATATACGGAATTAGTGATTCTCCCCTGCCCCGCTTCCCGGCGACTTCCCTGGTCGCAGCTTCCACGGCAAGGAACCGTTTGGCGCTCGACGGGTGCGTCGTGCCCTGCAGGCCGATCGCCCTGGGATGCGCCGCCGCCATCCGGCGCCAGAAATAGGCGGCCTTCTTCGTATCGTAGCCCGCCCGGGCAGCGTAGTAGACGCCGACATAGTCGGCCTCGGCCTCGAACTCCTGGCTGAAAGCGAGCACGCCGACCTGCATCATCGGATCGATGACGTTGACGCCGCTTAGACCGGTAAGGATCGCCCCGATGATGCCGCCGAGGATCATGTTGCCGGTCTTGGATTTGATATGGCCCATCGTGTTGTGGGCCAGTTCGTGCCCGATGACGAAAGCCAGTTCGTCGTCCGATTGGGCGAAGCGCATCATGCCGGACGTCACGATAATCCTGCTGCCGTCGGCGAAGGCGTTTACGCTGTCGTCGTTGCGCAGGAAGGTCGGATAGTTGCAGATCATGCCGGGCGTCAGTTCGACAGGGACCAGGCCGCCGTCGCGCCGCACCGTCAGCCTGAGCGGCCTGCCCTTGCTCTCGGCAATCGATCCGGCGATCTGCGACCGCCCGGAACTGCCGGCTTTGACGGACTTGCCGTTCACGGAAACGATCTGGTCTCCAACCGCGAGTTTTGCCCGGCCGGCCGGACCGCCCTCGAAGACCGAGACCAGCGTTATCTGCCGGGTGACCCCGTAGAGCCTGGCGTAAGCCTCTCTGTACTCGGAAGGCGCACTTTCCAGGTTCATTGTCATGAAGCCGACGGCCGGCGCCTTTTCCTTGCAGATATCGACGTTGGCCGCGCGGACGGCGAAATCGACCCGGCGCAAGCGGTTCTGCACCTTCATCCGCTCCTGGACGACGAATTCGCGCTGTTTGCGTGCTTCCTCCTCCGCGGCCTGGCGGGAAATTTCCGGAACCCTGGACTGCGGCGCACAGGCGGCAAGAACTGCGGCCAGAAAAACGAGAAGCAAGACCTGTTTCATATCGATGTACTCGTTTGGTTCACGTCGCACCGTGACGTGATCGTCTGGCATCGTCAACCGTGTTGTCGGTACCGTCGCCAATTCGGATCGCCTGCGCTTCCCGGCCTGCCGGCGCCCAATTCGGCGCCGCGCCGCACAAGGGCTCTCCGCGTCGGGAGATCTCCGCGTCGGGAAGGACGCAATCCAGGAATTCAGCTAAATTTCGCCCGCAACGCTTTCGCAGTATTCGGCGGCACGAAGCTCTGGATTTCGCCGCCCAGAGAGGCGATTTCCTTGACCAGGCGGGAGGCGATGAACTGCTGTTGCTCCGACGCCATCAGATAGACCATTTCGACATCCGGGTTGAGCCGGGCATTCATCCCCGCCATCTGGAATTCATAATCGAAATCCGACACCGCGCGCAGGCCGCGGATGATCATGACCGCGCCATTCTCTTCCGCGAAATGCATCAGCAGGCTGCCGAAAACCTTGGCTTCAGCTTTGGTGCCGTTCGCGCCGTTGACGATGTCAAGCTCGTGGTTCACCAGGGCCAGACGCTCTTCGAGCGTAAACAGCGGGCTCTTGCCGATATTCTCGGCCACGGCGACGATCAGGCGGTCGCAAATCCGCAACGCGCGCCGGATGATATCGACATGCCCGTTGGTGATCGGATCGAACGTGCCCGGATAGACCCCGATGCGTTCGGCCATGAATGCGCTCCCTCTTCGCGAACCGGTTGCCGACACGCCTAGGCGGGCGCGGCCCGGAATGCAACGGCCAATCCGGCGCGGCGTGTAGCCCGCTTCGCCTCAGTCGATGTCGGCTTCGGTGTGGGTTTCCGTCGCGCCGTTCGCATCGCGCAGGCGGGAGACCGAGACGACCCGCTCGTCGTCGTCCAGACGGAACAGGTAGACGCCACGGGTCTTGCGGCCGACGACGCCGATGCCGTCCACAGGCACGCGGATGATCTGCCCGCCGTTGGTGACAAGGATCAATTCGTCGTCCGCCCGCACCGGAAAGGTGCCGACGACCCGGGCTTCTCCGTTGTCGCGGTCGAGATCCATGTTGACGATGCCGATGCCGCCGCGCCCGGTAATGCGGTATTCGTAGGCCGAAGTCCGCTTGCCGATGCCGTCGTCCGAAACCGTCAGCACAAATTCTTCGGCGGCGTGCAGATCGGACCACGGCGCTTCGACGATCCGGGACGCGAGTTCCACATCTTCCCGGTTGGGCGTTTCTCCCTGCTCGATTCGCGAACCGGCCCGCTTATGCGCGTTGGCGATACGGATATATTCGTCCCGCGTTTCGGTTTCGGCATCGACATGGTTGAGAATGGAAAGGGAAATGACCCGGTCGCCGGGCGCCAGCCTGATGCCGCGTACGCCGCGGGAATCGCGTCCGCTGAACCGGCGCACCTCGCCGACGGGGAAGCGGATGGCCTTGCCCACGGCGGTCGCCAGCAGCACGTCGCGACCGGTATCGCAGGTTTCGACCCCGACGAGCGATTCGCCCTCCTCCAGTTTCATCGCGATCTTGCCGTTGGCCCTGACGTTGACGAAATCGGCGAGCGAATTGCGCCGGACCGTGCCGCTGCTGGTCGCAAACATCACGTCGAGGTTCTCCCACTCCGACTCGTCGGGCAGCGGCAGGATGATGGAAATGTTTTCGCCCGGCTGCAGCGGCAGCATGTTGACCATCGCCTTGCCGCGCGCCTGGGGCGTGCCGAGGGGCAGCCGGTAGACCTTGAGCTTGTAGACCATGCCGGTCGAGGAGAAGAACAGCACCGGCGTGTGGGTGTTGACGACATAGACCTGGTCGACGAAATCCTCCTCCTTGGTCTTCATGCCGGCGCGGCCCTTGCCGCCGCGCCTCTGTGCCCGGTAGGTGGCGAGCGGCACGCGCTTGATATAGCCGCCGTGAGTGAAGGTGAGGACCATGTCCTCGCGCTGGATCAGGTCTTCGATATCCTGGTCGAAGTCGCCGTCCTCGATCGCCGTGCGGCGCGGATCGGCGTAGGTCTCCTGCATCTCCAGCAATTCGTCGCGCAGGATTTCGAGCACGCGAACGCGCGAGCCGAGAACCTCGAGATAGCCCCGGATCTCGTCGACGATCTGCTTCAGATCCGCACCGATTTTCTCGCGCTCCAGGCCGGTCAGGCGATGCAGCCTGAGGTCCAGGATGGCGCGCGCCTGGGCTTCGGAGAGCCGGTAGGCGCCGTCCTCTCCGACCAGGCGGCCGGGCTCCGCGATCAGCGCGATCAGGGGTGCTACGTCTTCTGCCGGCCAGGCGCGGTCCATCAGGCCTTGCCGCGCGGCCGCGGCATCCGGCGCGTGGCGGATCAGCGCCACGACCTCGTCGATATTGGCGACCGCGACGGCGAGGCCGGCCAGGGTATGGGCCTTGCCGCGCGCCTCCTCGAGCAGGAAGGCGGTGCGCCGGACGATGATCTCCTCGCGGAAGGCCAGGAAGGCCCTCAGCACGTCGAGCAGTCCCATCTGCTCTGGCCGGCCGCCGTTCAGGGCGAGCATGTTGACGCCGAAACTGGTCTGAAGCTGGGTAAAACGGAACAGCTGGTTGAGCACGACCTCGGGATCGGCGTCGCGCTTGACCTCGACCACAAGGCGCACGCCTTCCCGGTCCGATTCGTCGTTGGCCCCGGCGATGCCCTCGATTTGCTTGGACCGTGCCAGTTCTCCGATCTTTTCCAGCACCCGTTCCTTGTTCACCTGATAGGGAACTTCGGTGAACACGAGGGAATGGCGGCCGTTGCGGCTCTCCTCGACCCTGTGGCGCGCCCGCATGACGACGGCGCCGCGGCCCGTGCGATAGGCTTCGTGGATACCCGCCCGGCCCATGACCAGGGCGCCGGTCGGAAAATCCGGGCCGGGCACAAGTTCCATGATGTCTTCGAGCGCGGTATCCGGCGCTTCGATCAGGGCGAGGCAGGCGTCAATCACCTCGCCCAGATTGTGCGGCGGGATGTTGGTCGCCATGCCAACGGCAATGCCGCCGGCGCCGTTGACCAGCAGGTTCGGATAGCGGGCGGGTAGAACCACCGGCTCCTGCCGGGACTCATCGTAGTTGTCCTGAAAGTCGACCGTGTTCCGGTCGATGTCGTCGAGCAGGGATTCCGCTGCCTTGGCGAGCCGCGCCTCGGTATAGCGCATGGCCGCCGGCGGGTCGCTGTCCATCGAACCGAAATTGCCCTGGCCGTCGATCAGCGGCAGGCGCATGGAAAAGGGCTGCGCCATCCGGACCAGCGCGTCGTAGATCGCCTGGTCGCCGTGCGGGTGGTATTTGCCCATCACGTCGCCGACGATCAGCGCCGATTTCCGGTAGGGCTTGTCGCTGGTGTAGCCGCCTTGACGCATTGCATACAGAATGCGCCGGTGAACGGGCTTCAGGCCGTCGCGCACATCCGGAATCGCCCGGGCCACGATCACGCTCATGGCGTAGTCGAGGTAGGAGCGCTTCATCTCCTCTTCGATGGATATCGGCGCGATATCGCGTTCGGGCGTCGTCGGCTCGGCCAAGGCGGGTCAGTCTCTCGGAAATGGACGGGAATTCACCACGTTTCGGCGACGCAAATCGCAGAAAACCGGCGATGTCGGCGGCGGGATCAACGAATGGTGGGGTGCGGCGGGTCGATAGCGCGAGACACCACAAAATTTAGCATGCGAGGCGAATTGTTACAACTACATGATGTGGTTTCGCGGGGCGCAGATTGCAGCAGCCGGCAGCACAGCGAAGCGCTGGAACGCGGCCTTTCAATGCGGACTCACGCCCGTTTTGCCTGAACGTATGCGTCGACATTCGGTGCGAGTTCAGGCGGCACCGCGATACCGGCATCGGCGGCTTTCCGGGCCGCGGTTTCCGCGTCCCAGTTTTCCCCGATCGTGCACACTGAAATCGCCATCGCGGCGGCCCGGGCGCCGGACGCGCAATGGATCAGGACCGGCGCCGGGAGTTCCTGCATCCGGCGACTCAAATCGTCGGTCTTCTCGACATCGCCGACCTGCGGCGGCGCCAGCGGAAAATGCAGCCAGGCCATGCCGGCCCCTTCGACTGCCGCCCCTTCGTCTTCGGGCGCCATCGTCTCGCCGCGTTCGCCGGCCATACGCAGGCTGACGACGGAACCGATGCCCTGAGCCTTCAACTCGCCAATCTGCCGGGCAGCGGGTGCGCCGTCGGCCACGGCGAATCGGCCGGTGAGAAAGCGGATGTTCATGCAAACCCGTCCCTTATATTCATTTTGTTGAATATGACGGAATTGGGCAGCCGTCAACCGATTTCGTCCGGCAGGCCGCCCTCGCAACCGAACTCGAACCGCCGGGCGAGACCGAAGCAAACCGGCTGCCTGTCGGTTCTTGCGCCGGTTCAGGCGAAAGCGGCCCGCGAATCCCCCGGAAATTTCTCCGAAATTATCGCGGGCCGTGCCGAAAGACACCGCAGAACGGCGGCGGCTGTGCGCCGCCTCCGCCTTGCGGTTCCCCTTACAGCTTGTATTTGCGGAAGTCGTAGCGCGGCGGCAGCAACGATTCCATTTCAGCGCGCGGGATCCGCTTGCTGACGACGAATTTCCCGTTCTGAACCTGGCTGATATAGCAATCGATCATGCCGCTGTGGTCCTGCGCACGCAGCAGTTTGGCTCCCTGCGGGTGTGCAATCGAATTTTCCATCTTCAGACCCTCGAGCGCTTCGATCACGCCCGGCGTATCCTTTTTCCGCTGCCAGCCCGACGCCTCGATCGCCTGTTTCAGCACGAAGAAGTTTTCGTATGACTGCCACGCATGGCTCTTTGCCATCACCCGGTCAGAGCCGTTTTCCTTCGCGTGCACCGGATCGATATTCATCATTTCGATGAATTTCTTGTGGTACTCGTCGTTCTTGTACTCCAGCGGGCGCGGGAAGTTTTCGAGAAAGAAAACATTTTCCGCCGCGCCGTTGATCGCCTCGGGAAGGATCGCTTCGATGGTGCCGCTGACCGAGTACATCTTCATTTTCTCGTCCAGCTTCATCGACTTGGACTGGGTGTAGAACGCCACCGACAACGCACCGAAGAAGACGGAGAACAGCACTTCCGTTTCCTCGGGGATTTTCGCCAGATACGGCACCAGATCCTTCGTGCCGAGCGGAACGGCAATCGGATCGTTGACCTTGCCGCCCATCGCCTCGATCAGCTTGCGGTGTTCCTGGTGGTGACTGTGGCCCCAGGCGTAGTCGGGGAAAATCATCGTCCAGTTCTTGCCGAGATTCTTGAACGCCCAGGGTGCACCCGCCGCTGCGAGCGCATAGGTGTCGGTGCCGGTGCGGAAGCTGTAGCGCGTGCCTTTCGACCCGGTCGCTTCGGTCGCCTCGCCGGCGGAGAAATACGGCGTCTTCAATTCGCTCGCGATCGGGATCGAGGCGAGCATGATGCCCGAATGCACCGAACCAACGACGAAGCGCGCCCTTGAGCGCTGAATCAGCGAGCGCAATTTCCGCGCACCCGCAGCGGGGTTCGATTCGGTATCGGCCACCGGCACTTCGAGTTTCCGGCCGGCTATGCCGCCGCCTTCGTTGATCAGCGCCGCCGCAGCCTTGGCGCATTTGTCATGCCAATAGCCCCAGGAAGAAAACCCGCCTGTCAACTCGCACTGATGTCCGATCACAATCGGCCCGCTTTCCTTGGCGAGCAGATCGCGGGTCAGCGACAGATAGGCGGTCGACGCGACCGCGCCGCCGGCCAGCGCCGTCTGCAGAAAAGAACGGCGCGGCAGTTCCATTCGGATTTCCGGTTCGATGGGATTGGCTGACTTGTCTTTGCGTTTCATTTCTTTCACTCCCTATGGTTGCTATGCGGCCATACCGAGATACCGATGAACGACATCGGGCTGGGTCTTGAGGTCTGCAGCGCTGGATCGGTGCACGATGGCGCCTTTCTCCATCAGGTAGATCGAACTGCAGATCTTGAATGCGGTAACCAGATTTTGCTCCACCAGAAGAATGGAGACTCCGGCCTTGTTGATCTTGCGGATTTCGGACCGGATTTCCTTGATCAGGATCGGCATAATGCCTTCGGTCGGTTCATCGAGGATGATGAGCTTCGGTTGCATGACGAGGCAGCGCGCGATCGCCAGCTGTTGCTGTTCGCCGCCCGACAGTGTGCCGCCCTTCTGGTCCATCCGGTCCTTCAGTTGCGGAAAGCGATCGAAGACCAGGGCGCGCTGCGGCGGCGACGGATCCTGCCGCAAGCCGAGGAACAGGTTTTCCTCAACGGTGAGGTTGGGAAAAATGCCTCGCCCTTGCGGGACATAACCGATGCCCTGGGCCGGCACCTTGTGCGCCGCAAGGCCTGTCAGATCGACGCCGTCGAAAGTCGCGCGACCCGCCGATGCCCGGACCAGGCCCATGATCGCTTTGAGCGTGGTCGTCTTGCCGACGCCGTTACGGCCCAGCAGGCCGACGATCTCGCCGTCGCCCACCTCAAGCGAAACGCCCCGGAGCACCTCCACTTTGCCGTAGCTGGCGTGAAGATCGTGCACTTCAAGCATCGAAGCCGTCCTCGTCCTCGTCGTCTTCGTCGTCGTCCTCGTCGCCGAGATAGGCTTCGCGCACCGCAGCGTTGTCGGCAATATCCTGCGGCGTTCCCCGCGCGAGAACGCCGCCCTGAGCCATGACGGTTATCCGTTCGGCGAGATCGAAGACGACCGGCATGTCGTGTTCTATGATGATGATATCGACCGACTCGGCGAGATGGCGGATCTTCTCGACCGTCGCCTCCGTCTCCGCCGGCCCCATCCCGCAAATCGGTTCGTCCAGCAGCAGGAGTGTCGGCCCGGTCGCCAGCGCGATGCCGATCTCCAGCAAGGCGACGTCGCCGTAGGACAGGGTTCCCGCCGGCGAATCGCGCAGTCCCTCAAGCCCGGTCTGCTCCAGTATCTCGTCGACGCGACCGGCTGTCCGGCTGAAACGGCTCCGGTTCGAGAAGGGATGCATCACGCCTTCTCTCGCTTGCGCCGCGATCCACAGATTCTCCGCCACCGTCATGGAATCGAACACGCTCTTGATCTGCAGCGACCGGCTTATGCCGAGGCGGCTGATCCTGTGCGGCGCCATCCCCGAAATATCGGTGCCGCGAAACCGCACCGACCCGGAATCCGATCTGAGCATTCCGGAAATCGTATTGAACAGAGTGGTCTTGCCGGCGCCGTTCGGGCCGATGATGGCGTGCAACACGTCCGCTTCGAAATCGAGCGTGACGCGATCCAGCGCCACCAGCCCGCCGAAGCGTTTGGTCAGGTCGGCGATTTGCAGCATCGGGGCGCTCACGGTCCGGCCTCACCCTTGACCGGCGCTGCCGCGCTCTCCATCGCCTGGCGTTGGCCTTCATCAGTGTCGGTCCCGTCCGCCGACCGCGAAGCCAGTCGGTCGAGCAGCCCGTTCCACATGCCCATCAGCCCCTTCGGTGCGAAGATCACCGTCAGAATGACCACGATACCGACCAGAATGGGGTAATGTTCCCACATATTGGACAGTTCTTCGCGGACGATAATCAGCAGCGCCGCACCGATGGCCGGGCCGAACAGCGTCCCCGCACCGCCGACGATGGTCCACACCACGCCTTCGCCCGACACATGATAGAACATGTAGGTCGCAGAGGCATAACGCCCGAACAGGGCGAACAGGCATCCCGCCAACCCGGCGAAGCCGCCGGCGACCACGAAAGCGATCCAACGCAGGAAATAGACGTTCAGGCCGATCAGCGACGCGCGGACATCATTCTCCCGCACCGCCATCAGCGCCATACCGAACGGGCTTCTGACGATCAGGTATTTGACGAAAAAAGCGAACCCGACGACCAGCAGAATGAAGAAATACTGCACGGTCTGATCGGTGAGGCTGAGCTCGGACTCACCGAGCGTCAGCATGGGCGGCATCGAGAAACTCGTCCCGTCGTCGCCCCCGGTTAGCGGCTTGGCGCTCAACGCTATGAAGTAAAAGATAAGCGAAAACACGACGGTGATGATCGCGAAATAGTGCCAGGTCAGACGCACGGCGAGCGCGCCTGCGACCGCGGCGGTCGCGACGGCAACGACCATGCCGAGCCCCAACGCCGGCCAGAATCCGAGCCCGAGTTTGGCGACTCCGATCGCGACGCCGAACATGCCCATGCCGAAAAACAGCGCCTGCCCGAAAGACAGCAGTCCGACATAGCCGAACAGCAGATTTACACTCGCCGCGAAAAGGGACCAGATCAGGATCTCGGCCAGGATGTCGAGCCAGTAATCGAACCCGACCGCTGGCAGCAGCAATGGCGCAATGAGCAGAAAGGCCAGGACCGTCAGCAGGACCCCTCGGTTGATGCGCGCCTTCACCGTGTCGCTCCGGCGAAGATGCCGTGCGGCCGCGCGATCAGCACGGCGCTCATCAGGCAGAGCGACACGATCCTAGCAACCGTCGGATCGGTGAAGCTGGTCACGATGCCCTCGGTTACCGCCAACAGAACTGCTGCCGCTACCGTTCCGGGCAAATTACCCAGGCCGCCGATGATGACCGCCATGAAGCAGAAGGGCAGTACGTCGACGCCGGTCTGGAAATCGACGGTGGTGATCGGCGCTGCGACGGCGCCGCCCAGCGCGGCCATCGCGAACCCCAGGGCGAAGGTCACCATATAGACCGTGCGCGCCGGCACTCCCATGGCGAGCGCAATGTCCCGGTCGAACCGCACCGCGCGCATCCATGTCCCCAGTTTCGTGCGATGCAGGAAAGCGAAGAATCCGAAAATGGCGACGATCGAGACTGCGGCCGCAAAGATCCGGTAGATGTCGTATTCGATGCCGAACAGCGGGATCGTACCCTCGATCGGCGGCAGAATACGTTTTGGCGCTGCGCCGAAGCCGGCCCGGACGACTTCCTGGATGATGATCGACAGACCGAAGGTCGCCACGATGGAGAGCGCCGCGGTGCCGCGAATGGGTTGAATGACCGCACGCTCGACCAGGGCCCCCATCAGGAATCCCATAAGCGGCACGATCAGGAAGGCGATCCAGTAGTTGCCGGTCGCTTCGAGCACAAACCAGGTGAGGACCGTCCCCACCATGAAGAAATCGCCGTGCGCCAGATTGATGATGTCGAGCAATCCGAAGATGATCGACAAACCGAGTGCGATGAGCGCGATAATCAGGCCCCAGACCAGACCGTTAAACGCAAGGGCGACGACGATATCCATTTCGAGATGGGTTACCTGTTATACCGGAGACCGCCTGTCGTACGGCCGGCTACGCCTTGTAAGTCGCTGCACACCACGCAATTTTTCGTTCAATTGAAAATGCAGGCATCGGATAGTGCGAGATTGACGATTTCGCGGCCGCAACCCGTTCCGATAACTCGACACCGCATTTGGATCAGACGGTTCCGGTTGCTGCGCGCACCGCAGCCGCACGCTCGGACTGGCGTGCGCTCGCAGCCGACCGGGCGATCGCTTCGATCTCCGCGCCCGCCGTTTCCGGGGAGCCCGCTTCGAAGGGCGGCTGCGGATTGTATTCGATGCCGAGCTGGATCGATTTTGCGACTTCGGCGCCGAACAGTTCGCCGGCGACGGTCAAGGCAAAATCGATTCCTGCGGTCACGCCGCCGCCCGAAATGATGTTGCCGTCCATGACGACCCGGGCCGGATCGGGAATTGCGCCGAAGGCCGACAGCATCTCCCGCGACATCCAGTGACAGGCGGCCCGCCGTCCCTTGAGCAGCCCTGCAGCCCCCAGAACCAGCGATCCGGTGCAGACCGATGTGACGTAGCGCGCGCCGTGCGCCTGCCCGCGAAGAAAATCGAGTGTCTCTTCGTCGGTCAGCAGGGCATTCATTCCGCCGCCGCCGGGCACGCACACGAGATCGAGCTGCGGACAATCCGCATAGGTGACATCCGGCAGGATACGCATTCCGCCGCCCGCCTGTACCGGATCCAGGGATTTCGAGATCAGCAGCACCTCTGTATCGGGAAACTTGGTGAAGACTTCGTGCGGCCCGGTCATATCGAGCTGCATGATGTCGTGAAAGAGGAGCATGCCGATCCGGAATGCCATCGCCCAGCCTTCCATTGTTGTTGACCGGCCGGATAATTCCACGGGTCGGAAACCGTTGCAACGGATCAATCCGCACTGAAGACGATGCTTCAAACGATGCATCGGGCGATGCTTCCCGGGCATCGCGACGCGCTGGCCGCCCGGTTCGCCGACATCGCCGCCCGCGCGGAGCAGCAGCCGTAGAGTCTAGCGAAAAGAT